>Ga0180218_1000279_pt1 | contig 63451 bp, 56 predicted proteins | sample eDN3rd37CKraftBY_FD_151334 | JGI IMG/M metagenome (GOLD analysis project Ga0180218, IMG submission 151334) | Enriched backyard soil microbial communities from Emeryville, California, USA - eDNA 3rd pass 37_C Kraft BY (version 2) (version 2) | ecosystem: Environmental > Terrestrial > Soil >... | reverse complement strand
GGGCGCAATCGGCTCCATTGACGCTGCCAGGCTGACCATTCTGCAAATTGCAGTGTTCGTAGCGGGCCTTTCCACCATCTCGCTTCAGTTTGGTCTGGACGCCTTTGCGGCCATGCTTTACAGAACCCCGATCCGTGGCGTCGGGACCGGCTGGGCTTTTCTGTTCGGCAGGGTGGGCTCGGTGTTGGGGCCTATTCTGGGCGGCATGCTTATCGCGCGGAAAGTGCCCATTGACCAGCTGTTCCTCGCAGCCGCCGTGCCCTTCGCCGTCGGGTCGGTGGCCGCATTGATTCTGCTGGCGGTATACCGTCGGAGAGCCAGTCACATTCGTTCGGAAGCATTGGAATCGGCGGGCGCCAGCGCCTGAGCCTCGTTGCTTGCAGCTTCTTACTGATATTGATTACTGAGGGTCAAGTGGACTTCGAACTTAATGAAAAACAAAAGCGTTGGAGAGCCGTCGCTCGGGATTTTGCCAACGATGTGGTGCGACCGGTGTCGCAAGAGCTTGACGGCAGAACCAATCCCCTGGATTGCTTTGATTGGTCAATCATCGAGGCTGCCGACAGCTGCGGCATGAGGATATCGCCCCTTCCCGCGCAATGGGGTGGAGACTCCACCGATCACCTGACGCAAGTGCTGATGCTCGAGGAGCTTTCGGCAGCCGACATGGGCGTTGCGGTAACCCTGGCAGGCGCATGGCGAACCATGCGCTGGCTGCTGGCCGAAGCCTCGCCCCAACAACTGAACAATTGGCTGCCTCGGGTTTCCGGCAACGCTCGCGGCTTGCTGGCCGCTGCGCTCACCGAGCCCGAGGCCGGCTCCGACAACATGCTGCCGTACGCCGGAACCGACGGCGGCATGAAAATGTCGGCGGTTCGATCGGGCGGAAATTGGGTGCTGAACGGAACCAAGAAGTACGTGACCAATGCGAATCGTGCCGACGTAATCATTGTCTTCGCCCGCACCGACAATGAAAAAAGCCTGCTCGAAGGAGTAACTGCCTTCATAGTAGGCGCGGACACCCCCGGCCTTACCGTGGGTACGATCTTCAATAAGTCCGGAGAGCGGCTGGCCAACAATTCAGAATTATTTTTTGAAGATGTTGTCGTCCCCGACAGCGACCGGCTGGGGGCGGTGGGGGGAGGCCTTTACAGCTTTGGCAAGCACCAGCGTGCAACCAGCGCCTATAACGCCGCCACCGTCTACGGAGTTGCCCGGGAAGCATTGAGACGCTCGCTTGTATGGACGCGCTCCAGAATACAGGGAGGCAAGCCCATCCACCAGCATCAGGCGGTGGGCGCTTATCTGGCGGACATGCTGGGAGCGGTCGACGTTGCGCGCACCTATGCCTGGCGTGCAGCCTGGGCGGCAGACAATCCAGAGCACTTCAATGTCGCGCTGAATGCCTTCCCCAAGATCTTTGCCGCCGAGCAATCCATGGCGGTCGTCGCCAAATGCATGGAGTTGTTCGGCGGGGCGTCGATCATGCGTGATGTCGGAGTCGAGAAGCTGCTGCGCGATGCGTCGGTATTCCTGCATTCCGACGGAACCAACATTATCCTGCGCCAGCGCATTGCCACTTGGCTTGGCACGATAGCCGAACAAGACTTCGATACGCTTTGGACGCCGGGTTGACGCCATCCATGTCTATGCATCCTTTCAACCACGCTTGGCCCGAATAATATGAGTACACCATCCGACCTTACCGGCAAGACAGTTTCCTGGCTCGAGCAGCTTGAGCAACTGCTCGGCGGAAACGCGCAACTGTGTTTCCGTGATCTCTTTCTTGAAGATTCCTATTGGCGTGACCTGGTGTCGCTTACCTGGGATACGCGACAGTTCTGGGGCGGCGCCCAGGTCGAGCCCATGCTGCTGAAGCATGCAAGGGCTGCGGGGATGCGCGACCTGCGCCTTGATCCTGACCGGTCGGCGCCGGTGCAGGCCGTCATCGACGGAGTCGTCTTCATCGAGGCATTTTTCGCCTTCACGGTCGAAGTCGGCAAAGGAAAGGGCTTTCTTCGTTTGCAGGTGGGCGAAGGCGGTGCGGAGCTGCGGGCGCAGATCATCGCCACTTCTCTCGTTTCTCTGGACATAGCTCCGGATGTGGCGCAACGCCATCCAGGGCATGGATACGAGCCTGAGTACCCGGGGCAGACGTTCTCGGAATGGAGGCGGGCGAAAGGCGATTTTTCCGGGGCCGATCCCGATGTTCTTATCGTAGGAGGCAGCCAGTCGGGAGTGAGCCTGGGGGCAAGGTTCGAGCGTAAGGGTTTTACTTCGTATCTGATCGTCGATCGCAGCGCCAGCCCCGGCGACACCTGGCGAAAACGCTACGATGCTCTGGCCTTGCACACCAACACCCCCGCCAACGACTTGCCCTACCTGAAGCTACCCAGCCACTGGGGCGAGTTTCTCTCGAAAGACCAGTGGGCCGACTGGCTGGACAGCTATGCCAGGCTGATGAACCTCAATTGCTCATATTCGACCGAGCTCGTAAGCGGTTCATTCGACGAAGGCTCAAAAACGTGGGAGGTTGTCTTACGTACGGCCGACGGCGACCTGCGCACCCTGCGCCCCAAGCATGTGGTCATGGCCATCGGCGGGGTGGGCGGGAAACCACGCATACCCGGCTTTCCCGGCCTCGATCAATTCCAGGGCGAAGTGCTGCACTCGTCCAGGTACAAGAATGGCAAGCGCTTCAAGGGCCAGAAGGTGTGGGTCGTGGGGTCGTCCACGACCGCGCATGACATATGCCTTGACCTATACCATTCAGACGCAAGTCCCACGATGGTGCAGCGCGGTGCAACCTGCGTAGTCGGCATACAAGAGGTACAGAAATTTACCGCCGATTATCTGAAGGTATCGGTGGAAGAGGCCGACCAGCGGCGCGACTCTACTTTCATCCTGCCCTTGCTGGTCAAACGCACACAAGGCGTCACGGCCCAGTCGGACATTGAATATGCGGAGTTGCATGAAGGCCTGCGCAAGGCGGGACAAAAGCTGACCATAGGTGAAGACCGGACGGGATGGTTGATGAAACTGTTCCGCGACCTGGCCGGCTACTATCTGAATGTGGGCTGTTCCGATGCAATCATCAGTGGTGGGGTAAAGGTGCTGGATTTCAACCGCATCGATCATTTCATTGCGAATGGGGCCCGGCTTCATGACGGTGAAGTGGTGGAATTCGATGCCCTGGTCCTTGCTACAGGCTACGAAGATCAATCGGTTGACATAGCAGGCATCTTCGGCCCCGAAATGGCTCGGAAAATTGGCCGGGGCATCGGACTTAACGAAGAGGGCGAATACCGGAACATGGCGCGGCCCACCGGGCAGCCTCACCTGTGGATGATGTTGGGCGGAATCATCGATGCCCGCAAGTCCAGCGACGTGCTGGCCATGCAGATCATTGCCCAGCTTCGCGGCCTGGTGCCTACCTTGGTACGGCAAGCCAGCGGCAGCGTTGCGCCGTTGCAGGCTGATCTTCAAACGACCGGGGAAGCCATCTCGGGGCAGGCCTGAGGCCTGGTAAAAGGCCCGCGAAGTGAGCAGCACCCCAAAGGTTGGACATCGATCCGGCCTTTGGGGTGTTTTCATGACGAAATACGATGAGGCGCTGTCTTCCGGCTACCAGGTTCATGGCAATGGCGGCCTACGACGTAAGCATTGGATATTGGATCAGATGTTTTCTATCTCGAGGCGGTCGGTGTCGAATACACGCATTTGGCCGATAAAGCCGCCGGTAAGAATTCCATTCCACAAGGCGTGCTTGAAGCCCAGCTCTTTTCTGTTCAACTGGATTTTCTCGCTGTCGAGGCGGTAGTAACCCAAGACATTGGGGCCGGACACTTCGATTTCCGGATTCTTGGCCGCCGCTTCGACGATAGGCGTGAACTCTTCCACATTCAGTACGAACAAGGTTGCCATTTACTTTTCTCCTATTTCGGCCAGTAGCCGTTCGCCCTTGCGCAGCCAGACGGCGTCGATCTTGCTGAAGTCGCCACTTCCGGCTTCCAGCTCGATGGCCGCTTCGATTGTGCGGCGGGCGTCGTCGATATCCAGCTTGCCAAAGGGGCGGGCCTGCCAAGTGAGTTCCAGCGAATACCCATTGGGATCGGTGAAGTAGATGGACTCTATGACTTCGTGGCGGATCTGGTACTTGATTTCAATGCCCGCCTTTTCGATTTTCTCTCGCCAGGCCATCAGTTCTTCTCGCGAGTCGACTTGCCAGGCGGTATGTGTTGCGCGATATCGATAGTCGTCGCGGGGTTCCAGATAGCCTGGCGCTTGAGTACCGATGTAGTAGAAGAAGGCGATTGTGCTGCCTTTGCCGCTGTCAAAGAAGAAATGCAGGAAATCGGCATGGTCCGCCGGCCCCCAGCCGCGTGCCGAGATGGCATGCACCAGTTGAAGCCCCAACTGGTCTCGATAGAACCGGACGGTTTCCTGAAGTTTCCAGGTTGGACGGGCGGTATGGTGCACCCCCGAAAAGGTTAATGTTGATGCCTGTGTCATGCTTGTGCTCCAGACGTCGATAGAATCGACTTGAACTGCCGTGAACGAATGGTTTTTTGATGGCTTTGGTTTGGTTGGCCGCGATATGGTCACGCCGCAGCCCTGGCCGCGAGCCAGTTTCGCAAGTGGCGGCCGGCAATCACTTGCCCCGGCTCTTCGCCCTCAGACAAAGCGTGCCCATGGTGGTTGCCCCTGACCTTGTGCCGGGTCTTGTCGCTGGTTCCCAGTGATGAAAATATTTCTTCCATATCGGAAGGAAACGCCGCCTGGTCGCCGGTGTATTCCAGCATCAGTGTCGGCAGCGTCAGTTCGGGGCCGCACTTGCTGAAGCTGGCGTTTGATTCAAGTGCCGACCAGGTCGAAAGCCACGACTCGGCGGTTACCTGTCTTCCGAAACCGATGCAGCCCCAGTTCGAGGCAAACGGATCGGAGCCCCACAAGCTTCCCACCTTTCGGTCCGAGGGGTCGAGCGAGGTGTCCCAGCATCTCAGGTCAGCGTCGGTGCGCCAGACCTGCAGCACAGGAGTATGGGCCGCCTGCTTGCGGACAAGTGCCGGAACGGGGCCTGCGGTGTTGGCGCCCTTCACGGTGGCGCGTGCCTTCGAGCGCATGGAAACGATTTCCTTCGCCATATCATCAAGGCGTTGAACCCGCCTGACCTGAGCCTCTCGATAGCGCTTGATGAAATCGGGATCGTAGCTTGAAGATTGGGGCGGCGAGCGGAATCCGTTGTGCGGATCGAAAGGGTCGAGGGAGCTGTCGGTCGAGAAAGGGTCAGTCTCGTCAGTAACGGAAGGGTCCAGGCCGTTCAGCAGCAGCTTGCCCTGGCCCGGATGGGGAGAAACAAGGATCAGTCCCTCGGGCACGGGCATGTCGGCGCCGGCCAGATCCACCGGGCGGCCGGCGGGCGTTTTGCTGAGGCGGTCTACCGGGGCTCGAGCCGCTTGCTGGGTGTATAGGGCATACAAGCCGGCCCCGCCAGAGACGCCAAGCAGATGGATGCGCCTGAAGCCCTGTTGGCGCAGATACGCCATCGAGGCCGCCACGTCCAGAATTGCCAGCTCGTGCTCCAGGCGCAAGTCGTTGCCGATCGAGCGGGGGGCCTGTACCCAGCATGCGCATCCCGCTTCAAGTATGTCGGGCACCAGGTACGGGGTGCCGTTGAATTCACGTGGGTGCATCGTACAAACGACGGTGTCCTCGCTGCCCGTCATCGAATATAAAAAACCGAGGGTGCGTTGGCCGTCGGGGGTTTTGAGGGCCCGCGGCCGCACGGCGAACGCTTTGTCCTTCATGCGGTCTTCGTTCCAGCCTGAACCCCGCAAACCCGCTGTGGCTCTTGATTTTCCTGGATTCAACCTGGCCTCCCTAAATTAATTGATTATGCGTCAATTAATGTTAACCGGGCGCTAGGAAAGGGTCAAGATGAATTTAGAAGCCTGCCGTGTAGGGCGCCTGCCGCTTAAAACGAATTCGGCAGCAAGAACATGAAGGCCGCCACCAGTGTGGGTATGGCCGCCGACATCAGCAGCTTCAGGGGCGAGATGGCGCCGTCGGGAAAGCAGCCCTTCAATATGGCAAAGCCCGCCGGGTTGGGGGCATTTGCAATCACCGTCAGGCCTCCGCCGGTTACCGCGCCTGCCACCAGCATGTAGCGCCAGAGATCGCTCGTGCCTTCCACCAGCGAGCCCAGGTAGGTAAGGGCGGCATTGTCGGTAACCGCCGTAAGCGCCGTGGCGCCCCAGAACAGCACGGTGGGAGAAAGCCCGCCAAGCAGGTCTTGCAGCCACCATTGCTGCAGCCCGCCCAGCACCACCAGCCCGGCCAGGAAGAAGCCCACCATCAGGCCCTCTTTGATCATCAGCCTGTCCTGGTAGCGCGAATACGCGTGCGCATAGCCTATGAACATCATCAGCAGGCCCAGGAAGACCACCGGATGATGCGCGCCGAGCACGATGCCGACGAGCACCGCCAGGTGGATGGCGATGACGCTGAACGGCGTGGCGGCGCGGTGTGTTTCCTGCGCGCCTCCGATGTCGCCCGACAGCAGGTACTTGCGGCAGATAATGGTAAGTACGGCAGCGTTGATGAAGACTGCCGCCACCGCGCGCCAGCCGAAGTGGGTTGCCATATAGGCCGAGTCCCACCCGAAGGTCTGCGCCACCATCAGCACGGGCGGCGCGGCATAGGCGGTAAGCACACCACCGATGGAGATGTTGACGAACAGCACGCCCAGCGTCAGGTACTTGAAGCCGACCTGCTCGGGCTTGTGGAAGTAGGCATCGCGCAGCAGCAGGGCGGCCAGGGTCATGGCCGCCGGTTCGGTAATGAAGGAGCCCGCCAGCGGCACGATGGACATGGTGACGAAGAAGGTGGAAAGCTCATTGCGCACTGGTAGTGCCCGCGACAGCACGCGCACCATCATGCCCACCAGGTCGAGGATGGGCCGGCTGGCCGCCACTACCATGATGGCGAACACAAAGGCGGGCTCGGTGAAGTTGCGTGTGTCCAGGTAGGTGACGGCTTCGTGCGTGCCCGCCACCAGGCCGAAGATGATGATGAGCACAAAGGCCCATACGCCGAACACCGCCTCGACCTCTGAGAGCAGATGCCAAAGCCCAGCATGAGGCCCGTTGCGGTTGGCCAGGCGCGCGAACACGGGCACCGAGAAGGTGTGCACGATGGCGATGGCAAAGAGGGCGGTGGCAATCAGTTCGACAAGACCTGGCATAGTATTTATTTTCCAGCGGCAAGCGCGTTGCGCCTGCCTGGCTGTGTAAGCGAATGGTTGAGTGCGGCAGGCGCCATTATAAGAGCGTGCCCAGCAGGGTCGCGACGATCAGCATCACGCCCGCCGTCATGTTCGAGCGGAACAGCATGAAGTTGCGGTCGGGGCGCGCAAGGTCGAAGACCATCATCTGCCAGACGAAGTGGGCGCCGATAAGGGCCAGCACCACAAAGTAGCCGGCGTGATGGCCCAGGGCCAGGCCGCCGTAAAGCCACAGGGCGAAGGTGGCGATGTAGAAGCCGCTGATCCACAGCTTGCCGTGCTCGGCAAAGCGCATGGCGGTGGATTTCACGCCCACCTTCAGGTCGTCGCGCACGTCTACATAGGCGTAGATGGAGTCATAGCCCACCTGCCACAGCACGGCGCCCACCCACATGGCCACAGCGGCCAGCGGTATGTGGTTTTGCGTATCGGACCACGCCATCAGCATGCCCCAGTTGAAGCCTATGCCCAGCACGATCTGCGGCCAATATGTAAAGCGCTTGCACAGCGGGTAGATGATGACGATGGGCACCAGCGCCACCGCCATCCAGCGGCTGTACTCATTGATGGCGAACAGCAGCAGGGCGCAGACGGCAAACTGCCCGAACAGGAAGTACAGCGCATTGCGCAGCGTGATCTGGCCGCTGGTAAGCGGGCGAAAGCGCGTGCGTTCCACTTGGTGGTCGAGGTCGCGGTCGAAGATATCGTTCAGCGTGCAGCCGATGCCGCGCATCAGCAGGGCGCCCAGCGAAAAGATGAACAGCCGCCACAGCGTGGGCCAGCCTTCGGCCGCCTGCACCAGCGCGGCGAGACAGGGCAGCAGCGTCAGCCAGGTGCCTACGGGCCTGTCCAGGCGGCATAGCCGCGCATACGGCCCCCACGACCTGGGCAGCCAGCGCTCCACCCAGTCATCGTGGCGCATGTCGGACAGGTCGGGCAGGGGGCGGGGGGGTTGCTTGCCGGACGGAGGTGACTGCATGGACGACATAAGGGAAAAACTACAACGTCTGCGAACGGTTGGCCGCGGTGAGGTTCTCGGCGCCGGCCACAATGGCCCCGGGCACCGATTCTGCTGCTTCAAGCTTGATCGGCGCAGCGGCGCTCGCGGCCGCGGGGCTTTCGGCAATGAGCCGGCCCAGGATGGCGATGCCTTCGCGTATGCGGGCCTCGGGCACTGTAACAAAACTGAGGCGCAGCGTGTTGTGCCGGGCTTCGTTGGCGAAGAAGGGCGCGCCGGGCACAAAGGCCACGTTCTGCGCAACGGCGCGCGCCAGCAGTTCGTGCGCGTCGATGTGCGGCGGCAGCGTCACCCAGATGAACATGCCGCCTTCGGGCTGCGTCCAGCTTGCCGTGGACGGAAAATGCGCCTGCACGGCCTCGAGCATGTAGCCGCACTGCTTGCGATAGATTTCGCGCACCGCGGGCAGGTGCTGGTCGAGAAAGCCGTCCTTGATGGTTTCGTACACGGCCATCTGCGTAAGCGTGGAAGTATGCAGGTCGGTGGCCTGCTTGATCTGCACCAGCTTGCTGATGATGGGGGCGGGCGCAACAATGTAGCCCAGCCGCAGCCCCGGCGCCAATACCTTCGAGAACGAGCCCAGCCTGACCACGGTTGCGCCGGCCTGGCGGCACAGGGCCAGCAGGCTGGGCAGGGCCTGGCCTGCATAGCGCAGGTCGCCGTAGGGGTCGTCTTCGACAATGGGTACACCGGCCTCGGCGCAGCGCAGCGCCAGTGCCTGGCGGCGCTCGAGCGACAGCGTACGGCCCGTGGGGTTCTGGAAGTTGGGCAAAGCATAGATGAAGCGCGCATCGCGTACGCGCTCGTCGGTAAGGCCGGCCGGGATCAGCCCGCCTTCATCGGTGGGCACGGTAACGTAGTTGGGTTCGTACAAAGAAAAGGACTGCAGCGCGCCCAGGTAGCTGGGCGCCTCGACCAGCACATTGCTGCCCGGGTCGATGAACAGCTTGCCCAGCAGGTCGAGCGCCTGCTGCGAGCCCGAGACGATCAGGACCTCGTCCGTGCCCACCGGCCCCGCGCCGCGGCGCTGCATGTCGCCCGCCACCCATTCACGCAAGGGGGTGTAGCCCTCGGTAGGGCCGTATTGCAGCGCCGTGCGCCCGTTCTGCCCCAGCACCCGGTCAAAGGCCGCGTTCATGTCGCGCAAGGGGAAACCCACCGGCGCCGGCAGGCCGCCCGCGAAAGAAATGATTTCGGGGCGTTCGGTAACCTTCAGGATTTCACGAATGGTGGAACTGGTGATTTTTTCTGCGCGCTGCGAGAACGTGTAGGGGGTGGGCATTGAGAAAGGTCCGAAAAAAGAGCGATCCAACCGCTTAGAATACTGCAGAACGCCGCGCGGCGCATGCCCGGCGGCCGTTGTGCCATATGCGATTGCGGCCACAGGGGCGAAGCATGTGCCGGCGCCGGGCAGCCACCAGCGCAGATGCCCCGCCCTTGAATTCGGGCACGTCGAACCCCATCTATATAGCCGTTGCCGGCTTGAGCTGTGTGCCGCCGGCCAACGCGGCGCTGCGCTCAGCACTGGTCGAACCCCGCCGCCTTCCCGGTGAAAAACGGCAAAAACAGCTAAAATCACGCGTTATCCGTGATTTTCATAGTCTGATTCGGCCTGTTTTCCTCCCCTGAAGGGGCTGCGCCGAAGCCTTGCCGCGCGCACTGCCCAAGCAGGCAGGCGGCGGCTTTCCTTGGACTATTTTTTCTTGGGATTTTTCCGTGCCTATCTATGCGTACAAGTGCAGCGCTTGCGGTCATGCGCAAGACGTCCTGCAAAAAATGTCCGACCCCGTTCTTACCGATTGCCCTGAATGCGGCCAAAGCACCTATGCCAAGCAGGTTACCGCCGCCGGCTTTCAATTGAAGGGCTCGGGCTGGTATGTGACTGATTTCCGCGACGGCGGCAAGAAATCCGGGTCTTCGTCCTCGGGCGAGTCGTCCGGCTCTTCGGCATCCGGTTCGTCCGACACGGCGGCGGCGAAGCCCGCCGACACTTCTTCTTCGTCCACGGCGGCGGCCACCTGAGCCCCCCAGGGGCTTCGCTGGCGCCCCTGCCGCGCAGCACCGGCAGCCCCAGGGCGGCCGGTGCGGGCCCCACCGACATTTACCGATTCAACAAACGGAGCACTCCTTCATGCGTACCTGCTACACCGGCGAGGTCAGTCGAGAACAACTGGACCAGACAGTCACTTTGTTTGGCTGGGTGCATCGGCGCCGCGACCATGGCGGCGTCATATTCATCGACCTGCGTGACCGGGCCGGCCTGGCGCAGGTGGTGGTAGACCCGGACAACGTCGAAGCCTTCGCCACAGCCGAACGCATCCGCAACGAGTACTGCCTGCGCATTACCGGCCTGGTGCGCCTGCGCCCCGAAGGCACCAGCAATGCCGAGCTGGCCTCCGGCGAAATCGAAATCCTGTGCCGCGAGATCGAGATCCTGAACACGTCAGTGACGCCGCCGTTCCAGCTTGACGATGACAACCTCTCGGAAACCACGCGCCTTACGCATCGCGTGCTCGACCTGCGCCGCCCGCAGATGCAGCAGAACCTGATGCTGCGCTACCGCGTTTCGATCGAAGTGCGCAAATACCTCGACAGCCTGGGCTTCATCGACATCGAGACCCCCATGCTGACCAAAAGCACACCCGAAGGCGCACGCGACTACCTCGTGCCCTCGCGTGTGAACCCGGGCGAGTTCTTCGCGCTGCCGCAATCGCCGCAGCTGTTCAAGCAGATGCTGATGGTTGCCGGCTTCGACCGCTACTACCAGATCACCAAGTGCTTCCGCGACGAAGACCTGCGCGCCGACCGCCAGCCTGAATTCACCCAGATCGACTGCGAAACCTCCTTCCTGAATGAAGTCGAGATCCGCGCCATCTTCGAAGGCATGCTGCGCCACGTGTTCAGCCAGGTGCAGGGTGTAGAGCTGCCCCAGGCCTTCCCCACCATGACCTGGGAAGAAGCCATGCGCCGCTTCGGCTCCGACAAGCCCGACCTGCGCGTCAAGCTCGAATTCGTCGACGTGTCCGACCTGATGACCGACGTGGACTTCAAGGTGTTCTCGGCCCCCGCCAACGACCCGGCATGCCGGGTCGTGGCGCTGCGCGTGCCGGGCGGGGCCGCCATGCCCCGCAGCGAAATCGACGCCTACACCAAGTTCGTCGGCATCTATGGCGCCAAGGGCCTGGCCTACATCAAGGTCAATGACGCAGCCTCGGTGCCCGAGGGTCTGCAGTCGCCCATCGTGAAGAACATCCATACCCAGGCGCTGACCCAGCTTATCGAGCGCACCGGCGCACAAAGCGGCGACCTCATCTTCTTTGGCGCCGACAAGACCAAGGTCGTGAACGACGCCATCGGCGCCCTGCGCGTGCGCATCGGCCACAGCGATTTCGGCAAAGAGCACGGCCTGTTCGAGGCCGGCTGGCAGCCGCTGTGGGTCATCGACTTCCCCATGTTCGAGTACGACGAGCAGGAAGGCCGCTACTTCGCGGCCCACCACCCCTTCACCAGCCCCAAAGACGGGCACGAAGAACTGCTCGAGACCGAACCCGCGCGCGCCCTGGCCAAGGCCTATGACATCGTGCTCAATGGCTGGGAAATCGGCGGCGGCTCGGTGCGTATCCATCGCGCCGACGTGCAGAGCAAGGTGTTCCAGGCGCTCAACATCGGCGCCGACGAGGCGCGCGAAAAATTCGGCTTCCTGCTCGATGCCCTGCAGTATGGCGCGCCGCCGCACGGCGGGGTGGCCTTTGGCCTCGATCGCCTGGTTACCATGATGGCCGGCGCCGAAAGCATTCGCGACGTCATCGCCTTCCCCAAGACCCAGCGTGCACAAGACCTGCTGACCCACGCGCCTTCTTCGGTCGACGAAAAACAGTTGCGGGAGCTGCACATCCGACTGCGTTCGCCCGAGGTAAAATAGGCCCCAAAGGGGGGGCAATGTCGATCCTTCGCATCGTCAGCTACAACATCCACAAGGGCCGGTCGGCGATCGGTTCTCGTGAATCCTTGTCGCAATTGCGCCTGGGCCTGTACGGCTTGCATCCCGACCTGCTGTTTCTACAAGAAGTGCAGGGCCGCAACGAGCGCGAAAGCATTCTGCACGCCCAGCACGAATCGCTGGGCGCGGCGCTGGGCATGGATTACTGCTACGGCTGCAACGCCATCCGTCCCCAGACCGATCACGGCAATGCGCTGCTTTCGCGCTACGACATCCTCAGCTACGAAAACCAAGACATCTCCGACCACAAGCTCGAGCAGCGCGGGCTACTGCACGCCACCATCATGGTCGACGAAACCCAGGTGCATTGCCTGGTGGTTCACCTGGGCCTGTTCGCCGGTGGGCGCACCCGCCAGATCATGGCCCTGGTCGAGCGCATCAAGCGCATGGTGCCCGCCGGCGCGCCCATGATCATCGCCGGCGATTTCAACGACTGGACCAACCGCCTGGCCCCGCTGTTCGTGCAGCAGCTTGGCTTGTACGAAGTGTTTGCAGTGTCGCCGCAGGGCCTGGCCACGCGTTCCATGCCGCTGCATCACACGGTAAGGCGGCTGGGCCGTGGCTTGCGCAGCCGCTCGGGGCTTGCGGGCTCGGTGCACGAGCTGGGCATCAATGGCCTGGCCCGCATGACCCCGCCGCCGCGCACTTTCCCTTCAGCCTTCCCGTGGCTGCGCCTCGACCGCATCTACCAGCGCGGCTTCGCCGTGCGCAAGGCCCGCGTGCTACACGGCACGCCGTGGCGGCAATTGTCCGACCACTCGCCCATATTCGCCGAGCTTGAACTGCCTTAGTCCACTGGGTCCGAACGCCGCTGGCCTTCGTGCAGTGCCTGTTTCAAGTTGGCGAAAATAACGGTAGAGGCCAGGGTTACCGATCCCAGCAGGACAAAGGTCAATTGAAAGGCCTCCACGGCGTCCATGCCGGCGTTCGAGAAGAGCTTGACCAGCGTCCCTCCCGCCGCCGCCCCCAGCCCCACGGCAAGCATTTGCACCATTGAGAACATGCCGTTGCCGCTGCTAGCGAATTTTGCGGGCAGGCCCTGCAGCGTCACGCTGTTCATGGCGCCGTTCTGCATGGAATTGAAAGCGCCAAACACAGACAATAAGCCCAGGAGCAGCCAAGACGGGGTTCCAGTGCCTATAGTGGCGAAAGCAATGATGGATAGGCCTGCGCATACGGTGTTCGCCATAAGAAAACGGCCGTAGCCATGCCGGCCTATCAGCAAGGGAATCATGCGTTTGACGGCCATCGAGGCTGCCGCAATGGGCAGCATCATCAGGCCGGACTGCAAGGGGCTGTAGCCCAGTTCCGTCTGGAAGAGCAGGGGAATCAGAAAGAATACCGCGCTGCCTCCGAGGCGGGCCGCCAGGTTGCCCGCCAGGCCGATCGAGAAAGCCCTTTCCCGAAACAGGGACAAGGGGAACAGGGGATGAGCCTTGCGGCGTGCAAGCTGCACGTAGAGCCAGATCGAGGCGGCGCTGCAGGCAAGCAGTATCGCCACCCGCCACGCCTCATACCTGCCGCCGTCCAGCGCCATGGAAAACGCCACCATGCCGCATGAAAGCAGCGCGAAGCCCGGGACGTCGAAGGGTGTCGCCCGAAGCGCTTGTGCCTCGCGCGGCAGAAAGAGCAGCACCGCCGCGCCGCATGCCAGCCCGATGGGAAGATTGATCAGAAAGATCCAGTGCCACGAGATCGATTGCGACAGCCAGCCACCCAGCAGGGGGCCCAGCAATATGCCCGCCTGGCCCGATATGGATGCCAGCGTGATGGCGGGCAAGTACATATCGCGCGGGAAGTTTCGCAAAATGACCAGGCGGCCGATGGGGAGCAGCATCGATCCCCCCAACCCCTGTATGACCCGCGATGCGATCAATTCGCTCAGGGTCGTCGACATGGCGCACAGCAGGGAACCCAACGCGAAAACAAGTATGGACAGGAAGTAGATCTTGCGCGTGCCGTAACGGTCTCCTAGCCAGCCCGACGCGGGCGTCAGCACGGCCATGGTGAAAGAATAGACAATGATGACCGGCTGGAGATCCAGTGGCCGCTCACGCAGGCTTCGCGCCATCGCGGGAAGGGCGGTGGTGACGATGGTCGTATCCAGCGTTTGCATGAAGAAGCCCGCCGAAATGACCCATAGTATTGCGGTAAGCGATAAGTCGGGCCTCACGCTTGGGGCTGCAGTATGCCGGAAAGATGGTCGGCCGCGACAGGGCTTGCCAATGGACCCAATTGTTCGAACAGCCTTTCCTGTATTGAAGCCAGCAGTTCAGCAAGGCCTTGCTCGTTGGCTTCGGAGAAGCGTCGTTCGGTACGCACCATGTAAAGCGTGCGCGTAAGTGGCGGGTCGACGATGCGATGTGCTTTCAACATGCCTGTGCGAAGCTCGGGAAAAGCCAGGCCATAAGGCAGGATGCTGGCGACGGCATGATCGGCGATGAGTATCTTCAATGCCTGGGGCGACTGAACCTGGAAGGCGACATGCGGTTGCAGGCCCAGCGGACGCGCGGCGGACTCGATGATGTGGCGCACGCCGTCGTGCCGCAGCGGCAGCGTAAGCTGGCTCTGCAGCACATGCGCGAGAGTGATCGTTTCGGTAATGTCGGACGAAGTGCTTACGGCTTGTGCGCCGGATTCATTTGCCGTGACGAACAGAAGCTGTTCCTGCAGCCATGGGCTGCGGGTCAGACCTGGCGTATCAGGTACTTCGTGAGCCAAGAGCATGTCGAGTTCGCCTCGTTTGAGCGCATCCAGCAGCACCGAGCTGGTTTCTTCCACCAGACGCAGCATGACATGGGGCATGGCGGCATGGGCCCGCGCCAGCATGTCCGAGGCAGCCAGATGCACCACGCTTGGCGACATGCCGAGGGTCAGCGTTTCTTTCTGGTCGGCTTGCAGGGCGGCGATGTCCTGCACGGTGCGCGAAACCAGATCGAGTACCTGGCGCGCGCGTTCGTAGAGCACTTCTCCGGCGGGTGTAGCCGTGACGCCGCGTGAATGCCGGTGAAGCAGTGTCGTGCCGAGCTCTTGCTCGAGCTGGCGCATCTGCGAGCCCAGGGCGGGTTGCGCAACGTACAGCTGCTCAGCCGCGCGCGTCATGCTGCCGAGGTCGACGATGCTTACGAAATACTGGAACTGCCTGAGCGAGGGAATATGCGCCTCCGGAAAGGGTACGCGTACGCGCCGGACCAAACAAAACGCTTGGACAGGCAGAAGTAAATGCTTCTGGACCCATATATATGATATGAATATTATAGCCGCAGAGGCATTTGCCGGACCGTCTGCAGCCGCTCCGAAGTGCCGGATTCATTGTGATTCGATCATCGGAGGTTGACATGTTTGTCCGAAACGCATGGTATGTCGCGGCGACTCGGCAGGAAGTAAGCAATAAGCCCCTGGCGCGTACCCTGCTGAACGAGCCTGTGGTTTTGTTCTTGAACGGCCAGGCCGAAATATGCGCGCTGGAGGATCGGTGCTGCCACAGGGGTGCGCCCCTGTCGCTGGGCGAGGTCACGTCGGCGGGCGTGCGCTGTGGATACCATGGCATGGAGTTTGATCGCAGCGGCCGTTGTGTGGACATTCCGGGCCAAGAGCGCATTCCCGCCCGGGCTGCCGTCAAGTCCTATCCCGTGGTCGCCAAGGGCGACTACGTATGGATATGGATGGGAGCCGCGGACAAGGCCGATGCGGCCGACATTGTCGACTACCCTCCGGAAGGAGACGGCTGGCCGCGCGCCAACGACATGCTGCACCTGAAGGCCAGCTACATCATGGTGCTCGAGAACCTGATGGATCTGTCGCATCTTTCGTACCTGCACCGGACCAGCATAGGTAGCTCCGAGAACGACAGTGCAAAGGCCAGCATAGACGTGCGGCGCACCGATCGCGGCATGCGCTTCCTGCGGGTCATGCGCAACGCCGATGCGCCCGCTAACTGGACCAAGCGCTACCCAACCGGCCCGAAGGTCGACCGCTGGTCTGATTTCGAATATGTGGCGCCCAGCACCATCAAGCAATACAGCGGTGGCGTCAATGCGGGCGAATACGATGCAGGGGTTCGCGAAGGGGCCCACCTGGTACGTACATTGCACGCTGTCACGCCGGAAACCGAGAAATCCTGTTTCTACTTCTTCAACAAGGCCGACGGCTATGCCCGGTTCGAGCCGCCCGGCACTGAACGCACCTGGAAATCAACCACCGATGTCTTCAAGGAGGACGCGTTCATGCTCGAACAGCAGCAGTTGCGGATGGAAAACTTCGACGAGGGCAGGTTGATGGACATCAACACAGATGTAGCGCGCGTCCAGATGATACGCGTCCTGAAGGAAAGGCTGAGCCAGGAACAACCTTCTCAAGAGATGGCGGGCGCGAAATGAGGAACGGGGGAAGATTGCAGGGACGGGTCGCTGTGGTTACAGGGGCGGCGCAAGGAATAGGGGCGCAATACGCGCGTGCCTTGGCCGCCGAAGGAGCCTCGGTCGTGGTGTCCGACGTGCTGGACGCGGGCCCGGTGGCTGCGCAAATCAATGAAGGGGGTGGCAGCGCGTTGGCCGTGGCTTGCGACGTGACCGACGCCCAGGCGGTATCGGCCATGGTGAATGCCGCAGTGGCCAGGTTCGGCCGCCTGGACATACTGGTCAACAACGCGGCGCTGTTCGGCACTGTCTCACGCAAGCGCTTCGAAGATATCACGTCGGTCGAATGGGACCGGATGATGTCGGTGAACGTGCGGGGCGCGTTCGAGTGCGTCAAGGCGGTAGTGCCGGCCATGCGCGAACGCAAGTACGGCAAGATCGTCAATATTGCCTCGGGGACGGTATTCAAGGGCCAGACCATGCTGCTGCATTATGTGACCTCGAAAGGAGCCATCGTCGCCATGTCGCGCAGCCTGGCGCGCGAGTTGGGCGATGACGGCATCCGCGTCAACACATTAGCGCCGGGTCTGGTGATGAGCGAGAATGTGCGCAGCAACTGGTCCGCCGACAAGGTAAGGGGCACGGTGGACTCCCGTGCCATCAAGCGAGAGGCCTTGCCCGAAGACATGTGCGGCACCCTCATCTACCTGTGCTCTTCCGAAAGTGATTTTGTCACGGGGCAAGTGCTGGTGGTTGACGGCGGCGCCGTGATGCACTGATGGAGGGCATGATGAAAGAAGCCTCACCCATGCAGCTTCCCATGTTGATCGATGGGCAGGCCGTTTCTTCGGATTCGGTGTTGCCGGTGCGCGATCCGGGCCGGTTGGACGACATAGTCGGCCTGGTCGCGCAAGGCACGGCGCAGCATGTCGACAAAGCGGTGGGCGCGGCGCTCGCCGCATTCCGGTCCTGGCGCAAGGTGGCAGCGGGTCAGCGTGTTCAGTACTTGCTGGAGGCAGCCGAAAAGCTGGATGCCATTGCCCCCGAGCTGGCCATCACCTTGGTGCGCGAACAGGGCATGCTGCTCAGGGAGACTCAGCGCGACGTGCGCAATGGTGCACGTGCCTTGCGCGAGGCGGCCGGCATGGCGGAAGACTTTCTGCGTGCCGAGCAGTACGAGGACGACGAGGCGCTGGTCCGTGTGGAAAAGATGCCGCGCGGCGTAGTGGCCGCCTTGGTGCCATGGAATGCGCCCATGGGCCTGGCCATGGGTAAAGTGGGGCCGGCACTGGCCACGGGCAACACCATCGTCGTTAAGCCGTCCGAGTTCGCCCCCCTTGGCGTCTCGCTGGCACTCATGGCGGTGGCGGCCTGCCTGCCGCCCGGTGTCGTGAATGTGTTGCATGGCGATGCGAAGGTCGGCGCCGCGCTGGTGCGTCATCCGCAGGTGCGCAAGGTCTCGTTCACGGGGGGCACGCGCACCGGCCGCGCCGTGATGGCGGCGGCGGCCGAAACCATCAAGAACATCGGCCTGGAGCTCGGCGGAAACGATCCGGCCATCGTCCTGGACGACGCTGATCCCGATGTGGTGGTGCCCGAGATCGTCAAGGGCGTGTTTCCCCGATCGGGACAGGTGTGCTACGCCATAAAACGCGTCTATGTTCCCAGAAGACTGATGCCTTCCGTGCTTGATGCCTTTGTGGGCATTGTTGGCCGCTACCGGGTGGGCCATGGCCTGGATGCCCGTGCCACATTCGGTCCTGTCAACAATCGCCCCCAGTTCGACATTGTGCGAGGCCTGGTCGAACGCAGCCGTCAGGCCGGCGCAAAGGTGTACGAGCTGGGCACCGCGCTGGACCCGGACAGCTGGAACAATGGTTTCTACATGCTGCCTACCGTGGTGGCGGGCCTCGATGCTGGCGCCGAGCTGGTGGTAAGCGAACAGTTCGGACCGGTGATCCCGCTCGTTGCCTATGACGGCCTGGAGCAGGCCTTGCAGATGGCCAACGACACCGAATTCGGCCTGGCGTCCTCCATATGGACCGGCGACCCAGAGCGGGGGCTGGAGCTGGCCAGCCAGATCGAGGCGGGCGTCACCTTCGTCAACAGCCATGGGCGTACCGCCCTGGGCGACCGCCACATGCCGTTTGGCGGCATCAAGCAAAGCGGCATCGGCAGGGTGCGCACCCAGGTCGGTTTGTCCGAGTACATCGAATACCACGCGATCAGCATGCGCAGGCAGGTAAGTGGCGAGAGAGCATGAAAGGAGTTCGCCATGGGTGCCGAATGGATACGGCACTGTCGTCCAAAAACAATCTTCAAGGAAAAAGGAAAATGTTCAAATCACGCGTTAAATCCTGTTTGGCCACCATCGCCGCCGTGGTGGGCCTGGGCCTGGCCGCCGAGGCGTCTGCCGCTCAGGCGAACCTGGCGCAGTTGGCGGCGCTGCAAGGGGACACCCGCCAACAGTCTCTGGTGGATGGCGCGAAGAAAGAGGGCGAAGTGACGATTTATTTCGCCCATCCAAGCATACGGGCCATCGCCACCGCCTTCACCGAAAAGTACGGCATCAAGGTCAATCAATGGCGTTCGGGGTCGGAAGGTCTTCTGCAACGTGTCATGTCCGAGTCGCGCGGGGGCAAATACAGCGTCGACCTGGTAGAGAACAATGCCCCCGAAATGGAGGCCCTGCACCGCGAAAGCCTGCTGCAGCGCATGGAGTCCCCGCTTATGGCCCACCTCATGCCGGAGGCTGTGCCCGCCCATAAGGAATGGGTCGGCATATCCATTGACATGTTCGTGCTGGGATACAACACCCAGAAGATCAAGAAGGCAGAGCTCCCCACCTCCTGGCACGACTTGCTGGACCCGAAGTGGAAGGGAATGCTGGGTGTCGAGGCCGAGGACCACGCCTGGTTCTCCTACGTGCTGCAGCAGTTGGGTAAAGAAGAGGGCAGCGCACTGTTCCGTAAAATGGTGGCGACCAACGATATCGTGGTTCGCAAAGGGCATTCGCTGCTGGCCCAGACCGTGGCTTCCGCCGAGACACCCCTGGCGTTCAGCCTGTACAGTTGGGGGGCGGACCAGCTCAAGGACAAGGGTGCGCCCATAGAGCGTTTCAATATCGGCCAGCCTATCGCCCATTTTCAGGGCCTGGGCGTGATGAAAGAGGCCCCGCATCCCCATGCCGCGGTGCTGTTCTACGATTTCGTGCTCTCTGATGGGCAAAAAATCATTTCAGACTGGCATGCCATTGCCACGCACCGGGATTATGACCAGGATCAGAAGGAAGTACCCATCCAGTTCATTGATCCGGTTACGGCCATGGACTTGAATGAAGAGAGGCTGCGCGTCTTCGAGGACATCTTTGTAAAGAGATCGGCCCAGTAGTCGCGGCAGGGATCTTCCTGCACTATGTCGCCCGGCCGCCGCCATTGCCGGGCTGCATGATTCGGCCCTTGCCATTCTAAATGGCCGGCGTTATGGCAAAATCGGCCCTAACCAAGGTTGATGGCAAGGCGGAATAGTCATGGCGCGCAAAGGGTCTCGCCTCGTCTGGCGTGACGGGAACTGCATCGAGCTGCTCGAGAACGGCGGCGAGTTCTTTCCTGCGCTGTGCAGCGACATAGACCAGGCGCAGGCCAGCGTTCATCTTGAAACCTACATCTTCAACCTCGACGACACCGGCCGCAAGGTGCTGGAGCATCTGCGCGCCGCCTGCCAGCGGGGCGTCAAGGTGCGTGTCGTCATCGACGGCTTCGGCAGCTACGAGAACGCCCCCGAAATCGCCCGCCAGCTCGAGGAAATGGGCGCGCAGGTGCGCATCTATCGGCCCGAGCCGGCCGGCCTGGGCCGCTTTCGTTTCCGGCTGAGCCGGCTGCGCCGCCTGCATCGCAAGGTTACCGTGGTGGACAGCCGCATCGGCTTCGTGGGCGGCATCAACATCATCGACGATCTAGAAGACGTGCCCGACGACGGCCAGGGACCCAAGCCGCGCTTCGACTTTGCCGTGCGGGTGCGCGGGCCCATTGTGCAAGACCTGGCCAAGGCACAGGGCCTTCTGTGGGTGCGCATGGCATGGCGCCGGCGCGATGACTGGGGCGAGTTCTACGAGCGCATCAAGGGCTGGCGCCAGCGCCGCGCCCGCGCTCTGGCCGAGGCCCAGCCCCGCTTCGAGCCTGGCATGCGCGCCACCGTCTTGCTGCGCGACAACCTGCGCTTCCGGCAGACCATCGAGAACGTCTACATCCATGCCCTGGAAACGGCCACGCACGACGCCCTGATCGCCAACTCGTACTTCTTTCCCGGCCGGCGCCTGAAGGCTGCGTTGCGCCGCGCGGCCCAGCGCGGCGTGCGGGTAAGGCTGCTGCTGCAGGGCAGGGCCGAGTACGCTCTGCAGTACCGGGCCTGCCGCAGCATGTACCAAAGGGTTCTTGCCGGCGGCATCGAGATTTATGAATACCAGCCCAGCTATCTGCACGCCAAGGTGGCCGTCATCGACGGCTGCGCCATGGTGGGCTCATCGAACATGGATCCGTTCAGCCTGCTGCTGGCACGCGAAACAAACGTCTTCATCAGCGACGAGGGCTTTGCGGCCGAGTTGAAGGACGCCCTGGAGCGCGAGCTGGCCAACAGCTGCAACCGGGTCACGGAAGAGACCAATGCCCGCCACTCGTGGCTGGACAGGGTGTGCGACGATGTATCGCATTTCCTGCTGAAGATAGGCGTGGCCCTTACCGGGCATGCGTCGGAATATTGATCGGCGGTTCAAGACCCGCGACGGGAACAGGGGCCAGCGGGTGAGCAGGGGGTCGCGCGTGCAGGGGCGGGCGGCAAATAAAGGTAATGCCACAAAGCGTTGCAGGTCGAACTGCGCTTCGCGTACTACACTAAAGCCATCCATTCCCCAGCTTGAACGGAGCGACGTCCATGCAAACCAGTCATTCAGGCCAGTTTCATATCCGCAAAGTAGCTGTATGTGGCGCGGGTGTCATGGGGGCGCAGATTGCGGCCCATTGCGTGAACGCCGGCGTGCCCGTGGTGCTGTTCGACCTGCCCGCCAAGCAGGGCGACCCCAACGGCATCGTCCACAAGGCCATTGCCATGCTGCGCAAGGCCAGCCCCGCGCCCCTGGGCGCGCCCGCCCTGGCCGAGCTTATTGAACCGGCCAACTATCAAGACGACCTGCACCGCCTGGCCGAGTGCGACCTCGTCATCGAGGCCATTGCCGAGCGCATGGACTGGAAGCACGACTTGTACAAGAAGCTGGCGCCCGCCATCAAGCCGGGCGCCATCGTGGCCAGCAACACCTCGGGTCTTTCCATTACCCAACTGGGGCAGGCGCTGCCCGAATCGCTACGCTCGCGCTTTTGCGGCGTGCACTTCTTCAATCCGCCGCGCTATATGCCGCTGGTCGAACTGATTCCCACCGCCGATACGCAGCCGGCCCTGCTCGACCAGCTTGAAACCTTTCTTACTTCGCGGCTGGGCAAGGGCGTGGTGCGCGCCAAAGATACGCCCAACTTCATCGGCAACCGCATCGGCGTGTTCGGCATATTGTCGGTATTCGCCCAGGCCCAGAAGTTCGGCCTTAGCTACGAGCAGGTCGACGAGCTGACCGGCACCCGCCTGGGCCGGGCCAAGTCGGGTACCTTCCGCACGGCCGACGTGGTGGGGCTCGACACCCTGGCCCACGTCATCCGCACCATGCAAGACCAATTGCCCAACGATCCCTTCCACAAGGTGTTTGCCATGCCGCCGGTGCTGGAAGCCCTTATCGAAAAGGGCGCGCTGGGCCAGAAGACCGGCGCGGGCTTCTATCGCAAGGAAGGCAAGGCCATACTGCGGCTAGACCCCGAAAAGGGCGAGTACGTGCCGGCCGACGCCAAGGTCGATGACGAAGTGGCCGCCCTGTTGGCCGAGCGCGACCCCGCCAAGCGACTGCGGGGCCTGCGCGAGTCGCGGCACCCTCAAGCCCAGTTCGTATGGGCCGTGCTGCGCGACACTTTCCATTACAGCGCTTTCCATCTGGCCGATATCGCCGATACGGCCCGGCAGGTCGACCAGGCCATGATCTGGGGCTTCGGCCACAGCCAGGGTCCGTTCGAGCTCTGGCAATCGGCGGGCTGGCGCGAAGTGGCGCAATTCATCGCCGACGACATCGAAAGCGGCAAGGCGATCGCTTCGGCCCCGCTGCCCGACTGGGTCTTCAACGGGCCGGTCGATCAGGCGCAGGGCGTGCACACCGCCAAGGGCTCATGGAACCCGGCCGCCCAGGCCTTCGAGCCGCGCAGCGCGCTGCCGGTGTACCAGCGGCAGGTGGGTGCGCCCCGTCTGGTGGGCGAGGCCAGCAGCCTGGGCGAAGACGTGGTGTTCGAAGACGATGCGGTCAAATGCTGGACCTTGCCCGCGCCGCATCCCACCGACGTGCTCATCGTGTCGTTCAAGAGCAAGATGCACACCCTCAGCCCCGAGGTGATGAAGGGCGTGGAACATGCGGTGGACCTCGCCGAGGGTTCTTTCAGCGCCCTGGTGGTGGGCCAGCTTGCCGATCCCTTCTCGGCCGGCGCCGACCTGAAATCCATGCTGCCTCTGTTCGCCTCGGGCGGCCCCAAGGCGGTCGAACCGGTCGAGCGCGCCATGCAGGAAATGGTGCTGCGCCTGCGCTATGCCCAGGTGCCCGTGGTGGCCGCCCTGGCCGGCATGGCCCTGGGCGGCGGCTGCGAGCTGGCCCTGCACTGCGCGCGGCGGGTAGCGCATTTCGAGACCTATATGGGGCTGGTGGAATCGGGTCTGGGTCTGGTGCCGGGCGCCGGCGGCCTTACCTGGAGCGCCCGCCGGGCGGCCGAACTGCAGGCCGAGGGCGCGCCCGACGCGCCCCTGCTGGCCTATCTCAAGCGCTTTGCCTTCCCCATTGCGCAGGCCACCGTTTCCACCTCGGCTCTCAATGCGCGCGAGATCGGCTTTCTTCTGCCGTCCGACCCCATCGTGATGAATCGCAACGAGCTGCTGTACGTGGCGGTGCGCGAAGCCCATGTGCTGGCCGAGGCGGGCTGGCGCGCCCCCATGCCCCTGCCTTTTCCCGTGGCCGGGCGCGACGGCATCGCCACCTTGAAGGGCCAGCTCGTGAACATGCGCGTGGGCGGCTACATTTCAGAACATGACTTCCATGTGGCCTCTACCATCGCCCATGTGATGTGTGGCGGCGATCTCGACCCCGGCGAGCGCGTCGACGAAGGCTGGATGCTGGCGCGCGAGCGCGAGGCCTTCCTGGGGCTGCTGGCCCATCCCAAGACCCAGGAGCGCATCATGGGTTTTGTAAAGACCGGCAAGCCGGTGCGCAACTGAGCCTGTTGACCGTCGACGGAGACACAAGATGACCACACTGCAACAAGCGTATATCGTCGCCGCAACCCGCAGCCCCATCGGCAAGGCGCCGCGCGGCACCCTGGCGCACTACCGCCCGGACGACCTGCTGGCGACCGTGCTGCAAGGCGTGCTGGCGCAGGCGCCCGGGCTGGACCCGGCCGCGGTCGAAGACGTGATCGTGGGCTGCGCCATTCCAGAGGGCCCGCAGGGCTTCAACGTGGCGCGCCTGGGGCTGCTGCTGGCCGGCCTGCCCGACACCGTGCCGGGCGCCACGGTGAACCGCTTCTGCGCATCGGGCCTGACCGCCCTGGCCATGGCCGCCGACCGCATCCGGGTGGGCGAGGCCGACGTCATGATCGCGGCGGGCACCGAGTCCATGAGCCAAGTGCCCATCATCGGCGTCACCACCACCTTCAGCCCGCGCATCTTCGAGCGCGATGAAAACCTCGGCATCGCTTACGGCATGGGCCAGACTGCCGAGCAGGTGGCCGAGCAATGGAAGGTGTCGCGCGAAGACCAGGACGCCTTCGCCCTGCAGTCGCACCAGCGCGCCCTGGCCGCGCAAAAGGCGGGCGAGTTCAACGACGAGATCTTGCCCATCGAGGTCGTGCGGCGTACCCCCAACCTGGCTTCAGACCAAGTGGTGGAAACCCACAAGAACTTTTCCCTGGACGAAGGCCCGCGGCCCGACACCAGCATGGAGGCCCTGGCCAAGCTCAAGCCCGTGTTCGCGGCCAAGGGCAGCGTCACCGCCGGCAACAGCTCGCAGATGTCCGACGGCGCCGGCGCCCTGCTGGTGGTGTCCGAGCGCGCCCTCAAGGCGCACAACCTGACACCGCTCGCGCGCTTCGTCTCCTTTGCCGTGCGCGGCGTGCCGCCGCAGATCATGGGCATAGGGCCCAAGTTCGCCATACCCGAAGTGCTGCAGCGCGCGGGCCTGAAGCTGGACCAGATGGGCTGGATAGAACTGAACGAGGCCTTCGCCGCCCAGTCGCTGGCGGTCATCCGCGACCTCAACCTGAACCCCCAGGTGGTCAACCCCATGGGCGGCGCCATCGCCCTGGGCCACCCCCTGGGCGCCACCGGCGCCATCCGTTCCGCCACGGTGGTGCACGCGCTGCAGCGGCACAAGCTCGATTACGGAATGGTGACGATGTGCGTGGGCACCGGCATGGGCGCGGCGGGGATATTCGAGCGGGTGTAGCTCGAATATTTCTACGGCCTTTGCCAACGCAGCAGCTTTCTCTCGGCCAGCGCCAGCAGCGCGTTGGCGGCAAAGCCTATGGCGCCCAGCAGCACCACGCCCGCAAACAATTCGCTGGCCCGGAACGAGCGGGCGGCCAGCAGCACGGCCTGACCCAGACCCGACTGCGAGGCGATCATTTCCCCGACCACGGCGATAATCAGCGACACCGTCATCGACAGCCGCATGCCGGCCAGGATGTCGGGCATGGCGCTGGGCAGGGCGATCTTCCAGCTGAACATGGTGCGCGACATCTGCAGGGCGTCGGCCACTTCGCGCAGTCGGGGCTGCACGGTGGCAAAGCCGTGCACCGTGGCCAGCAGCACCGGCCACATCGAGCCGAAGGCCACCACGAACAGCACCATCGAGGCATTCAGGCCAAATATGGAAATGGCCAGCGGCATGATGGCCGAGGCCGGCAGGGGCCGGATGAATTCCAGCGTGGGCTGCAGCCAGGCGCGGGCCGTGGCCGAGATGCCTATCATGGCGCCCAGGGCTATGCCGAACAACGAAGCCAGCAGCCAGCCCAGCAGCATGCGGTTGATGGTGTCCACGCTGTTGCCGACCAGGGCGCCGTCGGACAGGCCCTCTTTCAGGCTGGCCAGGGTGGCTTCGGGTGTGGGCAGAAACACCTTGCTGACCCATTCCTGGTGGCTGGCCAGCCACCACAGGGCCATGATGGCCAGAAACACCAGCAGTGATTCGACCACGCCGGTTGCCTGGATGCGAGGGCGCGCGTTCATGGCCGGCCTCCCATGCGCTGCGCCATGCATCGTTGCAGCAGCAGGGCCAGCTCATTGACCACATAGCCCACGATGCCTATCCAGAACAGCCAGGCCAGCATCAGGGCGGGCTCCATGCTTTGCTGGGCGATCATGATGGCATAGCCCATGCCATGCGGGTTGGCCACGATCTCTACGGTAACCGCCACCACCAGCGCAATGGCCACCCCCTGGCGCAGCGCGACGAATAGCCGGGGCAGCATGGAGGGCAGGGTAATCTTCCATACCTGCTGAAAATAAGACAGCTGCAGGGCTTGCGAAACTTCGAGCAATATGGGTTCGACCTGCCGCGCCGCGGCCTGGGTCAGGATAAGAATCGGCCAGAAGGTGGCAAAGGCCACGACGCTCACTTCCATGCTGACGCCGAAGCCGAAGACCAGCATGGCCAATGGAATAAGCGCCACGGATGGTATGGGGCGAAACACTTCTATGGAAAAGAAGCTCATGCGGGCGGCGCGGGGCGACAGGCCCAGCACAATGCCAAGCCCGGCGCCCGCCACGAAGGCCAGGGCCAGGCCTATGCCTGCCGACATGAGGGTAAAGCCGGTGGCCGAAAGTATGTCGCCCTGGAACAGCGCATCGACGAAGGCCCGCACCGCCGCCGAGGGCGGCGCCAGGGTATCGCTGTAGGCGGCGACGCGGCGTGTATAGAGTTCGAACGCGCCGATCAGAATGGCCGGAAACACAAAGGGGCGCAGCCAGCGAAGCAGAGTGGCCAGCATCTTAATCGTGCCCCAGGTAGTGGTACAGGTCGCGGCGCAGGCGCAGGAAATCGGGATGTTCCTTGGTAGAGAGCTGGTCGCGCGGATGCGGAATGGTCACGTCGATGACCGCCGCCAGGCTGGGCTGCTGGGGCGTGGGGTTGCTGCGCAAGGCGATCACCCTGTCGCCCAGGTAGATGGCTTCTTCCAGGTCATGGGTTACGAACAGCACGGTCAGGCCCTGCTCGCGCACCAGGCGCAGCAGCTCGTCCTGCAGGCTTTCGCGCGTCATGGCGTCCAGCGCGCCGAAGGGCTCGTCCATCATCAGCAGCTCGGGTTCTTGCGCCAGGCAGCGGGCAATCTGCACGCGCTGCTGCATGCCGCCCGACAGCTGGGTGGGAAACTTGCCGGCATGCGCCGCCAGGCCCACGGTTTCAAGCACCTTGGAGATTCTTGCAGCCCGTTGGCCGGCGGGCACGCCGGCCGCTTCCAACGCCAGGCTGATGTTGCCTTCGACGGTGCGCCAGGGCAGCAGGGCGCGGCCGTAATCCTGGAAGACAAAGGCGACCTCGCGCGAGGGGCCGGTAATGACCTTGCCCTGCCGGCTGACAGAACCGCCCGAAGGCGTCACGAAACCGGCCGCCGCCCGCAACAGGGTCGTCTTGCCGCAGCCCGAGGGGCCGATGATGGAAATGAATTCACCCTTTTCCACCTCGAACCGGGTGGGCGAAAGAATTTCGCGTCCACCCAGGTGAATCGTGACGTCGTTGAAACTGAGGATGGGCATGAGGCGGCTACGAAATAATCAGCTTGGAAAGATCGGGCTTGCTCTTGAGCATGTCTTGTTCGGCCATGGTTTCCACCCAATGGTTCAGCTGCTCGACCGTAATCGAGGGGCTGGGCGGATTGATCTCCATGGTAGCCAATACCGGCGGGGGCAGCTTGATGTACTTGCCCAGCTGTTCGCGCACGGCCTTGTCATTGGCGGCATCGGCCACGAACTCGGCGCTTTGGGCGATGGCTTGCTGGAAGGCCTTGACTTCTTTCGGGTGGGCTTCGGCCCAGTCGCGGCGCGTGACGAAGACCAGCGTGGGCATGCCCTCGGGCAGTTCGGCCAGAAAGTGCGACACAAGGCGGCCGCTGCCGCTGGAGACGATGCGTCCCATGAAAGGGTCGACCGTGACCACGCCGTCGATCGAGCCTCCGCGCAGCAAATCGTTGTGCTGCGGAAAGGCCGCCTCGACGAACTTCACCTTGGTGTCGTCGACGCCGTTCTGGCGCAACCACTTGCGGAAGGCGACGTGCAGCAGGGCGCCCAGGCCCGGCGCGCCGATGGTCTTGCCCACACAGTCTTGCGCGGTCTTGATGCCGCTGGCTTCGGTTGCCACGAAGCCAGCGCCGGTCGTGCCCTTGGAAAGCTGCGCCGCGCCCGCTATCACCACATGGTCCAGGCCGCCGTCGACCGACTGCAGGAACACCGAGGGTGTTTCCAGGGCGACCGTAAGCGATCCGGACTGGATGGCGGGCGGCAGCGAGGGGTTCAAGGGTATGAAGCGCGGCACGACGTCCAGGCCCAGCTTGCCGAAGTAGCCTTGTTCGACGGCGCTGAACAGATAGGCGGCGTCGGACACGGTGGTATAGCCCACCGAAACATCGGTGTTGGCAAACACGCGGCCCGGCAGGCCTGCACTGGCCAGCAAAACCGCGGCGGTACCCAGGAATTCTCTACGTTTCATGGTGTCTCCAGTGGATTTATATGAAATGGGGGTTCAGTCGAAAATGGCCACGGCGCGGGTCCACCCGGCCGAAGCACCGCGAATCTTGTGCGGAAAGCAGCTAATGATAAAACCGTCGGCAGGCAAGGCCTCGAGGTTGTGCAGCTTCTCAAGGTGGCAGTAGCCGATGTCGCGCCCCGCCTTGTGGCCTTCCCACAAAAGGCTTGTGTCGCCGGTTTCGGCGAACTTCTTGGCGGTGTACGAAAAGGGCGCGTCCCAGCTCCAGGCGTCGGTGCCGGTAAGGCGCACGCCGCGCTCCAGCAGGTACATGGTGGCCTCGTAGCCCATGCCGCAGCCCGTGTTCACATAGTCGTCATGTCCATAGCGCGAGCCGGCCCGTGTGTTAACCACGACGATCTCCAGCGGCGCAAGCGTGTGGCCGATGCGCTTGAGCTCCGCTTCCACATCGGCTGCGGTAACCACATAGCCGTCGGGCAGATGCCTGAAATCAAGCTTTACGCCGGGCTGGAAGCACCATTCCAGCGGCACCTGGTCGATGGTGATCGAAGGCTTGGCCTCGCCCGTCTTGCCGTCCATGGTCGAGTGAAAATGCCAGGGGGCGTCAAGGTGGGTGCCGCTGTGCGTGGTCAGGCGTACCCATTCGGCGGCGGCGGCTTCGCCGTCGGGAAAGTCCTCGGGCCTGGTGCCGGGCAGCAGGTGGGTGAACTCTTCGATGGTGTCCTTGTGGGTCTGGTATTCGATCCGCGGCGCCAGCGGCGGCGGGTCGGACAAGACGTCGTTCTCGAGGTAGATGGAAAGGTCTACGAAGCGGCGCATGGGTTTCTTCAGGTTGAATGGGTTAACAGGCCCTAGACCGTGGGGGCGGGCGCCTTGACGATGCGCTGGTCGATGACGCCGAAGGGCGCCGAGCCGTCGGCGGCGGTGGCCTGCATGCGCACGCGGTCGCCGAAGTGCATGAAAGGCGTCGTTGATTTGCCCTTTTCGATCAGTTCGATGGCGCGACGCTCGGCGATGCAGGCCGAGCCCGCGGCGCGATCCGCGTTCGAGACCGTGCCCGAGCCGATGACGGTGCCGGCGGAAAGCTTGCGGGTCAGTGCGGCATGCGCAATCAGGCGGTCAAAGCCGAAGTTCATCTCGGCCCCGTTGGGGTGGCCGAACCACTGGCCGTTGTAGTCGATGTGCAGCGGCAGTTTCACGCGCGCGTCTTCCCAGGCCGGGCCCAGCTCGTCGGGCGTGACGGCCACCGGGGCAAAGCTGGAAGAGGGCTTGGCGTGCAGGAAACCGAAGCCGGTGCGCATTTCGCGCGGCCCAAAGCCGCGCAGGCTCACGTCGTTGATCTGCACCACAAGCGCGATGCGCCGCAGCGCCAGCTCGGGCGGGCAAGCCATGGGCACCTGCTGCACGATTACACCGAACTCGCCTTCGAAGTCGATGCCGTGGGCTTCGTCGGGCAGCGGAATGTCTTCGTTGGCGCCCAGGAAGTCGTCGGATGCCCCCTGGTACATGACAGGAATGGTGTCCATGTCGGGAATCGGGTCGGTGTTGAATGCCTTTTCCATCAGGCGGCCGTGGTTCAGGAAGGCCGAGGCGTCGCACCACTGCGGCGCGCGTGGCAGCGGGGCGGCGGCCTGCGCGGGGTCGAAATCAAAGGCATCTTGAGCCTGGCCCGCGTTCAAGGCCTGGTACAACTGCTGCAGCAAGGGCTCGCAGCGGCCCCAGTCCTGCAGCGCGGCCAACAGGTTCGGCGCGATGACCGAAGCTTCGGCGGCCCGCGCCAGATCGCGCGAAACCACGACCAGGCGGCCGTCCAGGGTGTCGTTCTGCAGTGTTGCCAGTTTCATTGTCCGAGCCTTTGCAAGCGAAGCCTTTGCCATTGCGGAAGCAACGCAGGGTAGCTGTTGCCCCTGCTGCCAGGAAACGCGGGTACCGGCCCCTCGGGCGCAAGCACCGTCTCCTGCTTATATTTGATCGTTGCCCTGGATAGTAGGAAATCGGCGTCTCGAGCGGAAATCGATTTTGCCGATAGTAGGTATTGGGCGGCCGGGCGCCGCCCTGCTATATCATCGAACCCTAAGACATATAAATTCACTCCGAGGGAATCCGGGTCATGCGCTACCAGCGAATCGATCTCAATCTGCTCGTGGCGCTCGATATTCTGCTGGCCGAGCGCAACGTTACGCGCGCCGCCGAGCGCCTGCACATCACGCAGTCCGCCGCCAGCGGCGTGCTTTCCAGGCTGCGCGATTATTTCGAAGATCCCCTGCTGGTGCAGGTGGGCCGCGACATGCGGCTTACGCCCCTGGCCGAAAGCCTGGTCGACCAGGTGCGCGACATTATCGTTCGCATCGACAGCACCATGGCCGCGCGACCCGAGTTCGACCCGGGCGAGGCCCAGCGCCACTTCGTCATCATCGCCTCCGACTACGTGTCGCGGGTGCTGATGGCCGACGTACTGCAGCGCATCAGCGCACTGGCGCCGGCCATTACCTTCGAGCTGCGGCCCACCTCGCCGCTGATGGTGCGCGACATCGAACAGGGCAGGGTCGACCTGCTTATCACCCCCGCCCATCTTGTCAGCGCCGATCATCCCAGCACGCCGCTGTTCGACGACACCTATACCGTCGTGGCGTGGGACCAGAACCCGATTTGCAAAAAAGGCCTTACCCTCGACACCTACCATTCGGCCGGCCACGTGGCGTATCGCTATGGCCGGGGCGGAAACCCCTGGTTTGAACAGTGGTATGCCAACCAGCATGCGGAAACACGCCGGGTAGAGGTGATTACGCATGACTTCAACCTGATCTCGCGCTTTGTCATCGGCACGAACCGGCTTGCAACCGTGCAGACCCGCCTGGCGACGCAGTTTGAAGAGTCTATGCCCGTGCGCCTGTTTCCGCTTCCCATGAACACGCCGCGCCTGGTCGAGGTGCTGCAATGGCACAAGTATCGCGAAACGGATCCGGGCTGTATGTGGCTGCGCGAGCAGATCATAGAAACCGCCCGCCAGTTGCCTGTCATTTCTGATTGACGCCAACAGGGTGTTGCGAGTCGGCGGGCGGATTCATCGTTGCGGCAGCGCTTCGCAAAGGCCGTGAAGCCAGGCAGAAGCGATAAATCCATGTGGAAGGCGCAAACCCAAGAGGAAGCGTTGGACCCAGAACATGAACTTTGTCTTTTTTCAGGAGCAAAAAAAAGTGAGCAAACTCACCTTGGCGCAGGCCAACCAGATCATCAACTCGGCCCTCGAGAACGCACGTTCCAAGGGCTACAAGCCCATGGCCGTCGTGGTCATCGACGAACACGGCAACACCCGCGCCGTGCAGCGCGATGATGGCGCCAGCATGTTCCGCATAGACATTGCCACGGGCAAGGCCTGGGGGGCGGTGGCCATGGGTTCATCCAGCCGTTCCCTGGCCGAGCGCGCCGCCGGCAACCCCAACTTCTTCGGCGCCCTGGCCTCGACCAGCGGCGGAAAGTTCCTGCCCCAGCCGGGCGCGGTGGTCATCAAGAACGCGCAGGGCGAGATCGTGGGCGCGGTGGGCGCCAGCGGCGGTACCGGAGATGAAGACGAAGAGATCTGCATCCACGGCGTCGCCGCGGCGGGGTTTGCTCACGCCTGATTTTTTTGGGCGCACCCGGACTCTTTGGCCCTCTTACGGGATTTCAATGGAGTCCTGAGAGACGCCCTTTGGCCAGTCTGCCTAAACCCATGAGTGCCAGGCAATTGCCGCCACCTATGGGATTCTCTTCGTCGGCATTGCCGGGATGCTTGACAGCGGCGCTACGCCTATCAGTTGAGATCAGGCGTTGGTGTGCACGGCCGCCGGCGCCTTGTGGAAGCGGCCGTCCTTCATGATGGCCAGCAGGCGCTGCTTGTCCTGCAAAATAGTGATGTCCTGCGTCGGGTCGCCGTTCACCAGCAGAATATCGGCCAGATAACCGGGCTTGACCAGGCCCAGCTCCGTTCCCATGCCCATAATCTGCCCGCCCAGCGCCGTGGCCGCGTGCAGCACCTCTGCGGGCGTATAGCCGAACAGCCGCACGAACAGTTCAAGATCCCAGGCATTGCGGCCTGTGGGGTTATAGGGGAACCCGTAGTCGCCGCCCGGCAGCACCCGCACGCCGCGGCGCTTCAGTTCCGGCACCAGCTTTTGCTGCCGCTCTATCGTTTCGGCGGCAAAGCGCTTCATCTGGCCCAGGTCGACATTGCCGAAGGGCGTTGCATCCACCAGCGCCTGCATCATGCCCACCGCCGGCGCCATGAAGATCTCGTCGCGCCTTGCCTCCAGCATGTCCAGCGCCTCTTCGTCGGCGAACGAACAGTGATAGATCACCCGAAACCCATTACGCACCGCCATCTTCACCGCTTCGGCCGCCTGCGCATGCGCGCAAAGCCACACACCCGACTCTCGCGCCTGTTCACCCGCCGCGCGGGCTTCTTCCTCGGTATAAAGCAGCTGTTGCGACGTGCCCGGAACCAGCGTGTCTTGCCCCGAAAGCAAGAACTTCACCGACTTGGCGCCGATGCGCGCGCATTCCTTGACGAACTCGCGTATGGCTTCTGGCCCGCTGCCGTGGTCTTCCACATGGCCGGTGGAAAGCGCCTCGGGACTGGGCGGCTCGCGTTCGATGGAAGAAGGCACCAACCGCGGCCCGGGCAGGCCGCCGTCTTCAATATGCCGATACAGCGCGGCCTCGATCAGCTTGCTTAGCGAGCCGGCCGAGTAGGCGCTGGTATAGCCGTGGTCGAGCAGAATGCGGGCGTTGCGGGCGGTGCCCAGCACCAGTTCCTCGATGGGCAGCGACATGCCCGGCACAAAGCGCTCTACCGACGTGGGCCACGAAAGATGGGCGTGCGCCTCGACCAGGCCCGGCATCAGCGTGGCGCCCTTGCCATCGATGATCTGATCGCCTTCTTTTGCAATGGACGCTTTGCCGGCCACGGCCACCTGCTCGATTCGGTTCTTTTTCACACGAACCTCGCCATCGAAAGCGGGCGTGCCGCTGCCGTCAAAAATATGGACGTTGGTAAAGGTAATGGCTTGCACGAGGTCTCCCTAAACACTGTTTGCTTGAAGTTTAGGAAGGGCGGACAAAGAGCGGAAACCGTTTTTGGCGATACCTGCTATTTCCGAACGGGTGCCGGGTTCGCAGCAGGGGGCGTCGCCCGCCACCAGAGAGATGGGTTGTGGCGGAGCCCCGCGTGCGTTTCGCGTTCCGGGAAGGCGTCTTGGCGTTGTTCCGGCTTCCGCTACTTTGCGATGATCGCCCCGGCGTCGGGCTTGGCCCTGATCAGCTCCATGCCGTGCATGGTGTCGATCCAGAACGACAGCTGCTCGGGGCTTGCCTCAGCGCTTAGACGCGGAGTGGGTATGGAAGCCAGAACCGGCGCGGGCAGCTTGATGTACTTGGCAAGGTCTTCGCGCGCCGCTTCCGGATTGGCCTTCGTGAACTCGATCGCTTCGGCGATGGCGGTGCGAAACTGGCCAACGGCGGCCTGATTGGCTTCTGCCCACTTGCGTGTGGTGGCATAGAAGACGCCGGACGTGTTCTCGGGAAGGAAGGCCGGAAAATAGGCCAGCACTCTTGCATTGCCCGCTTTTACCGCCCGGGGCAGGAAGGGGTCGGCGCTTACGCCTGCGTCGATCGTTCCGCTCTTGAGCAGGTCGCCTGTTTGAGGAAAATTGACCTCGACGAAATTCACCTTCCCGGTGTCGATGCCCTGGTCGGCTATCCATTTGCGGGCCAGCACATACAGCGAGCCGCCGATGGAAGGCACGCCCACTTTCTTGCCGACCAGGTCTTCGGGCTTGTGAATCTCCGAGGGCGCCCCGGCAAGCAAGCCGAAGTTCTCGTCCGTCTTGGCGGTTACGCTGGTTCCCGCAACGGCGACCAGATCGAGTCCGCCATCTATGCCCAGCAGCATATTGGTGGGCGGCAGGGTGGCCATCTGCAGCGAGCCTCCCTGCAGGCCGGGAGCCAATGCGCCGCCGGCCACCTGCTGGAAGGTGACCTCCAGGCCGTGCTTCTTGAAGAAGCCTCTTTCCTGGGCCACGAATGAGGCCAGGTAATCGGCCACCCCCGTGTGCCCGAGGGTTATCTTGGTTTGGGCGTGGGCGCCCGATGTTGCGGCAAATGTGAACGCCAGGGCGCAGCACGCCTTCTTGATCCAATGCATGAGGGTCTCCTTGAGTGGTATGAATGCTTTTTGCTGGGGGCATCAAGCCGGAATCACGGGCAGCAGCAGATGCGACGGATGGTCTTCGCCCGAGTGGATCGTGACCGTGCCGTCGAAGACTTTCGCGGGCCTGTCTTGCGGATCGTCATGCAGATGCAGCGAGCAGCCGCGCATTTCTATTCCGCCGTACGTTCGCGGCATCGGGCCAGGCAGGCCGTGGTCGAAGTCCTGCCCCGCCACTGTCAGGGCAAGCCGCCATCCACGGGGCAGCACGATGGAAGTCGGCCAGATCTCTATGTCCAGTTCATAGATTTCGCCCGGCGTCAGCGGCTGGGCTTCGTCATGAGCGTGATAGGGGCGGTAGGGCAGCGATTTCCCTGGGTCGAGCTTGCGGTGCGAGGCCCGCAGCCATCCGAAGGCCACCGGGTTGTTGGGGTCGGAGGCGCCCGTAAAGAGCGCCTCCCGGCCATGCGGGCCAAAGGCGCGCAAGGTCAGGAAGAGGTCCGCATCGGCGGTGCTGGAGGACACGAACAGCTTCGCCGCGAGGGGCCCTGTCAGTTCCAGCTCTGTTTTTTGGGGCTCCGTCCAGAACGTGATGCCTTGCGAAAAGCCGCGATAGTGCGTGCTGGCCGGGCCGGCGGGCTCATCGCGCAAGGTCATGCTGGACGCATCCAGATAGTGGCGCGTCCACTGCGTGCGGGCCAAAGGCCATTCCTGCTCTTCGCGCTTCACGAAGCGGTCGGGATGGCGCACATTGAGCTGGACGGGTGCAGTCTTCTCCCATCCGTTGTCTTCGCCCTTCAGGAAGTGATCGAAGAACTTGCGCATCATTGCGCGACCTTCCCGCGTGTAGTATTCGGTCCAGTGCTCGTAGCCGTGCATCTCCAGCCACTTCTGCTTTGAACCCGCCCGTTGATAGCCCTCGGTATTGCCCCTTAGATGCAAGCCCAGGCCACCCCAGTTTCCGCGGGAAAAAACGGGCACCTCGATGTTCTCCAGCGCCGGGGTGCGTTGCCTGAAGTAGTCGTCGTCAAGCGTATGGGCCCGCTGTTCGGCGGGCAGGTCGGCAATGCGGGCCGCCAGGGCCTCGGGCGGCTCGGTCTGGGGGCCGGCTATCAGTTCGCCGGTGTTGGGGTTGCTTTTGCCGCGTTCGCCCAGCCCGTTCTGTACTGCCGACACCTGCACCGGGTACCAGCGTATCCAGAACGTGCACAATATGCCCCCGTGGCGTACGGCGTCGCGATAGAAGTCGGCCGCGCCCTCGAACGGGCAGATTGCGGCAAGGTGCTTGGGCCGTGTGGCCGCCACTTGCCACTGGTTCATGGCGTAGTACGAGATGCCGGTCAGGCCCACCTTGCCATTGCTCCAGCTTTGCGTGCCCGCCCACTCGATGCAGTCGTGGAAGTCCTGGGTTTCCCGCGAGGAAAGCACGTCGATGCGGCCGGGAGAGCGTCCCGCTCCACGAGAATCGACGCGAATACAGACGTAGCCGTATTCACGCGTCCAGATTTCGGGGTCGGGCGTTTCCCAGGCCTGGTATTTGTTTGACGAATCCGCCAGCGCCTCGGGGTGGTCGCGTTCCAGGGCATTCCATGCAAAGGCATAGCCCGTCTGGAAGGGCAGGCCCTTGGCATAAGGGCCGTGGGTCATGAGCACGGGGTGCCTGCCCTCGCCCAGCGGCCGATAAACATCGGCTCGAAGCACGGCGCCGTCGTCCATGGTGATGGGAACATCCCAATCAATGGCCATGCCGTCGCGCACTTCCGTCTTGAAGTCGTTCACGTCTCCTCCAGAATGCGTCGATAGGACTGCTTATTTCTTTGCTCGAATCCTAGCCAGCATTCAGGGGATGGTGAAATCGTTTCTCGCGATACCTCGTATTTTTCTGTGCCGGGGGGCTCCGGCTCAAGTCTTTTTCACTGCGCGGTACTGGAGCGCCTGATCGATGTTCAGCCCCAGCAGATGACAGGCGTTGCCGCCCAGGATGTGGGCTTTCTCTTCATCGGAGAGGCCCTCCACACTGTCCACGAGACGGTGCAACTGGTAGTCGCCCATGTCGAAAGGGTAGTCGGTGCCGGCTACGACCTGGCCCGCCCCCACGCGTTCGATCAGGTGGCGCAGTGAAACCGGGTCGTAAACCAGGGTGTCGAACCAGATATTGCGCAAGTGGCCTGAGGGCGGCAGCGTAGGCGCAGAGGCTTCGGGGCGTACGCGCCATGCATGGTCGCTGCGGCCGCTGTAGGCCGGCAAGTAGCCGCCGCCGTGTGCGGCGACCAGCTTCAAGCCGGGATGGCGATCCAGTGTGCCGCTGAATATCAACGACGACAGCGCGATCGTCGTTTCCAGGGGTTGGCCTATGCTGTTGGCAAGATAGTATTGATCGATGCGGCTTCCCAGGCTCGTGCCGAAGGGGTGTATGAACACCACGCAACCCAGCTCTTCGGCTTTGGCCCAGAAGGGCTGAAGCGACGGATCGGCCAGTTCCCGCCCTGCGACCTGGGTCGATATTTCCACCCCTTTGAGGCCCAGTTCGCGTACCGCATATTCCAGCTGCCGCGGCGCCAGCTCTGCGTGCTGTGCCGCGACATTGCCCAAGCCGCACAGCCTGCCGGGATGCTGCTGGCAAAGGGCGGCGATGGATTCGTTCTGCAGGCGCACGAGCTTGCTCGCAAGCTCCTGGTCGGCCCAGTAATAATATTGTGAAGGCGAGGGGCTTATTACCTGGATGTCAACGCCCATCGATTCCATGTCGGCAAGGCGCATGTCAAGGTCGACCAGGCGGCGGCCCGCTGCAGGCAGCATGACCCGCTTGTTGTGTTCCACCGAAGTGCCCCCCATGCCTAGCGCCTGTTCCTGAAGTTCAGCGGTCTTCTCGGGGCAGCCGCTTGTCATTTCTTCTATGGCCGGAACAATCACGTGGCAATGCATGTCCACCGTCAACGGACGTGCATCCGGATCGGCCCAGACCTTTGCGCTGGGCTGGGACGGGCAGTTTGGCGGGCAGGCATCGCCGCAGGTATGAAGCTTCATTGTTTTGTCTCTTGGATGCCCGGAGCAGGCGCGTGCGTGTAATTGATCGAATGCGGCCGGCGCGGTGCCACCAGGCAGGTTCTTGGCGTGGTTTTGCCCAAGTGTAGAAAGGGTTCGCGGACAGCGGAAACCGTTTTTGGTGATACCAGCTATTTATGCCTTGATGGCGGCCATCAGGTCATCCGCGTGAACCATCAGTTCCCGCACTTGATGCAATGCCTGGTACTGGTGCAGCACAGCGCGCCATTTGGGGGATTCCAGCAAGTGCTGCCAGACGGGTAGCAGGTCATGTAGGCGGGTTGTTTCCCCTTGTGCCAATTTTTCGGCGAACTTCAGGCTGGCCTGTGTGGACAGCAGTTGCATGCGGCTGGCGGGGCTTAGCAGGCGTGGCGAGGCTTCGGCGGGTGCGTCGCAAAAATAAAGCACGGTGCGCTGAAGCGGGCCAACGCCCTTGGACTCGGCCTTGCCCCTGATTGCTGCTTCAACCTCTTTCAACCTCGAAAGTGAGGCCCCGCGCAAGCGTACCGCTTCATGCCTGCTTTCGAAGGTATAAATCGTGTCGCGATGGGCCTGCGTCAGCAGATGCAGGCCGCGCAGCAATCGCGGAAGATCTGTTGTGGCGGCATCGACAGATGCCTTTGCCTCGACCAGCAGCAGAACGTCCCAGGCCTCGCGTGTGGCGTGGCCCTTTTCACTTTGCACAGTTCTTCTTGACGCTTCATCGGCGCTTTCCACCTTGCGCAGCAACAGGGCGTCCCACTCGCCTTTTGCGCGTTCGGCATTGTTGCATAGCGCTGCGGGCACTCGCAGCGAGGCGGCGACGCGATACGAGCCGGGGCTACCTTCTTCCTTCTCCAGCCGCCGGGCCAGTGCCTGAAGCGCCTGCGTAGCCAGTTTCTCCACTTCCGCACCCCGCCGCCGAGCGGCCGTACCCTGTGTCGCGGCGCCAGCGCTTCCAGGACGAGGTCCGTTCCGGTCGCGCAGCGACAGGTATCGCTGGACGAGTTCGTCGGGCTCCAGTTCTTTCAGGCGCTCAAGGCGGTCCAGCGCCGCTTCGTCCCGTATGCGGGCGATGCCGCGCGTCAACTGCGGGTCGGTGGCCACGTCGGCCAGTTCCAGAGCCTGTTGTGTCGCGTCGGACAGCTTCTTCCATGCTGCCGAAAACGCCAGCTCATGCAAGCGGGCCATAGTCTTTGCTTGCCGGTCGGACGAGGCCCGTGCCTGCTTGGCGGGATGCGCCACCGCGTTGACCGCCGAGCGAATCACACGGCGGTCCTGGTCGGCGCGGGCCAGCAATGAGGCGTACTCGCGGACATGCGCGGCCCGTTGTTGCAGCACCATGGCCTGGAAGGCCGGGTCTCCCTGCTCCGGCCGCATGGCATCGCGGATCATGAGAGAGAGCGCTTCCAGGAAAGCTAGCCTGGAAATTTCATCGGGAGTCTCGCCCCGCGCCAGGGCCGCTCGGGCTTGCTCAATGGCGACTGCCAGGGCTGTGGCGGGGTTGTCGCTTTCCGGAAGCGGGAATAGGTCTGGTACAGACGGCACGCGGTAGCGGCGCGCGACGCTTCGAAGTATTTCGTCGAGTACTGGCGGGCGCACTGCCATTGCGCAATTCCCCAAGAAGAGAGCGTCAATCTCCAAGAGTATGGCCGCGGGATTGGCGATGATGAAAGTATATAGAACCCCCCGCTTTCAAGATGAAAACCAGTTTTATGGAAATTCAGCTGGCCCGGCCCGACATTGCCGAGGCCGACAAGATATTGGGCACCTGCCAGCACTTCGGCTTTTGCACCTCTGGCTGTCCCACCTATACCTTGCTGCATGATGAAAACGACGGCCCGCGAGGCCGCATCGACCTCATCAAGGAAATGCTGGAGCAGGGCGGCAGCCCCTCGCCTGAAACCGTCGGGTATATCGACCGATGCCTCTCTTGCATGTCGTGCATGACGACATGCGCGGTCAAGGTCGACTACATGCACCTGGTGGACATCGGGCGCGCCTATATCGAAGAGAATTATCGGCGGCCATGGCGGGAAAGGCTTGTTCGAGGCGTGCTGGGCTACGCCCTGCCCAGGCCCGGGCTGTTCAAAATCATGCTGGGCGCCGGCCGGCTGGCCGCGCGGTTCGAAAAGTGGGTGCCCCCCTCGCTGCGCCACATGACTCGGTTGGTTCCCGCCGCTCCTCAAGGAGCATTGGCTTCAAGGGCCTCGTGTACTGTGTACCCTGCCCGGGCCGAGAGGCGCTGGCGTGTCGCCATGCTGGCTGGCTGTGTGCAACCAGTGTTGTCGCCGCATATCAACGACGCCACCATTCGGGTACTGACGCGAATGGGCTGTGAGGTGGTGGTTCCTCCCTTGGCCGGCTGCTGCGGCTCGTTGAACCTGCACATGGGCAAGCGCGACGCTGCCCTGCGGTTCGCGGCCGCCAACATACGCGCATGGCTTGCCGAGATGGATGGCCTGGGCCTGGACGCCATTGTCATCAACGCCTCGGGTTGCGGCACTACGGTCAAGGATTACGGTCATATGTTCAGCGGGGATGCGGGGCTGGCGGAAGCGGCGCGGCGTGTTTCGAGCATTGCGGTCGATATTTCCGAATGGCTGCAGCGCATCGAGGCCGATGCGGCCGATGAAGCTGATGCTGCTGAAAAAGCGCAGCTGCCTCCCTATAAAGTGGCCTATCACGACGCCTGTTCACTGCGTAATGCGCAGAAAGTAACGGTACAGCCCAGGGCCTTATTGCGCAAGGCGGGCTTCCAGGTGGTGGACGTTGCCGAGGCCCACTTCTGCTGCGGCTCGGCAGGCACGTACAACATGCTTCAGCCCCGGCTTGCGCAGCAGCTGGGCACGCGCAAGGCCGCCAATATTGAACGTGTTCAGCCGCAGATCATCGCCGCGGGAAACATCGGCTGCATCAGCCAGATTCGCTTGTACAGCGGCATACCCATCGTGCACACGGTGGAGCTTCTGGACTGGGCCCACGGCGGTCCGGTGCCGCCCGCCTTGCAGGGTGTGCATCTGGAGACCCCGGAGCCGCTGGCGGCAGAGCCCAAACAGGCAAGCACCACGCAAGCCCCTATCCACATGCATCAAGACGCCGGCTCACCAGACGACAACGATGTAGGCGTCTGGTGAACCCTAAGGAGGAAGACAAATGAGCAGCAATATTTCAGCTTTTCTTGACGCGGCCTCGGCCGCCCTGGGCAAGGAATGGGTCGACCAGCGGCCCGAAACAATAAAACGCTATGGCGAACATACCCTGCCAGGCGCCGAGCGCCAACCCGCCGCGGTGCTGTTCCCGGAATCAACCCAGCAGGTGCAAAGCATCGTGCGCGCCGCCAACCAGCATGGCGTGCAGCTGTATCCCATCAGCACGGGCAACAATATCGGCCTGGGTTCGCGGGCGCCGGTCAAACCGGGACAGGTGATTGTCGACCTTGGCTACCGCATGAACCGCATCCTCGAGGTGAATGAAGAAACCTGCTTCGCCGAGATGCAGCCCGGCGTCAGCTTCCAGATGCTGCACGACGAACTGGTTCGCCGGGGCGACAAGCTGATGGTGTCGGCCACCTCGGGGCCGCCTCATGGTGGCATTCTGGGCAACGCCATGGACCGGGGCGCCGGATACGGCCCTTACTTCGACCATTTCGGCATGCTGTGCGGCATGGAGGTGGTGCTGGGCAATGGCGATATCGTGCGCACCGGCGACGGCAGCCTTGAAGGCGACAATCTGGTTAACTGGCATGTGTCGAAGTATTCCTTCGGCCCGGCCCTGGACGGCCTGTTCGCCCAGTCGAACTTCGGCATCGTTACGCGGGCCGCCATCTGGCTCATGCCGCGTCCTCCTGCCGCAAGATCATTCCACTTCGTCTTTCCAGACGATGACGACATTGGCGAGATCATCGACCTGTGCCGCCCCATGAAGCTTTCAAATTTCGTGCCGACGCTGTTCCGCATTTCGAATGACCTATACGCCATGGCGCCGGAGGACCAGAACTGGGAATACCTGCAAGGCAGCAAACAGGCTTTCTCGCTCGAGGGCAGGAAGGCCTTGCAGCAGAAGCATGGCCTGGGTGCTTGGCAGGTGTCGGGCATGTTCTACGGGGCTTCCGACGCCGCCTTGGAGCCTTCCATCCAGCGCGTAAAAGCGCATTTCGAGCGCAGCGGCAAGGCGCGCTACGTCAGCCACGATGAAGCCCTGGGCATTCCGGCCCTGAACATCGCCGTCGACGCCATGAGCGGGCGGCCCAGCGCCAACGAACTGGGCATGCTGCAGTGGCGGCCCGGCAGCGGAAACTCGTGGTTTCTGCCCGGCACGCCCATGGTGGGCCGACAGGCCCTAGAGCTTGATCGCCTGGGCCGGGAAATCTATGCCAGGCACGGCATGGACTACATCATCATGCACGTGGCATCGGCGCGTTTCGCCCGGGGCCTGCACGTGCTGGTGTGGAACAAAGACGACGCCGACGAGAACGCCCGCGCGGACGCCTGCTACAGAGAGCTGGCCCACGAATTCGCCAAGCGTGGGGTCGGCGTGGGCCGCGCGCCGGCAGACTATCACGAGTTGCACATGGGCATGCTGATGCCGTCTTTGCAAAAGGCGTTCGGTGAAATCAAGAACGCGCTCGACCCCAATGGGGTCATCGCCCAGGGCAAGTACGGAATCTACGGTGCGGGCGAGCCTGCCGAAGCGCGATAGGCCGAAGGGCTCATCCCGTAGGCGCGCTTGAACAGATGGTTGAAGTGCGAGATGTCGTTGAAGCCGCTGTGGTAGGCAACATCAGAGACCGACAAAGACTTGGAGGCCCTTAGCTTTGCCGCCGCCGCTGAAAGCCGCGCCTCGGTGATCAGCCTGGTAAAGCTAGTGTCCATGGCCTGCAATTCCTTTTGCAGCAGGCGCGGCGATATGTTCAGGCCCGCCGCCGCCTGCGCCAGCGAAATGTCGGGGTTGGGGGCGATGGTTCGAAGATGCTGCTCGATGGCGCGGCGCCGCAGCTGCCTGGAATCGATCGCGTCCACCCCTTCGTGCGCCGCACTGATCTTCAGCAGATTGCACAGGTTCTCGGCAAGCAGCGGCAGCTCGTGCACATTGATTGTGCTGCCCGTATCGGCGATCTCTTCCAGATAGCCAAGCAGCATATTTGCCAGCCCGCCTTGCGGCGTAAAAGAAAGAGGGCGACCGGCAACAAGGGCCGGCAGGGCGGTTTCAACGGCATGGACCGGCAGCTTGGCCACCATGCGCCTGACGTTCTGTGAAAACAGCACGCTCATCGGCCTGCGACCATCGACAATGGCGAGGCTGCCGGGCATAAGGCAAATAGACATTCCCGCCTGTTCAATAACAGCCTGGCCTTCCAGCTGCCAGCTCAGAAGATAGCCCGCCCCGCCAGAATTGGCGTAGGTTTCGCGGCTGCACGACACCTTGTGCGGTGTGCTCCAGAAGCGGGTACAGCTGACGTCGCCGTATCGGCGGCCCGCAATATACGCCCTGAAAGGAGCAGAGCCCGGGCCGCTGACCGACACGTTGTGGATCATCTTTCGTACGATGTCTTGCCACGCGTTGCTGCCGCCTCGCAGGGCGGGAACATGGGCCGACAGGGCGATTTCCTCCATGAGGTGCTCCTAAGATGTAACGGCACGCGGGTGAACAAACTCTGGACTGCCATCTCAATGTAGATCAGCACCTGGTGGCTTGTCCATCAAGATCAGCGACCAGGTTTCCGCTACGGCAGGCGTGGTCAGCGCCACCCAAGCGCCGGCGCCACGTGCTTCAAGATCGCCTCTATCACATGCGCGTTGTAGTCCACGCCAAGCTGGTTCGGAACGGTAAGCAGAACAGTGTCGGCCTCTGCGATGGCCTCATCCTTCCTCAACTGCTCGACAAGCACATCCGGCTCGGCCGCATAGCTGCGCCCGAACACCGCGCGTGTCTTTTCGTCAATGAAACCTACCTGGTCTTCGCTTTGCCCTGAACGGCCGAAGTAGGCCCGGTCCTGGTCATTCACCAGCGCGAAGATGCTGCGGCTGACCGAAACACGCGGTTCCCGCGTGTGGCCTGCCTCTTTCCAGGCCGCCTTGTACGCCCGAATCTGCGCCGCCTGCTGAACATGAAAAGCCTCGCCCGTTTCATCGTCCTTAAGCGTAGAGCTTTGCAAATTCATGCCCAGCTTCGCCGCCCACACGGCCGTGGCGTTCGAGCCCGAGCCCCACCAGATGCGCTCGCGCAGCCCTTCCGAATGCGGTTCAATGCGCAGCAGGCCCGGCGGGTTCGGAAACATCGGCCGAGGGCTGGGCTCCGCAAACCCTTCTCCCCGCAGCAGATTCAGAAAGATTTCCGCATGCTGGCGCCCCATATCCGAAGCATTCTGCCCTTCGGCCGGCTCGTACCCGAAGTAGCGCCAGCCATCGATCACCTGCTCGGGCGAGCCCCGGCTGATGCCCAGCTGCAGCCGCCCACCCGCAATAAGATCCGCCGCGCCAGCGTCTTCCACCATATAGCAGGGGTTCTCGTAGCGCATGTCGATCACCCCGGTGCCGATCTCAATACGTTTCGTCTTGGCGCCCGCGGCGGCGAGAAGCGGGAACGGCGAGGCCAATTGGCGCGCGAAGTGATGGACGCGGAAATAGGCTCCGTCCAGGCCGAGCTCTTCGGCGGCTACCGCGAGGTCTATGGATTGCAAAAGCGCGTCGGATGCCGAGCGCGTTTGCGATTGGGGGGACGGCGTCCAGTGGCCGAAGGAAAGGAACCCGAGCTTTTTCATCGTAGAGCGACCTGTAGGTTTTGCGGGCGTTCGTGCCGCGCGTGGTTCGCGCGGCCGCCGTTGGTGTCGAAGCTACGATTCTAGTGCTTTAGTCGCTGAACACCTCTTCCAAAGAGTTGGCGTCGAGTACAGCCAAAGACCATGCTTCAAGCTGCGCTGAAGTCGCGTTTTTCAAGCGTTGTGAGACGGCGTCAGGTAGAGGGCCGAATTTGTGAGCGAGCAGGCGTCGCAGAATGGCGGCCTGGCCTTCTTTTCTTCCTTCTTTCCGTCCCTCGGCAAGCCCTTCCATCTTCCATTGATGCGTCCAGGACCGAGAATGTTCAGCGAGCATGTTCTTGATCTCCAGTAAGTTGTCGATTTGCGGCATATCGACATCGGGCAGCGAGCGCGGAAGCAGAACGTGCCGCGTCCAGGTGGCGAAGGCACGTCGTACGAGTGGGTCGGCCTTGGTGTAGTTATACACTTTTTGAATCAGGTCTTCCACGTCGTGAAGACCGCGATTATGTTCCAGCTGAAACAGAAGCGCTGCCAGATTGTTCATGGGCAGTTTCCCGGATTCGACCAACGCGCCCTCGTCCACCAGCAGATACTGCAGTTGGGGCAGAAAGCGGCGAAGCCCCTGGGGTACAGCGCCGATCAGATCGCACACATTCAGCGCAGCATTCCAGCGCGGCACGCCGCTGTAGACCACAACAGGGAGCACCACGGGAAGGGGTTCGCCGGGCTTGATCAGCTTGCGCGCCAGCAAAGCCTCATAGAGTAAGCCCAGATACGTCAATAACCGGCCCGCAACGGCAGGACTCCGCAGGGCCAGAATGAAATGATGCCCGAGGGCGGCATGCCCTCGGGTCCGGTTGAGCAAAGCGTTAGACTTCGCTCGCTACTTGCTGGAACTGTATTCCGAGTGACTTGCCATAGACTTCCAGTGCCTGTGCTGCCGTGAGGCCGAATCGCCATAAGGTAATGATCGTGTCATACAACTCGTGTGCCTGTAGACGGATTCGATCGCCAACCTGAAATTGTCGCTCGCTGTCGACAAAATGTAGTTCCAGCATTGAGTCTTCTGTGGTCACGATGCCTGGTCGATCGATGACAAATTCTTGGCCAGTCTCTTGGCCTCGTGCAACGAACTTCGCGTGCTGGAAAGTAACCTTCAGAGTTCCGGTGTCGTCAACATCAAGTGGCGATACCAGTCCAAGCCGGTGCACGACACATGTGCGAGCCTTGTTAAGACTCAGGACGTTCGCGTTGAAGCGGGTGGTCACCCCGAACTGTCGCTCAAGCTTCTCAAGTTTTTGCGGGAAGTGAAGTTTGTGATTCGTTCGCGGAAGATCGTTGAAGACCCAATGAACGTCAACAGCCTTCGCCGTTCCCTTCGCAGCTAGCGGGAAGACTTCGCAGACTTGGAGGCACTCATCCAGAAAGAGGCCTGTTGCCTCAATCGCGTCTCTAAGGAATCCACGCAGGAGCCAATCCTGGGCCTCGGCCCTGGCATCTTCATGCTTGAGCTGCGCCCCGGCGCCCGGCAAAAATTCTCCAAACTCTTTTTGCTCAGCCACTTGCTCGGCGGTTACGCCTTCGCAGCCGACCTGGAGAACCTTGATCACGTCAAGTTGATGCTGGAGGCGACGAAAGAAGTTGCCTTGCAGCACAGCTAGGTCGATATGAACGTTGAGCGGATCGGATGGATATCTAGACACAGGGGAAGCCCGGCACTTATTGGACGATAACAGCCCTTTTCACGAGCGTTAGTTCAAGAGAGCCTAACGTGCAGACCAATAGCGCTTATCGCAGCTCCCCAACAGTAACCACACTCGCCCCGCACGCCGCCACCAACTCATGATCATGACAGGCAAACAGCACAACGCGATCTTGCCCCCACACCTTGAATTGTTCAGCAAGCACCGCGCAAGCCGGCGTATCCAGCCCATTGCTGGGCCCATCGGCGACGATGACAGCTGGGTTGCCCAAAGCAGCAGCCGTTAGGTACACCTTGCGGCGTGTGCCCTTTGACATCTGTTCGAAGCGCTTGTCCAGGTGCGGTTCTAGGCCCATTCGGTAACCGAAGTCGAGCGCGGCGTCATCAACGGTTGTGTTCTTTTCCGCTGCGACTTGGTCAAGCAGGGCGCGCCCTGTCATCATGGGAAAGGCCAGGCAATCGTCGGGAACATAGGCTACGCGGGTTTTGGCTTGCTGGGGTGTTTTTATTAGCGAATGCCCATCAATCCAGATGTCGCCCTCGGAGGGGGCGGTAACGCCGGCGATGATGTCCAGCAATGTGGATTTCCCGGTGCTGTGTTCTTCGCATAGCGCGAAGCAGCCAGGCTGGAAGGTGTGGTTCAGCCCCTGGAATACGATGTGGTCGCCGTAGCGTTTGGTGAGGTTTTGGATGCGCAACATGCCGGAAGTTTACGCCCGATTCCTTCTTGCTTGCTCATTGACGATCAGCCGGCAAACACTTCATCCAATGAGCGGGCCTCGAGCAAGGCCAGTGACCACGTTTGCAGGTCTTCCGGCGTGGCGGTTTCTAGCCGCTGTTGAACAGATTCGGATAGCGGGCCAAATTTGCGGGTGAGCTGGCTGTGCAACATGGAGACTTGGCCTTCTTTCTGTCCTTCCTTGCGGCCCTCGGCTAGCCCTTCCATCTTCCATTGATGTGTCCAGGACCGAGAATGTTCAGCGAGCATGTTCTTGATCTCCAGTAAGTTGTCGATCTGCGGCATATCGACGTCGGGCAGTGAGCGCGGAAGCAGCACGTACCGCGTCCAGCTGGCGAAGGCGCGCCGTACGATGGGGTCGGCCTTGGTGTAGTTATACACTTTTTGGATGAGGTCTTCCACGTCGTGAAGACCGCGATTATGTTCCAGCCGAAACAGCAGCGCTGCCAGATTGTTCTGGGGCAGCTTCCCCGATGCGACCAACGCGCCTTCATCCACCAGCAGATACTGCAACTGGGGTAGAAACCGCCGGAGACCCTGGGGAATGGCCCCGATTAGATCAGACACATTGAGCGCAGCATTCCAGCGTGGCATGCCGCTATAGATCACGATAGGCAGCACCATGGGTAGCGGTTCGCCAGGCTTGATCAGCTTGCGTGCCAGCAACGCCTCATACAGCAGCCCCAGATATGTGAGTATGCGCAGCGCCATGTAGAAGTCGATGGTGGACTGATGTTCGATCATCAGCAACAGGAATACGTCGCGCCCGTCCAGCCTGGGCAGGCGCCAGACGATGTCTCCCTGCCGCTGGCGCAGCCTGTCGCTGATATAGTCGGCGGGCAGGGGCTCTAGCCGATCCCAATCGATCTGGTCCTGCCAGGGCGCTCTAACAATACCTTGGAACAAGCCGCGCACGATGGCGGGGTTGCTGAACAGCTGGCGATAGCTGGCGTCGTGTTTGTTCACGCATGCGCTCCGAAGGGAGTTGGCGATACGTGGACTGTATGAGGCTATGAGGTTATGTGGGTTGCTGGGTGAATGGATTTAGCACAGGGGGAAGTACGAGGGTGCTGATGGCGTCTGCGTTGGCTGCTTCGACCCGATTGCGTCCAGCCGCTTTCCCTCTATAGAGCGCGGTATCGGCCTGGCGAAGAGCCTCTTCCAGGCCATGTGCGCCATAGAAATGCGGTGAAATCCCGATGGTGACGGTACAGCGCAGCACATGACCGGAACCAGAAATGTTGATCGCCTGGCTTTCAACGTCGGCACGCAGGCGTTCTGCCAGTTGCCTTACGCCCTCACTGTCTGTTTCCAGGCAGATGGCCACGAACTCTTCGCCGCCGATACGGCCTGTCAGGTCGCCATGACGCATGGTGGAACGAAGCAGGTTGGCAACGTGGCAGATCACTTCATCCCCGGCCTGGTGGCCGTAGGTGTCGTTGATCTGCTTGAAATGGTCGACGTCCATTAGCAGTAAGTAGGCGGGGGCGGCTTTTCGAGCCTTGAAGTACCGCTGCAGTGCTTCCGAGATGCCTCTGCGATTGAGCAGGTCTGTCATGGGGTCGCGTGCGGCCCTGTTGCGCAGATCGTCGGTCAGCCGTCGCAGTACCAGCCACACGATGGAGGGCGGCACGATGGTGGCCAGGCTGGACATATAGATGTAGAAGATCATTTGGAAGCGGCTGTCCATCTGCAGCGCGTCCAGGCCGTCGTCGACAATTTTCATGAATTTCAGCGCGTTCAAGATACAGATTCCACTAATCAGAAGCGCAAAGAAAATCATCTCTCCATACAAGTCTTTTGCAAACGTGCGCACGCCGTAGATTACGGTTAGGGTCATTGCAAAGAAAAGCGCGGTCGCCATCGCTGCAAGCATGGCGTAGCGCGCGGCGGGCCCGGCGCTCCACTGCACCAGCAACTGCGCAATGCCATAGGCCACTGAAAACACGATCAGCGGGCGCCACAAGGGAACCTGGCGCCCGAAGAAGCGCATGGCGCCAAGCCAGTAGGCGATCGGGGCGGCCAGCGTAAGGATGTGGTTCACTACGCTCATCGCGCTCCAGGCGGGGCGGCCTTCAATCAGCTGCAGAATGTAGGCCGAGGCCAGCAAGAGGTTGCCGACGGCAAAGAAGTCCATTCCCATCCTATTGCCGGGCAGGCGTCGGCTAATCAGCAGGAACATGGCTGAAAAGCACAGCAAGTGTGCGCACAGCATAGCGACGAGCGTGGAGGCAACCATAATAGGGGCGTCAAGAAGGGGGAGCAGGAGGGCTGCACTAGCCCAAGTAAGTGACTCGCATAGCGGCCGCTTCGCATTGAATGCGCTTTGTAGCGTTCGTTTACGTTTCGAGAGTTTATATCGTTGGGAATTTGTTTTTGCCCGCGTGCCTGATCGCGGCTCACGTTCGTCGTCGCCCTTGCCTCTCCAGTGTAAAATCATCCGTTTTCGACGCAGCCAGCATGGTTACAAAAATGCCGCGGCGTACGAGCTTTAGTGGTCCGGCGCTCGTGCGCCTGCTTTCTCGTCTGGGGCAGGTCGGGGTGACGGAGCCTCGGCAGTCGCCTGCGGCCCGGCTGGATGAGTGGCTGGGGTGGACGGAGTCTATCGTGTTGTCGACGGTGCTGAATGCCGCCGCAGCCGACATCCCAAGCGACAAACCAAACGACGTCGTGGACGACGTGGCATTCGCCGCCGCGGAGTGCGCGAAGGTGCGCGATGCGCTGGAGCAGGCCATTTCGGTAACGCTGTCCCCGCCGGTGCCGGCTTCGGCCCAGCAGCGCCGGCAGTATCTGGGCGCGCCGAAGGCGCTGGTGGATGTGGATTTTCCATCGTATCGACGGCGCTACTCCATGCTTCAGCAGAAAATGGAAACGAGCATTGCAGCTCTGCGGGGGCGTGTGCGGGCGTTGCTATCTGCCCGGGGGGCAGAAATGGCGCAGCTGGCGGCGGTGGATGGGGCGATGGAGCAGGCAATGGTGGAGCATGAGCTGCGCCTGTTGGCCGGTATTCCAAACCTGCTCGAGCAGCGTTTCCGGCAATTGGCCCAGGAAGGGCTGATGAAACAGCCCGCGGGGACGTTGCGAGCCCCAGCCCCGGCGAGTTTGCCGGCGGCAGGCACTTCCGGTGGTACCAGTACAACGTTGGACGAGAAATCGGAGCCGCAAGGTTCGCTGGCGCCGAAAACTGCGGCGCCTGGCTCCGAGCCCGAGCTCCAGCAAAGAAAACAGGGCGAGTCACGTCGAGCCAGCTCACTGCAAGCGCAATTGCGTCAGGCCGCCAAGAAGCCCGACCTGGAGCCCGGCCCTTGGCTCGACACGTTCCGCGAGGATATGCGCAGCGTGCTGCTGGCAGAGCTTGACCTTCGCCTGCAGCCCATAGAGGGTTTGCTTTGTGCCTTGCGCGCTCAGTGATGATTGATGGAACAGCGTTTTGCGCATATACCGGCTTTCTATAGAGCGAACCAAGTAGAGAAGCATCATTTCCAATAAAAAATATCTTATGAACCGAGTTTTATATTTCCTGGTATTCGCAGTGGGCCTTGCAGTAGCGTGCTGGGTGGGGCTGGGCTATGTGGGCCTGAACCCGCTGGCGCTGGCCATTACTGCGGTTATTGCGCTGGTTTATATCGCGGGGGCTCTGGAGCTTTACCGTTACCAGCAGGCCACGGGCACCTTGCAGCGGGCGCTGGCGGGGCTGTCGCAGGCACCGGCCAGCCTGGCGGAATGGGTCTCGAACCTGGATGCGAGCCTGCGCGATGCGGTGCGCCTGCGAGTGGAAGGCGAGCGGGTGGCCCTGCCGGGGCCTTCGCTAACCCCGTACCTCGTGGGCCTGCTGGTGCTGCTGGGCATGCTGGGCACTTTCCTGGGCATGGTGGCCACGCTGCGCGGTACGGGGCTGGCGCTTGAAAACGCCACAGACCTGCAGGCGATCCGCGCCTCGCTGGCGGCGCCGGTGAAGGGGCTTGGGTTTGCGTTTGGCACGTCGGTGGCGGGCGTGGCCACGTCGGCGATGCTGGGCTTGTTGTCGGCACTGTGCCGGCGCGACCGGGCGCGCGTGGTGCGTGATCTGGACATGCATGCGGCAACGACGCTGCGTGTTTATTCGCAGGCGCACCAGCGCGAGGAAAGCTTCAGGCTGATGCAGCAGCAGTCGCAGGCGCTGCCGCTGGTGGCCGATCGCCTTCAGGCCTTGATGTCAGCAATGGAGCAGCACAGCCAGGCGCTGACCGAGAAGCTGGCGGCAAGCCAGAACGAACTGCATGCCAAGAATGAGGCGAGCCAATCGGCTCTAGAGCGCCAGGGCCAGATGTTGAGCGAACGCCTGGCCGAGGGGCAAGAGGCGTTCCACGCCAAGACGGAACAGGCATACTCGAAGCTGCTGGCTTCGGCCGAGCAGGTGCATTCGAACCTGGCCACGTCGACCGAGGCGGTGTATGCGCGGCTGGCGTATTCGGTGGAAGAGTCCTTGAAGAACAGCCTGGCGGAAGGCGCGCGGGCAACGGGCCTGGCGATTCAGCCGGCGGTGGAATCCACGTTTTCGAACCTGGCACGCGAAAATACGGCCTTGCAGGAAAGCATCCGGAATTCGGTGCAGCAGCAGATCGAGACGCTGTCCGGCCAGCTCGAGCAGTCCGCCGCCCGGAACGAGCAGGCCATGGCCAATGTAGCGAGCCTATGGACGGAAGCGCTGGCCGAGCACAAGCAGGTAAGCGAGTCGCTGGTGGCCCAGCAGCGCGACATTAGCGAACATTTGATCCAAGAAACCCAGCGCGCCAATGAAGCGATGCTGAAGACGCAGCAGGAAGTGGGCACGACGCTGATCAACGAGCACAAGCTTGCCGGAGAATCTCTTGTGAGGGAACAGCGGCTGGCGGCAGAGTCGTTGGTCAACGAGCAGCGCCTCGTCGGCGAGACTCTGGTCAAAGAGCACAAGCATGCCGGTGAGACGCTTGTAAGCGAACAACGCGCCGCGGGCGAGTCCCTGGTGCAAGAGCAGCGCCAGGCGATGCAAGCGCTCATTCAAGAGCATCAGCAGGCCGTGGAAGGGTTCGCTCAAACTCAGCAAAGCGCCCATGAGTCATTTATCAAGGCCCAACAAGAAGCGAACGACTCTCTTGTCCGAACCCAGCAGGAAGCCAGCGAATCTCTGATCAGAACCCAGCAGGAAGCCGGAAACTCAATCACGAAAGCCCAGCAAGAAATGGGCGATTCCATCACGAAAGCCCAGCAGCTTATGGGCGAGTCGTTCATCAAGGAACAGCAAGGCGCGCGTGAATCGCTCATCAACGAACTGCGCAGCTCACTCGAGGCGTTCACGCAGAACTTCGAACAACGCTCGGCCTCCATGGTCGATGCCGTCTCGGGCCGCCTGGGCGAGGTGGCCGCCAGCGTGACGGAAGGCTGGAACGAAGCGCTTTCCCGCCAGCAAAGCACCGGCGAAAAACTGGCGCAAGACAACCAGCAGGCGCTTGCATCGGCGGTGGTGGCGCTGGAGCAGCAGGCTGCATCGCTGCTAAGCACGATGGGCGAGTCGAACACCGAACTGAAAACCGCATTGCTGTCGCAAGACAAGGAACGCCTGTCCGCCTGGTCCAATGCCTTCGGCACGCTTACCGACACGCTGCGCGACGAATGGCAAAAAACCTCCGACGCGACGGCGCTGCGCCAGAAGGAAATCTGCGACACGCTGGCCCGCACGGCCGACGACATCGGCAGGCAGGCGCGCGAACATTCCACCGGCACCATCGCCGAAATCGAGCGCCTGGTGCAAGCCGCCTCGGAAGCGCCCAGGGTGGCGGCGGAAGTGGTGGCCGAGGTGCGCGACAAGCTTTCAGATAGCATGGCCCGCGACAATGCCATGCTTGAAGAGCGCGGCCGCATGCTTGAAACGCTTTCCACCTTGCTGGACGCGGTCAACCATGCTTCGAACGAGCAGCGCACGGCGGTGGACGCCTTGCTCTCCAGCTCGTCCGACCTGCTCGACCGCATTGGCACGCAGGTGGCCGACAAGGTCGAGGCCGAGGCCGGCAAGCTGGGCCAGGCCGCTACGCAAGTGGGCGATAGCGCGATTGAAATCGCGGGCCTGGGCGAGGTCTTTGGCCAGGCGGTGCAGCAGTTCAGCGAATCGAATTCCTCGCTCGTGGAGCACTTGCAGCGTGTCGAAGAAACGCTCGAGAAATCCATTGCACGCAGCGACGACCAGCTTGCCTACTATGTGGCGCAGGCGCGCGAGGTCATCGACCTGAGCATGCTGTCGCAAAAGCAGATTATTGAAGAGCTGCAGCATCTGGGCGGCTCGCGTTCCGGCAAGGCGAAGGCATGAGAGAAGACGTCGACGCCAGTGTTGAGCCGAGCGCGCCGATCTGGCCTGTTTTCGGCGACCTGATGTCGGTGCTGCTGGGTGCCTTCGTGCTGGTGCTGGTGGGCGTCATCGCCATGCAACTGCAGCTTTCCAACCGGCTGCAGGAAGAGATTCAGCAGCGCCAGGAAGAAACGCAGCGCCGCCAGACGCTCGAGCAGGCTTTGGCGCGGCCATTGGCCGAAGGGCGGGTGACGCTGGTGGACGGCCGCATCGGCATCAGTGGCAGCGTGCTGTTTGCGCTGAACTCGGCCCAGCTGCAGGACGAGGGGCGCGAGGTGCTGCTGTCGCTGGTCGAGCCGCTGTCAGAGTACCTGCGTGCCAACGACCAGGCGCTGATGGTCAGCGGCTTTACCGACGACCAGGCCATTCATGGCGACAACCGGCGCTTTGCCGACAATTGGGAGCTCTCGGCCCAGCGCGCGCTTACCGTCACGCGCGCGCTCATCGAAGCAGGCATTCCCGCTTCGAAAGTATTCGCCGCTGCCTTCGGCTCCGAGCAGCCCATCAGCTCGAACGCCGATGAAGCCGGCCGCGCCCGCAACCGGCGCGTCGAGATCTCGCCTGTTCCCCGGCCTTCGCTTACCGCTGATGCTTCGGCGGACGAGCAGTCTCCGGCCACAGCCGAGTCTCTGCATGGCCGCGCCGAGTCGGCGCCACTGCCAGCAACATCGCGGGCAACTGCATCGCCTGCACAGCAACCTCCGCAAGGCTCTCCAGACCAGCGCGGCCAGGCTCAGGGGGCGCAGGAAGGTCGGGTAGGTTCGCATGGCTAGCGACAAGAGCCCCAGCCCAAAGGCGGCCACACCCCTGGCCGACCTGCTCTCGTACATGGCCGAACAGGCGCCGAACAAGTACGCCGGCAAACCGCCCGGCGGCAAGCTAAGCGAAGAACTGCCCGAGGTCGATTACTTCCAGAAGACCTGGTCGCGGCTAAGCACCGGCCTGCGGCTGCAGCAGTCGCAGCGACAGGTGCCCGAGAACGCGGGGCCGCTGAACTCCAGCCATCTCATCCACCGCTCGTTGCTGCTGATGCAAGAGCGTTCGCCCGGCTACCTGCAGCATTTTCTTTCCTACATCGATACGCTGTCGTGGATGGAGCAATTGACCGCCGACACCACTTTGCCGCCCGCCAAGCCCTCGGTCAAAAACCCCGCCAAGCCGCCGGCCAAGTCAGCTGCCAAGACGCCGGCCCGGGCCGCGGCACAGAAGCGTACCCGCAAGGCACGCTAGTTCGCCGAACCTCCGCGCCCAGATCGAAACGGTGGGTTTTGTGGCCCGTCCGGTGCCGGCCCAGTGTTTCAACCTCCTTCGCGATCACTCGACGGGGCGTCCCGAATTTTCTCCACCCCTTATAAGGGAAATCCCCAGACAATTCCCCATTGCAAGCCGCCCCCTCTTTCCTTTAGTGTATGTAGGTATATGCAAGTGCATAGATAAATACAACGACGCATCGAGCGGTTGTTTGGGTTTTATCGAGGCGTCGTTGCAGGGCCGGGCCACCGGCCTTTCAACGGAGGCAGGGCATGGAAATTGCAGTATTGGGGGGCGGCCACGGGTGCTACGCGGCGGCGGCCGACTTAAGCGAGCAGGGCCACAGCATACGTCTATGGCGACGCGACGCGGCGGCCCTGAAGCCGGTGCTCGATTCGTCGACCATCTATCTGAAGGACGACCACGGCGAAAGCGCGGTCATCATCGACCAGGTCACGACCGATATCGGCGAGGCGGTGAAAGGCGCGCAGCTTATCCTTATTCCTTCCCCGGCCACGGCGCAGCTGGACATCGCCCGCGCGCTGGCTCCCCATCTGCAAGACGGCCAGGTGGTGTACCTGCCGCCCGGCACCTTCGGCAGCTACATCATGAGCGAAGCCGTGCGCCAGCTGGGCTGCACGGCGAATGTCTCGTGGGCCGAAACGGGCACCTTGCCCTGGCTGGCGCGCAAGCACGGCCCCAACACGGTGGCCATTACCATGCGCGCCACGCGCCTGCCCACGGGGGTGTACCCGGCCCGTAATGCCGACCACGCCATGCAGGTCATTGGCCAGGCCTTCCCCTGCATCGAGCCCTGCGAAGACGCGCTTTCGGGCGCGCTGATGAATGCCGGCCCCATCATCCACCCGCCGCTCATCATGATGAACGCCGCGCCGCTGCAGCATTTCCCCGAGTGGGACATCCACAACGAGGGCACGCAGCCCGCCGTGCGCGCGGTAACCACCAAGCTCGACAACGAACGCATTGCCATCCGTGAGGCTATCGGCTACCAGGCGCCGCACTTCCCGCTTTCCGACCATTACGAGAACGATCAGTGGATGTACGGCGACTCGCACAAGAAGCTGGTCGACAGCGGCGACTGGCGCGAACACATCGATCTTCATACCCACCGCTACATGATCGAAGACACCGTAATGGGCCTGGCCCTGCTGGCTTCGGTGGCCGACTGGGTGGGCTGCGACGCCCCCGTGGCCAAGGGCCTGCTGGCCATCGCCGGCGGCATCCTGGGCCAAGACCTGCGCCAGGGCGAGCGCACGCTGGGCGCGCTGGGTCTCGACAAGCTCTCGGTCGAAGAAATGCGCCAGATGCTGTTGCAGGGTAAATCGGCATGAGCACACCCGCCATCGTCGCCCTGGGCGCCGGCCGCATGGGTCGGGGCATTGCGCTGGCCTACGCCATGCGCGGCCACAGGGTGGCCATCGTCGACTTCAAGCCGCGCAATCAAGAAGCCTTCCAGGCACTGCACGAAAGCGTCTTCCACGAGCTTCGGCTTACCCTTGAGCAACTGGCCGAACTCGACCTCTTCCCGGCCGAAGAGACCGAAAACCATCTGAAGAACATATCGCTGCACCCGCTGGACGAAGCCCCCGCCATACTGGCCGGCGCCGAAATCATCTTCGAAGGCGTGCCCGAAACGCCCGAAGCCAAGCGCGACGCGCTTACCCGCCTGGGCGAGCTGGCCGGCCCGCAAGCGCTTATCGCTTCCACCACATCCACCATGCTGGCCTCCGACCTGGCCCCCCTGGTCAGCAACCCCCAGCGCTTCATGAACGCACACTGGCTCAACCCGGCCTACATCATTCCGCTGGTCGAGGTCAGCCCGCACCCGGGCAGCGACCCGAAAGCCGTAGACCGCCTGGTGCAAAGCCTGGAAAGCATAGGCAAAGTGCCGGTGCGCTGCGCCTGCAGTCCCGGCTACATCGTGCCGCGCCTGCAGTCTCTTGTCATGAACGAGGCCGCGCGCATGGTCGAAGAGGGCGTGGCCACGGCCGAGCAGATAGACCTGGCCACGCGCCACGGCCTGGGCTTTCGCTTCGCCGCCATCGGCGTACTGGAATTCATCGATTACGGCGGAAACGACATTCTTTATCACGCCAACAACTATCTTGCCAAAAACCTCGACGCAAACCGCTATGCCATGCCCGACATTGTTCGCCGGTACATGGATGAAGGCAAAGTGGGCTTGCGGTCGGCAAGCGGATTTCATTCGTACGAGGGGCTGGACCTTGAAGCGTACCGGCGCGATGTGCTGGCTCGAACCCTGGGCATGCTCAGGCATTTCGGCCTGGACAAAAGCGCCAATTCCAACGACGAGAAAGGAAACTAGACAATGAACAAGATCATGCAGGCGTTGTTGATATCGGCGGGCGCGGCGGCGGTCATGGCCCCGGCCCTGGCTCAAGACGTGCCCACCATTCGTGTCGGCTGGACGATACCGGCCGAAGAAGCCAAGTATTTGATGATGAAGCGCCCGGAGATGTTCCCCGACCTGGGCAAGAAGTACAAGATCGAGTGGTCGCAGTTCCAGGGCACCTCGCCCATGGTGCAGGCCATGCGCGCAGGCGTGCTCGATTGTTCCACCATGGCGCCGCTTTCCATGGCGCAGGGCTATATAGAAAGCGGCCTTGAAAGCTATATCGTGGCGCAGCACGTGCATGAGGAAAAAGGCTATTTCTCGCCCTACTGGGCGGTAAAGAAAGACGGACCCATCAAGAGCGCGGCCGACCTCAAGGGCAAGGTCATAGGCACCAATGCCTATGGCTCGGGCGTGTACTTCCAGATGCTGCTGTGGCTCAAGAATAATGGCATCGACCCTGAAAAAGACGTAAAGATCGTTGAAACCGGCTTCCCTGCCTCGGCCGACGCCATACGCTCGGGCCGTGTCGACGCGGGCCCGCTGGTGCAGCCCTTTGCGCTGCTGGCCGAAGAAAAGGGCGACATCCGCAAGCTGTTTGCGCTGTCCGAGGTGCAGTCGCCCACGGTGCAGATCTTCGAAGGCTGCAGCAAAGCCTACGCCGACAAGAACCCCGAGGTGGTCAAGGCCTACGTCAAAGACCTGCAGCTGGCCATGAGCAAGCTGCTTGAAGACCGCAGCCTGGCGGTGGCCGTGGCTTCTGAAATCACCCGCGCGCCCAAAGAGCTGCTGGACAAATACCTGTTCACCGAGAAAGACTTCGCTCACGCGCCCGACATGAAGCCCAACCTGAAGTCCATACAGGAAACCATAGACCTGCAGCACAAGGCCGGCTTCCTGGCCAAGCCTGTCGACGTCTCCAACTTCGTGCGCGAAGACATCATGGCACCCATCAAATAATGCAGGCTCCGCAATGATCGCCATCGAGCAACTGGGAAAGACCTTTCAAACCGCGCGCGGCACCGAGCACACGGCCATCCGCGACATCTCGCTGCAGGTTCCAGAGGGGCAGTTCATGTCCATACTGGGCCCCAGCGGGTGCGGCAAGAGCACGCTGCTGTACATAGTAGGTGGCTTCGAGCAGGCCACCACGGGCAGCGTGAAGGTCGATGGACGAGTCATCAACGCGCCGGGCCCCGACCGGGGCCCGGTGTTCCAGGAATACGCCTTGTTCCCCTGGAAAACCGTGCTTAGCAACGTGGCCTATGGCCTGCGCGAGCAGGGCGTGTCCAAGGCCCAGGCCGAAGAAAAAGCCATGCTGTGGCTCGACAAGGTCAAGCTCAAGGACTACGCCCATTTCTACCCGCGCGAGCTTTCCGGCGGCATGCGCCAGCGCGCGGCCATCGCCCGGACACTGGCCTACGAGCCGGCCATCCTGCTCATGGACGAACCCTTCGGCGCGCTCGACGCTCACACCCGCCTCAAGCTGCAGACAGGCTTGTTGGGCCTGTGGGAACAATTGAAGAACACCGTGCTGTTCGTCACCCATGGCGTCGAAGAAGCGGTGTATCTTTCAGACCGCGTGGTGGTGCTTAGCGGTACCCCCGGCACCGTGCGCGAGATCGTCGACATCGACCTGCCGCGCCCGCGCGTGCGCTCTGAATTGCTGCGCAACCCGCGCTACCAGGAATACGTCATCCACCTCGAAAGCCTGCTGGTGGCAGAGGCCGCGGCATGAGTTCGGCGGCCAAGCCCATGCGTTGGTATCACAACCCCGCACTGGCCTTCCTGGCGGCGGTGCTGCTGGTGGGCGTGCTGTGGGGCGTGCTTTCAAGCGTAATGAACTTCAGTTCTTTCCCAGGCCCCATTACCGCCCTGAAAGAACTGCCCACCATCGTGCTCGACCCGAACGCCGTATGGGCCATTGCGCAATCGGTGGGCCGCATGTTTGCCGGCTATGCCTGGGCGCTGCTGTTCGCCATTCCGCTGGGGCTGGCCATGGGCCGCAGCCAGGCCATGTACGATATTTTCTACCCCCTGGTGTCGCTGGCCTACCCCATGCCCAAGGCCGCGCTCATGCCCATCTTGATGTTGTGGTTCGGCCTGGGAAGCTTTTCAAAAATACTGGTCATCGCCATGGGCGTAAGCCTGCCCGTGCTGTTCCACAGCTACCAGGGCGCCTGCCGCATTGAAAAGAAACTGGTCTGGACGGCCCAGGCCATGGGCATGGGCCCCGTAAAGCGGCTGTTCCGCATCGTGCTGCCCGCCGCCTTGCCCGAAATACTGATCGGCTGCCGGGTGGGCGTGGTCATGGCATTGATCGTCATGGTGTCCTCTGAAATGATCGCGCGCCAAGAGGGCGTGGGCAACCTGCTGTTCACCTCGATGGACATGGCCCAGTACGCCACCGTCTACGCCGTCATTCTCATCCTGGCGGTCATGGGCTTCGTGCTCGACTGGCTGTTCGAGCGCGTGCGGCGCTATCTGACACATTGGGCCGAATCCTCTGGCGGCGGCTCTTCGCTGCATTGATATAAAAGGTATTCATGAATCGGCAATCATCCCTTGCACGCAGCGTCATGCCGGCCGGCCCGCGCGGCATGGTCCAGTGGCGCCGCCTTTCGGCCTGCAAGCGCCTATTGTCGCCCATTGCCGCCCTGCTGATATGGGAACTGGTCTGCCGCCTGGGCTGGATCGAGCCCCAACTGCTGCCGGCGCCCACCGCTATTGCGGCGCGCATGGTCGAGCTGGCCTCGGCGGCCGAGTTCTGGCAGCACTTCGGCATTACCTTGTACCGGCTGGTCGTGGGCCTGGTCATTGCCGTCGCGCTGGGCGTGGTGCTGGGCCTCGCCGCCCAACTTTCGCGGCTGGGCGCCGCCGTGCTCGATGCCCTGGTGCGCCTGCTGGCGCCCATTCCCAAAATAGCCCTGTATCCCGCCTTCATCCTGATACTGGGTTTCGAGAACACCTCGAAAATCGCCCTGATCGTGGCCGACGCTCTGTTCCCGGTATTGATGGCCACCTGGGCCGCCTCGCGCAGCGTAGACCAGAAGCTGATCTGGTCGGCGCGCGCGGCCGGCACCAGCCGGGCTGCCTGCCTGTGGAAGGTCACCCTGCCCGCCATTGTGCCCACCGTGCTGGCCGGCGTGCGGGTGGCCGGCGTCATCGCCTGCGTCGTCGTCTTCCTGGCCGAAATGATCGCCTCCACCGACGGCCTGGGGCACATGCTGACCGTCGCCGCGCGCGCCTACCGCACCCTGGACATGTTCGTGCCCCTGGTGTGGATCTGCGCGCTGGGCCTGGCACTGAACAGCCTCATAGGGTTCATCCAGCGCAGGGTCGATCATTCGGGGTGATAGCATTCGTTGCGGGAAAACGAACAAGCAAAGGATAAAAGGGCGGAAATGGATGCGGCCAAGATCAAACCTTTAACGCGGCGCGAGCCCGAAGACGGCGCTCCGCCCTACCTGGGCCACGACACATTCATGCCCTATGTGTTGAACCAGGCTACCGCGGCCCTGAATGCCGACTTCCAGCAGGTGCTGCGCAGCGAGGGCATGACCCTGCTGCATTGGCGCGTGCTGGCCTTCCTGACCGAAACAGACGGCCTGGGTGTAAGCGCCCTGGGCCGCTTCACCGGCGTGGACCAGGCCACGCTTTCGCGCGCGCTCACCGTCATGGAAAAGGCCGGCTACGTGGCTCGCCTGCCCAATCCCGAAGACAACCGCATGGTCGCCATCAAGATCATGCCGGCCGGCAAGGCCCAGTTTCGCCACGTGCTGCCCCTGGCCTGGGAAATCTACGTGCGCGCGGTGCATGGCCTAAGCATGGACGAGCAGGAAACCCTGCACTACCTGCTGAATCGCATACGCGAGAACATGACGGCGCCGCGCAGGGGCTGAGTCCGCCGCGAATTGCGGCGCCGCCGAGCGGGGCGGCAGGGGGGGGCGGGCGAAGACCACGCTTTCAGGCGCCTTTACGCATGAACAGCTTCGCGAAATGGCTTGATGGCCGGTCGGGGTTTCATTTCCGCCTGCCAAAGATCGTATTGCGCCTGCAGGTTGAGCCACATTTCGGCACTTGTGCCCAAGGCGTCTCGAAGCCGCAAGGCCATGTCCGCAGAGATGCCCGCTGACCCATTAAGAATGCGCGAGAGCGCAGCGCGTGTTACTGCCAGGCGAGTGGCGGCCTCGGTAACGCTAAGGTCACCAAGGTATTCGCGCAGGACCAGTCCGGGATGTGCGGGGTTATGCATGCGCATGGCCTGCTCCTAGTGATAGTCTTGGTAGTCAACCAAGAAAGCATTCTTGCCTTCAAAATAAAAAGTCAGACGCCAGTTGCCGCTGACCGTTATCGCCCAATGGCCTTCAAGCGTTTGCCCCTTTGGATTGCTTCCAGAAAGCGGGTGTAGTTTCCATCCCGGGGCGTTCATGTCTTCTGGGCGAGTCGCCGCATTCAAGGCGGTGAGTTGGACGTGAAGTCGACTGGCCTGCTTGGGCTGGATACCCGCTAACGACCCAGTTGTGAAATAGGCCTTGATGCCTTTATGACGAAAGCTTTTTATCATTGTATAGCGTATAGTTTCGCTATACAAGGTGATAATGGCGAAACCTACATACTTGACGGGCATTCATTATGGTTTACTTATTGCAAGGCACAAGTGTGGCTAGTACGCATACTTAAGCCATTGGCAAACCGGTTTCAACCAAAGAGATGCAAATGCAGTGTCGTGACCGCTGCGGTGCCTGTTGTACGGCGCCGTCCATTTCAAGTTCTATCCCCGGAATGCCTGCAGGCAAGCCCGCGGGCGTTCGGTGTATTCAGCTTGACGAGCACGAACGGTGCAAGATCTTTGGGCATCCCGATAGGCCGATGGTCTGTCGGTCGCTTCAACCGAGCGCCGACATGTGTGGCAGCAGCCGAGAGCACGCCATGCAGTGGCTTGGCCACATGGAGTCGGAAACGGCGCCAAGCCACCAATCTGAAAGGCGGCAGGCAAGCGGCAAGAAAGCGAGGTTGCCCCGCGCAGCCATATACTGCGGCAGATGAATGCCCAACCTTCTACTTCGACACTTCCCGGACGCGGAGTGCGTATCGCCGCCCTGGCCTACCTGGTCCTTTGGGTGGCACTGGGCATTTCGCCTTCCGACCGCGGCACCTGGCTGCTCGAGAATGCCCTGGTAGTAGGTCTGCTGGCCGTGCTGTGGTTCTCGCGGCGCACGTTCCGGTTTTCCGATGCCTCGCTGTACCTGATACTGCTTTTCCTGGCACTGCATGCCGTGGGCTCGCACTACACCTATTCCGACGTGCCCTACGACGCCTGGTGGCAGTCGCTTACCGGCCATAGCCTGAACGAGGCTCTGGGCTGGAAGCGCAACCATTTCGATCGCCTGGTGCATTTCAGCTATGGCCTGCTGCTGGCCTACCCCATACGGGAATTCTTCCTGCGGGTTGTCGAGGTACGTGGCTTCTGGGGCTATTTCCTGCCGCTTGACGTAACGTTAAGCACCTCGGCTTTGTACGAGCTTGTAGAGTGGGGCGCCGCCGAGCTGTTCGGCGGCGACCTGGGCATGCACTACCTGGGCACGCAGGGCGACGTATGGGATTCGCACAAGGACATGGCCCTGGCCGCCTTGGGCGCGCTCATCGCGGTGATCATCATCGCCTGCATCAATCGGCGCCTGAAGCATGACCCGGCATGGGAATGGTCGAACAGGATGAAAGCCGCTCAGAAATCAAGCTGATGCGCAGAAATGCCAAGCGCCGCGGCGATTCTCTCGCGCGTGGCCTTGCGTAGGCGCTGGCTGTTTTCTTGCTGGGCATAGGCCGGTTGCGTAATGCCCAGGCGGGTTGCCACTTCAGCCTGTGTACGAGCACTCATGGATGCTCAAGCCCTCATGATCTAAACTGCGTCATGCGGGTATTTGCCCGGCTTCAGCGTTCATTCGCCCGGCCTTGCGCCGTACCGACACTTTGTTTACAGGCATGCCCGTGCCCCTTCAACTTCTAGACACCGCCTTCCCCGACGTCAAGCTCATTGCCCTGCGGCAGTTTGTCGACGAGCGCGGTTACTTCATCGAGCATTTCAGGGCACAGGAATACCGGGGCCTGCCGGGGCAGAACGGGGCCTTCGTGCAAGACAATTTCTCGCATTCGAAGCGCGACGTGCTGCGCGGTCTGCATTTCCAGAACCCGAACGGGCAAGGCAAACTGGTGCGCGCGGTGCAGGGCAGCGTCTACGACATCACAGTGGACGTGCGGGCCGATTCAGCCACTTTCGGGCAGTGGCAGGCGCTTGTTCTAAGCAGCGAAGAGCCTCGACACTTATGGATTCCGCCCGGCTATGCGCATGGTTTCCTGGTGCTTTCAGAGCAGGCTCTGTTGGAATACAAATGCACCGCCTACTACGCTCCGCAAAGCGAGGCCTGCCTGCGCTGGAACGACCCCAATCTGGGCATAGACTGGCCCTGCGAGGCGCCGCTGCTGTCCGACAAAGACCGCAACGGCCAAACGCTTAAAGAGTTGCTGGAAGCCGGCCGCTGTCCGGCCGCAAACTAGGGCGAGTAAACGG
>Ga0180218_1000277_pt1 | contig 63745 bp, 67 predicted proteins | sample eDN3rd37CKraftBY_FD_151334 | JGI IMG/M metagenome (GOLD analysis project Ga0180218, IMG submission 151334) | Enriched backyard soil microbial communities from Emeryville, California, USA - eDNA 3rd pass 37_C Kraft BY (version 2) (version 2) | ecosystem: Environmental > Terrestrial > Soil >... | reverse complement strand
TCCCAAACCAGCGCGCCAACGCCGGCTCTTGTGATCAGACCTCGGATATTCAGATCATCCTCGGGAAGGTGCGCCCACTTTCACGCCCCCACACCGAGGCTCATCCACAGGTTCTGATCATTGCTCCGCTGGCCCAGCGCCGCCGCTGCGACACAGTTCGACTTCGCTGACAGCAATATTCGGTTCCCTCGAACGCCGTCGGCTCCTAACGTGAACCCATGGACTCGGTCACGGTCACATCCCATCTCACGATGCACGTCATCAACGGCTGGCAGGTGTACGTCTGGCGTGACGGCGACACGGTCACGCTCATCGACACCGGCGCGCCGGGTTCCGCGGCGGCGATCCTGCAGGCGGCGCCGCGGATCGACCGCATCGTGTTGACGCACGGGCACGTCGACCACATCGGATCGGCCGCCGAACTGCGGGAGCGCACCGGCGCCGAGGTCGTCGCGGGAGCCGACGACGCGGCGGCGATCCGCGCCGGGGCAGCGCTGCCGCCGCCGGTCTTCGAGGACTGGGAGATCCCGATCCACCAGCAGGTGGCGGCCGGGCTGCCGGAGGTCGCCGACCCGGTACCGGTGGACCGGGAGTTGCACGACGGCGACGTGCTCGACTTCGGCGGCGGCGCGCGGGTGCTGTCGATTCCAGGGCACACCGGCGGCAGCATCGCGATCCACCTGCCCGAGCACGGGGTGCTGCTGACCGGCGACACCATCGCCAACGTGGGCACGCTGATGCTCGGGACGTTCAACCAGGACCGGGCGGGAACGGTCGCGTCGTTCCGGCGGCTCGCCGAATTGGACGTCGAGACCGCGTGTTTCGGCCACGGTGAGCCGATCCTGTCGGGCGCGGGCACCCGGCTGCGCGAGGTCGCGGCGACGCTGACGCCATGATCGACGACCCGATCGAACCGGACACCAAGGACTGGACCTGGGTACTCGACAGACCCTGTCCGGACTGCGGATTCGACGCCGCCACGATCCCGCACACCGCGGTCGCGCAGCGCATCCGCGCCGACGCCGAGGACTGGGTCACCCGCCTGCACCGCCCGGGTGCCGGCGTACGGCCACGCCCCGAGGTGTGGTCCACGCTCGAGTACGGATGTCACGTCCGCGACGTGCACCGCATCTTCGACCACCGGGTGCGACTGATGCTCACCGAGGACACGCCGCTGTTCCCCAACTGGGATCAGGACGCGACCGCGCGCGCCGACGACTACGGTGCGCAGGACCCGGCCACCGTGGCCACCGAGCTCTTCGACGCGGCCTCCGTCGTCGCCGCCACCTATGACGCTGTGCCGGACTCGGCCTGGTCCCGACGGGGACGGCGCAGCAACGGAAGCGAGTTCACCATCGCGACGATCGCCCTGTACCACCTGCACGACATCGTCCACCACAGCTGGGACGTCACCCGCTAACGAAGGAGAGCACCATGCGCATCGCCGTCGCGGGAGCAACCGGCAACATCGGCGCCCGCACCGCTCGTCTCCTCGAGGCCGACGGCCACGACGTCGTCCGGATCAGCAGATCCGCAGGCGTCGACCTGCTGACCGGGGAGGGACTCGACGCCGCGCTCACCGGGGTTGAGGCGGTCCTCGACGCCATCAGCGCCCCGCCCGCCGACCGGGACCGCACCGCCGAGTATTTTGGTACCACCACACGCAACCTGCTGGCCGCCGAGCAGCGTGCCGGGGTGCGCCACCACGTGCTGCTCTCGATCGTCGGAATCCACGGCATCGACGGCAACGCGCACTACGCGGGCAAGCGCGAACAGGAACGGTTGGTCACGGCCGGCCCGGTGCCGTAGACCATCGTGCCCGCCACCCAGTTCCACGATTTCGCGGCGATGGTCGTCGGCTGGACCGAATACGACGGCGTGGCCACCATCGCACCGCTGCTGGTGCAGCCGATCGCCCCCGACGACATCGCCCGGATCCTCGCCGAGATCGTCGCGGGCCCGCCGCAGGGCCGCTATCGCGACGTCGCCGGACCCGAGACACAGGACCTCGTCGACATGGCCCGGCGCACCCTCGAGGCACGCGGCCGCCGCGTCAAGCTGGTGCCCACCTGGTCGGGCGTGTTCGGCACCTCGATGGCCGGAAACGTGTTGCTGCCCAACGAGAATGCCCGCATCGCGCCGACCACGTTCGACGAGTGGCTGGCGGCGGGCGCCCGATGAGCTAGATCCGCGCCTGTTCCTTGATCGCGGCGTCGGTCTGGCGCAGCGGGCGGATCAGCGCATCCTGGCTGAAGGAGGCGATCAGCTCACCCGCCTCGGTGTGCACCGTGCCGCGTACATACGACATGCCCGCGCCGACCTGGGTGCTCTCGTGGGTGTAGAGCAGCCAGCCGTCGAAGCCGAACGGCTCGTGGAAGCTCACCGTCACCGTCATCGGGGCCGTCGACACCGTGATGTGCGACTGCGCGGTCCCGATGCCCTCGTGGGCGCGCATCGTCGTCGAAATCCCCAGGTGCCCGGTGAAATACGCGATCAGCGCCTTGGCCAGATCGTCGCGCTGCGGGGTCTTGTCGTAACGCACCCAGGCGTAGAGCTCGGGCGGGCCGACCTCGTCGGGGCTGTTGACGTCGACCACGTCGACGAGCCGGATCTCGCGGCCCGTCATCGGCATGCGGCACTCGTTGGCCTGCGCCGGCGGCTTCACCTCCGGGAGCGGCAGCGCGTGCCGGATGACGTCCTCGGTGGGCACGTCGGTCAGCACCGTCGCGGTGATGCAGCGCTTGCCGTTCTGCTTGGCCGCCACGACAGCCGTTGCGGTGGAACGGCCTTCGTTGATGACGTCGATCTCGAGCTCGACCGGTCCGGCGGCCGCCAGCACCGCGCGGGAGAACACCGCGTGCGCCGACCGCACCGACTTACCCGGGAAGCGTTTGGCCACCGCGACGATGATCTGGGAGAGCACCTGGGTGCCCTCCACCACCTGGCGGTCCTCCTCGCCGATGGGACCGGTCTGCGCGATGAAGCGGTTCTCCCCCGCCGGCTCCACGTCGAACAGCCCGACCAGTTCGTCGAGGGTCCACACCTTCTGTGCTGAGTCTGTGGTCATGATGCGAACAGTAACCGACGTTCTGCAAAAGCGGTAACGTCATTACCATGGCCAAGGCGACCGGACGCGCAGCCCGTCCGACGACGGACGCCGACGACTCGCGACCCACCCGGTTCATGAAGTCGGCGCTGGCCATCCTCGGCGAGACCGGCCGCACCGACTTCACGGTCCTCGAGGTGGTCGAGCGGTCGAAGACGTCGCTGCGGTCGTTCTACCAGCACTTTTCCACCAAGGACGAGCTGCTGCTGGCGCTGGTCGACAAGATCATGGCCGAGTCGACGCGGCGCTGGCGCGCGGAGACCGAGACGCTGCCGGCCAAAGCCGCGCTGCGCGTGCTCGTCGACCGGATCTGCACGCCGCCGGAGACCACCGCCCAGGACCGGGTCAACCGCGGCCTGACCAACTACAACGACCACCTGGCCGAGACACTGCCGCGCGAGTACGCCCGCGTGCTGTCCCCGGTGCACGAGCTGATCAAGGACATCATCCGGCGCGGCATCGACGAGGGGGTGTTCCGCTCCGACATCAACATCGACGCCCGTGCCGCACTGATCATGCAGTCCTCACTCGGCGCGATCCGGCTGCAGGTGCTCGGCGCCGAACTGTCCGGTGTCCCGGTCACCGCCGACGACATCTACGACTACTGCGTCAGCGGCCTGATCCGCTCCTGACCTGCCCGAACTCCAGCGAGAATGCAATTCTCCTAGGTGCTGTTTACGCTGGTCTCAGCGTGGTAATGTCATTACCGCTGAAGCGCAACACGACTTCCTGGAGGCGATGATGGCCCGCGAGCTTCCCTATCCGGTGTTCGACGCTGACAACCACTTCTACGAGCCCAAAGAGGCGCTGACCAAGTTCCTGCCGGATCACCGCAAACACGTCATCGACTACGTCGAGGTCCGGGGCCGCACCAAGATCATGGTGCGCAACCACGTCAGCGACTACATCCCGAACCCGACGTTCGAGGTAGTGGCCCGTCCCGGTGCGCAGGAGGAGTACTTCCGGCACGGCAGCGGCGGCAAGAGCTTCCGCGAGGTGATGGGCAAGCCGATGAAGGCCATCCCCGCGTTCCGCGATCCCGAGGCGCGCCTCGAGGTGATGGACGGCCTCAACCTGGACTACTCGCTGATGTTCCCGACGCTGGCCAGCCTCGTCGAGGAGCGCATGAAGGACGACGTCGAGCTGATCGCCGATGTCATCCACGCGCTCAACCAGTGGATGTACGAGACCTGGCAGTTCAACTACGAAAACCGGATCTTCTCCACCCCGGTCATCAACCTCGGCATCGTCGACCGCGCGCTCGAGGAGCTCGAGTGGTGCCTCGAGCGCGGCGCCAAGACCGTGCTGGTGCGGCCCGCCCCGGTGCCCGGCGTGCGCGGCACCCGGTCCTTCGGCCTGCCCGAGTTCGACCCGTTCTGGCAGGCCTGTGTGAAGGCCGGCATCCCGGTCTCGATGCACGCGTCGGACTCCGGCTACGCGGAGTACCTCAACGACTGGGAGCCCGCCGACGAGTTCCTTCCGTTCCGGCCCACCGCATTCCGGATGGTGGCGATGGGCAAGCGCCCGATCGAGGACTCGATGGCCGCGCTGGTCTGCCACGGCGCGCTGTCGCGCAACCCCGATCTGCGCATCCTGTCGATCGAGAACGGCGCGGACTGGGTGCCCTACCTGTTCAAGCAGTTCGAGAACACCTACAAGAAGATGCCCCAGGAGTTCGCCGAGCATCCGATCGAGGCGTTCAAGCGCTGCGTGTACGTCGCCCCGTTCTGGGAGGACGACTTCGCCGAGATGGCCGACCTGATCGGCATCGACCGGGTCATCTTCGGCTCGGACTGGCCGCACCCCGAGGGGCTGGCGCAGCCCACCCACCTCGTCGACGACCTGCAGGGCCTCGACGCGGAGGGCCAGCGGAAAGTCATGGGCGGCAACATGATCGAGCTGTTCAAGGTGCCCAACGAAGTGGTCCACAACCCGGGCGTGCCCGAGCTCGTCATCCCCGCCTGACCGCCCTCCCGACAGAAAGCCGGTGCCTGTGACCGACACCAACCCCGAGGTGCTGCTCTTCGCCTCGACGACCCAGTCGTTCCTCGACAAAGAGGTACCGCTGAGCCGGATCCGGCAGATGCACGAGGACGGCACCTCGTTCGATCCCGACTGGTGGCGGCGCGCCGCCGAGCTCGGCTGGACCAGCCTGCTGGTGCCCGAGGATCTCGGCGGCGGCAGCGTCTCCGGTGACGGGGTGAAGGATCTGGCGCTGGTCGCCGAGATCGGCGGCAAGACAGTCGCCCCCGGGCCGCTGCACCCGGTCAGCACCGTGCTGGCCGGGCTCGTGGAGGCACCCGCCGGCCACGAGGACACCATCGAGGCGCTGATCGCCGGCGAGCAGGTGGCCTCCTGGGCCGTCTACGAGCCCGGGCGGCAGTGGGCTCCGCTCGCCCCGACGGTCACCGCCACGCCCACCGGCGGCGGCTTCCGGATCGACGGCGTCAAGGACCGGGTGGAGGCCGGGGCCGACGCCCAGATCCTGCTGGTGACAGCGCAGTCCCCCGACGGGGTGCGCCAGTTCCTGGTGCCGGCCGACGCGCCGGGGGTGGCTGTGCAGCGGCAGCGCAGCATCGACATGGTCAAGAGCTACGCGCGGGTGACGTTCGACGGAGTCGAGGTCGACGCCACCGCGGCCGTCGGATCCGCCGGGCAGACAGCGGATCTCATCGAGCGGCAGAGCCAGATCGCGATCCTGCTGCAGTGCGCCGAGGTGGTCGGGATCCTCGACACCGTGCTGGCGTTCACCATCCAGTGGGGCTTCGACCGGCACTCCTTCGGCCGGCCGCTCGGTTCCTACCAGGCGCTCAAGCACATGTACGCCGACCTCAAGATCTGGTTCGAGGCCTGCCGCGCGACGACCAACAACGCCACGGCCAAGGTGGCCGCCCGCTCCCCCGAGGCGTCGATGGCGGTCAGCGTCGCGAAATCCTATGTGGGCGAGCACTCCCCGACGATGCTGCAGCAGTGCGTGCAGTTGCACGGCGGCATCGGTGTGACGTGGGAGCACGACCTGCACCTGTTCCTGCGGCGCGCGACGCTGTACCGCTCGCTGTACGGCACCCCCGAGGACCACAACCTGCGCGTCTACTCGCTCACCAAGGAGCTGCAAGCCTCATGACCGAGACCACATCGGCCCCGGCCACCACCGAGACGGTGGAGGAGTTCGCCGCACGCGCCGCCGCGTGGCTGGCCGACAACATGCCGCGCATCGACCCGAACGACCCGCCCGAGCACGACCGCGGCGAGGAGGAGCCCTGGCTGCGCGCCCGCGAACTGCAGCGCAAGCTGTGGGACGGCGGGTTCGCGGGTATCTGCTTTCCGAAGGAGTACGGCGGGCTCGGGCTGCCGATCGAGTACCAGCGGGCGTTCAACGCGGTCTCGCGCGAATACGAACTGCCGATCATCCTGAACACGCCGACGTTCACGATCTGCGCGGCGACCCTGCTCGACACCGCCAGCGAGGAGCAGAAGCGCAAGCACATCCCGGCGGTGCTGCGCGGTGACGAGGTGCTGGTGCAGCTGCTGTCCGAACCCAGCGGCGGCTCCGACCTGGCCGGGGTGATCACCCGCGCCGACCGCAAGGACGGCAAGTGGGTGATCAACGGCGCCAAGACCTGGAGCACAAGCGCTTTCGCCGCCGACTACGGGCTGATGCTGGCACGCACCAACTGGGACGTGCCCAAGCACGAGGGCCTGACGATGTTCCTGGTGCCGATCAACAGCCCGGGCATCACGCTGCGCCGCATCAAACAGGTCAACGGGTCGGTGGAGTTCTGCGAGGAGTTCTTCGACAACCTCGAACTCACCGACGATGACGTCGTCGGTGAGGTCAACGACGGGTGGGCGGTGGCCTCGCGCCAGCTGTACCACGAGCGGCGCGCGGTCGGCGGCGGCTCGGAGTTCGCCAGCGGCGTCGGCGCCGAGGGCAAGTCCGATGTGCCGACCGATTACGCGGAGCTGCTGGAGAAGACCGGTCAGGCCGACAACGAGCGGCTGCAGGAGATGGCCGGTCGCGCCCTGGTGCACCGCGCGGTGCGCGAGCAGCTGATCGACCACGTCTACCACGGCGTGCTCGACGGGTCGCTGCCGCCGGCGGCCGGGTCGATCATCCGCATCGCCCACGCCGACGTCCACCACCTGGAGTTCGACACCGCGCTGGCGATCACCGCCAGCGCCGGGGTGGTCGACGCCGACGACGAGCTGATCCGCCACGGTGAGCGCTACCTGTCCCGGCAGGCGGCGGCGCTCGGCGGCGGCACCACCGAGATCGCCCGCAACATCATCGGCGAACGCATCCTCGGCTTCCCGCGCGAGTACGCCGCCGACCGCGGGGTGCCGTTCAAGGACGTCAAGCGCGGCCGCAGCTAGCCCCTCCCCCTTCGCGGTCGGGGGCTAGAACAGCGTCGGCTGCAGCGCCGCCGGGACCGCAGCGGCCGCGACCGGCGCCGGTTCCTCGGCCCTGACCCGGTGGTCACGCATCAGACCGTGTTTACGCACCAGCGGTGTGACCCTGTCGTGCAACATCTTTCGGTAGTCGGCGGGCAGGTAGGCGCCGCGCCGGTACAGCTCGCGGTAGCGCGGCACCAGCTGCGGGTGTGACTGCTGCAGCCACTGCAGGAACCAGCCGCGGGTCGATCCGCGCAGGTGCAGCCCGAACACCGTCACCCCGGTGGCCCCGGCCGCGGCGATGTCGCCGAGCAGCCCGTCGAGATGGGCGACCGAGTCGGTCAGATACGGCAGCACCGGCGCGACCATCACATGGCAGCCCAGCCCGGCGTCGCGGATCGCGGAGATCAGGCCGAGCCGCGCCTGCGGTGACGGGGTGCCGGGCTCGACGTCGCGGTGCAGCTGCGGGTCGCCGATCGCCAGCGACACCGCGACGCTGACCTCGACGTGCCGCGCGGCGTCGGCGATCAGCGGCAGATCGCGGCGCAGCAGCGTGCCCTTGGTCAGGATCGAGAACGGGGTGCCCGAGTCGGCCAGCGCCGAGATGATCCCCGGCATCAACGCGTACCGCCCCTCGGCCCGCTGGTAGGGGTCGGTGTTGGTGCCCAGCGCGACCGTCTCGCGTCGCCAGGATCGCCGCGCCAGTTCCCGGCGCAGCACCTCCACGACGTTGGTCTTGACCACCACCTGGCTGTCGAAGTCGGCACCGCAGTCCAAGTCGAGATACTCGTGGGTGGGCCGGGCGAAGCAGTAGCGGCAGGCGTGCGAACAGCCGCGGTAACCGTTGACGGTCCAGCGGAACGGCAGCATCGCCGCGTTAGGCACCTTGTTCAGCGCGCTCTTACACAGCACCTCGTGAAACGTGATGCCCTCGAACTGCGGGGTGCGCACGCTGCGCACGAACCCGATGCGGGCCAGCCCGGGCAGCGCTCCGTCGTCGACGCCGACGCCCTGCCCGTCCCACCGCATACCCGTATTCGAACTCACGTTCGATAGCCTGTCAAGGGTGGCGCGCCCACCTGCCCGCACAGGGGTACAAAGGAGTGTCGCCCACAGATCGCGTTGGGCTTCACATCCAAGCCAGAGATCTAAGCCAGAAATCCAAGCCAGGAAGGGACGGCGTGCCGAGCGACGGCTACGACGAGGAACTGCGGTCCGAACAGCGCTATGTGGCGGACCTGTACCGGCGGCTCGACGACGAGCGCGCGCGGGCCCAGCAGCGCTACGCGGCGGCGCTGCGCGGCGACGGCCGCGAGCTGGTCGACCGCGACGCGGAGGTCCGCGCCGAGGCCAAGCGGATGAACCGGCTCAACGTCGCCGACCACGGGCTGTGCTTCGGCCGGCTGGACACCGAGTCCGGCGAGCGCCGCTACATCGGCCGCATCGGGCTGCTCGACGAGGACAACGACCACGAGCCGGTGCTGATCGACTGGCGCGCCCCGGCCGCCCGCGCCTTCTACACCGCCACCGGCGCCCATCCGGAGGGCATGCGCAGGCGCCGCCAGTTCCACACCTTCGGCAGGCGGGTCCTGGACTTCACCGACGAGGTGTTCGGCAGGCCCGGCGACGGCGAACGCGGCGACGCCGCGCTGCTCGCCGCGGTCAACGCCCCGCGCGGTGAGGGCATGCGCGACATCGTCGCCACCATCCAGGCCGAGCAGGACGAGATCATCCGGCTGGACCACCCCGGCATCCTCGTCGTCGAGGGCGGGCCGGGCACCGGGAAGACCGTCGTCGCCCTGCACCGCGTCGCCTACCTGCTCTACACCCACCGGGACCGGATGGAACGCCAGGGCGTGCTCGTCATCGGCCCGAACCCGGCGTTCCTGGACCACATCAGCCGGGTGCTGCCGTCGCTGGGCGAGACCAACGTGGTGTTCATGACCACCGGCGACCTGGTTCCCGGCCTGCGCGCCACCGCCGAGGACACCCCCGAGGTGGCCCGGATCAAGGGCTCACTGGCGATGCTCGACGTGCTCAAGGCCGCGATCGCCGACCGGCAGCGGGTCCCCGAGGAGCCGCTGCCCATCAAGCTGGCCGACGTCACCGTGCGCATCGACGCCGAGACCGCCGAATGGGCGATCCAGGAGGCCCGCGAGAGCGGGCTGCCGCACAACGACGCCCGCGCGGTGTTCGTCGACGTGGTCACCTGGGTGCTGACCGAACGCGCGATCGCGCGCATCGGCCGCGGCTGGCTGACCCGCGACGACAAGAAGGCCTGGGAGCACCTGCGCTCCGAATTGCTCGACGAACTCGACGATCACGAGGACTTCGCCGCCGCCCTCGACGAGCTGTGGCCCGAGCTCACCCCGCAGCAGCTGCTGGCCGGGCTCTACGAGTCACGCGACCGGCTGCGCGCCGCCGGCGCCGACGAGTCGCTGTGGCGCGAACGGGGCGACGCGTGGACGGTGTCGGACGTTCCGCTGCTCGACGAGCTCGTCGACCTGCTCGGCGGGATCAAACCCGACCTGCAGGCCGAGCAGGCGCGCAAGGAGGAGGAGGCGTACGCGGCCGGGGTGCTCGACCTGATGGTCGCGCACGAGGATCTGATGGACGACGAGGACCAGCTGCTGGCCTCCGACGTGGTCGGCGCCGAGGAGCTCGCCGAGCGGTTCGCCGAACGCGACACCCGCGACGTCGCCGAACGCGCCGCCGCCGACCGGGACTGGACCTACGGCCACGTCGTCGTCGACGAGGCCCAGGAGCTCTCCGAGATGGACTGGCGGGTGCTGATGCGGCGCTGCCCGGCCAAGTCGTTCACCGTTGTCGGCGACCTGGCCCAGCGCCGCTCGGCCGCGGGCGCCACCTCGTGGGCGGAGATGCTCGACCGCTACGCGCCCGGCCGCTGGGTGTACCGGGCGCTGACGGTGAACTACCGCACCCCCGCCGAGATCATGGCGGTCGCCGCCGCGCTGCTTGAGGAGTTCGCGCCCGGCGCCACCCCGCCGGAGTCGGTGCGCTCGTGTGGGGTGCGGCCGTGGGCACGGCAGGTCAGCGACGACGAACTGACCTCCGCGATCGAGGGTTTCGTGCGCGACGAGGCCGACCGCGAGGGCACCAGCGTGGTGATCGGTCCCCCGGGCACGCCCGGCGCGGTCCCGCCGTCAGAGACCAAGGGCCTCGAGTTCGACGCCGTGCTCGTCGTCGACCCGGGCCGGATCCTGGCCGACGGACCGCGGGGCGCGGCCGACCTCTACGTCGCGCTCACCCGCGCCACGCAGCGGCTCGGCGTGCTGCACCGCGACCCACTGCCGCCGGTGCTGCACGGCCTGACCGAGCTGGATCAGCTCACCAGCGGCTGAGCTGGCACTGCGCGGTGTAGGGGCCGTCGTTCTGGACGACGATCTCACCGTCGACGGCGATCTCGCAGTGCGGCAGCGGCGGTGCCTGCATCGCGTGCACACCGGTGCTGGCGGTCAGGATCGCCCACTGCGGGTCCTCCATCCTGGTCTCGAACACCCACGGCACGCCCGCCTCCAGGACGATCTCCTCCTTCTTCAGGTAGGCGTACGCGTCGGCGTTGTAGGCCTCCTTGTTCGGAGGCTGCGCCACCAGGAAGTTCAACTGGAAGTCGGCCGGCGCCGCCGCGGTCAGCGTGTACCGGACCACGTGACCACCCTCGGTGCCCTGAGTCGCCTCGGGAGCCTCAGTGGCTTCAGTGCCCTCGGTGGCTTCCGTGCCCTCGGTGGCCTCGGTGCCTTCCGTGCCCTCGGTGGCCTCGGTGCCTTCCGTGCCCTCGGTGCCTTCCGGCGCCTGAGGAATCTCGGTGGTCTCGGTGACCTCAGGGCCCTCGGTGGGTTCCTCGGACTGTGCCGCCGCGGTGGCCTGCCCCATCAGGGTGGTGGCCGCCACCAGCGCCAATACCGCTCCGGCCTTAGCTGTAGCTGTTCGCATGTTGGTCACATCGCCGGACCGTACCAAACCGTTACAGCCCCGGTGGTCCGGCGGCCGCCTGGCGAAGTCTGCAAGCGAAAACGGAATCCACTACAGGTTAATTTGTTTGAAACAGACAGAGATTTCCTAGTAACACCGCGGCTCTAACGTCCCGATTCGACATCCCGTTGGGGTGGGGTCTCACACACGAACTCGTGGCTCATCGCTCGAAATGCGCTGCGGATATACAGGAAAGGCTGTTCATGCGACTACCACGACGGTCCTCGGTGAAGCGGTCGGCACTCGTTGCGGGCAGCATCGTCGCCGCATCGAGCCTGGTGCTGGCCGGCTGCGGAAGCAAGGCGACGGAATCGGAGTCGGCAAACGCCGAGTCGTGCGTCGACACCTCCGGTGACACCATCAAGGTGGGCGCGCTGAACTCGCTGTCGGGCACGATGGCGATCTCGGAGGTGACGGTCCGCAACGCGATCGACCTGGCCGTCGAGGAGATCAACGCCGACGGCGGCGTGCTCGGCAAGCAGATCGAGCTGATCGGTGAGGACGGCGCGTCCGAGCCGACGGTGTTCGCCGAGAAGGCCGAGAAGCTGATCAGCAGCGACTGCGTGGCCGCGGTGTTCGGCGGCTGGACCTCGTCGTCGCGCAAGGCCATGCTGCCGGTCTTCGAGTCCAACAACGCGCTGCTGTACTACCCGGTGCAGTACGAGGGCCTGGAGTCCAGCCCGAACATCTTCTACACCGGCGCCACCACCAACCAGCAGATCGTGCCGGCCCTGGACTACCTCAAGGAGAAGGGCGTCAAGTCGCTCTACCTGGTCGGTAGCGACTACGTCTTCCCGCAGACCGCCAACCGCATCATCAAGGCGTACGCGGAGGCCAACGGCATCGAGATCAAGGGCGAGGACTACACGCCGCTGGGCTCGACCGACTTCTCCACGATCGTCAACAAGATCCGCACCGCAGACGCCGACGCCGTGTTCAACACGCTCAACGGCGACTCCAACGTCGCGTTCTTCCGCGAGTACAAGAACGTCGGCCTGACCGCCGAGCAGATGCCGGTGGTGTCGGTGTCGATCGCCGAGGAGGAGGTCGGCGGCATCGGTGTCGAGAACATCGAGGGCCAGCTGACGGCGTGGAACTACTACGAGACCGTCGACAACCCGGTGAACAAGGAGTTCGTCAAGGCCTACAAGGCGAAGTTCGGCGCCGACAAGCCGACCTCGGACCCGATGGAGGCCGCCTACGTCTCGGTGTACCTGTGGAAGAACACCGTCGAGAAGGCGAATTCGTTTGACGTGGCCGCGATCCAGGAGAACGCCGGCGGCGTGACCTTCGACGCCCCCGAGGGCAAGGTGACCATCGACGGCGAGAACCACCACATCACCAAGACGGCGCGCATCGGTGAGATCCGGCCCGACGGCCTGATCTACACGATCTGGGAGTCGCCCGGACCGATCACCCCGGATCCGTACCTGAAGTCGTATCCGTGGGCCGCCGGACTGTCCAACTGATCATCAGATGGATGTCCTGATCGGGCAGCTGGCAACGGGATTGAGCCTCGGCTCAATCCTGTTGCTGGCGGCGCTGGGTTTGTCGCTGACCTTCGGTCAGATGGGCGTCATCAACATGGCGCACGGCGAGTTCATCATGGCCGGCTGCTACACCGCCTACGTGGTGCAGCAGATCGTGTCGAGTGCCGGTGTGTCCCTGCTGATCTCGCTGGTCGTCGGGTTCCTCATCGGCGGAGCGATGGGCGTGCTGCTGGAGGTCACGCTGATCCAGCGGATGTATGACCGGCCGCTGGACACGCTGCTGGTGACCTTCGGTGTCGGGCTGGTGCTGCAGCAGATCGCCCGCGACATCTTCGGCGCCCCCGCGGTCAACGTGGTGGCACCGCCGTGGCTGTCCGGCGGCATCGACATCTTCGGCGCCGTGGTGCCCAAGACGCGCATCTTCATCCTGGTGCTGGCGATCGTGTGCGTGGCGGCGCTGGCCACCGCGCTCAAGGCCAGCCCGATGGGCCGACGGATCCGCGCCGTGGTGCAGAACCGCGACCTCGCCGAGACCAGCGGTATCTCGTCCCGCAAGACCGACATCACAACGTTCTTCATCGGTTCTGGGCTGGCCGCGGTCGCCGGTGTGGCGCTGACGCTGATCGGCTCGACCAGCCCGACCATCGGCCAGAGCTATCTGATCGATGCGTTCCTGGTGGTGGTGGTCGGCGGGCTCGGCCAGATCAAGGGCACGGTGATCGCGGCGTTCGGGCTCGGCTTCCTGAACTCGTTCATCGAGTACAACACCACGGCCTCGCTGGCCAAGGTAATCGTGTTCGTGATCATCGTGATCTTCCTGCAGGTCCGGCCGCAGGGCCTGTTCACCGTCCGGACAAGGAGTCTCGTATGAGAACCCTCGTGGGCCGCTGGCAGACGTGGGCCGGCTTCGGGATCGCGGCGGTGTTGCTGTTCGGGGTGGCCCCGGCGGTGCTGTCGGACTTCCGGCTCAGCCTGCTGGGCAAGTTCCTGTGCTTCGCGATCGTCGCGGTCGGCATCGGGCTGGCGTGGGGCCGCGGCGGCATGCTGGTGCTGGGCCAGGGCGTGTTCTTCGGCCTGGGCGGCTACATGATGGGCATGCACCTCAAGATCGCCGACGCGCAGCTGCGCGGCGACGACGTGCCCGACTTCATGCAGATCGCGGGTGTGCGGGAACTGCCCGGCTACTGGGTGCCGTTCGCCTCCCCCGCGTTCACCCTGGCCGCGATCGTGCTGCTGCCGACCGGTATCGCGGCGGCGCTGGGTTTCGGCGTGTTCAAGCGCCGCGTCAAGGGCGCCTACTTCGCGATCCTGTCGCAGGCCCTGGCCGCCGCCCTGGCGATCCTGCTGGTCGGGCAGACCAGCCTCGGTGGCAGCAACGGGCTCAACAGGTTTCGCACGTTCTTCGGGTTCACCCTGAACGACCCGGTGAACCGGCGGATGCTGTACTTCATCGCCGCCGCGGTGCTGCTGCTGGTGGTGGCGGTGGCCCGTCAGCTCATGCAGAGCCGCTACGGCGAACTGCTGGTGGCGGTGCGCGACGGTGAGGAACGCGTGCGCTTCCTCGGCTACGACCCCGCCAACATCAAGGTCGTCGCCTACACCACCGCCGCGCTGTTCGCCAGCATCGCCGGCGCGCTGTTCGCCCCGATCGTGGGCTTCATCGCGCCGTCGCAGGTCGGCATCCTGCCGTCGATCGCGTTCCTGATCGGCGTCGCGATCGGCGGGCGCACCACCCTACTGGGACCGGTGCTCGGCGCGATCGGTGTCGCCTGGGCGCAGACCCTGTTCTCCGAACGGTTCCCGTCGGAGTGGACCTACGCCCAGGGCCTGCTGTTCATCGTCGTCGTCGGCTTCTTCCCAGCCGGGCTCGCCGGACTGGGCGTGCTGGCCAAGCGCTGGCGGATCCGCAGGCCGCAAGCCCCTGTGGAGCCCAAACCCAGCCAGCCGCAGGATGATCCCGACTCCGAGAAGGTGGGGGCAGCCACATGAGCACGCAGGACGTCATTGGCGGGGAGGTCAAGGAACCCGTCCCCGGCGGCAACGCCGGCATGGGCACCGAGTATCTCGAAGTGCGAGGTCTGACAGTCGATTTCGACGGCTTCAAGGCGGTCAACAATGTCGACATCACGCTGTTCCAGGGCGATCTGCGGTTCCTGATCGGCCCCAACGGCGCAGGCAAGACGACGGTGATCGACGCGATCACCGGACTGGTGCCCGCGACCGGGTCGGTGAACAAGTCCGGTGTCGAACTGCTCGGCAAGAAGGTGCACCAGATCGCGCGCCTGGGGGTGGGCCGGACGTTCCAGACCGCCAGCGTCTTCGAACAGTTGACGGTGCTGCAGAACCTCGACATCGCCGCCGGCGCCGGGCGCTCGGCATGGACGCTGCTGCGCAGGCGCAAGGGGGTGCTGCCGGCCATCGAGGAGGCGCTCGAGACGATCGGGCTCACCGACCTGGCCGACAAGCCCGCCGGGGTGCTGGCGCACGGGCAGAAGCAGTGGCTGGAGATCGGCATGCTGCTGGTGCAGAACGCCGACGTGCTGCTTCTCGACGAACCCGTCGCCGGGATGAGCCACGAGGAACGCGAGGAGACCGGAAACCTGTTGCGCCGCATCGGCGGTGAGCGCACCGTGGTCGTCGTCGAACACGACATGGACTTCATGCGCGCGTTCGCGACGTCGGTGACCGTGCTGGCCCGCGGCCAGGTGATCGCCGAGGGCACCGTCGCCGAGGTGCAGGCCAACCCCAAGGTGCAGGAGGTCTACCTCGGCACCGCCGCCGCAGGCACCGCCGACGTGCCCGAAGAACTCGTCGAGGAGACGTCCTGATGCTGCAGCTTGTCGATGTGCACACCGGCTACGGCCGCACCGAGGTGATCCACGGGGTCAGCATCGAGGTGCCCTCCGACGGGGTCGCGGCGGTGATGGGGCACAACGGCGCGGGCAAGACCACGCTGCTGCGCGCGGCGGTCGGGCTGCTCAAATGCTCGTCGGGCCGGGTGCTGTTCGACGGGGAGGACGTCACGAAGCTGCGGCCCAGCGCGCGGGTGGGCCGCGGGCTGGCGTACGTGCCGCAGGGCCAGCAGTCCTTCGGCCAGCTGACGACCATGGAGAACCTGCAGGTCGTCGCCGACGGCCGCAAGAACGGCAAGCAGTTGATCGACGAACAGCTCGACCTGTTCCCCGCGCTGCGGGAACTGTTGTCGCGCCGCGCCGGCCTGCTCTCCGGTGGGCAGCGCCAGCAGCTGGCGATCGCGCGGGCGTTGATCACCTCGCCGAAGTGCCTGATCCTCGACGAGCCGACCGAGGGCATCCAGCCGTCGGTGGTCGCCGAGATCGAGGCCGCGATCACCGCGCTGACCAGGCGCGGCGACCTCGGGGTGCTGCTGGTCGAACAGCACATCGGCTTCGCACTGGAGTCGGCGCAGACCTACTACATCCTGGAGTCCGGCCGGGTGACCTCCAGCGGCACCGGTGGTTCGTCGTCGGAGGCCGATGTGCGCGCCGCCATGGCCATCTGAGATAGCCCTTGAAATAGCCCGGAAATAGCCCGAATCCGCACCCGCCCGCCGCGGCGGGATGGCACAGTTGCGCCGTGGACACTCCGACCGAGAACCGGGTCCTGGTCGACACCGGGGGCCTCATCGTGACCGACGACGGGCGCCGGGTGCTCGTCATCGACCGCGGCACCGGCGGGCTGACGGTGCTGGCGTTCGTGCTGGGGGCGCTGACGTTGGTGGTCGGCGGCTTCGGCGTGGCCGCACTGGTCACCGGAACGCTGTCGACCGTGCTGGGGGCGGTGTTCGTCGCCGCCGGGGTGGCGCTGGCGGTCGCGACAGCCCTGGTGGTGCTGCGGGTGCGCCGCTACCGGGGCAGGCCGCTGCACGAGTGCCGGCCCGCGGCGGTGCTGGACCGCAAGCTCGAACTGTTCAGCTACCGCGGCGGCGCGCTGGTGCAGCTCGATCAGGTGCGGTTCGCCCGCAGGTTCCAGATCGGTTCCAGCTCACCGAAACTCGTCGCGATCACCCCGGGCGGCACGCACACCCTCAAGCGCGGCAACCCGTTCGACGGCGGAGTCGGCAAGGTCGACGAGGTGCTCAACGCCGTGATCGGCGCGCACGCACCCGCCGGCTGAGTCAGACCCGGTTCAGCCGGGACAGCACCTCGCGCAGCACGTCGTCGGCGGGCACGTCGGTCTGCTCGCCGGTGGCGAGGTTCTTCACCCCGACGGTGCCGGCCTCGATGTCGCGGTCCCCGGCCACCAGCGCCAGCGACGCCCCGGAGCGGTCGGCGGCCTTCATCGCGGCCTTCACGCTGCGGTCGCCGTAGGCCATGTCGACCCGCACCCCCGCCGCCCGCAGCCGCGCGCCCAGCACCATCAGCTGCGTCTTGGCCTGCTCGCCCATCGGCACCGAGAACACGTCCACCCGTGAGGTGCCGCCGACGCTCTTGCCCTCGGCCTTCAGCGCCAGCAGGGTCCGGTCCACGCCCAGCCCGAAACCGATGCCGGACAGGTCCTTTCCGCCCAGCTGGCGCATCAGCCCGTCGTAGCGGCCACCGCCGCCGATGCCGGACTGCGCGCCGAGCCCGTCGTGGACGAACTCGAACGTGGTCTTGGTGTAGTAGTCCAGACCGCGCACCATCCGCGGGTTGATCACGTACGGCACGTCCAGCGCGTCGAGGTAGGCCAGCACCTTGTCGAAGTGCTCCCTGGCCCCGTCGGACAGGTGGTCCAGCATCACCGGCGCGTCGGCGGTCATCTCCCGCACGTGCGGCCGCTTGTCGTCGAGCACCCGCAGCGGGTTGATCTCGGCGCGTCGCCGCGTCTCCTCGTCGAGGTCGAGCTTGAACAGGAACTTCTGCAGCAGTTCGCGGTACTGCGGCCGGCAGGTGTCGTCGCCCAGCGAGGTGATCTCCAGCCGGAACCCGTCGAGCCCCAGCGCCCGGAATCCGGCGTCGGCCACCGCGATCACCTCGGCGTCCAGCGCCGGGTCGTCGACCCCGATGGCCTCCACCCCGACCTGCTGCAGCTGGCGGTAGCGGCCGGCCTGCGGGCGTTCGTAGCGGAAGAACGGCCCCGAATAGCACAGCTTGACCGGCAGCGCGCCCCGGTCCAGGCCGTGCTCGATGACCGCGCGCATCACACCCGCGGTGCCCTCCGGGCGCAGCGTCACCGACCGGTCGCCGCGGTCGGCGAACGTGTACATCTCCTTGGACACCACGTCGGTGGACTCCCCCACCCCGCGCGCGAACAGCGCGGTGTCCTCGAAGATCGGCAACTCGATGTCGCCGTAGCCCGCGCGCCGGGCGGTGTCGAGAAGCGTGTCGCGCAAACCGACGAACTGCGCGGAATCCGGGGGCAGGTAGTCCGGGACGCCCTTGGGCGCCTGAAAGTCAGTCACTTAACTCAAGCCTTCGAGAAATGGGTTGTTGCGGCGTTCGAAGCCGATCGTGGTCCGGGGACCATGCCCCGGTAGTACCACGGTGTCGTCGTCGAGCACCAACAGTTTGTTGACGATGGAGCCGAGCAGGTCCCGGCCGCTGCCGCCCGGCAGGTCGGTGCGGCCGACCGACTGCCGGAACAGGGTATCGCCGGTGAACACGACGGTCCCCGGGCCCGACACCCCCTCGACGCGGAACACCACCGACCCCCGGGTGTGCCCCGGGGTGTGGTCGACGGTCACGGTCGTCCCGCCGACGTCGACCTTGTCGCCGTCGGTGTCCAGCTCGACGAGCTGGCGGGGCTCTTGGAACAGCACACCGAACGCCGAGGTGGCCAGGCCGCCGATCAGGCCCCGGCCGAAGTCCTTGACCGGGTCGGTCAGCATGTAGCGGTCCTCGGGGTGGATGAACGCCGGGCAGCCGTAGGTGTCGGCCACCTTCTGCGCCGACCAGATGTGATCGATGTGGCCGTGGGTGAGCAGAACCGCAGCCGGGGTCAGGCGGTGTTCATCGAGGATCCGGCGCAGCGGCCCCATCGCCCGCTGGCCGGGGTCGACGACGATCGCGTCGGCCCCGTCCTTCGGGGCCAGCACATAGCAGTTGCACGCCATGAAGCCGGCCGGAAACCCGGTGATGAACACGACGTCCAGTTTCCCATCCCGCCACGACGTGGCCTTAAGCACCACACCCAGCAATGCCTGGCACACTCGTTGCCGACCGTTCCACACGAGAAGGAGAGGGCGTGCCGACTAACGAACAGCGGCGGGAAGCTGCGAAGCGCAAACTCGAGCGGCAACTGCAGCGCCGCGCCGAGAGGGCTCGTAAGCGGCGGCTGTACACGATCATCGGCTCGGTCGTCGGTGCGATCGCCGTGATCGCCGCGGTCGTCACCACCGTCGTGATCACCAAGCGCGACTCGGGCGACACCGAGAACGCGGCGGCGACCGACACCCCCACCACCTCGGCGCAGGCGCAGCCGGGCGGACTGCCCGCGTTCGTCGCCCCCGCCGGTCTCGGCGAGAACTGCCAGTACCCGGCGACCGCGGAGAAGGCCAGCAAGGACGTCAAGCCGCCGCGCACCGGCAAGGTGCCGCGGGAGCCCGGCGAGGTCAGCGTCAGCATGTCCACCGACCAGGGCAACATCGGGCTGATGCTCGACAACGACAAGTCGCCGTGCACGGTGAACAACTTCGCCAGCCTGGCCCAGCAGGGCTACTTCGACGACACCCCGTGCCACCGGCTGACCACCGCGGACTCCCTGAAGGTGTTGCAGTGCGGCGACCCGACCGGTAAGGGCACCGGCGGTCCGGGCTACTCGTTCGCCAACGAGTACCCGACCAACCAGTACCAGCGCGACGACCCGAAGCTGCAGGAGCCGGTGACCTATCCGCGCGGCACCCTGGCGATGGCCAACGCCGGCCCCGACACCAACGGCAGCCAGTTCTTCCTGGTCTACGGCGACTCGAAGCTGCCGCCGAACTACACGGTGTTCGGCACGATCGACGAGACCGGGCTGGCCACACTGGACAAGATCGCCAGCGCCGGCGTGGAGGGCGGCCGGCCGGACGGCCCGCCGGCCACCCCGGTCCAGGTCAAGTCGATCCTGCTCGACTAGGCCGGGAGCACCGTGACCGAACCGACACCGCCCAACGGCTTCGAACCGCCGCCGGCGTACGCACCGCCTGAGGCGCCGCCGTACCCGGCTGAGGCTCCCCCGCCGTACCCGCCCTACCCGCCGCCGTATCCGCCCCCGTACGGCTACCCGGCGGCATATCCGGCGGGACCCAGGCCGACGAACACGTTCGCGGTCATCTCGATGGTGTTCGCGTTCCTGTTCGCGCCGCTGGGCATCCTGTTCGGTCACCTGTCGCTGTCGCAGATCAAGAAGACCGGCGAGGAGGGCCGCGGGCTGGCGATCGCCGGCCTGGTCATCAGCTACCTGGTCACGGTGGCGATGGTGCTGCTGATCACCGTGACCGTCGTGCTCCTGGTGGCCGTGGCCCGGGACATGGACTCCTACTACGACCGCACGGACCGGCCCCCGGTCACGGCGACCCCCGCCCAGCTCGACGACCTGCCGAAGTTCAAACCGCCGGCCACGCTCGGGTCGAACTGCCAGTACCCGGCTACCCCCGAGCCGCCGAGCAAGTCGGTCAAGCCGCCGCGGACCGGGAAGGTGGCCACCACCCCGGAGTTCATCAACGCCACCATCACGACCAACCGCGGCGCCATCGGGATCAGGCTCGACAACGCCAAGGCCCCGTGCACGGTGAACAACTTCGTCAGCCTCGCCCAGCAGGGTTTCTTCGACAAGACGCAGTGCCATCGGCTGACCACCAGCGAGGAGCTCGGCGTCCTGCAGTGCGGCGACCCGACCGGCACCGGCACCGGCGGGCCGGGTTACCGGTTCCCCAACGAGTACCCGACCAACCAGTTCCGGCTCACCGACCCGGCGATGAAGAAACCGCTGCGCTATCCGCGCGGCACCCTGGCGATGGCCAACTCGGGCCTCGGCACCAACGGCAGCCAGTTCTTCCTCGTCTACGAGGACTCCGCGCTGCCGCCGACCTACACGGTGTTCGGCACCATCAACGAGGCCGGGCTGGCCACGATCGACAAGATCGCCGACGCCGGGGTCGCCGACGGCAGCGACGACGGGAAGCCCGCCGACGAGGTGCGCATCGAGTCGGTCCGGGTGCAGTGACCTAGCCGGTCGGGGCGGTCTCGATGTAGAACTCGACGTCCTCGCCGTCGACCTTGGTCACCTGCATGTCCGCGGTGTACTGCACTCCCTCGGGACCGGTGAAGGTGCACTCGAAGGTGGTGCCGACCTTGGCCTCGATTCCGTCCGGGCACGTGACGTCGGTGGGCTTGAACCCGGTCTGCTCCGACACCAGGTCGACGACGGACTTCGCCGCCCCTTCCGGCTTGATGGTGGCGCTGCAACCAGCAAGCGCGAGCGCGGCGACAAGGACCAGCAACGCAGGACGCATTGTCGCAGTATGGCAGATCTGGCAAAAATTGACGCGCCGTGCAGACGGCTCACGCCGCTTCTGCCTGATCGCGGCTCACGCCGCTTCTGCCTGATCGCGGCTCACGCCGCTTCTGCCTGATCGCGGCTCACGCCGCTTCTGCCTGATCGCGGCTCACGCCGCGGAGGTGACCCGGTAGACGTCGTACACACCCTCCACATTGCGCACCACGTTGAGCACGTGGCCCAGATGCTTCGGGTCGCCCATCTCGAAGGTGAACCGGCTGATAGCCACCCGGTCGTTGGAGGTGGTCACCTGCGCCGACAGGATGTTGACCTTCTCGTCGGCCAGCACCCGGGTGACGTCGGACAGCAGCCGGTGCCGGTCGAGTGCCTCCACCTGGATGGCCACCAGGAACACCGACGAGGGCGACGGCGCCCACTTCACCTCGATGATCCGCTCGGACTGCTCCTGCAGCGACTTGGCGTTCGTGCAGTCGGTGCGGTGCACGCTGACCCCGCCGCCGCGGGTGACGAACCCGAGGATGTTGTCGCCCGGCACCGGGGTGCAGCACTTGGCGAGCTTGGTCAGCACCCCCGGTGCGCCCGGCACCGCCACGCCGACGTCGTCGCTGGTGCGGTGGCGCACCGGCATCGTCGCCGGGGTGGAGCGTTCGGCGATCTCGTCGGCGGCGTCCTCGTCACCGCCGACCAGCGCGACCAGCCGCTGCACCACGTGCCGCGCCGACACATGGCCCTCACCGACCGCGGTGTAGAGCGCTGAGACGTCGGCGTAGCGCAGCTCCCGGGCCAGCGCACCCATGGTCTCGGCATTCATCAAGCGCTGCAACGGAAGTCCGCCGCGGCGCACCTCGCGCGCGATCGCGTCCTTACCGGCCTCCAGCGCCTCCTCGCGGCGCTCCTTGGCGAACCACTGCCGGATCTTGGCCTTGGCCCGCGGGGACACCACGAAGCTCTGCCAGTCCCGCGACGGCCCGGCGTTGGGCGCCTTGGAGGTGAAAACCTCGACCACTTCCCCGTTTTCGAGCTTGCGCTCCAACGCCACCAGGCGGCCGTTGACCCGGGCGCCGATGCAGCGGTGCCCGACCTCGGTGTGCACGGCGTACGCGAAGTCGACGGGCGTGGACCCGGCGGGCAGCGTGATCACATCGCCCTTGGGGGTGAACACGAAGATCTCCTGGACCGCGAGGTCGTAGCGCAGCGACTCCAGGAACTCGCCCGGGTCGGCGGCCTCCCGCTGCCAGTCGAGCAGTTGGCGCATCCACGCCATCTCGTCGATCTCGGCGGCGGCGTGCGGGTTGTTGGGAACCCCGTTGCGGCCCTTGTTCTCCTTGTACCGCCAGTGCGCGGCGATGCCCAGCTCGGCGGTCTTGTGCATGTCGTGGGTGCGGATCTGCACCTCGAGCGGCTTGCCCTCGGGGCCGACGACGGTGGTGTGCAGCGACTGGTACACGCCGTAGCGGGGCTGGGCGATGTAGTCCTTGAACCGGCCCGCCATCGGCTGCCACAGCGAGTGCACCACGCCCAGCGCGGCGTAGCAGTCGCGGATCTCGTCGCACAGGATGCGCACGCCGACCAGGTCGTGGATGTCGTCGAAGTCGCGGCCCTTGACGATCATCTTCTGGTAGATCGACCAGTAGTGCTTGGGCCTGCCCTCCACGACGGCGTTGATCTTCGACGCCTGCAGCGTCTGGGCGATCTCGGCGCGCACCTTGGCCAGGTAGGTGTCGCGCGACGGCGCCCGGTCGGCGACCAGCCGCACGATCTCCTCGTACTTCTTGGGGTGCAGGATCGCGAACGACAGGTCCTCGAGCTCCCACTTGACCGTCGCCATGCCGAGCCGATGAGCAAGCGGGGCAATGACTTCCAGCGTCTCACGGGCCTTGCGCTGTTGCTTCTCCGGCGGCAGGAACCGCATGGTGCGCATGTTGTGCAGCCGGTCGGCCACCTTGATCACCAGCACGCGGGCGTCGCGCGCCATCGCGATGATCATCTTGCGGATGGTCTCGCCCTCGGCGGCGGTACCCAGCGCGACCTTGTCCAGCTTGGTCACGCCGTCGACGAGATGGGCGACCTCCGAACCGAATTCCGCGGTCAGCTCCTCGAGCGTGTAACCGGTGTCCTCGACCGTGTCATGCAGCAGCGCCGCGATCAGCGTCGTGGTGTCCATACCGAGCTCGGCGAGGATGTGGGCCACCGCGAGCGGATGGGTGATGTAGGGGTCGCCGGACTTGCGCAGCTGGTTGGCGTGGCGCTCCTCGGCGACCTCGTAGGCGCGCTGCAGCAGCTGCAGGTTGGCCTTCGGGTAGATCTCGCGGTGAATCGCGACCAGCGGTTCCAGCACCGGGTTGACGGCGCTGCGCTGCGCGGTCATCCGGCGGGCCAGCCGCGCGCGCACCCGGCGCGACGCACCGGTCGACGGTTTCGGCGCCTCGGTGGGCGGGGTGACCGGCAAGCGCGCGCCCGGCGGCGACTGCACGGCGTGTCCCGGTTTGTCCGCCATGCTCACCTCCTCCGCGACTTCCCGACTTCGAGGATATCCCTCAGACCCGATGCAAGGAGGTCACCGGCAGGGGTGTGAGCACCTCGCGGCCGTTGAGGTCGGTCAACTCCAGTAGCACCGCCGCGCCGGTCACCGTCGCACCCGCCTGATCCAGCAGTCTCACCGCCGCGGACACGGTGCCGCCGGTGGCGAGCACGTCGTCGACGATCAGCACCGAACGGTTGGTCAGGTCGACACCGTCGGCCGGGATCTCCAGCGTCGCGGTGCCGTACTCCAGCGCGTAGGTCTCGCTGAGCACCGGCGGCGGCAGTTTGCCGCCCTTGCGGATCGCCAGCACCCCGGTGCCGAGCTTCAGCGCGACCGCGGCGCCCAGCAGGAACCCGCGCGCGTCGATCCCGGCCACCAGGTCCGCACCCGCGGCGCTCTCGGCCATCGCGTCGGTGATCTCCGCGAGCCCGCGCGCGTCGGCGAGCACCGGCGTCAGATCCTTGAACTGGATGCCGGGTTCGGGAAAGTCCGGCACCTCCCGCATCAGCGACGCGATGAGCGACGACACGTCACCGCTCACCGTTCGAGCACCCAACGGTCCATGTTCCACCCCGCACCCCACCTGGTCGGATTACTGGTGACGGCGAACATCTTCTTCGACGTCACCACCGTGCGCTGCTGACGGTACAGCGGCAGGGTCGGCATGTCGGCCCACAGCACCGGCCCGCCCTCACCCAGCAGCCGCGCGACCTCCTTGGGGTCGGCGGTCACCGCGATCGTCGACACGATCCGGTCGATCTGCGGGTTGGAGTAGCGCGGCAGGTTGTTGCCGTTGCCGGAGTGGAACTGGTAGGCGTCCATCGCCGACGAGCCGGTCGACCCGCTGCCCGTGGCGCCGCCCGTGCTGGCGAGCAGCACGTCGATTTCGTTGTTGCGCAACGAGTTCGGTCCGACGTTGGTGCCCGCGGCGTCCTGCACGGTGATCCCCGCTGGGGCGCACGCCTTGGCGATCGCGCCGACGGTGGCGGCGTGGCGCGGGTTGGGGCTCTGGTAGCCGATGCGCACGATGACCGGTTTGTTCTCCAGCGCGGCGCGCGCGGCGTCGGGGTTGGCGGCGACGAACTCGGGTCCGGCGCCCACCTCGGCGGGACTGTAGGCGTCCTCGGCGGCGGCGTTGAGCCGGGCGTCGGCGATCGGCACCTCGGCGTTGCGGGCGATCACGTCGCGCGGTGTGCACAGTGCCAGCGCCCGCCGGGCCGGCGGCGCGCCCATCACCCCCTCGGGGGCGAAGATCAGCTGTTCGATCCCCGCCGACGGGGCGTCGATGCGCACGTAGTCGTCGGGCAGGTTCAGGGTGCCCGACGATCCGGTGGCGATGTCGACGACGTCGTAGGCGCCCTCGTTGACGCGTTCCTGGATGTCGGCGCCGCGCGGCCACACCGTGATCCGCTCGGTGACCGGTTTGGCGCCCCACCACTTGTCGTTGGCGACCAGCACGACCGCGCCGTCCTCGGTCACCGACTGCAGCTTGTAGGGGCCCGACGACGGGAACTTGTCCAGGTCGAGATCGGGTTTGAGGGTCCAGCCGTTGTTCCACACCTTGGCGATGCGGTCGACGACGGGGGCGTCGTTCTCCAGCAACGCGCGGGCCACCCCGCCGTCACCGAGGCCGAGCTCGTCGGCGATGACGTGCGACGGCATCAGCGACGTCGCCGAGAACAGCTGCCCGAAGTCGACGAAGCCGCGGTCCGGCGCGAACGACACCCGGGCCTTCTTCTGCCCCGGCACACAGTCCACCGAGGCGATGTCGCTGTAGCCGGCCCGGCTGGCCGCGTCGAACGCGGGGAACCGGCCGGACTGCGCCGCCCAGGCCAGCACGAGGTCGTCGCAGGTGATCGGCTTGCCGTCGGAGTACACCGCGTTCTGGTTGATCTCGTAGTCGAGCAGCAGCGGTGCGCGACCCACCACCGAGACCGTGCCGAAGTCCTGGTCGGCGACGATCTGCCCTTCGGGTCCGTGGTAGTTGAACCCGGTCAACACGCGGGCGAACGCCTGCGGACCCGCCGAGGCGGCGCCGGCGACGGTGTTGGTGTTGTACGTCGTCAGCGCACCGTCGACCGCGAAGTCGATGCTGTCGGCGGGTTTCGGCGAACACGCCGCCACCACCGCCCCCGCGAGCATCACGACGGCCACCAGGACCGCGCAACGGCGCGTCGAGCGCACGGTTACCTCCGCCGGGCGTCGCGCTTACCGGACGGCCGGGAGGGCCGGCTGGGCCGCGCACCGGGCGCGGGCTTGTCCGGCGGCGGCGTGGCGGGCACCCGGGATTCGGCGGTGCGGGTGTCGGCCGTGTCGGCCCCGGCCGCGGTGTCGGCCGTGTCGGCGGCGCGCGCCGCCGCGCCCTGGCGGCGGTTCATCACCTTGCGGGTGTGGTTGCGCACCTGTTCGGTGCGTTCCCGCAGCGACACCAGCAGCGGGGTGGCGAAAAAGATCGACGAGTAGGTGCCGACGATCACGCCGACCAGCTGGACCAGCGCCAGGTCCATCAGGGTGCCGACGCCGAGCAGCCACACCGCCACCACCATCAGCGCGATGATCGGCAGCACCGAGATCACGCTGGTGTTGATCGAGCGCATGAAGGTCTGGTTGACCGCGAGGTTGGCCTGTTCGGCGTAGGTGCGCCGGGTGGTGTGCTCGAAGCCGTGGGTGTTCTCCTCGACCTTGTCGAACACGATCACCGTGTCGTACAGCGAGAAGCCCAGGATGGTGAGCAGGCCGATCACGGTCGCCGGGGTGACCTCGAAGCCGACGATGGAGTACACGCCCGCGGTCACCACCAGGTCGAACACCAGGGTGGCCATCGCCGCGGTCGCCATGTAGCGCTCGTAGCGCAGGGTGATGTAGGCGGTGGCGATCACCAGGAACACCACCAGCGCGATCAACGCCTTCTTGGTGATCTGGCCGCCCCAGGTCTCCGACACCGCGGAGTCGCTGATCGAGGCCTTACTCGGCTGCCCGTCGGCACCGAGCGGTTTGAACTCCTCGAACAGCGCGGTGCGCAGTTCCTCGGTCTCTTCGTTGGTCAGCGTCTCGGAGCGGATCTGGATGGTCGCCGAGCTGCCGCTGCCGACCTGCACCACCGACTCCGGTGACTTGCCCAGCGTCTCGCTGAACACGTCCTCCACCTGCTGGGTGGTGACCTGACCGGACTCGGTGTTGACCGGCATCGACACCTTGGTGCCGCCCTCGAAGTCGATACCGAAGGTGAAGCCGCGGAAGATCATGCTCGCCACGCAGACCAGCACGATCAAGCCGCTGACGGCGTACCAGAGCTTGCGCTTACCGATGACCTCGAACGCGCCGGTGCCCGTGTAGAGCCGCACGAAGAAGCCGTGCTTGGGCGCGCTGGACTCCAGGTCGGGCGCCTCCTGCGCCGTGGTTGTCAGTTCCTCGTTCTTGGCCGCCATCTGTCAGTCCCGTCCCGTCGTGTGCGCGGCTGCCCGGCGTTCCCTGGCGATCTGCTGGACCGCGCCGAGGCCGTTGAGCGCCGGCTTGGCCATCGTCGGCGACTTGGACGCCAGGTAGACCAGTGGCCAGGTGACCAGGAACACCACGAGCACGTCGAGGACCGTGGTCAGGCCCAGCGTGAACGCGAAGCCCTTCACCTGCCCCACCGCGAGGATGTACAGCACCACCGCCGCCAGCAGCGTCACGGCGTTGCCGGACACGATCGTCTTGCGGGCGCGGGCCCAGCCTCGCGGCACCGCCGACCGGAACGACCGGCCCTCGCGGATCTCGTCCTTGATGCGTTCGAAAAACACCACGAACGAGTCGGCGGTCATACCGATACCGATGACCAGACCGGCGATACCCGCCAGGTCGAGCGTGTAGTTGATCCAGCGGCCCAGCAACACCAGGATCGCGTAGACCATGGCGCCGGACGCCACCAGCGACAACGCGGTCAGGATGCCCAGCACCCGGTAGTAGAGCAGCGAGTACAGCAGCACCAGGGCCAGGCCGACCGCACCGGCGATCAGGCCGGCGCGCAGCGACGACAGGCCCAGCGTCGCCGACACCGTCTCGGCCTCCGAGGACTCGAACGACAGTGGCAGCGAGCCGTACTTGAGCACGTTGGCCAGTTCGCGGGCGGAGCTCTGGGTGAACTGCCCGGTGATCTGGGTGCGACCGCCGGGGATGGCCTCGCGGATCTCCGGGGCGCTCATCACCTTGGAGTCCAGGACGAACGCGGTCTGGGTGCCGACGTTCTCGGCGGTGAAGTCCGCCCAGACCTTGGAGCCCTCGCTCTTGAACTGCAAGTCGACGACCCATTCGCCGCGCTGCTGGTCCAGGCCGGAGGTGGCGTTGTCGATCTGCTCACCGGACAGGATCGACTTGTCCAGCAGGTAGACCGCCGACCCGTCGTCGGAGCAGGTGATCAGGGGCAGGTTGGGATCGTCGTTGCCGGCCAGGACGTCCTCCTGGTCACAGCGGGTGGCCTGGAACTGCAGCGCCAGGATCTGGATCTGCTGGTCGGTGCTCTGCCGCAGCTGCTTCTCGTCGGCGATGCGCTGCGCCAGCGGCACGTCCTGCGGGTTCTTCGGGCCGGGCGGCGTCTGGGTGCCCGGCGTGGGGGCACCGGACGGGCTCGGCGACGGCGCTGGTGACGGCGCGGGGGACGGCGCGGGCTGCGCCGGCGGCTCCTGCGGGTACGGCCGCGGCTGCGGCTGGCCGCCGGGCTGCTGATCCGTCGACTCCGTCGCGTCGGCCGGCGGCTGCGGGGCCGACGGGTCGGCAGGCGCGCCACCCGGCGGGGCCCCGGGCTCACCCTGCGGGGTGTCCGGCGGCCCCTCGGTCGGCGGCAGATCCTCCTTGTTCGCCGCGGGGATCGTGTAGAGCACCGGGCGGATGTAGAGGCGAGCGGTCTGCCCGAGGTTGCGGGCCTCGCTGGTCTCGCTGCCGGGCACCGTGATCACGAGGTTGTCACCGTCGATGATGACCTCGGAGCCCGAGACACCGAGCCCGTTGACGCGGTCATTGATGATCTGCTGCGCCTGGTTGAGCGCGTCGCGGGTGGGCGGTGAGCCGTCGGGGGTGCGTGCGGTCAGGGTCACGCGGGTGCCGCCCTGCAGGTCGATGCCCAGTTTCGGTTCGGGCTTCTTGTCCCCGGTCAGGAAGACAAGGAGGTACGCGCCGACCAGCAACACCAGAAACAACGACAGGTAGCGGGCGGGGTGCACCGGCGGCGAAGACGATGCCACGGTTGTCAGGTCTCCTCGAGATCAGTTCGTCAGCACCGCAAGATTACGGGCTCTTGCTGTGCGCTCGGCCCTACGACTCAGCCGTCAGTCTTTGTAATTGGGGCTGTCGGAGAGCTCGGTGGCGCCCGACTGCGGTTCCTCGGGGGTCACGTCGTCGTCATCCTCGGTGATGCGGTCACGCACGGCCAGCTTCATCCAGGTGGTGACGACGCCCGGCGCAATCTCGAGTTCCACATCGTCGTCGGTGATGCCGACGATCGTGCCCACCAGCCCGGAGGTGGTGTGCACCTTGTCCCCGATCTGCAGCGAGTTGTGCAGGTCGATGGTGGCCTGCATCGCCTTCTTCTGACGCCTCGACGCGAAGAACATGAACGCGCCGAGCACGATCATCATGGGGAGGAAAAGGCCGATTGATTCCATAACAAATCTGTCTTCCGTTGGTTCTGGCGGTGACGGCGCCGCGACAGTGCGGCCGCGCGCCCATAAGCGACCAGTCTGCCATTGCGGCGTTCTGCGCCGATGCCCCCATCGGAATCGGGGTGTCGCACACGTCACCAACCCAGGCGTGAACGACGAAATCCGTCGTCGAAGCCCTCCAATAACGAGTAATCCACTCGAGCACGCCCGCTTTACCAACCGGATCGGTGTCATCACGGTTAGTCTTTTCCGGTGACGAGCACGACGAGCACCCTTGAGCAGAGCCGACTGCTCACCACCTCTATTCCCGGCCCGCGATCGCAGGAGCTGGCCGCCCGCAAGAACTCGGCCGTCGCCCGCGGCGTCGGCACCACGATGCCGGTCTACGCGGCGCACGCGTTCGGCGGCATCGTCGAGGACGTCGACGGTAACCGGCTGATCGACCTCGGATCGGGCATCGCGGTCACCACGATCGGCAACTCCTCGCCGCGCGTCGTCGACGCGGTGCGCGCGCAGGTCGCCGAGTTCACCCACACCTGCTTCATGATCACGCCCTACGAGGGGTACGTGGCGGTCGCCGAACACCTCAACCGGCTCACCCCGGGCAGCGGCGAGAAACGCACCGCGCTGTTCAACTCCGGCGCCGAGGCGGTGGAGAACGCGATCAAGATCGCCCGGGCGTACACCCACAAGCCCGCGGTGGTGTCGTTCGACCACGCCTACCACGGCCGGACCAACCTGACGATGGCGCTGACCGCCAAGTCGATGCCCTACAAGCACGGCTTCGGCCCGTTCGCCCCGGAGGTCTACCGCGCCCCACTGTCCTACCCGTTCCGGGATGCGGAGTTCGGCAAGGAGTTCGCCACCGACGGTGAGCGGGCCGCGCAGCGGGCGATCAGCGTGATCGACAAACAGGTCGGCGCGGACAACCTGGCCGCGGTGATCATCGAGCCGATCCAGGGCGAGGGCGGCTTCATCGTGCCTGCCGACGGCTTCCTGCCCGCACTGCGAAACTGGTGCCGTGACAACGGCGTGGTGTTCATCGCCGACGAGGTGCAGACCGGGTTCGCGCGCACCGGCAGGATGTTCGCCTGCGAGCACGAGGGTCTGGAACCCGACCTGATCATCACCGCCAAGGGCATCGCCGACGGGATGCCGCTGTCGGCGGTCACCGGCCGCGCCGAGATCATGGACGCCCCGCATGTCAGCGGTCTCGGCGGCACGTACGGCGGCAACCCGGTGGCCTGCGCGGCGGCGCTGGCCACGATCGAGACCATCGAGTCCGACGGTCTGGTGGAGCGGGCCCGGCAGATCGAGACGCTGATGAAGGACCGGCTCAACCGGCTGCAGGCCTCCGACGACCGCATCGGTGACGTGCGCGGCCGCGGCGCGATGATCGCCATCGAACTGGTCAAGCCCGGCACCCTCGAACCCGACGCCGAGCTGACCAAGGCGCTGTGCGCGGGCTGCCATGCCGCGGGCGTGATCGTGTTGTCCTGCGGCACGTACGGAAATGTGGTCCGCTTTCTTCCGCCCCTGACGATCAGCGACGAGCTGCTCATCGAGGGCCTCGACGTACTCGAACTCGTCCTCAAAGACCTGTGAAGGAGATCGAATGACCAAGGTGCAGAACTTCATCGGCGGCGAACTCGTCGACTCGGTCAGCGGCGCCACCATGCCGGTGGTCGATCCGAGCACCGGCGAGCAGTACGGCACCGCGCCGGTCTCCAACGAGGCCGACATCGACAACGCCTTCGCCGCCGCGGAGAAGGCGTTCAAGGACTGGAAGCGCACCACCCCGTCGGCGCGGCAGAAGGCGCTGCTCGAGTTCGCCGACGAGGTGGAGAAGCACGCCGAGGAGCTCGTCGCCGCCGAGGGCCGAAACACCGGTAAGCCCAACCACGTGACCATGGCCGAGGAGATCCCGCCGATGGTCGACCAGATCCGCTTCTTCGCCGGTGCGGCGCGGATTCTGGAGGGCAAGTCGGCTGGCGAGTACATGGAGAACCACACGTCGTGGATCCGCCGCGAGCCGGTGGGTGTGGTGGGCCAGGTGGCGCCGTGGAACTACCCGATGATGATGGCGATCTGGAAGTTCGTGCCGGCCATCGCCGCGGGAAACACGGTGGTGCTCAAGCCCAGTGACACCACACCGGTGACGACGGTGATGCTGGCCGAGCTGGCCGCCAAGCACCTGCCGCCGGGCGTGCTGAACGTGGTGTGCGGCGACCGGGCCACCGGTGCGGCAGTGGTCGCGCACCCGACGCCGCAGATGGTGTCGATCACCGGCTCGGTGGCGGCCGGACGCGCGGTCGCGGCCAGCGCGGGCGGACACCTCAAGCGCACCCACCTGGAGCTGGGCGGTAAGGCGCCGGTGATCGTCTTCGACGACGCCGACATCGCCTCAGCCGCAGAGGGAATCGCCACCGCGGGCTACTTCAACGCCGGCCAGGACTGCACCGCGGCCACCCGGGTGCTGGCGCAGGCCGGCATCGTCGACGACCTCACCGCGGCACTGGCCGAGCAGGCGCGCGGCGCCACCACCACCTACGGCAGGCCCGCCGACGATGAGGATGCCTGGGTGCCGCCGGTCAACAATCCCAACCAGCTCGACCGGGTGCTGGGGTTCCTCAACGACGTACCGTCGCACGCCACCGTGGTCGCCGGCGGAAACCGCCAGGGCGACAAGGGGTTCTACGTCGAGCCGACGGTGATCGGCGGGCTGCGCCAGGACGACCGCCACATTCAGGAGGAGATTTTCGGCCCGGTGATCACCGTGCAGTCGTTCTCCGACGAGGACGAGGCACTCTCGTGGGCCAACGGCGTGGAGTACGGCCTGGCGTCGTCGGTGTGGACCAAGGACGTGTCGCGGGCGCTGCGCGCCTCAGCGGCGCTGGACTTCGGCTGCGTGTGGATCAACACGCACATTCCGCTGGTGGCCGAGATGCCGCACGGCGGGTTCAAGTCCTCCGGCCACGGCAAGGACCTGTCGATGTACGGCTTCGAGGACTACACGCGCATCAAGCACGTGATGGCCTACACCGGCTAGAAGACAGAGGCACCGAGCAGGGTGGCCACGAAGCGGTAGATCTCCTCGGCGGTCAGCTCGCGGCCATCCTGCTCGAAGTCGATCAGCTCGGACAGCAGGTCGTCGGTCGGCTTCCAGCAGCGCTCGGCGATCTTGAGGTCGACGTACTGGAAGAGCGCCTCCTCGTCGCGCGGCGACATCGGGGCGACCGCCCAGCGAGCGAGCATCGGCCAGTCCGCCCGCGGGAAACCGAAGGCCTCGCACACCGCGTAGGCCGAATTGTGGCGTGCGAGTTGCGCATCGGTCAGACCGTACCGATCGGACATCAAAAACCCCTGTGACTATTTGAGCGACTAAGCCGCCGACGCTGGCGGCGCAATTCCTGAAACGATAGATAGGTAGGCTATCTTCCGGGAATCGCCCAGTCAGTCACGCAGATCACACGGGGCGCGGTAATTCTGCTCGCATCCGTTCACCGGATGCGATGCACGTCACCTCGGAGATGCGTCGTGTCGCGCCGGGGAGGGTCACCGGTGCGCGAGGTGGTGGTCGCGCCGGCCGCCGCGGAACATGGTGCGCCAGCCGCCGCGCCGACGCGCCGCCTCGGCGGTCGGTCCGATCACCTCGGTGCGCTGATCGTCCGTGTCGCTGTAAGCCGTATCGGCCGGGGCCGCGACAGCCCGGTCCGCCCAGGCGACGTCGCGGACACTGCGCACCGACACGCGGCCCAGTGCGGCCGCACCGAGGAACACGATCAGCGCGCCCAGACCGGAGAAGTACGCCAGCTCGAGCAGCACACGCTGAGCGTCGGTGGTCGCCACCGGCGCACCGGCGTCGCCGAGCCCCAGTGGGCCCGCCAGTGCGCGTCCGACGATGAACCACGCGCCGCCGGCCACCGCGAGCCAACCGCCGAGCATCGCGGTCGCCCGGTTGGCCGACATCAGCAGCAGCAGCCCGCCGAGTGCGGTGACCGCGCCGGGAAGCACCTCCAGCCAGCCCCGCCCGGTGGTCCATGCCCAGGCGCGGTCGGGACTGTACGCGAAGTCGAACAGAGGCCCGATGAAGGGAATCAGGGCACCCCAGACGCCCAACAGAAGCAGCAGTAGTCCACTCGCGGCGCCGCGGCTGCGCGGCATGTGCAGCCGTCCGCCCGGTACACGTGTCTCGGTCATGATGCCTCCTAGGTCGCAGGGTGATTACCCATGACCGTCAGCGCGTAACCCGGGTACCTTGGGCCCCGTGCGACTCGACGCCGAGGCCACCCGCGCTGCCCTGGCCGACGCCTGGGAACGCTGGGCCCGCCGCTGCGCAGAACTCACCGAGAAGGAGTGGTCGGCCCCGACCCGCTGCGGCGGCTGGGACGTCGCAGCGCTGCTCGGACATGTCTGCCCGGAGCCGACCATGTTCGACCGGATCGCCGCCACCGTCACCGATCCACCCGCGGCGGTCACCGACGCCGCGATCCTGTTGCGCCGCTTCAACGAACCCGACGGCGTCGCCAACACCGGTGCCGAGCGACTGGCCGCGCAGGCGGTCGCCGACGCCACGGTGCTGACGCCGCGGTCAGCCTCTGACCGGTTCGCCGAGTCCGCACGCGCGCTGCGTGACAACGCCACTCCACCGGCGACGGTGATCGCCTACCCGCACGTTGGCAGTACGACGCTTGCGGTGATCACCGAGGTCGCGCTGATGGAGTCGACGGTGCACCTGCTCGACCTCGCGGCGGCGGTCGGCGGTGTCGAACCGTCGCCGGAGGCACTGGCCGCGACCCGCGACCTGCTCGTCGCGGTGCCCGATCCCACGGCCGCAGTGGAGGTGCTCGCCGGCCGGCGCGCCCCGTCCGGTGTGGTGCCTGTCATCCGCTGATATTCACAGCGGGCCGTCCGCGAACCCACAGGGAACTTCCAGCTTTCTAAGCAAGGGTGGAGTTCTCGGCGCAACGGCGCGTCGCTGTAATCCATTTTCTGGCAAAGGATTTCGCGATGGCATCAGAATCCCGTGACGTTCGCCTGCAGCGCCGGATCGCCGAGTTGTACGACACCGATCCGCAGTTCGCCGCGGCGCGCCCCGACGAGGCCGTCGCACGGGCGGTCAACGCACCGGGGCTGACGCTGTCGCAGGTCATCCGGACCGTGCTGGACAACTACGCCGACCGTCCCGCCCTCGGCTACCGCGCCGTCGAGTTCGCCGCCGACCCCGCCTCCGCCCGCACGGTGGCGCGACTACTCCCCCGCTTCGACACCATCACCTACCGCGAGCTCGGCGAACGGATCGACGCGACCACCGCCGCGCTGGGCCACGACGGCCTGCGCCCCGGCGAGCGCGTCGCGATCCTGGGTTTCTCCAGCGTCGACTACACCACCATCGACATCGCGGCGTTCAATCTCGGCGCGGTGTCGGTGCCCCTGCAGACCAGCGCGCCGCCCTCCCAACTGCGCCCGATGACCGCCGAGACCGAACCGGCCGTCATCGCCGCCTCGGTCGACTTCCTCGATGACGCGCTCGAACTCATCCGCACCGGCCACGCGCCGCGGCGGCTGGTCGTGTTCGACTTCCACCCCGAGATCGACGACCACCGCGACGCCCTGGCCGCCGCGACGACCGGACTGGCCGACACGGCGATGACGGTGGAGACCCTCGACTCCCTGCTGACCCGCGGGCGCACCCTGCCCGCGCCGACCGGCTACCGGGACCGCGACGACGACCTCGCGCTGCTCATCTACACCTCCGGCAGCACCGGCGCGCCGAAAGGTGCGATGTACCAACGGCGGATGGTCACCAACATGTGGCGGCGCGCCACCACCGCGATCTGGGGCGGGAAGGAGGCGGCGCCGTGGCTGACGCTGAACTTCATGCCGATGAGCCACGTGATGGGCCGCGGTATCCTCAGCACCACACTGTGCTCCGGCGGCACCGCGTATTTCGCTGCGCGAAGCGACCTTTCGACACTGCTGGAGGATCTGGCGCTGGTCCGGCCGACACAGCTGACCTTCGTGCCGCGCATCTGGGAGATGATCTTCCAGGAGTATCAGCGCGACGTGGCCCGCCGGCCCGAGGCCGAGGTGCTGGCCGACCTGCGCGAGCACCGCCTCGGCGGGCGGTTCCTCGCCGCGATGACCGGATCCGCGCCCATGTCACCGGAGATGACGGCGTTCGCCGAGTCCGTGCTCGATCTGCACCTCGTCGACGGGTACGGATCCACCGAGGCCGGCAGCATCGTGCTCGACGGGCAGGTGCTGCGCCCGCCGGTGCTCGACTACAAGCTGGTCGACGTGCCCGAGTTGGGCTACTTCAGCACCGACCGGCCCTATCCGCGCGGGGAGCTGCTGGTCAAGACCGAGCTGATGTTTCCGGGCTACTACAAGCGGCCGGACATCACCGCGGAGGTGTTCGACGAGGACGGCTACTACCGGACCGGCGACATCGTCGCCGAACTCGGTCCCGACCGGCTGGCCTACGTCGACCGGCGCAACAACGTGCTCAAGCTCTCCCAGGGCGAGTTCGTCACCGTCTCCAAGCTGGAGGCCGCGTTCGCCGCCAGCCCGCTGGTGCGGCAGATCTACATCTACGGCAACAGCGCCCACCCGTACCTGCTCGCCGTCGTCGTCCCCACCGAGGACGCACTGACCCGCTACGACGCGGCGACGCTGAAAACCGCGATCAGCGAGTCGCTTCAGGACGTCGGCCGCGCCGCCGGCCTGCAGTCCTACGAGATCCCACGCGACTTCCTGGTCGAGACAACACCGTTCACGCTGGAGAACGGTCTGCTCACCGGGCTCCGCAAGCTCGCGCGGCCGAAACTCAAGGAGCACTACGGCGAACGCCTCGAACAGCTCTACACCGAACTGGCCGACGGTCAGGCCGAGGAGCTGAAGGAGCTGCGCACACACGGCGCGCAGCAGCCCACCCTGACGACCGTCAGCCGCGCCGCGACCGCACTGCTGGGCACCGCGTCCGCCGAGGTGCGACCCGACGCGCACTTCACCGACCTGGGCGGAGACTCGTTGTCGGCGTTGACGTTCGGCAACCTGCTCGGGGAGATCTACGCCGTCGAGGTGCCCGTCGGCGTGATCGTCAGCCCCGCCAACGACCTCGCCGCGATCGCCGACTACATCGACACCGCGCGCCGACCAGGCGACGGACGGCCCACCTTCGCCGGGGTCCACGGCGACGACGCCGCCGAGGTGCACGCCCGCGATCTGACCCTGGACAGGTTCCTCGACGACGCGACGCTGGCCGCCGCGACCGCTCTGCCCGGTCCGGCGCCGGAGATCCGCACGGTGCTGCTGACCGGGGCGACCGGATTCCTCGGCCGCTACCTGGCGCTGGAGTGGCTGGAGCGGATGGCGATGGTCGGCGGCACCCTGATCTGCCTGGTGCGCGGCCGCGACGACGCCGCCGCCCGGGCCCGGCTGGATCAGATCTTCGACTCCGGCGATCCCGAACTGCTGCGCCACTACCGGGAGTTGGCCGACCGCCATCTCGAGGTCATCGCCGGCGACAAGAGCGACGCCGACCTCGGCCTGGACCGCCGGACCTGGCAGCGGCTGGCCGATACCGTCGACCTGATCGTCGACCCCGCCGCCCTGGTCAACCATGTGCTGCCGTACCGGGAGTTGTTCGGGCCCAACGTGGTCGGAACCGCCGAGCTGATCCGTCTCGCGCTCACCGGCAGGCTCAAGCCGTATCTGTACACCTCGACGATCGCTGTGGGCGCGGGGATTGCGCCCGGGCAGTTCACCGAGGACGCCGACATCCGGCAGATCAGCGCCACCCGGACACTCGATGACAGCTACGCCAACGGCTACGCCACCAGCAAGTGGGCCGGCGAGGTGCTGCTGCGGGAGGCACACGATCTGTGCGGCCTGCCGGTGGCGGTGTTCCGGTGCGACATGATCCTGGCCGACACCAGCTACGCCGGTCAGCTCAACGTGCCGGACATGTTCACCCGGCTGATCCTGAGCCTGGTGGCCACCGGGATCGCGCCGCTGTCGTTCTACGAACTCGACGCCGCCGGGCACCGGCAGCGGGCGCACTACGACGGTCTGCCGGTGGAGTTCGTCGCCGAGGCCGTCTCCGCACTCGGTCTCGACGTGGCCGAGGACGGCGGCTTCGCGACCTACCACGTGATGAACCCGTACGACGACGGCATCGGGCTCGACGAGTTCGTCGACTGGCTGACCGGGGCCGGCTATCCGATCGAGCGGGTCAACGACTACGGCACCTGGTTTCAGCGGTTCGAGACCGCGATCCGCGGCCTGCCCGAACGGCAGCGGCAGGCGTCGCTGCTTCCGCTGCTGCACAACTACCAGCGGCCGCAGCCGCCGATCCGCGGGTCGGCCGCCCCGACCGATCGGTTCCGCAGCGCGGTGCAGGACGCGAAGATCGGCCCGGACAAGGACATTCCGCACATCACCCCGGAGGTGATCGTCAAGTACGTCACCGATCTGCGGCTGCTCGGGCTGCTCTGACCGGATCCGGTCGCCGCGACCGGGAACCGGATCACGCCGGGCCGTTCGCCACCCGCACCACCGGCGGCAGGATCAGCATCACCAGACCGGTCAGCACGAACCACGCGATCGTGGTGTACGCCGACGCCACCCCGATCCACGGGCTCAGCAGCGTCGGCACCCCGAGCACCGCCAGCGCCGCCGACGCCTTCGGCAGCACCCCGGTGCGCCAGATGACGTATGCGACACCGAAGATCAGCACGGCCGCGCCCGCCTGCGCGAAGTTGTACAGCCACAGCGCCAGGCCCATCATCGGCTCGGCGACCCGCGCGATCGACAGGTCGTCGAACTGCGCGACCGCGGTCGGCACGGCGGCCTCGGCGGCGATACCGGCCGAGGCGAGGGTCAGGTACAGCAGGCCGCCGGCCAGGGCGGCGTACACCGCGCCGGTGGCGCCCGTCACCGAGCGCAGCACCGCGATGAGCACACCGAGGAACGCCAGACCGGTCAGCAGGCGCAGCAGCCCCATGCTGCCGAGGACCTCCAGGTAGGCGAGCCCGTCGTCGATGTACTCGCGCACCTCCCCGTTCTCGTCGGGGATCTCGGGTGAGCCCACGAACAGCCCCGGCAACACCGCGAGCCCGCTGACCACACCGAGTGCACCACCGCACCGGATAGTGCCGACACCCACTGCACAACCCCCTCGTCGCCGTCGCTTCTTGAACCAGCTGATTGAACTAATCGAACAGGCCCTGCTGGCCCAGACCCACCACCCCCGGGGGTGGCGTCAACCCCAGATGCGTCCACGCCTGCGGGGTGGCGACCCGACCGCGCGGGGTGCGCGCGATCATCCCGGCGCGCACCAGGAACGGCTCGCACACCTCCTCGACGGTGGTGGCCTCCTCGCCGACGGCCACCGCGAGCGTCGACACCCCCACCGGTCCGCCACCGAAGCTCTTGGTCAGCGCGGCCAGCACCGCGCGGTCGAGCCGGTCCAGGCCGAGTTCGTCGACGTCGTAGACCTCCAGCGCCGCCTTGGCGATGTCCCGGGTGATCACCCCGTCCGCGCGCACCTCGGCGTAGTCCCGCACCCGGCGCAGCAGCCGGTTGGCGATGCGCGGCGTGCCGCGGGAGCGCCGCGCGATCTCGGCGCCGGCGTCGGCACCCAGCTGGATGCCGAGGATGCCTGCCGAGCGGGCCAGCACCCGCTCCAGCTCGGCGGGCTCGTAGAAGTCCATGTGCGCGGTGAACCCGAAGCGGTCGCGCAGCGGTCCGGTCAGCGCGCCCGACCGGGTGGTGGCGCCGACCAGGGTGAACGGCGCGACCTCCAGCGGGATCGACGTGGCGCCGGGCCCCTTGCCGACGACGACGTCGACGCGGAAGTCCTCCATGGCCAGGTAGAGCATCTCCTCGGCCGGGCGGGCGATCCGGTGGATCTCGTCGATGAACAGCACGTCGCCCTCGACGAGGTTGGACAGCATCGCGGCCAGATCGCCCGCGCGTTCCAGCGCCGGGCCGGAGGTGACCCGCAGCGAGGAGCCCAGTTCGGCGGCGATGATCATCGCCAGCGAGGTCTTGCCCAGCCCGGGCGGACCGGACAGCAGGATGTGGTCGGGGGTGCCGCCGCGGTTCTTGGCGCCTTCGATGACCAGCTGCAGCTGCTCGCGCACCCGCTGCTGGCCGATGAACTCGCTCAGCGACCGGGGCCGCAGGCTGGCGTCGATGTCGCCCTCGCCGACGGTCAGCGCCGGGGAGACCTCGCGCTCGTCGGGTTCGTCGTCGGTGAAGCGGCCCATGCGTTCTTCTTACCGGGTGCTACTTCTTGCCGAGCAGCGACAGGGCGGCGCGCAGCGCGGTGGACTGGGTGGCCTCGGGATCGTTGGCCAGCACCTTGTCGATGGCCTCCTCGGCCTGCTTGGCGGCGAAGCCCAGCCCGATCAGCGCCTCCACCACCGGGCCGCGCACGGTGCCGCCGACCACAGCCGACGCCCCCTGCGAGGTGACCGCGCCGACCTTGTCGCGCAGGCTCAGCGCCATCAGTTCGGCGGTCTTCTTGCCGACCTTCGGGATGCGGGTCAGCGCGGTGATGTCACCCTCGGCGATCGCCTGGCGCAGCGTCGGGCCGTCGTACATGGCCAGCGCGCCGAGCGCGATGCTGGGCCCGATACCCGAGACCCCCAGCAGGGTCAGGAACAGGTCGCGGGAGTCGGCGTCGGCGAAGCCGTAGAGGGTCTGGGAGTCCTCGCGCACGATCATCGCGGTGATCAGCCGGGCCTCGGTGCCGCGACGCAGCGTGGCCAGCGTCGACGGGGTGGCCATCACCTTGTAGCCGACCCCGCCGGCCTCGATCACGCAGTGGTCCAGGGCGATGTCGAGAACTTCGCCGCGTACGGATGCGATCATCGCGCCGCCTTCGCTTTCGCCTTGAGGGTCTCCCTGAACTTGCGCTGCTGCTCGGCGGCCATCGCCTCAGCGGCGGCCATCCGCGCGATCAGCGGGGCCCGCCAGCAGTGGCAGATCGCCAGCGCCAACGCGTCGGCGGCGTCTGCCGGTGTCGGTTTGGCCTGCAGCTCAAGGATTTTCGTCACCATCGTGGTCACTTGCGCCTTGTCGGCGCGGCCGTTGCCGGTGACGGCGGCCTTGACCTCGCTGGGGGTGTGGAAGTGCACGTTGATGTTGCGCCGGGCCGCGGCCAGCGCGATCACGCCACCGGCCTGGGCGGTGCCCATCGCGGTGTTGGCGTTCTGGTTGGCGAACACCCGCTCGATGGCGATCACGTCGGGTTTGTGGGTGTCCATCCAGTACTCGACGGTGTCGCTGATGGTGAGCAGCCGTCGCTGCAGCGGCTCGTCGGACGGGGTGCGCACCACGTCGACATCGAGCGCGATGACCTGCCGGCCCTTGCCGCCCTCGATGACTGACAGCCCGCACCGCGTCAGCCCGGGGTCGACTCCCATCACACGCACGCCACGGCCCCTTCTGTGAACATCTGTTCGAGAGCTTAACGGGCGGGTGCGACGCCGCCCGGCAGGGACACGCCCCTCCCATGTTTCGCAGCCCGACAGGACGGCTATGCCTGCCGCCGATGCCCAACGAAATCGACACCGCAACCAATATCGCCGTCACCGCCGCCTGGGCGGCCGGAGCTGTCGTCGCCGTCTACATCGTCGGAGTGGCACTGACCTGGGTGCTGGCCCGGATCAGCCGCCGCAGCGCGCTGATCCGGGACATCGAGGTGCTGACCCGCAAGCCGGTGCGCCTGCTGGTGATGGTGCTGGCGGTGACGGCGGCGGTGCGGCGCACCTCCGAGCCCGCCGACAGCTGGCGCCACTGGGTCGACCACTGGCTGCTGATCCTGATGATCGCGTCGATCACCTGGCTGATGACCGGGCTGGTCCGGGTTGCCGAGCGACGCGCGATCGCCCGCTACGGCGGCGGTGGCGAGGAGATCTCCGACGCCGACCGGATCTGGCGGCGGGTGCGCACCCAGGTCACGGTGCTGCGCCGGCTGGCCGTCGCGATCGTCGTCATCCTCGGCGGCGCCGCCATCCTGATGACGTTCCCGTCGTTCTCCGACATCGGCGCCACCGTGTTCGCCTCCGCCGGTGTGCTGTCGGTGGTCGCCGGCCTGGCCGCGCAGACCTCGCTGGGCGCGGTGTTCGCGGGCATGCAGATCGCGTTCTCCGGCGCGATCCGCGTCGGCGACATCGTGCAGCTGGAGAAGGGCCAGTGGTGGGGCCGCATCGAGGAGATCACCCTGACCTACGTCGTGGTCCGGCTGTGGGACGAGCGCCGGCTGGTGCTGCCCTCGACGTACTTCACCACCGAGGCGTTCGAGAACTGGACCCGCAGCGCCACCGAGCTGATGGGCGGCGTCGAGTTCGACGTCGACTTCACGGTGCCGTTCAACGACATGCGCGTCGAACTGGACCGGCTGCTCGCCGAGAGCGACCTGTGGGACGGCCGCCGCGGCGTGCTGCAGGTGACCGACGCGGTCGGCGGTGTGGTGCGGGTGCGCGTGGTGGTCAGCGCGCACAACGCCGGCGCGCTGTTCGACCTGCAGTGCGCGGTGCGCGAGGGCCTGGTCGACTGGATGCAGCGCACCGGCGGCGTCGCACCGACCCAGCGCATCCTGCCGTCCGACACCGCCCCGGAGGCCGAGACCGACCGGGAGATCGCCGGCGAGACCACCCGCGTCGCGGCCGGCATGTTCTCCGGCAGCCCGGAGGCCGAGGAGCGCGCCAAGGCGTTCGACCACACCGTCGAGGACGGCGAGGTCAGGGTGTAGCCGGCGGGTCAGTCGTCGGCGTCGAGCTCCGCGGCGACCTCGTCGGAGATCTCGATGTTGGTGTAGACGTTCTGCACGTCGTCGAGATCCTCGAGCGCGTCGACGAGCTTCATGATCTTGCGGGCGCCGTCGGCGTCCAGCGGCACGCTCACCGACGGTTCGAAGCCGGCCTCGGCCGACTCGTAGTCGATGCCGGCCTCCTGAAGCGCGGTCCGCACCGCCACCAGATCGCTGGGCTCGCAGAGGATCTCGAAGCTCTCACCGAGATCGTTGACATCCTCGGCACCGGCGTCGAGAACGGCCGCCAGCACGTCGTCCTCGGACAGGCCGTTCTTGTCCAGCGTGATGACGCCCTTGCGGGAGAACAGGTAGGACACCGAGCCGGGGTCGGCCATGCTGCCGCCGTTGCGGGTCATCGCGACGCGCACCTCACCGGCCGCGCGGTTGCGGTTGTCGGTGAGGCACTCGATGAGCACCGCGACGCCGTTGGGGCCGTAGCCCTCGTAGGTGATGTTCTGGTAGTCGGCGCCGCCGGCCTCCTCGCCGCTGCCGCGTTTACGGGCCCGCTCGATGTTGTCGTTGGGCACCGACGACTTCTTGGCCTTCTGGATGGCGTCGTACAGCGTGGGGTTACCCGCGGGATCCCCACCACCAACCCGGGCGGCGACCTCGATGTTCTTGATGAGCTTGGCGAACATCTTGCCGCGGCGGGCGTCGATGACAGCCTTCTTGTGCTTGGTGGTGGCCCACTTGGAATGGCCGCTCATGCAGGTAGTACCTCTCCGTGCGCTGTTGCGTGCGCTAAGTCCGCCCGACGAGTCTACGTGGACGTTTGTCGAGGACCGAACGGCGCCGGGCAGCGACCGGCCCTGTTAGCTCCACCACAGTTTGCCGCACCTATCTTACTCCGCAGTAAGATAGCGGCCATGTCGTTCTCGCTGGAGCTGTCGCCCGACCTGCTGCACATTCAGAGTTGGGTGCACGATTTCGCCAAGGACGTGATCCGGCCCGCCGCCGCCGAGTGGGATGAGCGCGAAGAGACGCCGTGGCCGATCATCCAGGAGGCCGCCAAGGTCGGCATCTACTCGATGGAGTACTTCGCCGAGCAGGCCGCCGAACCGTCCGGCCTGGGCATGCTGGTCACCTTCGAGGAGATGTTCTGGGGCGACGCGGGCATCGCGCTGTCGATCCTGGGCACCGGTCTGGCGGCGGCGTCGCTGGCCGGCAGCGGCACCCCCGAGCAGATGGCCGAGTTCCTGCCGCAGATGTTCGGCACCGTCGACGAACCCAAGGTCGCGGCGTTCTGCTCGTCGGAGCCCGGCGCCGGTTCCGACGTCGGCGCCATCCGCACCCGCGCCCGTTATGACGAGGCCACCGACGAGTGGGTGCTCAACGGCACCAAGACGTGGGCCACCAACGGCGGCATCGCCGACGTGCACATCGTGGTCGCCTCGGTGTACCCGGAGCTGGGCACGCGCGGGCAGGCCGCGTTCATCATCCCGCCCGGCACCAAGGGCTTCAGCCAGGGCCAGAAGTTCAAGAAGCACGGTATCCGGGCCTCGCACACCGCCGAGGTGGTGCTCGAGGACGTGCGCATCCCGGGCCGGCTGATCCTCGGCGGGCGCGACAAGTTCGAGGAGAAGATCGCGCGGGTGCGCGAGGGCAAGAGCTCCAAGGGGCAGGCCGCGCTGGCCACCTTCGAGCGGACCCGCCCGACGGTCGGCGCGATGGCGGTCGGCGTGGCCCGCGCCGCCTACGAGTACGCACTCGAGTACGCGCTGCAGCGTGAGCAGTTCGGCCGCAAGATCGCCGAGTTCCAGGCCGTCGCGTTCAAGCTGGCCGACATGAAGGCCCGCATCGACGCCGCCCGGCTGCTGGTGTGGCGGGCCGGCTGGATGGCGCGCAACGGCAAGACGTTCGACAACGCCGAGGGCTCGATGGCCAAGCTGGTCGCCAGCGAGACCGCCACCTACGTCACCGACGAGGCGATCCAGATCCTCGGCGGCAACGGCTACACGCGGGACTACCCGGTCGAGCGGATGCACCGCGACGCCAAGATCTTCACGATCTTCGAGGGCACCAGCGAGATTCAGCGGCTGGTCATCGCCCGCGCGGTCACCGGTCTGTCCATCCGCTAGCGCCGCTAGCGATTTGGGCGTGATTTCGATCGCTCAGCGAACGGAATCACTCACAAACCGGAGACGAAGAGCTTGTGGATGCGGCGGTCGCCGGTCATCTCCGGGTGGAACGCCGTCGCGATCGCGTTGCCCTGACGCACCGCCACGATGTGCTCGCCGGCGCGGGCCAGCACCTCGACGTCGGGGCCGACGCGCTCGACCCACGGCGCGCGGATGAACACCGCGTGCACCGGACCGTCGATCCCGGTGAAGTCCAGATCGGCTTCGAACGAGTCGACCTGACGCCCGAAAGCGTTGCGCCGCACCGTCATATCGATCGCCTTCAACGGTGTGGCCTCACGGCCGGGCGCGCCGGCGTCCAGGATCTCGGTGGCCAGCATGATCATCCCGGCGCAGGACCCGTAGGCCGGCAGCCCCTCGGCCAGCCGTGCCCGCAGCGGTTCGAGCAGGTCGAGCTCGCGCAGCAGGTGGCTGATCGTGGTGGACTCCCCGCCGGGGATCACCAGCCCGTCGACGGCGTCGAGTTCGCTGCGTCGCCGCACCGTGGTGGCCTCCGCACCGGCCTCGCGCAGCGCGGCCAGATGTTCGCGGACATCGCCCTGCAGCGCCAGCACACCGACGCGTTTGGCGCTCACCTGCGGTAACCCCGCTGGTATCGGGTCAGCCCCTCCTGCATGACCGAGGCCACCATCTCGCCGTCCTGGTTGAAGATCTTGCCCTCGCACAGCGACCGGCCGCCGGACGCCGACGGCGAGGACTGGTCGTAGAGCAGCCACTCGTCGGCGCGGAACTGGCGCATGAACCACATCGCGTGGTCCAGCGAGGCGACCTGCAGGTGCGGGCGCTCCTCGGCGTGGTTGACCTGAGCCGAGCCCAGCAGCGTGAGGTCGCTCATGTAGGCCAGCGCGCAGATGTGCAGCACGTGGTCGTCGGGCAGCGGATCCTTGTGCCTGAACCACACCTGTTGCTGAGATACCTTGCCCGGCAGGTATTTCAGCTGATCCTGCGGCACGATGCGGACGTCCCACTCGTCGAACTGGCGGAAGCCGGCGTCGTCGAACGCGCGCGACTCCGACAGCGCGGGCAGATCGTCGGGCCTCGGGGCCGTCGGCATCGCGTCCTGGTGTTGCAGCCCGCTCTGGTCGAGCTGGAACGACGCCGACATCGAGAAGATCGTCTCGCCGTGCTGGATCGCGTTGACCCGCCGGGTCACGAACGAGCCACCGTCGCGCAGCCGCTCGACGACGTAGACGGTGGGCGCGGTCGCGTCACCCGGCCGCAGGAAATAGCCGTGCAGCGAGTGCACCTCGTACTCCGGGCTGACCGTGCGCACCGCCGACACCAGGGACTGACCGGCGACGTGCCCGCCGAAGGTGCGCTGCAGGAAACCCGACTCCGGGCTCCACATGGTGCCGCGATAGATGTTGACCTCGAGTTGCTCCAGGTCAAGGATCTGCTCGATCGCCATGCGATGTGTTTACCAGCCGCGTTCGGCGAGTCGGTGAGGCACCGGGATGTCGTCGACGTTGATGCCGACCATCGCCTCACCCAGCCCGCGCGACACCTTGGCCAGCACATCGGGATCGTCGTAGAAGGTGGTGGCCTTCACGATCGCCGCGGCCCGCTCGGCCGGGTTGCCCGACTTGAAGATGCCCGAGCCGACGAACACGCCCTCGGCGCCGAGCTGCATCATCATCGCCGCGTCCGCGGGGGTGGCGATACCGCCGGCGGTGAACAGCGTGACCGGCAGCTTGCCGGTGCGGGCCACCTCGACCACCAGGTCGTAGGGCGCCTGCAGTTCCTTGGCGGCGACGTACAGCTCGTCCTCGCTCATCGAGGTCAGCCGCCGGATCTCGGCGGTGATCTTGCGCATGTGGGTGGTGGCGTTGGAGACGTCGCCGGTGCCGGCCTCACCCTTGGAGCGGATCATCGCCGCGCCCTCGGTGATCCGGCGCAGCGCCTCACCCAGGTTGGTCGCACCGCACACGAACGGCACGGTGAACTTCCACTTGTCGATGTGATTGGAGTAATCCGCCGGCGTGAGCACCTCGGACTCGTCGATGTAGTCCACCCCGAGGCTCTGCAGGATCTGCGCCTCCACGAAGTGGCCGATGCGCACCTTGGCCATCACCGGGATGGTGACCGCATCCATGATCCCCTCGATCATGTCCGGATCGCTCATCCGGGACACCCCGCCCTGGGCGCGGATGTCGGCGGGCACCCGCTCGAGCGCCATCACCGCGACCGCACCGGCACCCTCGGCGATCCGTGCCTGCTCCGGAGTGACGACGTCCATGATCACGCCGCCCTTGAGCATCTCCGCCATACCGCGCTTGACCCGGGCGGTTCCGGTCTGGGATCCGTTACCTGCGGTATCCACGGTTATCTCCTCCGAATCGCTACTGATCCAGTCTACGGGGGCCCCGCAAACGGATTGATTCCGCACTTCAACGGATCGACTGCAACTGCTTTCGCAGTGCCGGCGCGTCGGCGAGTGCGTTGGCCTGCACCAGCAGCTCGCCGAGTTGAAGCGGGTAGACGGTTTTGCCCCCGGCGACCAGCTCGCGGATCATTGTCTCATCACACCAGCGGTAGCCGTGAATCGTGCGGCGCTCCAGGACGGTGTGATTTTGCAGGGACGGCTCGAACCGTGTGGTTCGGTGCACGAAGAACAGCTCCTCGCTGCGGATGACCGAGCCGTCGAACGCGAACACCGCCTGACGGCGCCACAGCGGCCCGACCAGCGCGCCGGGGTCCACCCGCAGACCGGTCTCCTCGGCGACCTCGCGCGCCGCGGCCTGGGCCAGCGTCTCCCCCGGCTCCACCGCGCCGCCGACGGTGAACCACCAGATCGGGGCGTCGACCAGGGCGGGATCGGAGCCGCGGAACAGCAGCACCGCACCGGATTCGTCGAGCAGCACCACCCGCGCCGAGGTCCGCCAGCTCACGGCCGCTCCGCCTCCGGCACCGGACGCTCGGCGATCTCGAAATAGGTTGGCAGCGCGGCGGTCCCGCCCAGCCGCAGCAGCCGCACCAGCGGGCGTTCCCGCAGCGCCAGGGTGTCGCGCACGGCGTCGTTGTGGAAGCGCCGGGCCAGCACGACGCGCGCCTCGGCGTCGGCGAGCTCGGAGACCAGCGGCAGCGGCAGCGACGCCGGGTCCACCCGCGCCAGCGCGGCCGACAGCTCGTTCTCGGCGGCCTCGCGGGCGGAGCGGGGTGCGTGCTCGGCGGCGTCGGCCAGCGCCGCCAGCCGTCTGCCCTCCGGCGCGGTGCCGTAGGCATCGGCGGCGACTGCTCGCGCCACCACCGCCCGCCGGGCCAGCGCCCCGTCGAGAGCCTGCCAGGACAGGTCGTAGCGCACGTGCAGGCGGTCCAGCCGGTTGGCGGTCTGCACCGCCCAGCCGGCGACGGCCAGCACCAGGACGACGATGACCGCGACGACGATGACGACCCAGGTGATCACCGGCCACCCCCGGCGACGCGGACCTTGGTGCCCGAGCCCGACACGGTCTCGTAGACCCGCATGATCTGGCGCGACACCACCGACCAGTCGTAACGCTGCACGGCCTCACGCGCCGCGGTCACGTAGCGCTCGCGCAGCGCGTCGTCGGACAGCATCGTGATCAGGCCGTCGGCCAGCGCGGCGTCGTCGTCGACCGGGAACAGCAGCCCGGCCTGCCCGTCGACGAGCACCCGCCGGAACGCGTCCAGGTCGCTGGCCACCACCGCGGTGCCTGCGGCCATCGCCTCGACCAGCACGATGCCGAAGCTCTCCCCGCCGGTGTGCGGTGCGCAGTACACGTCGGCGCTGCGCATGGCCGAGGCCTTCTCGGCGTCATCGACCTGGCCCAGGCAGCGCAGGTGCCGGGCCAGGGCGCCGGCCCGCTCGCGCAGCTCGTCCTCGTCGCCCCGGCCAACGACGAGGATCTCGACGTCGGGGAAGCGCTCGACCACTTTGGGCAGCGCGCGCAGCAGCACCGCCATGCCCTTGCGGGGTTCGTCGTAGCGGCCCAGGAACAGCACCGTGCGGCCCGGGCGCGGGTAGCCGTCGAGCAGCGGCGCGTCGGCGATCGCGGCGACGTCGACGCCGTTGGGGATCTCGACGGCGTCGCTGCCGAGGGCCTCCATCTGCCAGCGCCGCGCCAGGTCCGACACCGCGATACGGCCCACGATCTTCTCGTGCATCGGCCGCAGGATCGGCTCGAACACGGTGAGCGTCAACGATTTCGTGGTCGACGTGTGGAAGGTCGCGACGATCGGACCCTCGGCGATGTTGAGCGCCAGCATCGACAGGCTCGGCGCGTTGGGCTCGTGCAGGTGCAGCACGTCGAAGTCGCCCTCGGCGATCCAGCGTTTGACCAGCCGGTGGGTGGCAGGCCCGAACCGCAGCCGCGCGACCGATCCGTTGTACGGGATCGGCACCGCCCGGCCGCCGGAGACGACGTAGTCGGGCAGGTCGGCACCCGGCGACGCCGGCGCCAGGACGCTGACATGGTGTCCGTTCTCGTGCAGCACCGCGGCCAGTTGCAGCACGTGGGCCTGCACCCCGCCGGGGACGTCGAACGAGTACGGACAGACCATGCCGATGCGCATCAACCGGCCTCCAGGCGGGCGCGGCGCTCCGCGGGCAGGTCGGCCAGCCACTGCGGCTGCAGCATGTGCCAGTCGGCGGGGTGGGCGGCGATGTTGCGGGCGAACCGGTCGGCCAGCGCCTGGGTGATCGCGGTGATGTCGCGCGAGGACGTGTCGATCTGCGGGTAGACGCCCATCCCCCAGCCGCCGGGGGTGAACCAGCAGTGCACCGGCAGCAGCGCCGCACCGGTGTCGATCGCGAGTTTGGCCGGGCCTGCGGGCATTCGGGTGGGTTCGCCGAAGAAGTCCACCTCGACGCCGTGGCGGGTCAGGTCCCGTTCGGCCATCAGGCAGATCACCCGGTTGTCGCGCAGCCGCTCGGCGAGCACCTCGAACGGCGGGCGCTCTCCCCCGGTCAGCGGCAGCACCTCGAAGCCGAGGCTCTCCCGGTAGTCGACGAACCGGCGGTACAGCGACTCGGGTTTGAGCCGTTCGGCGACCGTGGTGAACGGGCCGTGGTTCTGCACCAGCCAGACCCCGGCCATGTCCCAGTTGCCGCTGTGCGGTAGCGCCAGGATCGCACCGCGGCCGGCCTCCAGCGCCCCCCACAGCCGGTCGATACCGTCGACCTTGAGGTCGCGCCCGATCGCGACGTGGTCCATCGTCGGCAGCCGGAACGCCTCCCGCCAGTAGCGGGCGTAGGAGGCCAGCGACGCGCGCATCAGCCCGTCGGGCACCTGCCGCGGGGTCACCCCGAGGACGCGGGCCAGGTTCCTGCGCAGCTGCTCGGGCCCTCCGCCGCGCGCCGCGAAATGGGCACCTGCCTCAAATGCGTTGCGCGCCACGAACTCCGGCAGGGCCCGCACGAGACGCCAACCGGCCGCGTAGCCCAGATCGGTGACTCGTCCGCCCAACGGGTTGGCGGGATGCCCCGATTTGCCCGATGGGGTGGCCGTCACGACTCGCTCGTCTCAGGCTTCTCGCCGCCCGCGGTGGCGGCGTCGGGTCTGACGAGTTTGTCCATCGCGCCCGGCGAGGTGCGCACGCTGTGCACCCGCTGCCCGAGGGTGACCAGGCTGAGCACCGCGAGCAGCCACATCGCCACGTGCAGAATGAGCACCTGGTCGAACAGCCCGGCCAGCCCGGCGCCGACGAGCACGATGACCAGCCGTTCCGGCCGCTCGATCAGGCCGCCGTCGGCCGACAGGCCGCTGGCCTCGGCGCGGGCCTTGATGTAGGAGATCACCTGCGAGGTCACCAGGCAGATCGCGGTGGCGACCACCAGCGAGGTGTCGTGCAGCCCGAACGCGGCCCACCACAGCAGCCCGCAGAACACCGCGCCGTCACTGATGCGGTCGCAGGTGGCGTCGAGCACCGCCCCGAACCGGGTGCCGCCGCCGCGCTGGCGGGCCATCGCGCCGTCGAGCATGTCGGCGAGCACGAAGAACCAGACCGCCACCGCGCCCCACCACAGCTGGCCGATCGGGAACAGCGTGAGCGCCCCGAGCACCGAGCCCGCGGTGCCCAGGATCGTGATGCTGTCCGGGGTGAACCCGGCGCGCAGCGCACCCTTGGCCACCGGCGTGGAGATCTTCTCGTACGCCGCGCGGGTCATCAGGTAGAAGTTGCTCACGACTGCCTGGCCCATTCCTTCGCCAGCAGTTCACGGGTCTCGCGCAGCAGCTGCGGCACCACCTTGGAGCCGCCGATGATCGTGATGAAGTTGGCGTCACCGCTCCAGCGCGGCACCACGTGCATGTGCAGATGCTCGGCCAGCGACCCGCCCGCGGACTTGCCGAGGTTGAGCCCGACGTTGAAGCCGTGCGGGTTCGACACCGCCTTGATGACGCGAATCATCTTCTGGGTGTAAGTCATCAGCTCGACGCTCTCCTCGGGGGTGAGGTCCTCGAGCTCGGACACCCGCCGGTAGGGCACCACCATCGAATGGCCCGGGTTGTACGGGTAAAGGTTGAGCACCACGTACACCGTCTCCCCGCGCGCGACGATGAGACCCTCCTCGTCGGACATCGTCGGGATGTCGGTGAAGGGCTGCTCGGACTTGCCCGAACCGCTGCGCTTCATGGGCGCCTCGGCGATGTAGCTCATCCGGTGCGGCGTCCACAGCCGCTGCAGATGATCGGGCTCCCCGGCGCCGCGGTCGATGATGGCCTGTTCGTCGGGCGTCGTCTCGTCGGTCACTTCGCGGTGTCCACCTCGAGCAGTTCGGCGGTCGGGAACTCGTTGCGCCGGCTGGCGACCCACGCCGCGATGGCGTCGACGGCGACGTCACGCGGCACCCCGTTGATCTGGGTGCGGTCACCGAACCGGAAGCTGACCGCGCCGGCCTCCACGTCGCGGTCACCCGCGAGCAGCATGAACGGCACCTTCTGGTTGGTGTGGTTGACGATCTTCTTGGCCATCCGGTCGTCGCTGGTGTCCACCTCGACCCGGATACCGCGCGACTTCAGCTGTGCGGCAACGCTTTGCAGGTAGTCGATGTGACCGTCGGCGACCGGGATGCCGACCACCTGGACCGGGGCCAGCCACGCCGGGAAGGCGCCCGCGTAGTGCTCGGTGAGCACACCGAAGAACCGTTCGATCGAGCCGAACAGCGCGCGGTGGATCAGCACCGGCCGCTGCCGCGACCCGTCGGCGGCGGTGTACTCCAGCTCGAAGCGCTCCGGCATGTTGAAGTCCAGCTGGATCGTCGACATCTGCCAGTTGCGTCCGAGCGCGTCCTTGACCTGCACCGAGATCTTCGGGCCGTAGAACGCCGCACCGCCCGGGTCGGGCACCAGGTCCAGACCGGAGGCCTCGGCCACCTCGCGCAGCGTCTCGGTGGCCTCCTCCCACACGTCATCGGAGCCGACGTACTTCTCGGGGTCCTTGGTGGACAGCTCCAGGTAGTAATCGTCGAGGCCGTAGTCCTTGAGCAGGCTCAGCACGAACTGCAGCAGCGACGCGAGTTCGTCGCGCATCTGTTCGCGGGTGGTGTAGATGTGCGCGTCGTCCTGCGTCATGCCGCGCACCCGGGTCAGCCCGTGCACCACACCGGACTTCTCGTAGCGGTACACCGAGCCGAACTCGAAGAGCCGCAACGGAAGTTCACGGTAGGACCGCCCGCGCGACCGGAAGATCAGGTGGTGCATCGGGCAGTTCATCGGCTTGAGGTAGTAGTTCTGCCCGGGCTTGCGCACGGTGCCGTCCTCGTTGAACTCGGCGTCCATGTGCATCGCCGGGAACATGCCGTCGGCGTACCACTCGAGGTGCCCCGAGGTGATGTAGAGCTGTTCCTTGGTGATGTGCGGCGTGTTGACGAACTCGTAGCCCGCCTCGATGTGCTTCTTGCGCGAGTAGTCCTCCAGCTCGCGCCGGATGATACCGCCCTTGGGGTGGAAAACCGCCAGCCCGGAACCGATTTCGTCGGGGAAGCTGAACAGGTCGAGCTCCGCGCCCAGCTTGCGGTGGTCGCGCCGCTGCGCCTCCTCCAGCAGTTCGAGGTAGCGGTCGAGCGCCTCCTGGGACTCCCAGGCGGTGCCGTAGATGCGCTGCAGGCTGGCGTTGTTCTGGTCGCCGCGCCAGTAGGCCGCCGAGCTGCGGGTGAGCTTGAACGCCGGGATGTACTTGGTGGTCGGGATGTGCGGGCCGCGGCACAGGTCGCCCCAGATGCGTTCGCGGGTGCGCGGATTGAGGTTGTCGTAGGCGGTCAGCTCGTCGCCGCCGACCTCCATCACGTCGGGGTCGCCGGACTTGTCGTCGACGAGCTCGAGCTTGTAGGGCTCGTTGGCGAGCTCGGCGCGGGCCTGCTCCTTGGACTCGTAGACGCGGCGGTCGAACAGCTGACCGTCCTTGATGATCTTGCGCATCCGCTTCTCGAGGGCCTCGAGGTCCTCGGGGGTGAAGGCGCGGTCGACGTCGAAGTCGTAGTAGAAGCCGTCGGTGATCGGCGGGCCGATGCCGAGCTTGGCCTCCGGGAACAGGTCCTGCACGGCCTGGGCGAGCACGTGGGCGCAGGAGTGCCGGATGACGCTGCGGCCGTCCTCGGTGTCGGCCGCCACCGGCGTCACCTCGACGTCGGTGTCGGGCGTCCAGGACAGGTCGCGCAGCTTGCCCTCGGGATCGCGCACGACGACGATCGCGTCGGGGGCGCCCCGGCCCGGCAGCCCGGCCTGGCGCACCGCCTCACCCGCGGTGGTCCCGGCAGCGACCCGGATCGGGGCTGCTGGGGTGGGGTTTGCGGCGGCGCTCATGGCTGACTCTCCAATTCCATGTTCGACGGACTTCAGGACGCGACCATGCTATCTGTGCCGGTGTTCAGTCTCCGATGCCGATGGGGCTGTTCAACCACTCGAGTTCGAGGTTGACCAGTTCGGCCATCCAGTCCAGCGCACCGAGCAGCCACAGGGTCAGCGCGACGATGAGCGCGGTGAACAGCCCGGCGAGCACCTGCACCCACGCGGGCTGCTCGTGGAAGCGCTCCATGAACCAGTCGTATCGCTGCCGGGCGAAGGCCAGCAGCCGCCGCGCCCAGTTGAACTCGGTGGCCAGGATGCCCAGCCCGAGGAACACGATGGCCCAGCCGGGCCCCGGGTACGGGATGGCGATGATGCCGACGGCCAGCACGGCGAGGCCGACGACGGCGATGAGGATCCGGTAGCCGAACTCGAGCCGGGGGCGCTGCCGCAGCTGCTCGCGGCGGCGCTTCCATCCGTGCTTGAGGTCGGCGAGTCTCACGGCTGCCCGGGTTTGAGCTTGAGGAACAGGGCGTGACCTTCGGCGACCAGGTCCTCGCCGTCGTGGACCCGCCCGGACACGAAGATCTTGCGGCCCTCGATCTTGTCGAGGGTGCCCTCGACGCTGAGTTCCTTGCCGATCTCGGCGATCTTCCGGTAGTCGACGTGCAGGAACGCGGTGCGCTGGGCGCCGGCCCCGCTGAGGGTGAACGCGGTGTGGCCGAGCAGGGCGTCGAACAGTTGCGCGATGGTGCCGCCGTGCGCGGCGCCGTTGCGGCCGAGGTGGAAGCGGCGGAACCGGGCGGTGCCGACGATGCGGTTGTCGTCGGTGACGCGCACGTCGAGCGGGATGGACAGCAGGTTGCCGCGGTTGGGCAGGTCCGTGCGTCTGCCGGACGGCGAGATCCACTCGTCGGCGTAGTAGGGCTCCAGCAGCGCCGACACCCTCTCGACCATGTCGGCGGCCTGGGAGATGACCTCGTCGGGGGCGTTGGCGGCGCGGGCGTGGTCCTGAAGGGTGCGCATCGCCTCGATGAAGCGGCCGTACTCGGGTCCGCCGGCGTCGGTCGGGACGATCGCGGCGAAGCCGCCGCCGGGATGAGTTGTCACGTCGCTGGTGCTGTCGGTGCCCACCGGACCACCGTATTGGGTGGCCTGTCAGCCGGCGGATCCGGCGTTGCTCAGGGTCTCGAACTCGGCGTCGGACAGTTCGATCGCCGCGGCGGCCACGTTCTCCTCGAGGTGGGCCACCTTGGAGGTGCCCGGGATGGGCAGCATCACCGGGGACCGTTTGAGCAGCCAGGCCAGCGCGAGCTGGGAGGCGGTGGCGCCGTGGTCGGCGGCGATGCGCTGCAACGGCCCGTCGGGCGCGGCCAGCGGCCCGGCCGCCAGCGGGAACCACGGGATGAACCCGATGCCGCGGGCCTCGCAGACCTCCAGCAGCGGCTCGGCGGTGCGGGCGGTGAGGTTGTACATGTTCTGCACCGTGGCGATCGGGGCGACCTTCTGGGCGGCGTCGAGTTGCTCGACGGTGATCTCGGAGAGGCCGATGTGGCGGATCTTGCCCTCCTGCTGCAGCGACAGCAGCTCGCCGACCTGGTCCTCGAGCGGGAACTTCGGGTCGATGCGGTGCAGCTGGAACAGGTCGATGGTGTCCACGCCGAGGCGGCGCAGGCTCATCTCGCACTCCTGGCGCAGGTAGTCCGGGAAGCCGAGCGGGCGCCACTCGTCGGGCCCGATGCGCAGCAGGCCGGCCTTGGTGGCGACGACGCCGTCGTACGGGTGTAGGGCCTCTCGGATGAGCTCCTCGGAGACGTAGGGCCCGTAGGAGTCGGCGGTGTCGATGAAGTTGACCCCGAGGTCGACGGCGCGGCGCAGCACGCGAAGGCACTCGTCGCGGTCCTGCGGCGGCCCCCAGACCCCCGTGCCGGTGATCCGCATCGCGCCGAACCCGAGGCGGTTGACGGTGAGGTCGCCGATGTTGAACGTGCCGGATGCGACTGCCGTGGTCATGGTCCCGACGGTACGCCGGGGGTGGGAGAGTCTCCCGGTATGAGGCTCAGTGATCTCGCCGCGTTGTCGTTGACGTATCCGGAGGTGGGCGCCACCGCGGGGACGCTGCCGGACGGGTATCACCATGTGCGCAAGTCGGCGGTGATCGGACGGGGCCGGCAGCGGTTCGAGCGGGCCGCCGAGGCCGGGATGCGGTGGGGCATGTTGCGCGGCGCGGGGATCCGGGTGGAGGCGACGACGGAGGTCGCCGCGGTGGGTTCGGAGGTGCTCGTGCATCTGGGTCCGATCGCGGCGCCGTGCCGGGTGGTCTACGTCGTCGACGAGCCCGACCGGCGCGGTTTCGCCTACGGCACCCTGCCGGGGCACGCGGAGTCCGGCGAGGAGCTGTTCCTGGTGACCTACGACCCGGCCTCGCAGCAGGTGCGGGCGGTGGTGACCGCGTTCTCCCGGCACGCGACGTGGTGGAGCAGGCTGGGTTCGCCGGTGACGTCGCTGGTGCAGCGGATCGTCACGGATCGGTACCTGCGGGCCCTGTGAGCGCGTAGCCTGCGGGGATGGCGGTCCCCGGCCCTGACGAATCGACGCATCTGCGCATCGCGGAGCTGGTCCGCGGGCTCTACAGCCGGCCCGACGCCGGCACGGTGATCGCCGAACTGGCCGAGCACGCCGCGATCGAGGTGCCCGGCGCCCAGTACGCGGGAATCACGGTGACCCGCAGGTCGAAAACCGTTGAGACCCCGGCGGCCACCCACCTGTATCCGATGCTGTTGGACAAGATCCAGCAGCGCCATCAGCAGGGGCCGTGCCTGACCGCGGCGTGGGACGAGAAGGTGGTGCACGTCGCCGATCTTCAGACCGACGACCGCTTCCCGCTGTATCGCCAGGATGCCTTGGCGGAGACACCGATTCGGTCGATCATGGCGTTCCAGCTGTTCATCGAGGGCGAGGCGATGGGCGCGCTGAACGTGTACTCCGAACAGCCGGGTGCGTTCGGCGAGCAGTCGCGCACCATCGGTCAGGTGTTCGCCGCGCACTCGTCGGTGGCGTGGAACGCCGCGCGCCGCGACGAGCAGTTCCGCCTGGCGCTGGCCAGTCGCGACATCATCGGTCAGGCCAAGGGCATGATCATGGAACGCTACGGCGTCGACGCGGTGCAGGCCTTCGACCTGCTGCGCCGGCTGTCGCAGGACTCCAACGTGCCGTTGGTCCGAATCGCGACCGACCTCGTCGAGAAGTCACAGGCGGAGAAATCCTGACCTATCGCGAGATCACCCGCGGCACTTCGGGATTGCGACCTGGATCGTCGAGGATCTCCGGAGGCAGCTGCGACGCCGGCGGTGGCGGCGGCGGTGGCGGCGGGGCCTCCTCGACCGGGCGCGGCACCTCGAGGCTGTTCTCCTGCACGATGACCGGGTCGCCGACGTTGACGGTGTTGAAGTACCACTCGGCGTCTTCGGGGCTGAGGCTGATGCAGCCGTGGCTGGTGTTCTCGTGGCCGAGGACGTTGACGGCCCACGGGGCCGAGTGCACGAAGATGCCGCGCTGGGTGATGCGCACCGCCCATTCGACGTCGAGCAGATAGCCGTCGGGTGAGTCGACGGGGATGCCGACGCTGCTCGAATCCATTTTCACGTCACGCTCTTTGGCGAGCACGCTGTAGGTGCCGATCGGTGTCGGGTACTCGGGTCTGCCCATCGTCGCCGGGAACACGCCGGGCTGGCCGAAGAACGGACGGTGGTGCGGGGCAGGGAGATGCTCCGGCGCCACACCGTCGACGGTCACGGTGAAGGTGTGGTCGGCGATGTTGGCGACGCCGACGACGGCGGGACCGGTGACCATGGTGGTCTTGATGCCGCCCACCGACAGCGCGATGGTGCTGTGGGCGGGCCAGAACTGGTCGGGCACCCAGTGCACGGTCTTGGCGTCCTGCCATTCGTAGCGCCCGGTCATGGCGGGCTCAGATCTGATGTCCAGCAGTCGTTCGGCGATCGACCGGTCACCGACGGGCAGTTTGAAGGTCACGACCACGGGGTGGAACACACCGACGACCTGACCCTCCACCGGTGCGATCGACGCGATGGCGCTGCCAAGCGACGAGTTCACCGCCGTGGAGCTCACCTCCAGGGAGGCCTCCTCGATGGGGAGGGCGACCACGCCGGTGGTGACCACTATCGCAGCGAGAAGGCTGCGGACTACGCCACGCAATCTTATTGACTCCCTTGAAATTACAACGCTGTCAATAAGCCTATGGGGGCAGTGACGCGAAAGCCACACTGCCCGCGACCAATTCGGTTGCTAGTGCGTCACGGTTCGGACACGGCCCTCAGATTCCCGGACGCACACCGAAATTGGCCCGGCGGCATAGCAATGCCGCCGGGCCAGATCCCGAATATTTCGCGTCAGCCGTTGGGGCCGGGCAGGATCGGCTCGCCCGGGGCGGGCGCGCCTTCCGGCACCGTCTCGACGACGACACCCTTACCGCCGTACCCGCCCATGGTGGTGACCGGCGCCGCGGGAGCCACCGGTACCCCGGCTGCCGCGGGCACGATCGGGGCCGCGGCGGGCGGCGGGATGATCGGCGGCGCGGCGGGCGGCGGCACCACCGGGGGCACGACCGGCGGCGGCGCGACCGGCGGGACCACGGGCGGCGGCGCGACCGGCGGCACCACCGGCGGCGGCGCGACCGGGGGCGGCCCGGGGAAGGCCATCGGCACCGGGCCGGCCATGTCGGTGACGGGAGCGCACAGCGCGCCGCCCGCACCCACGGGTGCGCCGGCAGGCGCCGTACCGGATGCCGTCTCGACACAGTCGTAGCCGCCGGCCACTGCGGCCGGGCTCAACGCCATGGCTACCCCGCACAACCCAGCCCCGACAACTGCCGCGATGTTGACTCTCTTAGCCGTCATCGACGTTGATCCCTTCATTTCACGCTCACATGTGTCCAACCGAGGCAGCAGGCTCTGCATGCCAGAAGTCGGGTCGCCTTTAATCGACCGCGTCAATATCAGCAGCCGATAGCCGCCGACGCACCACGCCGCACCGCACCGTGTCCAAACGGTGACCAGTTCGGCATGAAATCGGGGTCTACGCCGACGTTTTCGGACATTGTTCAATCACAGCGGATTTCGCGAGCCGCGGCCAACGCCGTTGCTCAACCGTTGCCAAGCGGAGCCTCGACCGTCATCAAGATCCACGTCGGTGCGCGCAACGGAGTCCACGCGGAGTGGGTTTCGCAGAGTCGGGATTCCTCCGGCGCACCCGGGAATTGAGGGCGCTGAGACCGGGGTGCAATGGCAGCCGACCGGTGGCACTGCCGCGAAGCGGTGAAGGGTGGTCCCGGCTGGGTTCGAACCAGCGACCTTCCGCGTGTGAGGCGGACGCTCTCCCACTGAGCTACGAGACCGAGGGAGCCGGCCGGATGGCCGAACGACGTCGAAGACTAGCACGCGTCGGCGCGGTACCCGAATCCGCCCGTCGCGACCGGGGCGCGGCGGCGGACCGGGCCTACCGGACCGGGCGCCGCGAGCCGGCGGTGCACCAAGATGAGACGGACGTCACATCCGGCGGGGACGGCCGTCGCGGGCCGATCCGCCGCGGGCGTCTCACCTGCGGTTTTAGGTCGCGACGCACCGGCAAACGTCGGGATTTGTGTAGCCGCTCCACCGTCGACTATTGTCGTGCTTCGCAACGGGCGACGATCTCGCTCGTAGCACGCGGATGTAGCGCAGTTGGTAGCGCATCACCTTGCCAAGGTGAGGGTCGCGGGTTCGAATCCCGTCATCCGCTCGAGGGTGTAGCGGCATCAACCCCAACGGTGGAGTGGCCGAGTGGTGAGGCAACGGCCTGCAAAGCCGTGCACACGGGTTCGATTCCCGTCTCCACCTCAAGAAGACCCGGCGCGATTAGCTCAGCGGGAGAGCGCTTCCCTGACACGGAAGAGGTCACTGGTTCAATCCCAGTATCGCGCACCACGGTTTACGCAGGTCAGAGCAGGTTTTTGAGAGTCTGACCCGGGCTCATGCCCAATACGTGCCCAACTGGTCTGAAGGGCTGCGACTCGCGATTGCTACGCGAGAGGGCCAGCTATGACCACTGAGTCAGCCACACGCACCTACACCACCCGCGCCGAGGCGATCCAACGCGAGATCATCGACCCCATCGAGGCCAGCGGCGAGGTCACCGACGCCCGCACGGCCTACAACGTCGAGGCCATCGCCGACGAGGTGCTCGGCGACTATGCGCAGGGCTATGCCTGCCTGGTCGACGCCGATTCGTTCTGGTGGGTTGTGGAGCGACACGCCCGGCCGGCAGAAGTTCGAGGCGGTGACCGATGAGCGCCGACCTCTACAGCAGGGTTCTCGACGTTCTGATCGAGCCCGCCCGCGCCGAGGCGGACAGGTTGCTCGGCGAGGTTCGGTTCTACGAGTGCACGGCTGAGGAACTGATTGCCCTGATCACGTTCCTGCGCCCGATTGCTGAGCGCCAGCGGATCGCACGACAGGCACCAGCGCAACTGAAGGTGATGCCCTTACCGAAGCGTCGGAAGACGGGCGCCCAGCGCACCTAGCTTCTGCGTCTCGTCGTCTTCTGCGCTCGCCCGACGTTAACCAGCAGCGCGCCGTTGCCAGAGTCCCGCTAAACGGCTAGCGGGCCGACCACCGAGAGCCTGATCAACCCCGGTGGCCGACCCACACGAAAGACTGCCCGGAATACGGGCGGTCTACAAGTCGTGGGCGCGATCCGGTTTAGCGTGGCGCGGTCCGGGGGTCGTTTGGGGAGCGGGGTACAGCACCAGCACCCCGTAGGGGTTCCGCTCTCTATGCCCCACCTATCAGGCGCAGCAAGATGGACACCCCGCACGCACCATGACATCATGGTGTCATGACCGTCCATGCCCAGGACGCTGCCCAAACCACAGCGCTCACCGTGCGTCTGCCCACCGAGCTTGCAGATGCATTGAAGAACTACGCCTTCGTTACCCAGACATCGGGAAACGAGGTGATCAAGCGCGCCCTCGTTGAGTACCTGACAGTTCACGGTCGGCCAGAAGCCATCCGCGCAGCCTTCGACCGCGTGGTCCATCAGCACGCGATTGCACTGGACAAAATGAAGGACATGTAGGTGGTCCTCTACCTCACGCCTAACGACGTGCTGGGGATCAACGAACAATTTGTTGGCAGCGGCCAATTGCGCGACTACGGCTTGCTTGATGCGGCGGTAACTCGCCCGCAAGCGAGTGCCTTCGGTCAAGACGCGTACCCAACCATCCACGAGAAGGCCGCCTCGCTACTACACGGACTTGCCCGGAACCATCCGTTCGTCACGGGCAACAAGCGCACTGCCTGGACCGCAACGGCGATGTTCTACACACACACAACGGATACGACGTTGTGGCCGAGGCGGGTGACGTAATAAGCCTGACCAACGACGTTGGCGAAGGCTTGCTTGACGTCGTACAGATCGCCACAACTCTCAGGAACTGGGCACGACCGTTCCCCGTGCGGGACAACTGGATGGACGCGTACTAGCAACCATAGGGCGAAGGGCGGCACACGGCTCGTCAGGCTGGTTCAACCCGATCGTCGGCGTGGACCCGGACCCACTCGACGTCCGAGAACGGGCCGAGCCACTCGGGCCAGCCACGGCGGCGCGGCAGGCTGCGACCACCGAACCAGATCCTCGGCACCTCGAACGGTGAGCCGTCGGCAAGCCGCTGCTTGACCTCCTGATCGACCCGCCAGTCCAGCTCGGCGCTCAGCCATGACCAGAGAGCCTCGTCGGCCTCAGACCAGTCGGCCAGCCGCACTCGCGGGTCGAGCTGGTAGCGCTGACGGATTACAGCCCGCAGGAAGCGCTCGTACACGCCCGGTACACGGAAGCCGACGGCTGCTGCGCCGCTAACCCGTGGCACGCTGACGCTCCCAACGTGTGGCAATGTCAACTTGAACTGGCCCGGTGTGACGGTTGGATTTGGCTCCAGCCGGTGAGGTTCGGTTGAGGTGGTTCAGCCCCAGAAGATGCCGGTGGGGTCTTGGTCGATTTCGGTGAGTAGGTCGGCGATGTGGGCTGAGGGGTTGAGTAGGTCGTAGCGGTGGAATCGCTGGTGGCGGTCACGCCAGTAGAGGGTCCAGGTTTTGGTGGTGGCGGTGTAGCGCAGGCGGGCGATCGGGAAGCTGATCCAGTCCGGGCCGAAGTCTTCACGCCAGGGTGGGCGGTTCTCGGTGATGGTCAGATGCCTGGATGCGATCTCGCATTCGACGCGTACTTCGTGGCGTGCATCTTCGGGAACTCTTGCCACACACCATCGTTGCACGCGTACGACGTCAAGGTCGGGCAGTGCCATGCTGATTACCAGCGGGGTTGGCCGGCGGCGGCGGTGAGGCGGTCGTAGGCGGTGTCGAGTTGTCGTTGGCGGCGCCGGTTGGGTTCATGGTTGGCTTCGGCGGCCAGCGAGTCGATCAGTTCGTCGAGTTCGATGTCGGTCAGCGTGAGGTGAAGTTCGTTGCCGTGGGTGCGGATCGCGTAAACTGCTCGCTGGCAGTCGTGGTCGAGGAACGGCAGGGTCCGCAGCGCCGCGGCGGTGTCAGCATCGACAACGACGTCCCTGACGGGTTGAGCCGCGCTGAGCTGTTGGCGACGTAGGTCGTAGATCGAGGTGGCCCAGTTGCTGATGGTGCCGTCGTCATCGCAGTGACTGCAGCACCAGTTGATGGGGTGATCTGGTTGGGTCCAGCCCACGACGATGCGGCCGGGGCAGGCGCGGTGGGCCGGACGGCGTCGGCAGGGCAGGGCGGTTTCCCAGCGGGTGTGCGCGTCCCCGGCGGAGGCTGCGGCGACGATCGCGCTCAGGTGCTCGGCGAGCTTGCGGGCCGGTCCCGGGGTTTCGGGTCCCACGTCGAGGAAGTGTTGCAGATCGGCGACCAACATGACCTGGTCACTGTAGCCGCCGCAGACTGTAAGGGCGTGGGTCAGCTGCTGGTTGATTCGGTAGTGGTGCTGCGTCGTTTGCGGGCATGGGCCAGCCGGTAGGAGGTGGTGCCGGTTTCGATGATCTGTCCGGCGAAGGTCAACCGGTCGACGATCGCCGCGCACAACCGCGGGTCGGTGAATGTCTTGGTCCAGGCTGAGAATGGTTCGTTGGAGGCGATCGCCACCGCCGAGCGTTCTTCGCGTTCGGTGAGCACTTGGAACAACAGTTCGGCGCCGCGGCGATCCAATTGCAGATAGCCCAGCTCGTCGATCAGCAGCAGATCGACCCGACCGTAGCGGGACCGTCAGGTGGGGCCAATCCACGTCGTCAGAACCAACGCGGCGTGTCGTGAAGACGGGGCCAGATCAGACCGTCACAACAGCACACCCGCGACCACACAGGTGGAGCCACTTCAAACCGTCCACCCGGGGCCAAGTCAGGCTGTCACAGCCAATCAACACAGCCGCGCCGCCGAAGATGAGCAGCCGTCCGTGGCCGTCCAACTCGCGCCACAGGCGCCCGAGAACGCCGTCGCGGCGGCCACGCCGAGACGGCCAGTGCCATCGGACCCAACCGTCGTCGCCGGGCTCTTGATTAGACATCGGAGCTGAAGATATCGCCCGGCTGCGTGGAGGTCGCGACCGCCGCAGTCGCCGTGTCGCTAGCACTGAGCGACGATGAGCCGGTCGCGATTGCCCGCAGCCGCAGCGGATCGTCTTCTACGTCGGCACTTTTCGGTCGAGCTCACTTGTGGGCACCACGTAGACGTCCGCGCACCGCTTCGCACGGTCGGTGCCGCTTCCACGACGGCACGTAGGCGGCCGACTTCACTTCCACTCCGTGTCGCCGACCCGGCGGTCGCACATGTCCCCCTCGAGGCGGGCCGTGTCGCTGATGCCGAGTGCCTCGGCGCGTCTCGGCCACGATGCACTCGGCCAGCACACCACGGATAATCGTGGCCAGCAGCTCGTCGAGACGCCCAGGCCCCCTATTCACGCGCCGCCCCAGGCACATGTTGCCGAGGCGGCGCATCCATGCGGCGAACCCTCGACCGATCGCCCCAGTTCGCGATCGCGCACAACACCAGACCCGAAGCGAGAACCTGCCACATTCCCCCGGTAACCGGATTACAGCAAATCTGAAATTTCAGCTCGAAAGAGCTGTTCACGATACATGCGTATCGTGCAATTCTTTTGCTGTCGTCGCAAATGGACACGGAAATGCGACTCGACGACGTAGCTAAACCCACGACGACGCCGGCCGCGCCGGCTCAAATGTCCACTCCCCCACCGCTGTCCCCATCCGCCGCATCGATCACGCGCCGCTCCGCAAACCTACGCGCGCGAAAATTTCGCTATTCCGGAAAACGTGCGGGTAAGTCCCCTGGAGTGGTGGGGTTTGGGACCTGAGCCCTACGGCCGGGGTGTGTCGTTCCCGGTGCTGGGGTGGGCCATCGCGTAGTGATCAGTGAGTC
>Ga0180218_1000276_pt1 | contig 63806 bp, 60 predicted proteins | sample eDN3rd37CKraftBY_FD_151334 | JGI IMG/M metagenome (GOLD analysis project Ga0180218, IMG submission 151334) | Enriched backyard soil microbial communities from Emeryville, California, USA - eDNA 3rd pass 37_C Kraft BY (version 2) (version 2) | ecosystem: Environmental > Terrestrial > Soil >... | reverse complement strand
GGCGGCCAGCCTGCTGCGACCGATCGACCCGTACGTGACCCGGGATGAACTGAAGGCATTCGTCGACGAGGACTACCGCTCCTCGGGATACGCCGCCCGCCAAGAGAAGTTCGACGAGTTCTACACGTTCCTCAAACGGATGCACCCCGGCGACCTGGTGGTGACCATCAGCCAGGGGATGGTGTATTTCGGCACCGTCACCGGACCGGCGGAGTTCACCCCGAGTAGCGACGGACGGTCGAATCTGCGCCGCTCGGTCAAATGGTTCGAACACCCGTGCCCGTGGTCGGATGTTCCCAGCGACATCGCCGCCCGCCTCAGCGCACAGGGTGAAGTCCTCGACCTCAGCCAGCATCTGGAACTACTGCTGGCGCTGGCCGAACGCAGACCACAACGACCCGGGCCGGCGGAGGTCCACCTGCCCGACGCCACGTTGGAACTGGCCGACCGAATTCACGTCGGTGTGGAGTGGTTGCAGGACTGCGTCGAACTGCTGCGGGAGCGACGCCAGATCATCTTCTACGGGCCGCCCGGAACGGGAAAGACCTACATCGCACAACAACTCGCCTGGCACGTCACCGACAAGGCCAACGTCAAACTCGTCCAGTTCCACCCGGCGTACTCCTACGAGGACTTCTTCGAGGGATTCCGGCCGCATGGTGAGGCCGGCGGACAGATCGGATTCACCCTGAAGGCCGGGCCACTGCGCTCCCTGGTCGACAAGGCCGCCGAGAACCCTGAAGCGGCCTACGTGCTCATCATCGATGAGATCAACCGCGGCAACCTGCCGAAGATCTTCGGAGAGCTGTACTTCCTGCTGGAGTACCGCGATCAGGCCATCGACCTGATGTACTCCTCCGACAGCGCCGAACCGTTCTCGCTGCCCAAGAACATCTTCGTGATCGGTACCATGAACACCGCCGATCGCTCCATTGCCCTGGTCGACGCCGCGCTGCGCCGACGGTTCGCCTTCCTGCCGCTGCATCCCTCGGAAGAACCCACCAGCGGCATCCTGCGTCGTTGGCTGGCCGCCAACGGATACGACACCACGCTGGCCGACCTGCATGATGAACTCAACGCCCGGATCAGCGACACCGACTTCAAGATCGGGCCGTCGTACTTCATGCGGAAGAGGATCGCCACCGACCCCACCGGCAAGGCCCTGGAACTGATGTGGCGCACCGACATCCTGCCGCTGCTGGAAGAACACCACTTCGGGGACCGCAACACCGACGTCCCCGGCCGTTACGGGCTGCCGGCACTGTGGAAGGCTCTGGCCGCCAAATCCGCCGCCGCAGTCGACGACGAAGAGTTGCCCGTGCTCGATACCGGTGACGACGATGCCGACACCGCTGATCCTCACTGAGGGAGGGCCGGCCCAAACCGTCGCGCTCACCGGTGCGGAGTGCCGTGCCCTCAACGATCTGGGGATCGCCACCGTCACCCCGACACTCGACCATGGCCTGTTCGACATCGTCGCCGCACGCAAGGTGGGAGCCGTCGCCGTCGGAGATCGCCAGATCATCGTGCGTCCCAAGATCACCGACCTGAACCGGCTGCTGTTCATGCTGGGCTACGCCCGAAACCCACAGATCTGGCGTGACGAGCCCATCCGGGTCGATGCGGCAGACGAACTACTGCCCGCGGTCGCGGAGGCCTTCGCCCGGCTAGCCAGCCACGCCGTCGAACAGGGGCTGCTGCAGGGATACCGCACGATCACCGACGCACTTCCGGTGCTGCGCGGCCGAGTCCTGGCCGGTGAGCAGATGAGCCGTCACTACGGGCTGCCGGTGCCCATCGCGGTCCAGTACGACGACTTCACCGCCGATATCGCAGAGAACCAACTGCTGACGATGGCGACGCTGCGCCTGCTGACCGTTCCGCGGATCAGCGAACCCGCACGACGACTTCTGCAACGGCTGCGCCGCACGCTGGCGGAGGTCTCGGTCCCACCGCGGGGTGCGCCGACACCTCGGTGGCAGCCGAGTCGCCTCAACGTCCGCTACCACTCCGCACTGCGGCTCGCCGAGATCGTTCTGGCAGCCGAATCGTTCGAGCACCGCCTCGGTGACGTCACGGTCACCGGATACATGTTCGACATGTGGAAGATCTTCGAGGACTTCGTCACCACCGCACTGGCGGAGTCGCTGAATCGCCTCGGCTGGCACTGCCAACTGCAGGCGCCTCTGCACCTGGACGAGCAACGTCGCGTCGGCATGCAGCCCGACCTGCTGGCCCGCCATCGCGATTCCAGGACTGCGGTGGTCGACGCCAAGTACAAGGCAGAGCGTCCGGATGGGTTCCCGAACGCCGACCTCTACCAGATGTTGGCCTACTGCACCGTGCTCGGCCTATCCGAAGGCCACCTGATCTACGCCAAAGGAAACGAGGAGGGCGCGGTTCACACCGTGCAGCGGTCAGGTGTCACGGTTCATTGTCGGCCGCTCGATCTAGGGTTGGAGCCGGCCGCTCTGTTGCGGCAGATCGACCAGCTGGCCGGTCGAATAGCGGGGTCCAGCGCGCTCGTAGATGGGGAGGAATGAGGACGTGGCCCAAGGAACAGCATTCCGTCTCGACACCGTCGACATCGCAGTCGAGTCGGGCTGGCAATTCGAGCACACCAGTCGGATCGACGAGTTCAGCAAGGATGGTGTCGTCGTCACGGTGCAGTATTCGGCGGACGATGACATCACCAGCATTACTCGGTCTGGCAAGCGCAGCGAAGACGAGGTTTACGGACCGGACTCTGCTGGAAAGCATGAGCGGCTCCGGATCTGGTTGACGGGAAAATCCCTTCCCGCTGTGAACCACGTGCCAAGGCCAGGCGCCAGTCCAAGGCATCTTGTGCCGAAGTCATGGGACTGGACACGCGAGGAGTTCATCGAGGCTATAGAAGACCCCAGCGACCGCGCCTTCTTGGCGCGACTTCTCGCTCTGGTGGATGCCAACAGTCAGCTGCCTGCTCAGGGAATGCACGTCAGGCTCTATTTCGGGAAACGGCCCGGCGGCGCGATGTTCGTCTACCCCTTTGGGCGGAGGCATCCGCCCTTCAAGTTCTTCGCGAAGGATGGCCAACTGCTGATTGCTGGTTGCTGGACCGGTTTCCCGGCGGTCAAAGGACATCCAGGGTTTACGCCCTTAGCGGCGATGCTCGACCTCGATGAGAACGGCCCCGCGACGGCAGTTCCTGTCGCTGGTCTCGATGCCGACGAGGTCTGGAATGTCGGCGAAGCGGTCTCACAAGCCATCAACCGATGACCCGTCGCCTGACGTGCCAAGAGCAATTCCAGGCGGTGATTGGTGACGGACCCTGACGAGACGCCACCGTACCGACCTGGCCGAGCTTCGCGCGTCCGCGATCCTTGACTGCTCAGCGAAGCCGATCTCGAACCAGCTGTAGTCGTGCTGCTCGGTCTGTCGGAAGCGCAGCGCTCAGACGCTGAATTACGGTCAGAGTCGGGCGTACGCTGCATCCCGTCGTCGGAATTCATCTCGACGAGTCGGCATCGATACAGGGACACCGAGACCGTTGACCTCGGGGGTTCCGCTGCGGCGATACGGGGAAACGCTGCTGAGCTTGATCCCAGTGGGCGTAGCCGTAACTTTCGATGAAAGCGGTGCGCTAACCGTCGTCTTCCGTCGAGCTCAGACCTATGCGCCCCAGTGTCCCGTGCTCGAGGGAGAACGAGTCCTCGTCCCAGTCGCTGCCCAAGAGCTGCCATGACATCGCTCTCGCCCGAGCCGCGCAGGAGAAGTAGATGTTGGGCAAGAAGCCCGGCTTGTAGAGCGCGTTCGGATAGAGGCTAGTGAAACAGATCATGCCGTCGGCGTAGACATAGCTGCCGTATCCGAGACTCGACACCGGTTGTGTCATATCAGCGGCGTTCAGTGACAGCGCCATCCTGATGCCCTCGGCCGTTGTCTCAGCTCCGAGGGAAAGCGTTGCAGTACCAACAAGCCATTGCCGTAAAGCGGATGTGGCTCGTCACCCTTCACCTGACAAAGTGATGACACGTCGCCGAAAGGAAGCTCTGTTGGCGACGGTTGAAATCTAGGCCGGAAGCGACGGTCGAAAAGTAGGCCACCCGATCTGATTGGATGGGTGATCTCCTTGGAGGACTGGGCGTTGATCCGGCATCTGCATCGCAGCGAGGGTTTGTCGCAGCGGGCCATTGCCAAGCGGTTGGGTATCGCGCGTGACACAGTGGCTTCGGCGTTGGCCAGTGATGGGCCGCCGAAGTATCAGCGGGCGCCGGTGGCCTCGGCGATCAGTGCGGTTGAGCCGCATATTCGAGCGTTGTTGGCGGCGTATCCGCAGATGCCGGCGACGGTGATCGCCGAGCGGGTGGGCTGGTCGGGCTCGATCTCGTGGTTTCGGGAGCGGGTGCGTGCCATCCGTCCGGAGTATCTTCCGGCCGATCCGGTTGACCGGCTTGCCCATCCGCCGGGGCGGGCGGTGCAGTGTGACCTGTGGTTCCCACCGGCCAAGGTCCCGGTCGGGTTCGGCCAGCACGCAGCGTTGCCGGTGTTGGTGATGGTGGCCGCGTGCTCGCGGTTCATCGCCGCGATGATGTTGCCGTCGCGGCAGGCGACGGACCTGGTGGCCGGGATGTGGCAGCTGATCTCGGGCAGCTTCGCGGCGGTGCCGCGCGAGCTGTGGTGGGACAACGAAGGCGGGATCGGCCGCCGAGGGCGGCTGACTGACCCGGTCACGGCGTTGATGGGGACGTTGGGATCGCGGGTGGTGCAGCTGAAACCCTACGACCCGGAGTCGAAGGGCATCGTCGAGCGGGCCAACCGGTATCTGGAGACCTCGTTTCTGCCGGGGCGGGTCTTCGAATCCCCGCAGGATTTCAATGACCAGTTGACGCAGTGGCTTCCGATGGCCAACGCACGCCGGGTCCGCGTCCTCGACGGCCGCCCGGTCGATGCCCTCGCCGCTGATCGGGCCGAGATGCTGGCCCTGCCTGCGGTGCCACCGGACGTCGACGTGGTGTCCTCGGTGCGACTGGGCCGCGACTACCACCTGCGGGTGGCCGGCAACGACTACTCGGTCGATCCGACCGCCATCGGTCAACTGGTGCAGGTCCGCACCACCCTGACGCGGGTGACGGTCACCCGGTCCGGGCGTGTGCTGGCCAGTCACCAGCGCTGCTGGGCGGCGCGGCAGACCATCACCGATCCGGTCCACGTCGCGACCGCGGCGGTGTTGCGTCGCCGGTACCAGCAGAGGGCCCACCGAGACGCCCAGGAACATCCGGTGCGGGATCTGGCCGACTACGACCGCGCCTTCGGTGTGGACTTCACCGGTGCCGGCGCTGATGGTGAGGTGGCCTGATCATGGCCGACGATCCGATCAAAGACGTGCTGCACTACGCAGGGGTGCTCAAGGCCCCACGTATCCGCGAGTCGGCGGCCCGACTGGCCGACCAGGCCCGTGAGGGTGGCTGGAGCCACGAGGAGTACCTCGCGGCGGTCCTGTCTCGCGAAGTCGCCGCCCGAGAGGCCTCCGGTGCGGCCATCCGCATCCGCTCAGCCGGGTTCCCCGCACCGAAATCGTTGGAGGACTTCAACTTCGACCACCAGCCCGCACTCAACCGAGACCTCATCGCCCACCTGGCCACCAGCGCCTACCTGGCCAAAGCCCACAACGTGGTCCTGCTCGGCCCACCGGGCACCGGCAAGACACATCTGGCCATCGGGCTGGCGATCAAAGCCGCCCAAACCGGCCACCGCGTCGCCTTCGCCACCGCCGTGGACTGGGTCGCCCGCCTCAAAGCCGCCCACAACGCCGGAAGTCTGGCCGCCGAACTGGCCAAACTGCGCCGCATCAAGCTGCTCGTCGTCGACGAGGTCGGCTACATCCCCTTCGAACAGGACGCCGCCAACCTGTTCTTCCAACTGGTCTCCAGCCGCTACGAACACGCCTCGCTGATCCTGACCTCCAACCTGCCGTTCGCCCGCTGGGGAGACGTCTTCGGCGACCAAGTCGTCGCCGCGGCCATGATCGACCGCATCGTCCACCACGCCGAAGTCCTGACCCTCAAAGGCTCCAGCTACCGACTCAAAGACACCGGAATCGACACACTGCCCTCCGCACGGGCAGACAACACGGCACAATAACCACGACCACGTGGCCTACTTTTCAACCGTCGCCACCGGCCGACATTTCGGCCGTCGTCAACAAAGCTCGACGGTGAAACTCAGTCCCCCGTTGGAGGCGCCCAGCGACGGGGGCTGCATCATGTACCGGTCGACGGCAGCTTGGAACTCGAACTCCTCCCATTGGCAGGGGAAGCCCCTGATGCGACGAATACCTCTACGGCGTTGGTCATTTCATCGGCGTTTGGGCGTATACCGTGCTCAGGGTGGCCGCTGATGGCTTCCCTCGCGTTGAGGGACTCCGCGAAACTGGCTGTAAGAGATCGCGCCTCGGCCACCCCTGTAGGACTGCCGCCGTACTGATCAGAATCCTCATCCACGAGCTGATCTCGTCGTGTACCCGAGCCAGAGAGCAGAGAGATAGGGTCCGCGTGTCAGGGTCATACACGTTAAGCGTCGAAGAGCTAAGGGTCTGACTCCTACCACACGCCTAGGAGGAGCTGACACGCGGCCATTTGTCGCAGGGCGGGACTACACTCTCGGCTACAAGAGCAGACGTCGCGTGGTGGGGGAGCCGATGCGCACTGATTCTCTTCCGGGGGACCGGAGACCGGTGGTGAGGTCGCGATTGAAGGGCGCGGTCCGAGCAGCGGCCGTATTCGGAACCATACTCGCCGGGACTGCCGGTGCTGCCACGTTCTCACCGGCGGCGGGCAACGCCTCGACAGGCTGGATCGCGGTCGCGAAGTCGCCACTCGTCGAGTCGTTGGACTGGGGAGGAGGAGCTGGGTACACCCGGTATGAAGCCGAGGCGCAGGCGCTCCGCAGCTGTCAGCAACTCCAGCAAGCCTCTGATTGTTTCCTTTTGGCTTCAGGCCCGAACTGTGTCGCGGTTGCCTGGGATGTTTCCGAGCCTGTCAATCAGGCATACGGCGCAATCGGAGACACGCCAGCGATCGCGATCAGCATGGCTGTCGCCGCGGCGGGACCGTTTGCGAACGACCCGTCGGTTCGGTGCAGCTATCTTAGTTCGACGAGTCCGAGTCTGTACTAGTTGACCGGCGGCTTGTTCCCGAATCCTCGGTGACTCGCGCCGATCCGGAGTACACCATCCCAGATGACATTGTTTAACTCTCAACGCAGCGCACACCGGCACGTGCGGCAAATCGACTATCGGGAGCTTCTACACCGTCGAGGCCGTAGAATCCCACCTCCACGAAAAGCTGTGTGTGCATCGCTTGTAACTGACGACCGCCTGGAAAGTAGTGCGCGACCAGTCCACCCTCGAGTAACCATTCGATAATCATCCGGGCGTCATCGGTCGGAGCGTTCCCGCGGCGCCACACCACGATGTCGCTCTCTTCCCCGTCGATGGGGGATCCACCTGGTCACGCAGGTGATGGCGGCCGGCGTGGCCAGGCCGAGGAGGAAGGCCTCGTAGCCGGAGACCCCGCTGCCGTTCTCGATGACGTTCAGGCGCGCCCACTGTCGGCTCCGGTGCATCTACGCACCAGCGGTTGTGGCCCGCGCTGCCGTATCTCGTGGCATCGAGCTCTGTTCCGGCCGGCAGTTCGCGCAGGGTGCGCATCAGATGGCCCTGCAATATCTCCTGGGATTGCTGTTGTGTCTGGGGAACAACATCTTTCGGGTCCCAATTGGGTGGGGCAGGTGGTGCGGTTTCCACGTTCGGACCTTCAATGTCCGTAGCGCCCGTCGGGACAGACGGGCCGAGAGGGTTGTCGCACCCGGCGGTCATGCCGGCAACGAGCACTAAGCATGAGAGAACTCTGGCTGCGTACCTCATGGATGACCTTTCGGTCAGGGTTTGCCCGAATGGTGGCGCCCATGTTGGCTAGAGCGAGGTTACTTCGTGCGGGGAGAAATCCGTGCGCATCTCAGCCGATTGGAGACCCCTGCCTCGTCGCCCGCAGGAGTGGTTCAATTCTTGAGTGAAATCAGCCATCGAGGTGACCGTGGATGCGCACTGGGTCAACGGGTGGTTTCTCCGCGGTCTTGCCGACCCTATCCTCACCGTTGACGGAACCGGCCACACTGTGCCCTGGGGACAATCGTTTCGAGTCGTCGTGGAGCCAGGAGATCATCGCGTCGCGGTCGGGGTCCGCTACGGAGGGTTCGCCAGAATCCTCGGACAAGACGAGGTCACCGTGCAGGTCGCCGACGGCGAGACTGTCCAGCTCCGTGCGAAGAACGGACCCTTCAACGGCGACCCTTTCCGCATCACCGCCGTGCGGTGAGACCGGGTCCGTGCGGCCGGCGCGGTGCCGGCCCGGTCGCCACCAGTCCTCGATCACCTTGAACTGCAGACCGTCACGGCCGGGTGCCCACATCCCGACCACCACCGCTCCGACTCGACGGTCGCGGCGAGCACCGTCGCGGTGGCGCCCATCGCCGCGACGAAGGCCGACGTTGCGACGAGTTGGAGGGAACCTCCCGCCGGGCCTAAGGTCTCCGCGATCGCCAGGGCCAGCGCCAGAGATTCGGAGGCCTGCCCGCGGATGGCCTCGGGGAAGTCCCCGAGATTCGGTGTGATCGCCCGCGTGTACTCGGCGGCCAGAACCGAACCGGTGACGGCGATGCCGATGGCCGCGCCCACCTCACGGCCCGCGTCGTTGACCGCCGACGCGACGCCCTGCTTATCGTCGGGTACGGCGCCGGTGATCGCGGCCGTCGCAGGCGCGGTGCACACACCCACCCCGCTGGACATGACGATCATGGGCCACAGCAGATCCCAGTAGCTCGCCGCGACGTCGACGTAGCGCATCCAGAACAGGCCCGACGCCATCAGCACGAGCCCCGTGGTGAGCACCAGACGCAGCCCGAACCGGGGCAGGATGCGGTACGTCAGGAGTCCGGGCACCAACACGAAGACGGCCATTGGAGCGGTGGCGATCGCGGTCTTGATCGCTCCGTAACCCATCACGAGCTGCAGGTGCTGCATGCAGAGGAAGAAGTAGCCGAACGTGGTCAGGAACAGGAACATCACGGCGATCACGCCCGCGGTGAAATCCGCTCTGCGGAAGAATCCGACGTCGAGCAGCGGATGGCGGCGCCGCATCTCCACGACGACGAACAGCACTGCGGTCGCGGCGCTGACCCCGAAGCAACCCCACACCAAGGCGTCGGTCCACCCCCGGGAGGGAACCTCGACGAGGCCGAGAACCAGCGCCGCCAGCGCGATCCCGATCAACACGCCGCCGGCCCAATCGATGGGCGTACCGTTCTCATCGCGCGACGTGGCGATGCTCACCGCCGCCAGTGCCAGCGCGAGGGCCGCCGCCGTGAACGCCCAGAAGATCGCCCGCCACGTCGAAACCTCAAGCAGTAGACCGGCACCCAGGAAACCCACTATCGCGCCGGCACCCGCGACGCCCGCCCACACGCCCACGGCCTTGTTCCGTTCCTCCCGCGGGTACGCGCCCGTCAGCAGCGACAGTGTCGCCGGCAGGACCAGCGCCGCACCCACACCGGTGACGGCTCGGCCGACGATGATGCCGGTCGGGGTGTCGAAACAGACCGGTATCAGCGAGGCGGCCCCGAAGATGACCAGGCCGGTGATCAGCGCGCCGCGGCGGCCGTAGCGGTCGCCCAGTGCTCCGCCCAGCAGCAGAAGGCAGGCCAGGGCCAGCGTGTAGGCGTCGACGATCCAGGTCAGCTGCGCCTGGGTGGCCAGGGTGTCGCGCGCGATGTCGCCGAGTGCGGTGTTCAGCGCGATCATCGCCGAGATGACGAGGAGGACGCAGAAACAGGTGACAGTCAGCAGCCAACCCCGGGAGCGGCGCATGGCGGTCAGTTGCGGGCGGTCACACGCACGGGCAGCGAGTCGATCCCGATGCCGACGTTGTGCACCGGCCCCGCCCCGGTCCACACCGGCGGACCGGCGAGTTCGATGTCGTAACCGGCCGCGATGGCTTCCAGCACCACTCTGATCTCCTTGTGCGCGAGGTTGGCGCCCAGGCAGTAGTGCACACCGCCGCCGCCGAAGGCGATGTGCGGGTTGGGGGAGCGGTGGATGTCGAACCGGAACGGGTCCTCGAAGACGGTCTCGTCGCGGTTCCCGGACGGATGCCAGAACACCACACGGTCACCGGCTTTGATGTCCTGCCCACCGAGGGTGACATCCGTGGTCGCGGTGCGGCCGAAGATCAGCACCGGACTCGACCAGCGCAGGATCTCGTCCGCTGCCGTCAGGGAGAGCTGTGGGTTGGCGCGAAGTTCGTCGAGCTGCTCCGGATTGTCGAGTAGTGCGATCAGCCCCATCGTCAACGCGTTTCGGGTCGTCTCGCTGCCGGCCACCGACAGGATGAGGAAGAACATCTCGAGCTCGAAACCGTCGAGTTGACTCGCCAGCTTCGTCCACACGTCATCGGCGGGATTGGCCCGTTTGGCGGCGGTGATGCGCTGGGCGTACTCGAATACCTCGACCTGCAGCGCGAGCCGGTCCTCCTCGGTGTACTCGCCGTAGGGATTGCCCGCCTTGAGCAGATGATCGGTCCGCTCGAAGATCCACCCCCGGTCCTCTTCGGGAATGCCGATGATGTCGGCGATCACGTGCATCGGCACCTGGTAGGCGATGTCTCGTACGAAATCGCATGTGCCTCGGTCAACCGCCGCCTCCAGGATGCGGGCGGTGCGGTCGGTGAGGAGCTGCTCGAGCCTGCCGACCATGCGTGGGGTGAACTCGGAGGAGATGATCCGCCGCATCTCGGAGTGATCGGGTGGATCCAGGGTCAGCAGGGTCCGTCCGGAGGTCATGAGCGGGTCGGGCGCGACCATCGGGCCGTCGGAGGCGGCGAAGGTCTTCCAGTCCCGGTTGGCCTGTTGGATTTCGCTGTGCGCCACCAGTGACCAGAACGGAATCGGCGAGATTCCCAAGCGTCCCTCGGCGGGGGGATGCAGGTGCACCGGCCCCCGCGCACGCAGCTCGGTGAACACCTCATGTGGAAACCCGTTGGTGTATAGCGCGGGATCGGTGAGGTCGACATCCAGGATGCTGGTCACGAATCCTCCTCGGTGGCAACAGATGTGGAGCAGCTCTGGACAGCTTGACGAACCAGGACCCGAACCGCCGCCGCGTCGGTCGCCTCGCCGAGCAGCAGCCGTCGGTAGACCAATGCGCCGGCGAGCATGTCCACCAGCGTCTCGGCGTCTGTCGACTGTTCGATGTCACCGCGTCGGCGTGCGCGCTCGACGGCGTCGATCGCCTGCTGACGCGATTGAGCGACGAAGGTGCGCAGAGTCTGTCGAATAGACGCGTCGTTCTCGGCTTCGGCGAGAAGGGACGGCAGCATCGCCGCGAGTTCGGGCTGGGTGAGCATGTCGGCGATCGGCAGGACGGCGGCATAGAGGTCGTCGAGGAAGGACCCGGTGTCCGGCGCCTCGACAGGGCGCGTGACCGCGGTTGCGGCGTACTGGAACAGGTCGGTCTTGCTCGGCCAGCGCCGGTAGATCGTGGCGCGGCCGACGCCTGCGCGCGCGGCGATTCCCTCGATGGTCGCGCCGCCCCAACCCTTGGCGCCGACTTCGGCGATCGCCGCATCCACGATCAGCTTGTCGAGCCGGTCATCACGGGGGCGGCCACGCCGCGGCGGCGCGGGCTCAACGGGCAGCTTCGCCACGCTCACACGGCTAATACTGAACGGACCAGTTCCGGAAATCAAGAGTTCCGTATTAACGGCGTCGGCGACTCAGTCCGCGGCAGTGACGACAGGGTGGGTCTTAAACCAGTCCAAGAGCAGTTCGGCCACCGCATCCGGTTGCTCGTCAGGGATCCAGTGGGAGACCCCTTCGAGAGTCTCGAAGCGGTAATCGGCGGCGACGTAGCGGCCGGTGTTCCTGGCGCCCTTGCTGTGGACAGCAGTGTCGCCATCGCTCCACACGAACATCGTGGGAACAGTGGTCTTGCGGCGCGCGCGGCGCATGTCTGTCAGCGGAACCGCGCGATACCAGTTCAGTGCATAAGTGAGCGCGTCGGACTCGGCCATCGCGCGGGCGTCGCGCACGGCATCCTCGGCGCGTTGACGGGTCAACCGGTGTGTGAAGTCCACCATGCCGCGCCAATCGCGTCGGCGGAAGTACCACTCCGGGAGGTGCGGCAGTTGATAGAAGAGGATGTACCAGGATCTGAGCATCTGACGGCTGGTCGCCATCGCGTTGAGGAATGCCGCCGGGTGCGGGACCGAGAACGTTGTCAGCGACGCCAGACACTCGGGGATCTCGTCGGCGGCAACCCATCCGACAGTGGCGCCCACGTCGTGCCCGACCAGATGGACCCTTTCGGCGCCACTGGCCTCTATCAGCGCCCGCACGTCCCTCGCCAACTCAGGGGCGCGATAGTCGCGCCGCCGCGGTGGCCGCGCTCCGGGCGAATAGCCGCGTTGATTCGGTGCGAGACACCGATAACCCGCGGCGGTGAGACGTGAAATGACGTCCGTCCAACTGATGTTGAACTGTGGGAAGCCATGCAGCAGCACGACGACGGGTCCGTCCTCCGGACCTTGATCTATGACGTCGAAGACTAGTTCACCGTGGCGGAACTGGTCCACCGGTGGAGCATACCGTCGGGGTATGCCGACGAGGCCGCGAACTCGGCCAACTCGTCTCGATCACCAAGGGTCGCAGGCAGATAGCGACACGTTTCGACCAGGCCAACCGCTGCGGCGCCGAGCCCGCCGTGTATTGGCGGCTCCAGCGAGGCGAACCTCGAAGTCGGGGTCACTCCCGCGCGGCATCGTGTGGATCGGGGACCTCGGCACGACCGACCGCGCTAGTGGACGATCGCCGCCTGCCGTCGCTGCGTCAGCGCGACCAGCGCCTCGACCGACAGGTCGACGAACTCCTCGACGCTGCGGTCGACGGGGCGGTCGCTCACGCACATCCCCTCGATGACGATCTGCGCGAAATCGGCCACCGGAGCCACGTCCGCGCCGTCGGGCAGCTCGTATCTGACTGCCGCCAACAGCAGTTGGTTCCACCAGCTCTGGGCCTTCGTCACCACCCGGCGCACCGACTCCGAATCGGCCATGCGCTCGTAGGCGTCGCGGTGCAGCCCGCGGAAGCGTTGATTGCTGTCCCACACCTGGACCAGCCGTTGCTTCGGCGGTCCGTCCACCGCAGCCGCCGCCCGTTCGAGGTCGGCGTACAGCGAGTCGAGCACCGCGGCGAACAGATCGTCCTTCGTCGGGAAGTACCAGTGCACGGCGTTGCCCGCGACGCCGGCCGCGCGCGCCACATCGGCGACGCTGGTTCCGCGATATCCCTTCGCGACAAACAGATCTCGAGCTTTCGCCACGATGGCCCATTCGCGGTCAGCACGCGGGATCGATCGGCGATTCCTCGGCATAACGGGGGATGATACTCGTCGGGCCGCACACCTGGCTGGTGTGCGGCCCGACGGTTTTCAGTTGTTTTTCAGTTGTGTTGTTGGATCAGTGTCGGATCAGTGGTGGATCAGTAGGGAGCCGGTTCGCCCTCGGCGATCGGACCCCGCTCGATCGGTTCGTGCTTGATGATCGCCTTGTAGGCCTGGTTCTCGTGCTGGATCATCCGGACGAAGAAGGCGACGAACAGTGCCACCGCCAGGATGAACGCGATCCAGACACCCAGCGAGTACCCACCGAAGGTGAAGACCACAGTGGCGTCGTCGTAGCTGTCGAAGGGGGCCATGGTTTACACCATCTCCTTTACCTTGTGGCCATTGCCGTTGCTCGGCTCGGGCGTGACGGGGATGCCCTCCGGGTACGGAGTGGCGGGCACCTCGGTGAGGTCCAGACCCTGCTCCTCGACCTCCGGCGGGATACGCAGCACGCCGAGCTTCTTCAGCAGCAGCGACACCAGGTACGAGGGGATGAAGCCCAGCGCTGCGAACGTCAGCGCACCGATCGCCTGACCCCATGGGGTGACCGACGGGTTGCCGCCGGTGTTCGGGTAGCCCCACAGGAAGATGCCGGCGATCAGCACCGAGTACAGGCCGATGCCGCCGTGCACGGCGACCGCGCCGACCACGTCATCGATGCGGAACTTCTCCAGCAGCTTGCCGATGTAGGGGATCATCGCGCCGCCGCACAGGGCGATGATGAAGCCCAGTGCCGGGTGGTACAGATCCATGCCTGAGGCCACCGAGATGACGCCGGCCAGACCGCCGGAGATCGTCCAGAACGGCTCACCCCGTGAGGTCAGGTAGGCGCCGATGATGCCGCCCGCCAGGCCCATCAGGGTGTTGAACATGAACGCCGACATGTTCGTCGGGCTGGCGTAGATCGTCTGCAGTTCGGAGCCGTAGATGATGCAGCCCATCAGGAACCCGAAGAAGCCGGTGAAGATCAGCATCAGGCCGAGCATCGTCAGCGGCAGGTTGTGCGGACGGATCGTGACCGCGGTGCCATCCGGCAGGAACCGGCCGATGCGCGGGCCGAGGTTGATCAGCAGGCCCAGGGCCGCGAAGCCCGAGATCATGTGCACGCAGCCGGCCGCGGCCACGTCGTGGAAGCCCAGCTTGGTGAGCATCCAGCCGGCACCGTGCCAGCCCCACGCGGCGCCGATGATCCAGGTGACCGAACCGACCAGCACGGTCAGCACCAGGAAGGCGCTGGTGCGAATGCGTTCCAGCACAGCGCCGGACATGATCGAACCGGTGGTCGCGGCGAACAGGGCGAACGCGCCCCAGAAGATGCCGCTGGCCGGGTCGGAGATGTTCGGGCCCATGTTGTCGCCCCACGGCAGCGCCGCCTTGGCCGCATCGTTGAACTCGATGAAACCGCTGGGCATCGCGTTGTACAGGAACCAGCCCACGAAATAGAACGACACGATGATCGTCGCGAGGGCCAGCAGGTTCTTCATCGCGGTCGCCAACACGTTCTTCGACCGCGACGCGCCGACCTCGTAGGCCAGGAAGCCGGCGTGGATGAGGAACATCAGCGCGACCGACATCCAGTAGAAGAACTCGTTGTTGATCGCAGTCATTGCCCCTAGGGCATCTTCGACTTCGGGTGTCACGGCAACCTCCGCCAGACAGGGCACTGAGTTTGAACGCCGTTGATCGCACCAGTGCGGGTGAATCGATCAGATAGTCGATCAAAGATTGACGAAGCATGACGCTAGCTACCCAAATATGTCCTCTCAGTCACTTCGGGTTAACTTCGCGTGAAGTCACGAATGCAGCGTGTAAACCCCACGGCCCCATCCCTATTGGTATGGCAACCATTCGTCAGTGAGGACAGCGTGACCTGCAGGTTTCCGCCGTGTTGCCGGCGACCGCCCGCGAGCAGACGCAGAATCGCCCGTTTCGGGCTCTGGGTGTGCGAGTCTGCGTCTGCTCGCGGGAAAGGGGGGCGCGGGAAAGGGGGCGCGGGGAACGGGGAGGGGTGCGTCAGGTTACGCGACAGCGGCCGCGCTGCACTCACTCTCACTCACCGCACCGCTTCGGCACGCGAAGACCAGCAACACCTGTTGCTGTTGCTGCTGCTGCGGGTCCGACGGCCAGTTCGGCGCCGGCGGCGGCAGGATCGGGAAGATGCTCGCGCCGCGCACCCCGGTCAGCATCGCGACGATCTGCGCGACGAAGTTCGTCGGCACGTACAGGATGTCGCCGAGGAACGCGAACGGTGTCCCGACGGTGAAGTCCATGATGAAGTACGGGATCGACGCGAAGATCGTCCGCGCGCCCAGCGCCACCTGGGTGAGCAGCGGCGGCTCGTGGTTGGTGGCGATCATGTCCTGCAGCGCCTGATGCAGATCGGCCGGCTTCAGATCGCTGCCGTACTTGGTGGTCAGTGACGAGCCGTCGGCGTAGCCCGGCACATCGACGCCGAACAGCGTGAGCACCGTCGGCGTCGTGTCGACGATCTCATACGTCGGGTTGACCCAGCCCTCCTCGAAGTAGGGGCCCGTCGCGATCACGAAAGTCGATGTCTCATTGGGCGTTTGGAACCCGTGACCGAATCCCTGCTGGCTGGTGTGGCCGTGGTCGGTGACGACGATGATCGTCCACTTGCCCTCGTCGGGGTTGGCCGCCTCCCACGCCTCGACCGCCGCGAGGATGTCGGCGATGTTGTCGTTGACGTTGCGCAGCGCGAGCTTGTACTCCTCGGACCCGCCGCCGTAGTTGTGCCCGTTCTCATCGACGCCGACGAAGTAGGTGAACATGAACGTCGGCGTGCCCGTCGGGGTGTTGTTGATCGCGTCGATGGTGGCCTGGCCGACGAGGTCGTCGGTCAGATCCCAGTACGGATCGTTGGCCTGGTGCGGAATGAAGATGTTGTGGTCGACGTAGTACTCACCGGTCCCGGCGATCGCGTTGATCACGTCCCAGTCGGCGATGTTGGTCGTCACGATGTTGGGCAGGTTGGACTCCAGCATCGTGAACACCGTCGGGAACTTGTCGTAGGTCCACGGCGTCCAGATGTTGTTGATGACACCGGTTTTCTCGCCCCACGCCCCGGTCAGGATCGCCGTCCACGACGGGTTTGACAGCGTGGTGTGCCCGGCGATGCTCGACGCCGCGGTGGTGCCCTGGTTCATCAGCGCGAAGAACGCCTGGTTGTAGTCGTCGGCCAGGATCCGGCTCAGGTTCGCCCCGTCCACCCCGATCACCAGCACGTTCGGGTTCGGATCCGCGATCAGCGACGGCCCGGCGATCTGGGTCATCGAGTAGGTGCGACGCACGGTGGCCCGCTCGAACTCGTTGCGCACCAACGACAACAGCCCGGTGAACAGGGACGCGTTGAACGGCGACCAGTCGCCCGGTCCCAGGATCGGGGTGAAGATTGCCGACACCAGGTCGTTGATGATCTTCACGATCGCCTCGATCGGCTGCACCGGCACGCTGGGGACGGTCACCGCCGCGGTGCGGAACGTCTCCTGGGCGTCCTCCTGCGCGGCCTGCCGCCCGGCCGCGAACGTGCTGAACGCGGACGTGCCGGGTTCACCGGCCTCGTCGATCTCGTCGGCCTCGTCGATCTCGTCGATCTCGTCGATCGAGTCGATCGCGTAGTCCTTGGTGGCCTCCGGCTCCGGCGTCGAGGGCTCCTGCTCCTGCCCGCGCTGCGGTTCCGGAGGGTTCACCTCGGTGCCGCCGCCGGCCGGTGCCTCGTGGGCGGGCTCCTCCTCGACCGGCTCAGAGGACTCATCGTCCCCGAGGCCGTCCCCGAGGCCGTCCCCGACATCCTCGCCGAGGTCGTCGCCGAGTTCGAGGTCCCCGCTCAGCGCGGCGTCGAGGTCGAGGTCCCCGCCGTCCTCCTCACCGGCATCGGGACCCTCGTCGCCCAGCGTGCCGCCGTCCTCGGCGTCCTGCCCGCCGACCGAGGTCTCGCCCGGATCGTTCGCCTCACCCGGTGACGACGGTGACTCGCTTGCTGACGAGGTGGTGCCCGGTTCCTCGGCGTAGGCGAACCCCGGCGCGGTCGCCACCGCCACGCCGACTCCTAACGTCACCGCCAACGCACCGACCCGGCCGATGTACCTGGCATACCCCATCGCAACGTCCCTCCGGCGACAAACTGGTTCGCGCGGGAGCCTGGTACCCCGCGCGAAAAACTTGCTGTGCGGCAAATTACGCCTTCCGGCGGCCCGGTTTGCGCAGATTCGGCGAAGTCAGCGCGGCGGCTGCGTCGCCAGGTACTCGGCGACGGGGATCCGCGTCGGCGAGAAGTACCCGACCGGCAGCAGCACGTCACCCATCGTCGTCTTGTAGTACACCTGCCAGCGGTGGTACGCCGGGAACGCGGCCGGGTCGGCGGCCATCAGGTCGGCGTAGTCGAGGACCGCGCGCACGTAGTGGTCGGAGTTGTTGTACCGCCACAGCGCGTGGTGGGGGTCGCCGGCGAAGTTGTTGGCGGCCAGGTAGCGGCCCGCGGCCAGGATCGCGTCGCGCGGGGCGTTGATGTCGCCGCCGTCGCCGTACGCCGCGAACGTCGACGGCAGGAACTGCATCGGCCCCTGCGCCCCGGCCGTGCTCACCCCGTTGATCCGCCCGAACGCCGTCTCGATGAAGTTGACCGCCGCCAACACATTCCACGGCACCCCCGACGCGGCCTCGGCCTCCCGGTAGTAGCCCAGCAGCTCCTCGGCCGGCGTCGGCTCGACGATCCGCCACGCCGGCACGGTGTCCTTCTCGGTGCCCTCGCTCAGCGCGGTCAGGTGCCGGCGCGCGCTGATGTTGCCGTCGTAGAAGCCCAGCAGTTCGGCCGGAATCCGGGGCCGCACGATCGCATCCCACTCCGGGTGCCGCCCGATGGTGCGGTAGGCCGCCTGCTGGCGGTGCGCCGCGGCGGTCAGCAGCTCCGGCGACGACGCCGGGTCGCGCAGCGCGCGTTCGTCGGCGACCAGATCGTCGGCGATGCGCACCGGATCGCTCGCCAGCTCGCGGGGCGCCGGGGCGGGCGGGGGAGGCGGCGGTGCGGCTGGCTGCGACTGTGACGCCGGGGGAGGTGCCGCCGTCGGCGACGGCTCCGGCTGCTCCGACGGTGCGCACGCCAGCGCCAGCGCGACGACGACGAGAGCCGGTGCGACAGGCCGAAATACCGCGATCGCTGACATCGCTCCTCCTGACCCGGCTAGCGTGGCGCCGACCGCCCGATACCGGCCAATACTAGGAGCACGGGATGGCTTGGGACTTCAGCACCGAACCGGAGTGGCAGGAGAAGCTCGACTGGGTCAAGCGGTTCTGCGAGGAGAAGGTCGAACCGCTGGACCACGTGTTCCCGCACGCGGTGCGCTCACCCGATCCCGCGGTCAAGGCCTACGTGCGCGAACTGCAGCAGGAGGTCAAGGACCAGGGGCTGTGGGCGATCTTCCTGGACAAGGAGCTCGGCGGGCCCGGCTACGGTCAGCTCAAGCTGGCGCTGCTCAACGAGATCATCGGCCGCTACCCGGGCGCCCCGCACATGTTCGGCGCGTCGGCGCCCGACACCGGCAACATGGAGATGCTGGCCGCCTACGGCACCGAGGAGCAGAAGGAACGCTGGCTCAAGCCGCTGCTGAACCAGGAGATCTTCTCGGCCTACTCGATGACCGAACCGCAGGGCGGCAGCGACCCGAACCTGTTCAAGACCCGCGCCGTGCGCGACGGCGACTCCTGGGTGATCAACGGGGAGAAGTGGTTCACCTCGGCGGGCCGCGTCGCCGACATCCTGTTCGTGATGTGCACCAACGGCATGTTCATCGTGCCGCGCGACACCCCCGGCGTGGAGATCATGCCCGAGCCGCGCAACCACAACCACATCATCTACCGCGACGTGCGCGTGCCGCTCGACCACCTGCTCGGTCCCGAGGACGGCGCGAAAGTGTTGGCGCAGAGACGACTTGGCGGTGGACGCATCCACCACGCGATGCGCACCATCGCGCAGTGCAACCTGGCCTTCGACATGATGTGCGAGCGGGCTCTGAGCCGGCAGTCGCACGGCAAGGTGATCGCCGAGCACCAGATGGTGCAGGAGAAGATCGCCGAGTCCTACGCGATGATCAGGATGCTGCGGCTGTTCGTGCTGGAGACCGCGTGGAAGATCGACAACACCTCCACCCAGGAGGCGCGCACCGAGATCGCGGCGGTCAAGTTCACGATGGCGCGGGTGCTGCGGGAGGTGTCGTTCAACGCGCTGCACATCCTCGGTTCGCTGGGCACCACCGATCTGACCCCGATCCAGGCGATGTACGCCGCGGCGCCGACGATGGGCATCGCCGACGGCGTCGACGAGGTGCACAAGGCCACCGTCGCGCGGCGCGTCCTGCGCGACTACCGCCCCCACGACGGCGACTTCCCGACGGAGTTCCTGCCGTACAAGCGCGAGGAGGCGCGGTGCAAGCTGCAGCCGGTCCTCGACGCCCGCCCCGAGCTGGCGGCCGCCGCCGAGCGCTACCGGAAGTACCTCGGCCGGCGCGCCTAGGGTGAGCGCATGCGAATCGTCGTTTCCGGTCTCGGCGTCATCGTCACGCTGTTCGGGGTGCTGTTCACGCTGCAGGGTGTCGGCGTCGTCGGCGGCAGCCCGATGAGCGACACCACCACCTGGTCGGTGCTCGGCCCGATCATCGCCGTGATCGGCGTCGGGCTGGCCATCACCGGTGTGCGTATGCGGTAACGAACCTGGCAGGCTGTAACAGACCGCGGGGTACAGGGCGATGAACTCTTCGAGACCGGAGTCCGCGCTCGGGGGACCGCGGCGGACCGCCATGTTCGAAGGAGGATGTGCGCGATGGGTGCACCCAAGGACAAGTTCCGCAGGCACGGTGTCGCCGCGCTTGCGTCAGGGGTCGCGATCTCGCTGACCGCCCTGACCGCCGGGTTGTCGCCTGCTGTCGCGCAGCCGGACTCCGACGGCGACGTCGTGACGACGGTCGCGCCGGCGCCCGAGATCCCCCAGGTCAGCGCCCCGGAGCCGCAGCGGCCCACCTCGGCGCCCGAGCCCGCTGCGCCGCAGGCCCCGCCCACCCACGCCACCCAGGCGCCCGCACCGCAGCAGCCCCAGGCCCCCGCGCCCGAGCCGGAACCCGCGCCGGCACCGGAACCTGCGCCGGAGCCCCAGACTCAGGCACCTCAAACCCAGGCACCTCAAACTCAGGCCCCGCGGACCAGCACCGTCGTCGAGACGGCCGAACCGGAGCCGGCGACCGAGGAACCGTCGACCTCGGTCGAGCGCGCACCGTCGACCACGACCGCCCCGAGTACCGCCCCCAGCACCCGGGCGCGGACCACCGAGGAGTCGGACACCGAGGAGACCTCGCAGTCGGACACCGAGGAGACCTCGGATTCGGACCCGGAGGGGACCTCGACGCGCTCGTCGGCCGCGCTGGCGCCGGAGACCAGCACGTCGGAGACTGACGAGTCGAGCACCTCGACCAGCAGCACGGAGACGTCCACGACGTCGGACGAGTCCGAGGGCAAGGCTGAGGGCGAGGAGAGCGCCGAGGAGTCCTCCGAGGACAGCACCGAGGAGTCCGACAAGCCGACGGTGTCGATCACCCAGGCGGCCAAGGAACTCGAGACCCTGGTGCCGGAGACCCTGGATGCGCCCGAGGAGGACATCGAGCTCGCCCGCAAGGCCGAACCGGTCTTCGAGCCGGAGCCCGAGCCCGCGCCCGAGCCGGAGATCGAGGCGCTCAAGCAGTCCATCGACCTGTCGCTGGGCCTCGACGGCACCAAGCCCAGCGCCAGCGCCAAGGTCGAGCTGGAGAACAAGCAGGAGCGCGGCGTCGAGTTGGTCTCCAACGTCCGGCAGTGGCGCCCCGACTGGATCGAGTACGACGAGTACTACCGGCCCGTGCTGATGAACCCGTTCCGCCAGCCGGTGCGCATCGTCTACGTCTACGACATGCGCCCGCGCATCCTCTACATCCCGCCGCTGGCGCGGATGGTGATCGAGGCGGCCCAGTTCGCGGCCTACAGCTTCACCGCGGCCGTGCTGGCTCCGGTGAACGCGGCGATCGACCTGGCGCAGGCGGCCACCGCCGTCGCGGTGGGCACGTTCTTCGGCGGCGGCTACTTCCCGGGTGCCGGGCTGCCGCTGCCGCCGCCCCCGCCGCCGGTGGCGCGTTTCGACAACGTGCCGGTGTTCGTGAACTACTCGAACGCGCGCTACGAGCCCTTCCGGGTGCGCCAGATCGTCGACGTCGGCGAGGACAAGGCGTACGGCGGGCGCAAGGTGCTGCTCGACGGCGCCACCCCGGTCTGGGGTGAGTGGACCCAGACGGCCAACGGGGAACGTCAGTTCGAGGTGCGCAAGACCCAGCAGTTCCCGGGTCTGAGCGAACCGGCCGAGGGTCCGCTGCCCGGCGACTACCGGCTGCGGCTGGCCGCCGACGAGTCGTCCACGGGCGGCGGGATGTCCGGACGCGACATCTTCCTGATGGTGTCCGCCGGTGTGATCGGCACCCTGGGCTTCGGCGCGATCGCGCTGGCATTCTTCCTCGGCCGCCGGCGACCGGAAGCCTGAGCGACCCGGGCATCGCCTGGTGCATGATGGGGCGATGCCCGAGGTTCGCGTAGGGCCCCTGCTTCGGCACGTGGGCGCCACCGACGCGACGGTCTGGGTCGAGACTGACCAGGCCCCTGCCGGGTCGAGGTGCTGGGGCATCACGCGGACACGTTCGAGGTCGAAGGACACCACTTCGCGCTGGTCTGCGTGGCCGGCCTGGACCCGTCGCGGGAGCATCCCTACGCGGTGCACCTGGACGGCCAGAAGGCTTGGCCGCCCGACGATTACGACTTCCCGCCGCCGCGGATCCGGTTGATGCGGCAGGACGGGTCGCTGCGGCTGGTGTTCGGGTCCTGCCGGGCGTCGGCGCCGCACCACCCGCCCTACACCCACCGGCACTGGTGGCACCTAAAGGGGCAGGGGATCGACGTGCTGCGCGCGTACGGGCTGCGGATGCGCGAGCAGCCGTCGGCGCTGTGGCCCGACGCGCTGATGATGCTCGGCGACCAGCTCTACGCCGACCAGGTCAACGACACCATCAAGGATCTGGTCGCCGAACGCGAGGTGCACGCCGACGGGCCCGTCGAGGTGCTCGAGGACTTCGAGGAGTACTGCATCGGCTACTGGGACGCCTGGCGTGATCCCGTGGTGCGGTGGATGCTGTCCACGCTGCCGTCGTCGATGATGTTCGACGACCACGAGATCAACGACAAGTGGAACACCTCGCAGGCGTGGCTGGCCGAGAAGCGCCGCACCGACTGGTACCAGACCCGCATCATCGGCGGGCTGATGGCGTACTGGATCTACCAGCACCTGGGCAACATGTCGCCCGACGAACTGGCCGAGGACACGACGTTTCAGCGCGTGCAGGCCACGCGGCAGGGCGCCGACGCGATCCACCGACGAGGAATGGGACTGGATCACCGCGAAGGTCGACGGGCACTACAAGCACCTGCTGTTCGCCAGCTCGGTGCCGATCCTGCTGCCGTACGGGATGCACGACGTCGAGGCCTGGACCGAGGCGGTGGCCGACGGGGCGTGGGGACGACGGTTCACCTGGCTGGGGGAGAAGCTGCGCATCGCGGCCAACCTCGACCACTGGGCGTGCTTCCAGGACAGCTACCGCGGCTTCGAGGACCTGGTGGTCGACGTCGCGGCGGGCAGGCGGGGGCAGGCGCCGCACCGCCCACGACGACGAAGCTGTGGCAGGTGGTGTGCTCGGGCCTGCGCAAGGACACCTCGGCGGTCGAGTCGATGGTGTTGCGGCTCGGACACACCCGGGTGGCGTCGGCGGTGGGGCGGACGCTGCGCCGCACCGTTGCCGTCGACCCGCCGCGGCTGCGGTGGCGGGCCGTCACCAAACCGCAGTTCCGCAACCAGATCGGCACGCTGGAGTTCGCTGGAGGTCGGATGGCGGTGCGCATCGAACGGGCCACCGGCGGGTGGCGCCGGCCGCGGCTGACACCGGTGATCGAGCAGCGGCTGCTCTAGGTGTCCGCCGGTCAGGCGGGTGTGAGGTGGATCGGCAGGCGGGTGGGGCCGCGCAGCGAGCTGTGAGTCGACCACTTCGTCGGGCCCGCCGGGCTGATTCGCGCCACCCGGGTGACGAGTTGGCGCAGCACCGCCTGCGCCTCCATCCGCGCCAGCGGTGCCCCCAGGCACATGTGCGCGCCGTATCCGAACGCGACGTGCTTGCGCGGATCCCGGTCGGCGCGGAACTCGTCGGGCTCATCGAAGACCGTGGGATCGCGGTTGGCCGCACCGAACGACAACAGCACCCGGGACCCCGTCGGGATGACGACGTCACCGATGCGGTAGTCGGCCCGGGTGTAGCGGTACAGGTTCTGGATCGGTGTGGTGAACCGCAGATGTTCCTCCACCGCAAGCGGAATCAGATCCGGGTTCGCGCGGATGAGGTCGTACTGATCCGGGTGGCGGGCGAAGGTGTCGAACATTCCGCCGAGGAGGTTGGTCGTGGTCTCGTTGCCGGCGATGAGCAGGTGGATGGCTATCAGCAGCAGCTGCTGGTCGGTGAGGCTTCCGTCGGTGTTGTGCGCCAGCAGTCGCCCGAGAACGGTGTCTGACCCCTTGAGCCCGCCTGCGGCGAACTGCCTTCGGAAATAACGGTGTAGGGCCGCCATGGCCACCGCGGACCTGGCCGCGTCGGCGACGCCGGTGATCGTGGGTTTGAGTTCCATCAGCCCCACGCCGCGCTCCGACCACCGGCGGAAGTCGTCGAGGTCGGTGTCGGGAACCCCGAGGATGGCGGCGATCAGACGGATCGGCATCGGAATCGCCAGGCGCGTCACGACATCGCAACCCGGGTTGTCCAGCAGTTCGATGACGAGTTCGACAGCGAGCTTCTCGACGATCTCCTGCCAGGACTCCATGGCGCCCCTGCTGAATCCGGGTTGCACCTGTCTGCGCAGGCGGGCGTGTTCGTCGCCGTCGGTGAGCACCGCCAGCGGCGCGGAGAACCGCAGCCGGGTCACGCCCTGACTGCTGGTGACCTGGTCGGTGTCGCGCAGGGCGGCGCGCACATCGTCGAGACCGGCCACGATGAATGTCGCGCGCCGCGGGTTGTAATGCACACGGCCGCCGCGGTGCAGGGCCCGATACGCGTCGAAGGGCTGGGCGGCGGTGGCCGGATCCTGCGGGTCGTAGTCGGTGTTGATCGCACCGGTCCAGCCGGTGTAGCCACGCCGGCGGGTGCGGATCGCGGCGGCGACATTCATCCGGACCGCATCGCCGACCAGCCGCACAGTCTGGCTCATCGCCGGTCGGTCATCGGACCGCCAGTTCCAACCGCTCCAGCCTGCGGACCAGGATGCTGGGCAACCACTTTCCGACGTCGGCGGCCTCGATCCACTCAGTCCGGTCCAGCAGCATGCCCAGCACGATCCGGGCCTCCAGGCGGGCCAGCGCGGCGCCGACGCAGAAGTGGGCACCCTTGCCGAATGTCACGTGCCCCTTACCGGTGGGCCGGTCGAGCCGGAACTCCTGCGGGGAGTCGAACTGCGCCGGATCGCGGTTGGCCGCCCCCCACAGCAGCAGCAGGTGCGAGTCCGCGGGCAGGTCGACGCCACCGAGGGTGGTGTCGCGCAGCACGTGCCGGTAGTGGCCGCGGAACGGCGGCTCGAACCGCAGCGTCTCCTCGATGAAGGGTGCCAGCAGACTGCGGTCCTCGCGGACCTGTCGCTGAATCTCCGGGCGGCTGACCAGAATCCAGGCCGCGCTGCCGAGAAGCGACGCGGTGGACTCGCCCGCGGCGGAGAACAGCGTGAGCATGATGTTCAGCGCCGTCGGCTGTTCCACCTCGCCGGACGCGCACCGCGCCGCCAGGTCGCCGATCAGACCCGGTTGCGGATCGGCACCCGCCTGCTCGAAGTGCTGCAGGACATATCCGGCCAACTCCATGGCGGCCATGCCCGCGGCCGCGAGTTGCTCCTCGGTGACGATGCCGTCCAGCAGCGTGGTGGTGGCGTAACCCCACTGGATGAGCTTGTCCACGTCATCGTGGGGGAGGCCGAGCAATTCGGCGACGACCTTCATCGGAAGCCGGTTGGCGATCGCGCTCATCCACTCGATCCGGCCGTCGCGCACCGACTCCGCCCAGAGTTCGTGCGCCGTCTTCTCGGCGAACTCCTCGATGACCTGCACCCGTCTGGCGGACAGGTGCGGCAGCAGGATCTTGCGGTGCACCGCATGGGCGGGGTCGTCGGCGGTGGCCAGCGCGTGCGCGGGATCGCCGAGCGGCATCATCGGAAACGGGTTGACCGCCCCGCTCTCGTCGAACGTCACGGTCGCGGTGAGGTTGGAGGAGAAGTCCTCCACCCGGGTGACGGCGTCGACGAGCGCGTCCCAGCCGCAGACCGCGTAGAAGTCCGAGTCGCCGATCCGGTGCACCGGCGCCTCGGCGCGCATGCGCTCGTAGAGCGGGTACGGATCCTGGATGGTGTCTGTGCCGAAGAACTGAACCGGGTCGTCCAAGACCGTCATGCGCCTAAGCGTTGAACTCCCGGTGGAGTGCGTCAATGGTGCGGCGCGAAGTTGACAATCCGACCCCGCTCGGGTGGCAGCAGCATTTCTCACATATCTGCCTTGAACAGCGAATATGCATGGGAAGATCGACAGGACTTCTCTCATATTGAGAGAAGGAAGATGCGAGCTCTTATCGCGGGAGGCGCCGGGGTGGCGGACTGGCTGGTCGGACAGGACCGCGGCGCGGAGGCCAGAAAGCGGATCTACACCGCCGCCGCGGAGCTGATCGCCCGCCGCGGCTGGGACGCCTTCACCATCGAGGCGCTCGCCGAGAAGGTGCACTGTTCACCGGCCACCATCTACCGGCACGCGGGCGGCAAGACCGCGATCCGCGACGCCGTCGTGGCGATGCACGCGGCCCGCACCGTGGAGACCGTGCGTGAGGCCATCGACGGACTCACCGGCGGTGAGCGCGTCGTCACCGCGACGGCGCTGGCGTTGCAACGGGTCCGGTCCGACCCGTTGATGCGGGCCATCCGCACCGCAAGCCCGCCGGTCGACAGCGACTGGCTGCCGGCCTCGGAGGCCGTCGCGCGGTTCGCGGGCGAGATGCTGGGGCTGGAGGAGCCCGATCCGTTGGCCGAGCAGTGGCTGATCCGCGTATTCCTGGCGTTGATCACCTGGCCGATGAAGGACGCCGACGCGGAATACCGGATGCTGCAACGATTCTTGGGACCCGTGTACGACGCGAACCGATAGACGTCAGGACTAACCCGCGCCCTTGCCGTTGTCGACGCGGTAGATCGCGCCGTGGACGGCGGCGGCGTCGTCGCTGGCCAGAAACGCGATGGTCTTGGCGACGTCGACGGTGTCCATGAACCCGCGCGGCGAGGCGATCCGCATGATCAGGTCCCAGTCGGCGTTGTCGGGCGCGCTGAACTCGGTGGTCTGCGCGGTCGGCATCCCGCCCGGGCAGACGCAGTTGACCCGCAGCTTCTCCTTGGTGAACTCGACGGCCAGCGCCCGGGTCAGGCCGACCAGTCCGTGCTTGGCCGAGCAGTAGCCTGCGGAGTACACCTCGCCCTCGACACCCGCGATCGACGAGACGTTGACGATGTTGCCGCCGGACTCCAGCAGGTGCGGCAGCGCGGCGCGACAGAGGTAGAACGGGCCGTTGAGGTTGACCGCGAGGTCGCGCTCCCACTCCTCGTCGGTCATGGTCGCGGTGTGGCGCATCTGGTGGTAGCCCGCGACATTGACGAGCACGTCCAGGCGGCCGAACGTGTCGACACACCGGGCGACCGCGTCACCGCAGGCCGCCGACGACGTGACGTCGACCGAGGCGAACCGTCCGCCCGGGACGTTCTCGAACACCGTGGCCATCCGCTCGGCATCGCGCGCGATCCCGAACACCGTCGCGCCGCGCTCGGCGAACAGCTGCGCGACCGCCGCGCCCAGCCCCGCCGACGCTCCCGTCACCAATGCGACCTTGCCCTCGAGTTGCGTCATGGTTGTAGACCTTCTCACGGCCGCGCCGAGCGAGAAGCTGTGGCTGTCCGATCGCCGGGATTACGACCAGGAATGCTATTTCGGCGGGGTCGGCGCGGCGGCGCGCGGGCGCTCCGGCGGCACCGCGGCCAGCAGCGCCCGCGTGTACTCCTGGCGCGGCGACGCGAACAGCTCCGCGGCGGTCCGATATTCGACCGCCGCCCCGTCGCGCATCACCAGCACGTCGTGGCTGACCTGCTGCACGATCGCCAGATCGTGGGCGATGAACAGATACGTCAGCCCCAGCTCGCGCTGCAGCCTCGCCAACAGGTCCAGCACCCGCGCCTGCACCGACACGTCCAGCGCCGCGGTCGCCTCGTCGAGGATCAGCAGCTCCGGCTCACCCGCCAGCGCCCGCGCGATGCTCACCCGCTGCCGCTCGCCGCCGGAGAGCTCGTGCGGATATCGCGACGCGAAATCCGTTGGCAGACCGACCAGTTCTAGTAGCTCAGCGACCCGGGCGGCCCGCGCCTGGCGGCCCCGGGCCAGCCGGTGCACGATCAGCGGCTCGGCGATCGTCGCACCGACCCGCGCCCGCGGGTTCACCGACGAGAACGGATCCTGAAACACCAGCCCGATCCGCCTGCGCATCGCCTTGGCCGCCGACCCGCGCACCCCGAACACCTCGTCGCCGCCGAGCGTCGCCGTACCGGCGTCCGGTGTCACCAGACCCGTCAGCGCCGCCGCCACCGTCGACTTGCCCGACCCGGACTCGCCGACCAGCCCCAGCGTGGTGCCGCGCCGGATCTGAAACGACAGGTCGTTCACCGCGTGCAGTTGACCGAACCGCACGTCCAGTCCCGACACGTCGAGCAGCACCGGCGCGTCGGGCACCTCCGGCGGGCCCGGCCGCCCGATCAGCGGTCGCGCCGCCAACAGCTCGCGGGTGTACTCATGGCGCGGCGTGTCGAACACCTCGCCGACCGTGGCCTGCTCCACCGCCGACCCGTCGCGCAGCACCGTCACGTCGTCGGCGACCTGCCCGATCACGCCCAGGTCGTGGCTGATCCACACCACCGCGGTGCCGAAATCGCGCTGCAGCTGCGCCACCAGCTCGACGATCTGCGCCTGCGTCGTCACGTCCAGCGCCGTGGTCGGCTCGTCGGCCACCAGCAGCTCCGGATCGCACGCCATCGCGATCGCGATCATCACCCGCTGGCGCTGCCCACCGGAGAGCTGATGCGGATAGGCCTCCAGCCGCCGCTGCGCCTCCGGCAGCCCGACCGCCTCCAGTAGCTCCAGTGCCCGGCCGCGCGCCTGCCGCCGCGTCATGTTCCGGTGTGTCTCCAGCGATTCGGTGATCTGGCGCTCCAGCGTCAGCAGCGGGTTCAGCGACGTGCCCGGGTCCTGGAACACGAACCCGATGCGGCCGCCGTGCACGCTGCGCAGCAGCCTGGGGGAGGCGCCGACGAGCTGCGTGTCGCCGGCCAGCGTCGACGTGCCGGAGACCGTCGCACCGGGCGCGTCCAGCAGACCCGTCGCCGCCAGCACCGTCATCGACTTACCCGACCCGGATTCGCCCACGATGCCCAACGTCTGCTCGCGCTGCACGTCGAACGACACCCCGTGCACGATCTCGCGCCTGCCGATACCCACCCGCAGGTCCCGCACACTCAACACGCTCATTTCGAGCGGGCCTCGATCATGGTGCGCTGCTTGGGATCCAGCACATCGCGCAGCCCGTCGCCGAGCAGGTTGAACGCCAGCACCGCGACGAAGATCGCCGCGCCCGGGAACACCGCCATCCACCACGCCAATGTCACGAAACCCTGCGAGTCGAAGATCATCCGGCCCAGCGACGGCTGCGGCGGCTGAATCCCCAAGCCCAGGAACGACAACGCCGCCTCCGACAGGATCGCGAACGCCAGCGACAACGAGGTCTGCACCACCAGCGGCCCCGCGATGTTCGGCAGGATGTGCCTGCGCAGGATGTAGAGGTCCCCGGTGCCCATGCTCCGCGACACCGACACGAACGGCTCCACCCGCACGCTGAGCGTGCTGGCCCGCGCCACCCTCGCGAAGATCGGCGTGTAGACGATGCCGATCGCCAGGATCGTCGTCGTCACACCGGGACCCAGGATCGCCACCACCGCCAGCGCCAGCAGCAGCACCGGGAACGCGAACATCACGTCGACCACCCGCATCACCACGGTGTCCAGCCAGCCGCCGCGATACCCGGCGACCACCCCCACCGTCACACCCACCACCACCGCGAACGCCACACTGACCACCGCGACCCGCATCGACGCCTGGATCGCCACCAGCACCCGGGAGAACACGTCGCGGCCCAGCTCGTCGGTGCCGAACCAGTGCGCCCCGCTCGGCGGCTGCAGCGCATCGGGCACGTCGACGTCGTTGACCCCGTACGGCACAATCCAGTTCGCGCTGACCGCGACCACCGCGATCACCACCAGCAGGGCACCGCTGACCACCGTGACCGGGTTGGCCAGCAGCAGCCGCCACGCCGACTTCCGCTCCGTCATGACAGCCGGATCCTCGGGTCGACCACCGCGTACAGCACGTCCACGAGCAGGTTGATGAGCAGAAACAGCGCCGCGATCAACAGGATCGCGCCCTGGATCACCGGATAATCGCGGGCCGCCACCGCGTTGAACACCAGCCTGCCCAGCCCGGGCCAGGCGAACACCACCTCGACGACGATGACCCCCGACATGATCGTCGCCAACTGGATACCGGTGATCGTCAGGATCGGGATCAACGCGTTGCGCACCATGTGCCGCAACGTGACCACCCGCGGCGCAAGGCCTTTCGACCGGGCGGTGCGCACATAACCCATCGCCGCGACCTCCAGCACCGCCGAACGCACATAGCGCGTCATGATCGCCCCCGCGACCAGACCCACCGTCAGCGCCGGCAGCACCAGGTGCCGCAGCCACCCGCCCGGATCACCGAACAGCGGCCGGTACCCCGACGTCGGCAGCCAGTGCAGCGTCGACGCGAACAACGCGATCAGCAGAATCCCCATCCAGAAGTCCGGGATCGACACCCCGAACTGGCTGCCCACCCGCACGAGCGCGTCGCTGACCCGGCCCTCCCGCAGCGCCGACCAGATGCCCGCCGGCAGCGCGATCACCAACGCGATCACGATCCCGGCCGCCGCCAGCGACACCGTCGCGGGCAACCGGTCCAGCAGCACCTCGGTCACCGGGTCGCCGTTGCGGAAACTGACCCCGAGATCGCCGCGCACCGCCGATGCGACGTAGCCGAAGAACTGCCCGACGATCGGCCGGTCCAGCCCGCTGGCCGAGCGCAACGCCTGGTAGGCCTCCGGCGTGTAGCGGGTGCCCAGCGCGATGCGCACCGGATCGCCCGGCACCAGGTGCACCAGCGCGAAACTGGCGATCAGCACCCCGAACAACACCACCACCGAATACGCCAGCCGCCGGGCCAGGAAGCGGGTCACCGGATGAGAGAGCAAGCCGCTCATGACGATTCGTCCTCACCCAGCACCGCGGTGCGGAACCGCACGGCGCCGTCGCGGCGCGCCTCGTACCCGGACAGCGCCGGCGTCCACGCCTGGATCACCGAGGGGTTGTACAGGTACAGGTAGGACACCTTGTCGGCGATGATCGTCGCGGCCCGGCGGTAATCCTCATAGCGCGCCGCCGGATCCGTCTGCACCCGGCCGTCGTCGAGCAGCCGGTCCACCTCCGGGTCGGAGAACCTCTGCGCGTTGCTCGACCCGTTCGTGTGGTGCTGCGCGTAGTAGAAGTCGTCGGGATCGATGATGCCCAGCCAGCCCATCATCAGCATGTCGAAGTTGCCGGCGTTCTGCTCGTCGAGCCACGTCGCGAAGTCGACGGTGCGGATGCGCACCGTAATACCCAGCGGCGCAAGGTTGTCCGCGATCACCTGCGCCGCGGTCACCGTCTCCGGGTACTCGCTGGTGACCAGCATGTCCAGGTCGACGTCACCGACGCCGGCCTCGTCGAGCAACCGCCGCGCGGTGTCGGGGTCGTGGCGGTAGCGGTCGTAGGGCGCGTACCACGGGTTGCCCCGCGGGATCGCCAGCTGGTTGGCCACGGCGGTGCCGTAGCTGGTGGACTGCACGATCGCGTCGCGGTCGATCCCGTAGGCGACGGCCTGGCGCGCCCGCACGTCGTTCCACGGCGGGTGCGCCTCGTTGAGCGCCAGATACCAGTAGTCGTTGCTCGCGGTGACCGCCAGATGCACCGAGTCGTCGTCACGCAACTGCGCCACCCGCTGCGTCGGTACCGAATCCGTCCAGTCGACCTCACCGGCCTGCAGCGCCGACAGCGCCGTCGACGCCTCCGAGATGAACCGGAACGTCACCCCCGGAATGCGCGGGGCGCCGCCCCAGTAGTCCGGGTTGGCGGTCAGCGTGATCGAGTCCCCGCTGCGCTGCGAGGCGAACGCGAACGGCCCGGTGCCGACCGGATGGGTGGCGATCCGCCCGCTTTCCACGTTCGCCCGCGACACGATCGCCATGCCCTTGAACCCGCCGATGTTGGTCAGCAGGTTCGGGGTGGGCTGGCGGACCCGCAGCTGCACGGTCAGCGGATCGACCGCGCGCACCTCGGTCACCGCCGCGAACTTGTCGGCGTTGGTCAGCTGCTCGTCGATGATCCGCCGGTAGGAGAACACCACGTCATCGGCGGTCAGCGGACTGCCGTCGTGAAACGTCACGCCCGGGCGCAACCGGAACGTCCAGGTCAGCTGATCCGGGCTGACCTCCCACGACCGCGCCAGCGCCGGGCGCATCTGCAGGTCGGCGTCCGGCTCGACCAGCGTGTCGAACACGTTCTCCAGCACCTCGAACGAGAAGTAGGCGCTGGTCTTGTGCGGGTCGAGCTGATCGGGCTCCCCGGCGATCGCGGCGACCAGGGCGCCCGACGCGCCGCCCAGGTCGACCCGCTGCCCGGTCGAGCACGCGGCAAGGCAGACGAGCGCAGCGACAACGGCCAGCAGTCGTCTCACCGCCGTCCTTTACCCCGCACCCGTGGTGACCGAAACCCGGAGCCGGACAAAGTTGTGACGGGCGCCCGTGCACACTGAGATACTGCGAAGCACTGTCGACGGCTGGAGGCACGGGTTGAGGAAGACGATCGCGCGACTGTTCACCGCCGCGGCGCTGGTCGCGGGCACCGCGCTCGGCGCGGCGGCCACCGCGGGCGCGCAGGGCGACGTGAAGTCCCCGGACACGCCGGAAGGCATCTACACCGTCCGCATCGCAGGCCAGGCCGAGAACACCTGGGAGATCTACCCGAGCTGCGTGCCGACCGTCGGCGACCTGCGCGAACCGCTCATCGACGCCGTCGGCTGCCGGTTGAAGATCACCCCGAAGGGCCGCGGCGGCGCGGAGGCCGTCCAGGTCAACGGCAAGTGGACGTTCTTGGCGAACACCTTCGACTCGGTGCGCCAGTGCCCCGACGGCACCACCGGGCTGCAGAAGGAGGTCTACTCCTTCGACGGCAACACCCTGACCGGCAGCGTACAGATCTTCACCAACGAGGGGGTGTGCGGCCAGCCGGCCGGGATGGTCGAGTTGCCGCTGACCCTGGAGTACAAGGAGCCGCTGGCCCACCCGGTCACCCCGTACCCGCTGATCTGCGAGCCCGGCGGCCTGCGCCGCTGCTTCTAGGTGTCGCAGGGCTGGTGGGCACGACCCCGGCTGCCGCTGCGCGCCGGTAAGGCCGTCGACATCACCGGCCCCGGCCGCACCGACCGCTTCGGCGTCACCTGCACCGATCTCGGTGCCTCGGTGATCGCGCCGAACGGCAAGCTGGTGTCGGTGTTCGGTGACACCTTCTCCGGCGCCAAGGTCGGTCAGGGCGACTGGCGCTCACCGGTCATCCTGATCGGCACCGGCGACGCCGACCACGAGATCGTCTACGAGCGGGCCGGCGGCCCCGACCCCGACTACGCCCGCCAGCTGTGGCACTACATCCACGACGACGCCCGCACCGGGTGGCGCCGCGGCGGCATCAGCACCGTGATCCCGTCCGACCTGCTCACCGTCGGCGACTCGATGTACCTGCACGTCATCGTCAACCGCGGTTTCGGCAACGTGGTGTGGACCGAGATCTGGCGCTCCGACGACAGCGGCGTCAGCTGGACGCACCTGGGGGAGAAGGCCAAGTTCCCCGCCGACCTGCACGGCGGGCACGCCCAGTGCTGGGCCTGGGACTACGACCCCGACGAGCACTGGGTGTACGTGGCGGCCACCGGTTTTCAACGCGACAAGGGCATCATCCTGATGCGGGTACGGCCCGAGCAGATCGGCGACCGAAACCGCTACGTCAGCTGGGGATTCGCCAACGGCCGCTGGCAGTGGGGTGCCCCGGCGACGCCGATCACCCCGCCCGGGGAACGCTGGGGTGAGCTGGCGTTCCGCCGGCTGGCGCCCGGCAAGTGGGTGCTCGGCGGCTTCCTCGCCTCCGGTTACGCGCTGGCCTACCGGGTGGTGAGCGCACCGGTGGCGAACATGCACACCACACCGTTGCAGACACCCGTCGTCGGAACGGCCTGGCACGCCGAGAACCACGACGGAAACCAGGTCGCCCAGCTCTACGGCGGTTACCTGCTGCCGGGGTCACGCTTCGATATCGACGGTGGCGTAGGAATTGTCGTGTCGCAGTGGCACACCCGCGACGGATGGCCGTATCGCGCAATGCAATTCAAGATCGGGCTGCGTGACGACACGCAGACGGTGCCGCCGGACCCGGTCAACCTGTAGCTTTACCAGCGGGAATAACGAAGGAAGGCGGACCGTGGCGAGTGGGTCTGACGTGAAGCGGGTTGTGGTCTGGGGCACCGGTTTCGTCGGCAGGATGGTGATACCCGAGATCGTCAGGCACCCCCGGTTCGACCTGGTGGGTGTGGGCGTGAGCAACCCCGACAAGGTGGGTCGCGACGTCGGCGAGATCTGCGGCCTGGACACCCCGCTCGGGCTGGCGGCCACCGACGACGTCGACGCGCTCATCGCGCTGCGACCCGACGCGCTGGTGCACTACGGTCCCACCGCCAACCACGCCGACGCCAATATCGCGCTGATCACCCGGTTCCTGCGCGCCGGCATCGACGTGTGCTCGACGGCGATGACGCCGTGGATCTGGCCGGACATGCATCTGAACCCGCCCAACTGGATCGAACCGATCACCGAGGCCTGCGAGGCGGGCCGGTCGTCGTGTCTGACCACCGGCATCGACCCCGGCTTCGCCAACGATCTGTTCCCGATGACGTTGATGGGCCTGTGCTCGGAGGTGCGTCGGGTGCGCGCCTCCGAACTGCTCGACTACACCAACTACGAGGGCGACTACGACCGGGAGATGGGCATCGGTAAACCGCCCGAGTACCGGCCACTGCTGGAGAACCCTGACATCCTTATTTTCGCCTGGGGTGCAACGGTTCCCATGATCGCCCACGCGGCGGGCATCACGCTCGACGAGATCACCACCACCTGGGAGAAGTGGGTCACCCCCAACGACCGCCAGACCGCCAAGGGCGTCATCAAGGCGGGCAACGTCGCCGCGGTGCGGTTCACCATCAACGGGGTGTACAAGGGCGAGACCCGCATTCAGCTCGAGCATGTCAACCGTATCGGCCACGACGCCGCACCGGACTGGCCGTCGGGCACCCAGAACGACGTCTACCGCGTCGACATCGAGGGCACCCCGAGTATCTTTCAGGAGACCGCGTTCCGGTTCACCGACGGTTCGGGGCGCGACGCCGCCGCGGCCGGGTGCCTGGCGACCGGACTGCGAGCCCTCAACGCCGTGCCCGCGGTCAACGACCTGCCGCCGGGCTGGGTGACCGCCCTGGATCTGCCGTTGATCCCGGGTGCGGGCACCATCCGCTGACAACGAAGGGGAGAGCGATGGTTGACGGCGTAGGCATGTCCGTGGGGGCGACCACCCTCGCGGCGGTGGTGGTCGGCCGCGCCGCGGTGACCCGCTCACCCGTCCTGACCCGGTTCCCGCACCGGCCGCCGGAGGTCGGCGTGCCCAGCGAGAACCGCAACCTCAACGAACCGGGCCTGATCCTCACCGACTTCGTCGACCGCGTCGGCGATCCGGTCGGCATCGTCGCCGCCGACGGCACCACCCACCGCGCCGACGTCGTCCTCGCCGAGGCGCTGCGCGCACTGCTGCTCACCGTCGGCGGGGGCCGCCCGCCCGCCGGGCCCGTCGCGATCACCCATCCCGCGCACTGGCGGCCCGCCGCCGTCGAGGCGCTGCGCGGCGCCGTCACCGCGCTCCCCGAGCTGCGCCGGGCGGTGCTGCTCTCCGACGCGGAGGCCGCGCTGACCGCGCTGCAGACCGAGCCCGGCCTGCCCGGCCGCGGGGTCATCGCGCTGTGCGACTTCGGCGGCACCGGCACCAGCATCACGCTGGTCGACGCCGGCCGTAACTACCTGCCGATCGCCGAGACCGTCCGGCACCCCGACCTGTCCGGCGATCTCCTCGACCAGGCGCTGCTCACCCACGTCATCGACGACCTGTCCGCGGCCGGCACCATCGACCTGTCCGGCACCTCGGCGATCGGCTCGCTGAGCCGGTTGCGCGCGCAGTGCCGCGGCGCCAAGGAGCGGCTGTCGACGGCGACGTTCACCTCGCTGGTCGCCGAACTGCCCGGGCACCGCAGCGACGTGCGGCTGACCCGGACCGAACTCGACGACGTGCTGCGCGCACCACTGAACCAGTTCGTCGACGTTGTGCAGGACACGTTGCAGCGCAACGGGGTTCACCAACTCGCCGCGATCGCCACGGTCGGCGGCGGGGCCCGCATCCCGCTGATCATCACCACGCTGTCGGAGCGGTTCCGGCTGCCGGTCGTCACGATCGCCCAGCCCGAACTGGCCGCCGCGATCGGCGGTGGGCTGGCCGCCACGCGGGGCTCCGTCGAGGACGGTGCCACCGCGATGTCGCCGGCAGCCGACGTCACCGCCGCCCATCCGGACGTCGCCGCCGCCCCGACGGCCATGGCGCCCGCCGCCGAACCCCCGCCGTCGGAAGCCGCGCTGGCCTGGTCGGCCGCCGACGACGTGCCCGACGTCGTTCCCCCGGCCGACGGGCGCCCGGAGGTCTCGTTCGGCGACGACGCCGCCCAGCACGAGGAGGACGACGACTGGGACAACGTGCCGCCGCGGGCGCCGGTGCCGTGGTACCGCAACCCACTGGTGCCGCTCGGCTCGGGCATCGTCCTGGCGATACTGCTGCTGCTGGTCGCGGTGGTGTGGGTGCTGGCAGGCGACGAGTCCCCGCCGTCGCCCACACCGGCGTCGACCACCGCACCGCCGATGACCTTCAGCCAGGTGCCCCGGGAGCCCGAGCCCGCGCCGGAGGCGCCCGCCCCGGCCACCCAGGCACCGGCCCCGGTGAACCCGCCCCCGGTGACACAGACCGTCACCGCCGAACCGCCGCCTGCGCAGGAACCACCGGCAGAGCAGCCACCGGCCGAGGAGCCGCCGGCCGAGGAGCCGCCCGCGGAGCAGCCACCCGCCGAGGAGCCGCCCGCCGAGGAACCGGAGGAGCCGAAGCCGCCGGTGTGGACGCCGCCGACGTGGAGCCCGACCCCGCCGTACTCGACCGTCCCGGGGCTGCCGTGGGTGCCCGCCCCGCCGGGGTTCCCCAGCCAGCCGTAGCGCCAGCTACTGGGGCTGCTGGCGTTTGATCAGCACCACGTGCGCCAGCGGCAGCCGGGTCTGCTCGGGGTCGGCGGCCAGCCGCTCGGCCACCCCCTTCTCGAGGCGCTCGCAGAACTCGCTGGCCCGCGGGTCGGTCGCGCCGCCGTCGAGCGCCGCCAGCAGCGACGGGAACACCGCCGCCCGGGCGAACGCCGCCCACTGCGCACCGAAGACCCGCGCGTTGCCGTCGCGCCGGTACTGGTTCCAGTAGCGGTCCTCGGCGTCGAAGATCTCCAGGTGCTCGATCTCGAGCTGTTCGAACCGGCCCTTCGGCGCGAACGGCGCGCAGAAGTCCGCCTCGCTGCGCGCGACGATGGGCAGGCACATGCGGCGCCGCTCGTCGGAGGTGATCAGCCCGGCCCCGCTGACCTCGTCGAGCGCGTCGGCGATCGCGGTCAGCGTCGGGCGGTGGCCGGCGTCGCCGTCCTCGCCGATGCCCATCGTCATCACCAGCAGCCGGCCGCCGGGGCGCAGTTCCCGGCCCCGGAAGGCGATGAACTCGTGCCAGTCGTGGGCGGCCTGCCGGGCGTAGGCGGCACGCACCGCGGCGTCGCGGCTGTAGGCGATCTGGATGTGATCGGGGATCGGCGCCGGGGTGCGGCTGAGCCACTGGACCGCCCACGAGCTCCAGCCCAGGCTGACGCTGCTCGACGGCATGATCTGGGTGTAGAACGACCGGCCGATCGCGGTGGGAAACGTGTTCGCGTCCCTGGTCAGGTAGCTGTCGGGATCCTCGGACAGCGTTCGGAACAGCGCGGTGAAATCGTTGTCCGGCAGATCGGTGTGCACCACCAGGGCGGAGTGATCCGGACGGGTTCGCTTCCGCAGCACCGCGATTGCCGCGTTGATCGGCAGCAGCGAATTGTGTCCGGTGGCCGCGCCGTAGTCGGCGATCACGATCGGATGCGGCGGCGTCGGCATCGGCACGGCCCGGGCGGCGGCCTCGAACAGCTTGATCGCCGGCTGCAGACCGGGGGCGTGCAACCGCGACGCGGCGGTGTAGGCCGCGCTGTCCATCGGCTCGGGCCGCACGACGATGCTGGACTCGGGCACCGTCACCTCCGGTGATGCGCGAAAACGGATCGGTCGATCTCGACGGTAGTCCCCTCGCGTCGATGGTGTGCAGCAGCCCGGTAACGAAGCGGGGATTGGTGCGGCGGCGCCGACTCTCTCATGTCAGACTTTCGCGCATGAGCGGAAGGGGCGCATCGCGGGTAGCGGTTGCGGTCGCCGTGGTCACCCTCGTGGTCGGGGCGGTCGGCTTCATCGTCGCGATCGTGCTCAACGCTTTCGTACTCGACAAATACAACGCCTACGGCGAGGTCCCGATCCCCGGCACCGGCACCGTCGAGCTGCCCGCCGGTGAGGTGACCGTGAGCTTCCTCACCATCGACACCAGCCAGGGGGACGGCGGCTACCCGATCCCGGAGATCAGCGTCAGCATCGACCCGCCCGCCGGCGTCAACACCCCGACATTCACCGAAAGCATCGGCGGCACAACCTCAGTCATGAACAACACCTGGGTGCGACTGTGGACCGCCGACATCGAAAAGGCGGGTCAGTACCAGGTGCGGACCGACGGTGAGATCGCCGGCTACATCCGTCCCCGGCTGGCGTTCGGGCACGGCAGCGCCTACGGCTGGGTGACGTGGCTGTTCGGCGGGCTGACCGCCGCAGGCGTGGTGTGGCTGGTGGTCGGGTGGCTGTGGTCGGTGCGCGCAGGCAAGGCGGCGCGCCCGCTGGCCCCGCACGAACTGATCACCGACGACGACCCGCCACCCCCGCCGCCGTCGTTGCACGCGGTGTCACTAGACGCGGCCACCCGCGAGCCCGACGACCGGGGCATCCGGCTCGAACAGCTCAGACAACTTGCGGCGCTGCGGGATTCGGGCGCCCTCAGCGAGGAGGAGTTCCAGGCCGAGAAGCGCCGAATCCTGCGGGGCTAGTGGCTTGGGTCTGATCGGCCACTCAGTGGCCGCGAGCCACCCACTCGTCGTAGTGCACGATCTCGTCACCGATCGTCGTCGAGTCACCGTGGCCGGTGTAGACGACGGTCTCGCCGGGCAGCTTGCCCAGCCGGCCCGAGATCGACTCCAGGATGGTCGGGAAGTCCGAGAACGACCGGCCCGTCGCACCCGGGCCGCCCTGGAACAGCGTGTCACCGCTGAACACCGCGTTGAGCTCGGGCGCGTGCCAGCACACCGACCCCGGCGAGTGTCCCGGCGTGTGCAGGGCGCGCAGCTCGGTGCCCGCCACCTTCAGCGTGTCGCCGTCGCTGACCGGGCGGAAGTCGATGTCGGGGTGCGTCATCCGCCACAGCACGTCGTCGCCCGGATGCAGCAGCACCGGCGCGTCCAGCCGGCGGCCGAGTTCCGGCGCGACGGTCACATGGTCGTTGTGGCCGTGGGTGCACACCACCGCCACCACGTGGCGGCCGCCGACCGCCTCCACAATCGGGTCCGCGGTGTGGGCGGCGTCGAACACCACCACCTCCGAATCGTCACCGACGATCCAGATGTTGTTGTCGACTTCCCAACTGCCGCCGTCGAGTTCGAAGGTGCCGTGGGTGACCACCCGGCCGATCGGTCCGCCGTTCACAGCACCACCACCGAACGCAGCACCTCGCCGTGGTGCATCTTCTCGAACGCGGTCTCGATGTCGCCAAGGCCGATCCGCTCGGTGACGAACTTGTCCAGCGGCAGTCGGCCCTGCAGATGCAGATCGATCAGGGTGGGGAAGTCGCGCTCGGGCAGGCAGTCGCCGTACCACGACGACTTCAGCGACCCGCCGCGGGAGAAGAAGTCGATCAGCGGCATCTCCAGCGTCATGTCCGGCGTCGGAACACCCACCAGCACAACGGTTCCCGCGAGATCACGGGCGTAGAACGCCTGCTTCCAGGTCTCCGGGCGGCCCACCGCGTCGATCACCACGTCGGTGCCGAACCCGTCGGTGAGCTCCTGGATGGCCTCGACCACGTCGGTGGTGCGGGCGTTGATGGTGTGGGTGGCGCCGAACTGGCGGGCCCATTCGAGCTTCTTGTCGTCGGTGTCGACCGCGATGATCTTCTTCGCGCCGACCAGCGCAGAACCCGCGATGGCCGCGTCACCCACGCCGCCGCAGCCGATGACGGCCACGGTGTCGTCGCGGGTCACCCCGCCGGTGTTGATCGCCGCGCCGATGCCGGCCATCACACCGCAGCCCAGCAGCCCGGCCACCGCCGGGTCGGCGCTGGAATCGATCTTGGTGCACTGGCCCTCGTGTACGAGCGTCTTCTCGACGAACGCCCCGATGCCCAGCGCCGGGGTCAGCTCGGTGCCGTCGGTCAGCGTCATCTTCTGGGTGGCGTTGTAGGTGTCGAAGCACAGGTGCGGGCGGCCGCGCTTACACGCCCGGCACTGGCCGCACACCGCGCGCCAGTTCAGGATCACGAAATCGCCGGGGGCGACGTTGGTCACGCCCTCGCCGACCTTGTCCACGGTGCCCGCGGCCTCGTGGCCGAGCAGGAACGGGAATTCGTCGTTGATGCCGCCCTCCCGGTAGTGCAGGTCGGTGTGGCACACGCCGCAGGCGATCACCTTGACCACGACCTCACCCGGACCCGGGTCGGGGATGACAATGTCGGTGACCTCGACCGGCTCACCCTTCTTCCGTGAAATGACTCCGCGCACCGTTTCGCTCATGGCGTACAACCTAACGGGTCCGGCCCGGAAACTCACTTCAGGGAACAAAGATTCATGACAGGAAACACAGCGCCGACCGGGCCGGCGAGGAGGAGACTCGGGGTATGGCCGAATCCCTTCCCGCGCTGTACCTCTCCCACGGCGCCCCGCCGCTGGTCGACGACGAGCTCTGGGTCGGCCAACTGAAGGCGTGGGCGCGCGAGTTGGCGCGCCCGCAGTCGATCCTCGTCATCTCCGCGCACTGGGAGTCCGCGCCGCTGACCATCGGGTCGACGTCGACGGACACCCCGCTGACGTACGACTTCTGGGGCTTCCCGGAGCGCTACTACCGCACCACCTACGCCGCGCCCGGCGCGGCGGACCTGGTCGCCCGCGTCGAGGCACTGCTGCCGGCCGGTGAGCCGGTCCGCCACGACCCGGACCGCCGGCTCGACCACGGCGCCTACGTACCGCTGACCGTCATGTACCCCGACGCCGACATCCCGGTGCTGCAGATCTCGATGCCCACCCTGGACCCGCGCACGCTGCTGGGGCTGGGGGAGCGGCTGCGCCCGCTGCGCGACGAGGGGGTGCTGATCATCGGCTCCGGGTTCACCACCCACGGGCTGCCGTTCCTCGACGACCCGTCGCCGGACGCGACGCCGCCGGGCTGGTCGGTGGAGTTCGACGCGTGGGCCGCCGAGACGTTCGCCGCCGGCGACGTCGACGCGCTGATCGACTTCCGGCACCGCGCACCGGGCATGCCCTACGCGCACCCGACGATCGAGCACTGGTCGCCGTTGTTCGTCGCGCTCGGCGCGTCGAGCGATCCGGGGCAGGCGCCGCGCCAGGTGATCGACGGCTACTGGATGGGCCTGGCGAAACGCTCGATCGAATTGCGCTGACCGTTGACGCCGGGTTCGCCGACGTGGTGTGCAAGGAGATCGAGTCGGGTCTGATCAACAACTACCCCGATCAACTACTACTACGTCGCCCGGAAGTAACGTCGGCGCCGTGAGCGCGCTGGATGTGATAGCCGGCTGGCCCGTCCCCAACGCCGCCGCCGCGGTGGTCGGGCCGTCGGGCGTGATGGCCGAATACGGCGATGTGATGCGGCCGTTCCGGCTGGCCTCGGTGACCAAACCGCTGACCGCCCGCGCCGCCCAGGTCGCCGTCGAGGAGGGCGCCGTCGAGCTGGACACCCCGGCCGGACCGCCGGGCGCCACGGTGCGGCACCTGCTCGCCCACACCGCCGGCTACGCGATGCACGAGGCCAAGACGATGGCCGAGCCCGGCCGCCGCCGCATCTACTCCAACTACGGGTTCGCGGTGCTGGCCCGGACCCTCGAGCAGGCCACCGAGATCGAGTTCGGCCGGTACCTGACCGAGGCGGTGTTCGAACCGCTCGGCATGGCGGACTCCGTCCTGGAGGGCGGCGCGGCGGCGGCCGGCTACGGCGTCACCTCCACGGTCGCCGACCTGGTGCGCTTCGCCGGCGACCTGCTGCGCCCGGCGACGGTGTCGGCACAGCTGCACGCCGAGGCGACGTCGGTGCAGTTCCCGGGCCTGGACGGGGTGCTGCCCGGGTTCGGGGTGCAGCGACCCAACGACTGGGGGCTGGGCTTCGAGCTCCGCGACGGCAAGTCGCCGCACTGGACCGGGTCGACCAACTCGGCCCGCACCTACGGGCATTTCGGCCAGTCGGGGACGTTCCTGTGGGTCGACCCGCAGGTCGACCTGGCGCTGGTGGTGCTCACCGACCGGGACTTTGGAGACTGGGCGTACGCGCCGTGGCCGGCCTTGTCTGATGAGGTGCTGAGAGAATTCGGGGCAGACTAGCGCAACACGAGCCTCACAAGGCACAATAGACACGCACGACACTGCTGTAATTCGGGTCCGAAGAGGCCGTTGGGGAAGACGTCCCTCGTGGAGCCGAAGGAGTAGCAGATGCGTGCGTCGAACCAGTTCGCCGAAGCGACGACGGGCGTGGTCTACATCCATGCCTCACCCGCTGCGGTGTGCCCGCATGTCGAGTGGGCGTTGTCGTCGACCCTGCAGGCGCGGGCGAACCTCAAGTGGACGCCGCAGCCCGCTATGCCGGGACAGCTGCGCGCGGTGACCAACTGGGTGGGGCCGGTTGGTACCGGCGCCGCCCTGGCCAGCGCGCTGCGGTCGTGGTCCGTGCTGCGCTTTGAGGTGACCGAGGACCCGAGCCCGGGTGTGGACGGTCACCGGTGGTGCCACACCCCGCAGCTGGGGCTGTGGAGCGGCGTGATGAGCGCCAACGGCGATGTCGTCGTGACCGAGAACCGGTTGCGCACGCTCATGGAGTCCGGCGCCGACACGCTGCTGTCCGAGCTGGACACCGTCCTGGGCACCGCCTGGGACGAGGCTCTGGAACCGTTCCGTGACGGCGGGGCGAACGCCGAGGTCAGCTGGCTGGCTAGGGGAGTCGGCTAGCGCGCAGCTGCGCGGTGGCGTCGGCCACCCGCGCGTTGACCCCGCTCACGAAGTCCAGCAGCAGGCGCAGGTCCCCGGCCGAGTACGGGTCGAGGTGGTCGTCGAGCGCCGCGCCGAGCGAGGCGAACATCGGCGCGATGCGCTGCGCGGCGTCGGGATCGAGCTCCACGAGGACCCGGCGCCGATCGGTCTCGTCGCGGCGCCTGCGCACGTAGCCGGCCGTCTCGAGCCGGTCGATCATCGCGGTGACGGCCCCGCCGCGGGTGAGTCCGAGCCGGTCGGCGAGCGTGCCCGCGGGCAGCGGCCCCTCGATGCTCAGCAGGTTGATGCAGTTGAAGTCGGTCACCGCGATGCCGAGCCGGGCCGCCACCGCCGAGTGCAGCAGCACCGTCTGCAGTGCCTGAACCCGCAGCGTCGCGTGGAGCGCCGCCAGTGTCTGCGACCGGTCCAAAATCGATATTCCTCTCTGTGCGAGTCTCTCTATATTAGAGAGATATGTGGAAGCACATCCTGTCGGTCCTGAGAAGGCCCGCGCTGTGGCTGTGGCTGCTGGTGATCTTCGTCGGCATCCAGCTCGGCGCCGGGCTCTACGAGAAGGCCGCCGTGGTGCCGCAGTGGGCCTCGGTGCCCGGCGACGAGGTGCTCGACCGCATGCACGACTCGGGCATGTACCGGGCGGGACGGGCGTTCTGGCCGTTCGTCTCCCCGCCGGTCGCCCTGCTGGCGGTCGTCAATCTGGTGTTGGCCTGGCGCTCGCGCGCGCCCTACCGGCGGTGGTGGCTGGCCGCGGCGGCCGTCATGACCACCTACGCGTTGTCCAGCTACGGCTACTTCGTCCCGCAGATGCTCACCCTGCAGAGCGCGGGGCAGGACTGGGACGCCGCGCGGGTGGAGTCGGTCGTGCAGTGGTGGACCTCGCTGAACTACGCGCGGCTGGCCCTCGGCGTGATCGGTTACCTGTGCGCGTTGAAGGCGCTGTCGCTGCTCGGCATCAGGATGCGCAGCGCGCCCGGCACCGCCGACACCTCGACCGGTAGCGGGCAGATGTACTCGCCGTCGGCGTAGGCGTTGATGCCCGGGCACTCCACGGTGATCGTCGCGGCGCGCACGGTGCGTACCTCGTCGAGGTCGACGTGGGTGCCCTTGAACACCGTGGGGAACAGCCGGACCAGCTTCGTGCGCGACGCCGACGTCACCATCGTGACGTCGAGCAGACCGTCGCGCGGGTCCGCGCCCGGGCAGATCAGCATGCCGCCGCCGTAGCTGCGGGTGTTACCGAAGGCCGTCAGCGTCAGTTCGGTGACCATCTCGCGGCCGTCGAACGTCAACCGGAACGGCAGCAGCCGCAACTTCGACAGCTCCGCGATCATCGCCAGGTTGTAGCGCATCCGGCCGTGCGGCCAGCGCATCCGGTTGGCCCGGTCGGACACCAGCGAGTCGAACCCGGCGGCCATTACCGTCCCGAACCAGCGGTCGGTGCCGTCGGCGCCGCGAATCCGGCCCAGGTCAACGGTTTCCGCGCCGCCGCGGGCCAGCGCGTCGACCACCACGTCGGCGGCCGCCTCCGGATCGCCGGTGGGGATGCCGAATTCGCGGGCGTGGTCGTTGCCGGTGCCTGCCGGGATGATGCCCAGCGGGGTGTCGCTTCGCGCCAGCACCTGCAGCGCCAGCGACACGATGCCGTCGCCGCCCACCACCACCAGCGCGTCCATCCCGCGTTCCAGCGCGGCTTCGACGAGTTGGCGGGCGTGGGCGGCGTCGGTGCCCGCGATCGCCACCACGTCGACCCCGCGCCGGTGGAACTGCCGCACCGCGCGTTCGGCGGCGTGCGGTGCGCTGCCGTGCCCGGATGCCGGGTTGGTCAGCAGGGTGAGTCTCACGGAATCAGCTTGCCCGGGTTGAGGATTCCGGCCGGGTCCAGCGTCTGCTTGACCGCGCGCAGCACCGCGACACCGAGATCGCCGATCTCGTCGCGCATCCACGGCCGGTGATCGGCGCCGACGGCGTGGTGGTGGGTGATCGTCGCCCCGGTGCGCATCATCGCGTCCGAGGCGGCCGCTTTCGCCTTGCGCCACTGCTCGATCGGGTTGCCGCGCTGGCCGGCCACGACGGTGAAGTACAGCGAGGCGCCGGTGGGATACACGTGCGAGATGTGGCACAACACCAGTGCGGGCGTTCCGGTTTCGGCGAGCGCGCCGGTCAGGGCCTCGGTGACGGCCGTCTTCACCGCGGGCACGTTGGACCAGTTGGTCGCGGTCTCCAGCGTCTCGCACAGGGCACCGGCCGCCAGCAGGGAGTCGCGCAGATACGGCGCCGAGAACCGGCCGTGCTCCCACGCCCGCGCCGGCTCCTCGCCCAGCGACGTGCCGCCCGCGGCCGCCAGCACCGCGCGGGTCTCGGCGTGCCTGCTGGCGACGTGCGCCTCGGTGCCCTCGAAGACCGTGATCGCCAGACAGCCGCCGGTGATCTGCTGTTCGCCGATCCTCTCGGTGGTCGCGAGGTTCACCCCGGTCTCGGCCTCATCGGACAGCCGGATCACGGTGGGCCCGGTGCCGGTCTGCACGACGGCGCGCAGCGCGTCGGCACCGGTGGCGAAGTCCGGGAACGACCAGGCCTCGTAGCGGGTGGCCGTCGGCACCGGGTGTACGCGCACCCGCACCCGGGTGATGACACCGAACACGCCCTCCGAGCCGATCAGCAGCTGGCGCAGGTCCGGTCCGGCCGCCGACTCGGGGGCGCGGCCGAGGTCGAGCACGCCGACCGGGGTCACCGCCCGCAGGCCGCGGACCATGTCGTTGAACCGGCCGTAGCCCGCCGAGTCTTGGCCCGACGAGCGGGTCGCGGCGAACCCGCCGATGGTGGCGTACTGGAAGCTCTGCGGGAAGTGGCCGAGCGAGAACCCGCGCTCGCCCAGCAGCTTCTCGGCCTGCGGACCGGTCAGGCCCGCGCCGAGCTCGGCCTCGCCGGAGATCTCGTCGAGGTGGTGCAGCCGGTCGAGGCGGCGCAGGTCCAGCGAGACGACGGCGGGGAACTCGCCGCGGATCGGGTCCAGCCCGCCGACCACGCTGGTGCCGCCGCCGAACGGCACGACCGCGATCCGGTGCTCGGTGCAGTAGCGCAGCACCGCGGCGATCCCGTCCTCGTCGCCGGGCACCAGCACCGCGTCTGGGGCGTCCTGCTCGATGTCCTTGCGCCGCAACAGGTCCAGGGTCGACTTGCCGCCGGCGCGCAGCAGTCGGCCGTAGTCGTCGGTGAGGCAGTACTGCGCGCCGACGATGCCGGCCAGCGCGTCGCGGTCCGCGTCGGACAGGGCCGACGGCCGTAACCGCACCTGCTCGGGGGTCAGTTCCGGCGACGGCGGACCGTCGACTCCCAGCGCCTGCTTGAGCAGCGCCCGGATGCCGTCGGAGAGCGGCTTCGCCTCGCGCGGATCACCCCAGGCGTTCCACTTCATCGGCGGGGTGGTCGGCTGCGCGTCGCTGCGAGTCATGCGTTACAGTATTACACATGTCGTCAATCCGTAACGATGAGCGGACGGTCGAGGACCGCGTTCTCGAGGCGGCCGCGGCATGTGTGCTGGCCGTCGGCGTGAAACGGGTGACGATGACCGACATCGCCCGCCGGGCCAGGATGAGCCGCCCGACGATCTACCGGCGCTGGTCGGACATCAACGGTGTGCTCGGTGCGTTGATGACCTCCCGCATCGCCGGGGTGCTGGACCAGATACCCGACCTCGGGATGGACCGGGAGGCGCTGGTGCAGCGGGTGGTCCTGGTGGCCGAGCGGCTGCGCAACGACGAGGTCGTGATGTCGGTGCTTCGCGATGCGCCGGAGTTCGCGATGGTCTACATCGCCGACCGGCTCGGCACCAGCCAGCTGATCTTCGTCGACGCGCTCGCCGACGCCATCCGCGCCGGCCAGGTCGAGGGCAGCGTGCGTGCCGGCGACGCCCAGCAGATGGCCGCGATGTGCCTGCTGATCACCCAGTCGACCGTGCAGTCCGCGCAGATGGTGGAGAAGTTCCTCAACCGCGACGCGCTCAACGCCGAACTCGGCCGGGCGCTCAACGGATACCTCGCGCCGTGAGCACCACCGCGCTGACCGCGGCCCGCCGCGCGGCCGACCTCGCCGCGCTGGCCGACGGGCAGCGTCTCGACGTGCTGGTGATCGGCGGCGGCATCACCGGGACCGGGATCGCGCTGGACGCGGCCACCCGCGGGCTGCGTGTCGCGCTGGTCGAGAAGCACGATCTGGCGTTCGGCACCAGCCGCTGGAGTTCCAAGCTGGTGCACGGCGGGCTGCGGTACCTGGCGACCGGCAACGTCGGGATCGCCCGGCGCAGCGCCGTCGAACGCGGAATCCTGATGACCCGCAACGCTCCTCATCTGGTCAGGGCGATGCCACAGTTGGTGCCGCTGCTGCCGTCGATGGGGCGGGTGTCGCGGGCGCTGGTGCGCACCGGGTTCCTCGCCGGCGACGGGCTGCGGCGGCTGGCGGGCACCCCGGCGTCGACGCTGCCGCGGTCGCGCCGCATCGACGCGCACCGCGCCGCCGAACTGTCACCGACCGTGCGCCGCGAGGGTCTCGACGGCGCGTTCCTCGCCTACGACGGGCAGTTGATCGACGACGCGCGCCTGGTCACCGCGGTGGCGCGCACCGCCGCCCAGCACGGCGCGCGGATCCTGACCCGGGTGGCCGCGTCGCGGGCCACCGGCACGTCGGCCACGCTGACCGACGTGCTCACCGGCGAGTCGTTCGAGGTCACCGCCCGCGCGGTGATCAACGCCGCCGGGGTGTGGGCGGGGGATGTGGACCCGTCGATCAGGCTGCGGCCCAGTCGCGGCACCCACCTGGTGTTCGACGCCGCCGCGTTCGGCAATCCCGTTGCGGCGCTGACCGTTCCGATCCCGGGAGAGCTGAACCGGTTCGTGTTCGCGATGCCCGAGCAGCTCGGCCGCGTCTACCTCGGCCTGACCGACGAGGACGCGCCGGGTCCCGTCCCCGACGTGCCGGAGCCGACGCCGCAGGAGGTCCGGTTCCTGCTCGACACCGTCAACACCGCGCTGGACACCGCGCTGACCGAGGCCGACGTGCACGGCGCCTACGCCGGGCTGCGGCCGCTGATCGACACCGGCGAGGGCCGCACCGCCGACATCTCGCGCGAGCACGCCGTCACCGAGTCGGAGTCCGGGGTGATCAGCATCATCGGCGGCAAGCTCACCGAATACCGGTACATGGCCGAGGATGTGCTCGATCGGGCGGTCGAGCTGCGCGGTCTGACCGCGGGGGAGTGCCGGACCCGCAACCTGCCGCTCGTCGGCGCCCCGGCCAACCCGGTGTCGACGCTGCGCGCCCGGGTGGAACTGCCCGGATCGCTGGTCGCCCGCTACGGCGCCGAGGCGCACAACGTCGTCGCGACCGCGACCTGCGACCGCCCCGTCGATCCGGTGGTCGACGGAATCGACGTCACCCGAGCCGAATTCGAGTACGCCGTCACCCATGAGGGGGCGCTGACCGTTGACGACATCCTCGACCGCCGCACCCGTATCGGGCTGGTCGCCGAGGACCGGCAGCGGGCCGCCGCGGCGGCTGCGGAGATCCTGGCGTCGGTCAGCTGACCGGGGCGCTGGTGAACAGGACGTCGCGCACCGGTGACTGAGTGTGGCGCTGCCACAACGCCTGTGCGCTGACGAAGAGCTCCGGGAGGACGTCGACCACGACGACGCGGCCGCCCATCGCCGGACCCGCGGGGGCGGTGACGAATGCGATGCAGCCGGTGGTCAGCGGCGCGGCGACGGTCGCGGCGCCCTGTACGCGACTGACGACGTAGTCGGGCTCGAAGCCGGCGCGACGACAGGCGCCCATCAGCGCCTCGGTGTAGTACGAGGTTCCGGGTGGTGCCCACAGGGCGATGCGTTCGCCGGCGATCTCGCCGATCTCGATCTCGGTGCGGTCGGCGAGGGAATGGTCGCGCGGCAGGGCGAGGCGGACACGGTCATAGCCCAGGACGGCCGTGGCCACCTCGCTGGTCGGGGCGACCCCGCGGCGCAGCCCGAGGTGCACGGACCCGTCGAGCACCGCCTCGATCAGCGCGTCGGGGTAGAGCTGGCGGAAGGTGAACGACACCTCGGGGAACGCGGTGATGGCGGGTTCGACATGTGAGTAGGACTCAACCCCGCTGAGTGCCGGGGTGTGGCCGATGACGAACTCCGCACGGGCACCGGCCGCCGCACTCTCCACCCGTTCAGCGACGGTCTGCGCCGCGGCGAGCAGCGGTCGACCCTCGGCCAGCAGGACACGGCCCGCCGGGGTGAGTCGCAGACGGCGTCCCTCCCGGTCGAAAAGTGATGCGCCGAGCTGCTTCTCGAGCTGCTGTATCGAACTGCTGAGCGCCTGCTGGGTGAGATGCAGCGATGCCGCGGCAGCCGTCACACTGCCGGCGTCGGCCACGGCGACGAAATGTCGCAGCCGCCTCAGGTCGGGTCCACGGTGCACCACGGTCGCAGCTTATACAAGTAGTACTTGTGAATACCTCGCAAGAATGTGTTTTTCATCTGTGAATTGCGAAACTAGCGTCCGTCGTATGAACACGTTGAATGGGAAATCCGCAGTCGTGGCGGCCGGGGCCAAGAACCTCGGTGGCCTGATCAGCACGACGCTGGCGTCGCAGGGCGTCAACGTCGCCGTGCACTACAACAGCGCGGCCACCGAGGCCGAGGCCGACCGGACCGTGGCCGCCGCGCAGGCGGCGGGCGTGAAGGCGGTGAAGGTGCAGGGGGACCTGACGGTGCCCGCCAACGTCGAGCGACTCTTCGACACGGCTGCCGAGGCGTTCGGCGGAGTGGACTTCGCGATCAACACCGTCGGCAAGGTGCTTCGCAAGCCGATCATCGAAACCACTGAGGCCGAATATGACTCGATGTTCGACATCAACTCCAAGGCGGCCTACTTCTTCCTGCAGGAGGCGGGCCGGCGCCTCAACGACAACGGGTCGGTCATCACGATCCTGACCGCGCTGCTGGGGGCCTTCACCGACGGCTACTCCACGTACGCGGGATCGAAGAGCCCGGTCGAGCACTTCGCCCGCGCCGCGGCCAAGGAGTTCGGGGTCCGGGGCATCAGCGTCAACAACATCGCGCCCGGTCCGATGGACACGCCCTTCTTCTATCCGCAGGAGACACCCGAGCGCGTCGAGTTTCACAAGTCGCAGGCGATGGGCAATCGTCTGACCGACATCACCGATATCGCCCCGCTGGCGGTGTTTCTCGTCGGCGACGGGCATTGGATCACCGGCCAGACCATCTTCGCCAACGGCGGCTACACCACCCGCTAGAACGCGAAATAGCATTCCTGGTCGTTCCGCGCGCGGTTTGACGACCAGGAATGCTATTTCGGCAAGGGCCTCGCTGACTTACAGCGGGATGTTCTTGTGGCGGCCGCGGCGAGCCGGGGCCTCGGCCAGCGCCTGGGTCAGCTTGGACCGGGTGTGCGACGGGTCGATCTTCTCGTCGACCACACCGATCTCGATCGCCGAATCCACACCGCCGGCGATCTTCTCGTGTTCGATCGCCAGTTCCTCGTGCAGCTTCTCCCGCTCGGCCGGATCCTCGACGGCGGCCAGCTTCTTCTTGTGCAGAATGCCGACCGCGGCCTTGGCGCCCATCACCGCGACCTCGGCGTCCGGCCACGCGTAGACCTTCGTCGCGCCCAGCGACCGCGAGTTCATCGCGATGTAGGCGCCGCCGTAGATCTTGCGGGTCACCAGCGTCACCCGCGGCACCGAGCACTCACCGAACGCGTGCAGCAGCTTGGCGCCGCGACGCACCACACCGCCCCACTCCTGGTCCACCCCGGGCAGGTAGCCGGGCACGTCGACGATGTTGACCAGCGGGATGCCGAACGCGTCGCACAGCCGCACGAAACGCGCTGCCTTCTCGGCGCTTTCGGAGTTCAGGCAGCCGCCCAGACGCAGCGGGTTGTTGGCGATCACGCCGACGGTGCGGCCCGCCAGCCGGCCCAGACCGATCACGATCGACGGCGCCCACTTGGCCTGGAACTCCTCGAACGGCACGTTCTCGTCGAGCAGCGCCTCGATGATCGGGTGCACGTCGTAGGCGCGGCGCGCCGACTCCGGCAGCAGCGCGTGCAGGTCGGAGTCCCCGGCCTCGGCCTTGGCGCGGTCGAAATGGCCCTGCTGGCAGAACAATCCGACCAGACGGCGACCACGCTCGTAGGCGTCGAGCTCGTCGTCGGCGACGATGTGGCACACACCGGACTTCTTGTGGTGGGTGTCGGGGCCGCCGAGCGAGGCCATGTCGACGTCCTCACCGGTGACGCTGCGCACCACGTCCGGGCCGGTGACGAACACCCGGCTCTCCGGCGCCATCACGATGACGTCGGTCAGCGCGGGCCCGTAGGCGGCACCGCCGGCGGCGAAGCCGACGACCACCGAGATCTGCGGGATGTATCCCGACGCGCGGATCATGGCCTCGAACACCAGACCCACCGCGTGCAGCGCCCGCACGCCTTCGGCGAGGCGGGCGCCACCGGAGTGCCAGATGCCGACGATCGGGCTCTGCTCCTCGATCGCCTGGTCGTAGGCGTCGACGATGTGCGCGCAGCCCTCCACGCCCATGGCCCCACCCATGACGGTGCCGTCGGTGCAGAACGCGATGGTGCGCACACCGTTGACGGTGCCTGCGGCGGCGAGCACGCCGGAGCGGTCCCGCTCGTGCAGCAGCTCGACGCTGCCGTCGTCGAAGAACGTGCTCAGGCGCAGCAGCGGATCACGGGGATCCAGCGATTCGCCAACCGTTTCGGGGGCCATGGTCGTCATCTAGTTCCTCCTGTAGCGCCCGGACTTCTGCGGGAAGTCAGTACTTACCGAAGGCGAGCGCCACGTTGTGCCCACCGAATCCGAACGAGTTGTTGATCGCGTACTGGTAGTTGCCCGACCGAGGCTCACCCGCGACCACATCCAGATCGATCTCCGGATCCAGGTTTCGCAGGTTCAGCGTAGGCGGAATGATGCCGTCACGCAGCGCCAGCACGGTCAGGATGGACTCCACCGCGCCGACCGCGCCGACGGAGTGGCCCAGGGCCGCCTTCGGCGCGTACACGGCGGGCTTGTGGCCCTTCATCGCATTGTTGATGGCCTTGCCCTCCGCCACGTCGCCGACGCTGGTGCCGGTGGCGTGCGCGTTGACGTGGTCGATGTCGGAGGGTTGCAGCCCGGCCAGCTGGATCGCCCGCGTCATCGCGTAGCCGGCCTGCTCGCCGTTGGGGTCCGGCGCCACGATGTGGTAGCCGTCCGAGGTGATGCTGGCCCCCATCAGGCGGGCCAGGATGTTGGCGCCACGCGCCTTGGCGTGCTCCTCGGTCTCGATGACCATCAGCGCGCCCGCCTCGCCGAACACGAACCCGTTGCGGTCCTTGTCGAACGGGCGGCACGCACCGGCCGGGTCATCGTTGGTGGTGGACAACACGATTCGCATCTGCGCGAAGCCCGCGATCGGCACCGCCTCGATCTTGGTCTCCACGCCACCACAGATGGCGATGTCGGCCTCGCCGAGCACGATGTTGCGCCACGCGTGCGCGATGCCCTCCGAACCCGACGCGCAGGCCGACACCGGGGTCATCACCCCGGCGCGGGCCTGACGCTCCAGGCCCACCGCGGCGGCCGCGGCGTTGGGCATGTACATCTGCACCGCCAACGGCGACACCGCGCGCAGACCCTTGGCGCGCATGGCGTCGTAACTGAACACCAGCTCCTCGGTGGAGCCCATGCCGGTACCGATGGAGACCATCAGGCGGCGGGGATCCACCTCGGGGGAGCCGGCGTTCTCCCAGACCCGGCGGCCCAGGACCGTTGACATCCTCTGCAGGTACGACAGCCGACGCAGTTCGACCCGCGTCAACTCGTTCTCGAAGTCCTCGAGGAGATGACCGCCGATTCGCACCGGCAGGTCATACTCCTCGACGAACGGATCCTCGAGTTTGCGGATGCCGCTCTGGCCGTCTAGCAGCTTCTTCCAGGTTTCGTCAGCGCTGGTCGCCAGCGCCGTCGTCATGGCAATGCCGGTGACGACGACATTGGGGAAGCCGTTCCCCGTTGATAACCGCGTCAACCCTGTCATTACTGCTCGGAACTTCCTCTCGCTCAGTAGCGCCCAAAGGCCAGGGCGACATTGTGTCCACCGAAGCCGAACGAGTTGTTGATGGCGTACTTGTAGTCGCCGTAACGAGGCTCGCCTGCAACCACATCGAGATCGATCTCCGGGTCCGGCGTCTCGTAGTTCAGCGTCGGCGGGATGACCCCGTCACGAAGCGTCAGCACGGTCAGGATGGACTCCAGCGCACCGACCGCACCGATCGAGTGGCCCAGGGCCGACTTCGGCGCGTACACCGCGGCATGCTCCACGCCCGCGACGCGGATGGCGTTCGCCTCGGCGACGTCACCGATCGAGGTCGAGGTGGCATGGGCGTTGACGTGGTCGATGTCCTTGGGCTCCAGGCCCGCGGTCTCCATCGCCCGCTTCATCGCGGCACCCGCACGCGCACCGTCGGAGGCCGGGGCCACCATGTGGAACGCGTCGGAGGTGATGCCGGCACCCATCAGCCGGGCCAGCGGCTTGGCGCCACGGGCCTTGGCGTGCTCCTCGGTCTCGATGACCATCAGCGCACCGGCCTCGCCGAACACGAAGCCGTCCCGGTCCTTGTCGAACGGACGCGAGGCGGCGGCCGGATCGTCGTTGCGGGTCGACATCGCGCGCATCATCGAGAACGCCGCGATCGGCAGCGCCTCGATACCGCCCTCGACACCACCGCAGACGACGATGTCGGCGTCACCCATGACGATCTGACGCCACGCGTGGGCGATGGCCTCCGAACCCGACGAGCACGCCGACACCGGGGTGATGACCCCGGCGCGGGCGCCCAGCTGCAGACCGGCGACCGCGGCCGCACCGTTCGGCATGATCATCTGCACCGCGAGCGGGGACACCTTGCGGGGCCCACCCTCGTTCATCGCGTCGTAGGTCTCGACGATCTTCTCGCCGCCACCCAGACCGGTGCCGATGACCACCGCGAAGCGGTCCGGGTCGACCTCCGGGCTACCCGCGGTCTCCCACAGCTGAGCCGAGAGGTACTTGGACATGCGCTGGACGTAAGACATCCGGCGCATGTCCAGCCGCGTCATGTGGTCGTCGATCTTGTCGACCAGATGGCCGCCGATGCGGACAGGCAGATCCCACTTCGTGACGAACTCGTCTTCGAGGACGCGGATGCCGCTCTCGCCGGCCAGCAGCCCCTTCCACGTGCTCTCGATATCCGCCGCGATCGACGTGGTCGCCGTGACGGCGGTCACGACGACGCTGGGGAACCCACCGTTAGCAGTGGAAGGACGACTCATGCCCGGTCGGCTTCAATCTGCGCGCGGATGGCCGCGGCGGCCTCGGGGTTCTCTTCCTCGAGCTTCTGGATGTAGGCGACGACGTCACCGACGGTGCGCAGACCGGCCAGGTCCTCGTCGGGGATCTTCACGCCGTACTTGTCCTCGGTCTGCACGGCGATCTCAACCATCGACAGCGAGTCGATGTCCAGGTCGTCGACGAAGCTCTTCTCCGGGGTGACCTCGGACGGCTCGATACCGGTGACCTCTTCGATGATCTCGGCGAGACCGGCGATGATTTCTTCCTGAGTGGCGGGCACGGTGGCTCCTTCTTATCGGGTGTTACCTGGTGAAACTGAAACTGACGTTCGGTTATGCGGTTGTCTCTGGCGCTACAGCTCGGCGAGCTTGTCCAGATCAGCGGGGGACTTGACGGCGTGCGTCGGCACCCCCCGAAGTTCACGTTTGGCGATGCCGGCCAGCGTCCCGGCGGGCGGGAACTCGACGATCGCGGTGACGTTGAGGTCGCGCATGGTCTGGTTGCACAGATCCCAGCGCACGGGCTTGGTCATCTGGGCGACCAGCTTGCTCATCGCGTCGGCCGCTGACTCGACCGGCTTCCCGTCGACGTTCGACAGCAGTGTCGTCGTCGGCTCGGCGGTCGCCACACCCTCCGCCGCGGCGGCGTACCCGTCCAGGGCCGAGGCCATGTAGTGGGTGTGGAAGGCGCCCGCGGTGGCCAGCTTACGCACCCGCGCCTTCTCCGGCGGATTCTCGACGAGCTTGTCGAGCGCGGAGACCGCGCCGGCGGCGACGATCTGGCCCACGGCGTTGCGGTTGGCCGGGATCAGGTCCAGCTCCTCGAGGCGGGCCAGCACATCGGCCTCCTCGCCGCCGAGCACGGCGGCCATGCCGGTGGGCTCGACCGCGCAGGCCTTGGCCATCTCGGCACCGCGGGTGGCGGCCAGCTTGACCGCGTCGTCGGCGGAGATGACCCCGGCGATCGCGTAGGCGGCGATCTCGCCGACCGAGTGGCCGGCGACGACGGTGTCCTTGCCGGCGATGGTGCCGCGGCGGCTCAGCTCCTCGTAGGCCAGCAGCGTGGCGGCCACGACGAGGGGCTGGGTCACCGCGGTGTCGGTGATCTCCTCGGCGGTCGCGGTGGTGCCGAGGGTGGCCAGGTCCAGACCGCTGATCTCGGACCACGCCGCGATCCGCTCAGCAGCACCGGGCAGCTCCAACCAAGCGGTGAGCATGCCGGGGGTCTGGGAACCCTGTCCGGGCGCAAGAAGCGCGAGCACGTCTCTCTGAGGCACGAATTAAGAAAACACTGTGAAGACGGTTCTGCGCGGTGTAAGAGATTATGAACCTCGTCTTATGTTTTTGTAGATACCCCACAAAACAGCCTGTGATGCGACGCTACTGAGATCAGCCCTTTATCTCCGCCTGCCCCTGTTGGGCTCCCAGGAATGTGGGACGCGTCACGGAACGCGTGGTGGAAGCCGGGTTTGCTGTGCTGTTCTGGTACGCGTGCCGTCCGAGCCGTCCGACGGTGGAGGCCACTCGCAGCACGTACGCATCCCGCGGAACCGTCGGATCGCGGCCGGTGAAGTCGGCGATCCGGCGGAGCCGGTAGCGGACCGTATTTGGATGAACGAACAATTGACGTGCGCACGCCTCGATCGCACCGCCGGAGTCCAGGTAGGCGTCCAGGGTTTCGGTCAGCGCCGGACCGGCGTCGGCCAGCGGCCGCATCACCTCGGTCTCCAGGGCCGCGATCGCGGTAGCGTCACCGAGCAGGGCGCGTTCGGGCAGCAGCTCACGGGCCGCCACCGGGCGCGGTGCCCCGGGCCAGCCGGCGACCGCGTTCATCCCCGCGATGGCCTCGCTGGCGCTCAGGTGTGCTGAGGCCAGCGTGGGCGCGGTGGGGCCGACGACGACGGGCCCGTCGGCGAACACCGTCAGCATCTCCTTGAGGAACCGGTCGGTCGGCGACAGCGCGCCGGAGACGATCGCGACCAGCCAGGTGCCGTGGATGTCGGACAGCGCCGCGCGGCCGTTGCGCTTGACGACGTCGTGGATGTCGTCGGCGGCCAGGTCGGTGCGGTCGGGCTGGGGGAGGCCGACGATGACGGTCGCCGGCGCGGTGGCGTCCCAGTTCAGCGCGGCGGCCTGGGACTGCAGCTCCGGTCCGACGTCACCGCGCACGACGGCGTCGACGACGTTGGCCTCCATCCGGGTGTCCCACGCGCCGCGGGCCTCGGCCTGGTCGGCGTAGGCGGTGGCGGCGGCGAACGCCAGGTCCCGGCTGTAGCGCAGGATGCCTGCCGTCAGCGCGGTCAGCTGCTTCTCGTCGCGGGCCAGCAGCGGCACCACTTCCTCGAAGTACTCCATCGTGGTGCGCACCATCTCCACCGACTGGCGCAACGCGATGCGCCTGCGCAGATCCTGTGGCACCACCTCGAAGGCCTCGGTGGTGTAGCCGACGTTGCTCTGCGGGTCGCGCATCCACTCGACGAAGTTGTTGACGGCGGTCTGCACGACCAGCTGCACGCTGGAGCGCTGCGAGGCCTCCAGGTCGGCGAAGAACGGCAGCCGCTGCTCGAGAACCCGCACCGCCTCGGTGGCCAGCCGGCCGGAGTACTGCTGCAACCGGCTCAGCACCGAGTCCGGGACGGAGCCCAGCACCTCGACCGTCGACTTCGGCGGGATGTACCGATTGTCGGGCATCCATAAAGGCTACGGTGAGTTCGGTGTAGCTAGTGGCGCTGACCGCCACCAACTACACCGAAACCGCTAGGCGACGCCCGAATCCGACGTCTGCTCGGGGGCCGCCATCACGTCGTCGATCTCGTAGCGCTTGGCCGCCTCGACCGCCACCGACGCGTCGATGTTGCCGTCGCGGGCCAGACCCTCCAGCACCGCGACCACGATCGACTCGGCGTCGGTATTGAAGTACCGGCGCGCCGCGGGCCGGGTGTCGGAGAACCCGAACCCGTCGGTGCCCAGCGTGATGTAGGTGCCCGGCACCCACGGACGGATCTGCTCGGGGACCGCGCGCATCCAGTCCGACACCGCGATCACCGGGCCGGGTGCGTCGGCGAGCGCCTGAGTGACGTACGGGGTGCCCGCCGGCTGGTCGGGGTGGCGCAGCCGCTGCTTCTCGATCGCCACACCGTCGCGGTTGAGCTCGGTCCAGCTGGTCACCGACCACACGTCGGCGGCCACATCCCACTCGGCGGCCAGCAGCTCGGCGGCCCGCAGCGCCTCGGGCATCGCCACGCCTGAGGCCAGGATCTGCGCGGCGTTGGCCTTCGGTTCGGCCGCCTGGTAGCGGTAGATGCCGCGCAACAGACCGTCGACGTCGATGCCCTCGGGCTCGGCCGGCTGCACGTACGGCTCGTTGTACACCGTGATGTAGAAGAAGACGTTCTCGGCGTTCTCGCCGTACATGCGGTGCAGACCGCTCTCGACGATGTAGGCGATCTCGTAGGCGAACGCCGGATCGTAGGCCACCACAGCGGGATTCGTCGACGCCAACAGATGGGAGTGCCCGTCGGCGTGCTGCAGACCCTCACCGGTCAGCGTGGTGCGCCCGGCCGTCGCACCCAGCACGAAGCCGCGCGCCATCTGGTCGGCCGCCGCCCAGAACCCGTCGCCGGTGCGCTGGAACCCGAACATCGAATAGAAGATGTAGACCGGGATCATCGGCTCGTTGTGGGTGGCGTACGAGGTGCCGACCGCGGTGAACGACGCCGTCGACCCGGCCTCGTTGATGCCCTCGTGCAGGATCTGGCCGGCCTCGGACTCCTTGTACGCCAACATCAGATCGGCGTCGACCGAGGTGTACAGCTGGCCGTTGCGGTTGTAGATCTTCAGCGACGGGAACCACGAGTCCATGCCGAACGTGCGGGCCTCGTCGGGGATGATCGGCACGATCCGGTGGCCGATGTTCTTGTCGCGCAACAGTTCCTTGAACGTGCGGACGATGGCCATCGTGGTGGCCACCTCCTGCTTGCCGGAACCCTTCTTCAGCGGCTTGTAGACCTCGCGGCTCGGCAGGGCCAGCACCTTGGACTTGGTGCGCCGCTCCGGAAGGAAGCCGCCCAGCGCGCGCCGACGCTCGACCATGTACCGGATCTCCGGCGCCTCCGGGCCCGGGTGGTAGTACGGCGGCAGGTACGGGTTCTCCTCGAGCTGCTTGTCGCTGATCGGGATCCGCTGCGCGTCGCGGAAGAACTTGAGGTCCTCCAGCGCGAGCTTCTTCATCTGGTGGGTGGCGTTGCGGCCCTGGAAGTGCGCACCCAGCGAGTAGCCCTTGATGGTCTTGGCCAGGATCACCGTCGGCTGGCCCTTGTGCTCGACGGCGGCCTTGTAGGCGGCGTAGACCTTGCGGTAGTCGTGGCCGCCGCGCTTGAGGTTCCAGATCTGCTCGTCGGTCATGTTCTGGACCAGCGCCTTGGTGCGCGGGTCGCGGCCGAAGAAGTGCTCGCGCACGTAGGCGCCGTCGTTGGCCTTGTAGGTCTGGTAGTCGCCGTCGGGTGTGGAGTTCATCAGGTTGACCAGTGCGCCGTCGCGGTCGGCGTGCAGCAGCGCGTCCCACTCGCGGCCCCAGATCACCTTGATGACGTTCCAGCCGGCGCCGCGGAAGAACGACTCCAGCTCCTGGATGATCTTGCCGTTGCCGCGCACCGGGCCGTCGAGGCGCTGCAGGTTGCAGTTGACGACGAAGGTCAGGTTGTCCAGGCCCTCCAGCGCGGCGACGTGCGCCAGCCCGCGGCTCTCCGGCTCGTCCATCTCACCGTCGCCGAGGAACGCCCACACGTGCTGGTCGGAGGTGTCCTTGATGCCGCGGTCGTGCAGGTAGTGGTTGAACCGGGCCTGGTAGATCGCGTTCATCGGGCCCAGGCCCATCGACACCGTCGGGAACTCCCAGAAGTCGGGCATCAGCCGCGGGTGCGGGTAGGACGGCAGCCCGCCGCCCGGGTGGCTGTGCTCCTGGCGGAACCCGTCGAGCTGTTCGGCGGTGAGCCGGCCCTCCAGGAACGCGCGGGCGTAGATGCCGGGGGAGGCGTGGCCCTGGATGAACACCTGGTCGCCGCCGCCGGGGTGGGACTTGCCGCGGAAGAAGTGGTTGAACCCGACCTCGTACAGCGCCGCCGACGAGGCATAAGTCGAAATATGGCCGCCCACACCGACTCCGGGTCGCTGCGCGCGGTGCACCATGATCGCCGCGTTCCAGCGGATCCAGGCGCGGTAGCGGCGCTCGACCTCCTCGTCACCGGGGAACCAGGGTTCCTTCTCGGTGGGGATGGTGTTGACGTAGTCCGTCGACGTCAGCGAGGGGATGGCGACCCGCTGCTCGCCGGCCCGTTCCAGCATCCGGAGCATCAGGTAGCGGGCCCGGGCGGGCCCCGATCGCGCCAGCAGCGCGTCGAACGACTCCAACCATTCGCTGGTCTCTTCGGGGTCGATGTCGGGCAGGTACGACGCGACCCCTTCGCGGATGACTCGCACTCGGTCGTGTTCGGCTGCGGTGGTGGAGTTTTGGGCCAGGTCCTGGCGCGCGAACTCGGTCGTCAACTTCCGCTCCTTGTTATGCGGTTTTTCGGGCTCCCCGGGCCGGTGCAGATGTTTTCTGCCCGCACGGGTGAAACGGCGGATTTCATCCTTGTCCAATCCTGCCCTAACCGCACTAGTTGGGAACGACCGGATGATCGGAGTTGGTCGACCCGGTAACGTCTGCAGACCGTGGTGACGGGTGCGCTGGTGCGAAAGCGGCTGCGGATCGGCGCCCTGGTGGTCGGTGCACTGGCCACCGCCGCGATGGTCATCGTCGGCTGCAGCAACGTCACCGACGGCACCGCCAGCGTCGCTCCCGGTGAGGCGCCGGTGTACCGGGCCTCGGTGTCGGCGTCGATCGAGGAGTCGATCTCCAGCTCCCGGTCGCGCGAATCCGAGCGCCAATCCTCGATCGCCAAAGAGGCCATCCACTCGTCGTGCGAGACCCTCAGTTCCAGCAGCGTGGAGGCGATTACCGCGGTCAACGCCTATGTCGACGCGTTCAACGACAGCGCCGCTGACGTCGACGTCAAGGCCGGGCCCGCGGTGGACGCGCTCAACCACAGCGCCGACGCGGTGGCCCGCAGCATCTCCGATCCGCTGTCGCCGGAACTGCGCGACGCCATGCACGCCTGGGTGGACGCCGCGCGGGGCGTGGCGAACGCCATCGAGGGCAACTACGGGCCCGACGAGTTCAACGCCGCGATCACCCGACTCAACGATTCCAAGACCACCGCACTGGATCTCTGCGATGCCGCCTACTGAACGGATAACTGAACCGATGGACCGCAACCTGCCCGCCGTGCACGTGTACCGGCATTCGTCGTGCGACGATAGGGCGCAGACAACCGAGCGCACCGTGCGCCCGAGCCGGCTGAAGGAGGACTGACCGTGGTCGCGGCGGGTGACGCCCCGAACTACGCCCGCAGACTGGGCATCCAAAAAGATCAGGTTGTGCAGGAACTGGGCTGGGACGAAGACGTCGACGACGACATCCGAGCCGACATCGAGGAGGCGTGCGGTAGCGAGTTGCTCGACGAGGACGCCGATGAGGTGGTCGACGTCGTGCTGCTGTGGTGGCGCGACGACGACGGCGACCTGGTCGACGCGCTGATCGGCGCGATCGGGCCGCTGGCCGAGGACGGGGTGATCTGGGTGATCACGCCGAAGACCGGCAAGCCCGGGCACGTGCAGCCCGCCGAGATCGCCGAGTCGGCGCCGACGGCGGGTCTGATGCAGACCTCGTCGGCCAACCTCGGTGACTGGATCGGGACACGGCTGGTGCAGCCGAAGTCCAAGGCCGCGGGGCGACGGGCGTGATCGAGCCCGGTGCCGAGGCCCCGGACTTCACGCTCAAGGACCAGAACAACCAGCCGGTCACGCTCAGCAGCTACCGGGGCGCCAAGAACGTGCTGCTGGTGTTCTTCCCGCTGGCCTTCACCGGCATCTGCCAGGGCGAGCTCGACGAGATCCGGGACAACCTGCCGCTGTACGAGAACGACACCACCGCGACGCTGGCGATCTCGGTGGGGCCGTCGCCGACGCACAAGATCTGGGCCACCCAGAGCGGGTTCACGTTCCCGGTGCTGTCGGACTTCTGGCCGCACGGCGCCGTCGCGCAGGCCTACGGGGTGTTCAACGAGACCGCCGGGGTGTCCAACCGGGGGACGTTCGTCGTCGACCGCACGGGGATCGTCCGGTTCGCGGAGATGAAGCAGCCCGGCGAGGTCCGTGACCAGGCGGTGTGGCGCGAGGCGCTGGCCGCCCTGCAAGCCGGGTGACCGATTTCCTGTCGCAGGTCATGGCCGTGTAGCTTGCTCCTGCAAGGGCGCGTAGCTCAGTGGTAGAGCACTGGTTTTACACACCAGCGGTCGGCGGTTCGATACCGTCCGCGCCCACCGAGGAAAGCACCTGCTAGACAGTGTTTTCGGGCTTTGGTGGTCCTCTCGGGTATACCCCCCGCTAGGCCGAAGATAGGCCGACAGCTGTCAGGTACTGCTGAACGGGCCACCTTCGTGCGGCTGCCAAGCTGCGCTCACCTTTATGTGCTTCGCGGTCTGCCCGGTCTCATCTGCGCGGGTGAATCCTCGGCACCGGTTGACGCAGACTGGCTTGAATACCGCCTTCTTCTCGTCGCCGCCGTAGGACTCGATGAACCTGACAAACTCCCAGTCGAGTGGTCCGCCACACTTGCACGTGCGCGCCCATTCGCGGTGGTCGATTCCCATGTATTGAGGCACAAATCCGAATCTAGTCGTCGTGATCCGGTCGTCGCTTCCGGCGCAGCGGATCAGCCACCCTTCGCGCCGCCTCGCGACCGCCCGAGCAGCGCATCGCCCGCCGACGCCAGCGCGTCATCGTAGACGTGGCCGTAGACCCGCAGCGTGATCGCCGGGTCGTGCCCCAGCCACTTGGCCACCGCCAGCACCGGCAGCCCACTGTCGAGCAGGATCGAGGCGGCGGTGTGCCGGACATCGTGCAGCCGGATCACCGGCATGTCCGCTGCAGCGCAGTGCGCGGCGAAGGACTTCGAGTACGTCTCGGGCCGGATGGGGGAGCCGTCGGCGTTCACCGCCACCAGCCCGGTATCGGGCCAGCCGCCGCCGAGCGCCAGGTGCTCCTCGGCTTGGCGCGTCTTGAATACCCGCAGTGCAGCGAGCACCTCGGGAGGCATCGGCAGCGTCCGCGCCGAGCGCGTCGACTTCGGCGCGCCGGTCACCGTGCCGCCGCCGACGACGACCCGCCCCTGAGCGACGGTGATTGTCCCGGCGTCGAGGTCCACGTCAGCCCACCGCAGGCCCAGCACCTCCGACCGGCGCAACCCCGCTAGCGTCAGCAGCCAGCACGCGGCCAGCCGGTCACTACCTATATGTACGCGGAAACTCTCCGCCTGCTCGGGCGTCCACGTCGACCGCTGTCGATCTGGCGGTCGACGTCGGCGCGTCGGAGATCGCCGTCGAGGGGTTCGCGGCCCGCGAGACCTATCGCCTTGTCGTCAACGATGCGCTGCGCCGGGCCAAGCTCGACCGCCCGATCCGCGTGACCACCTGGCCTCCGAAGGGGTCGGGGCGTGGAGGCGGCGACGCGCTGGCCCGGTCGGCGGCGTTGCTGCAGGGCTTGGAGACCGGCACCACCCGCATCGCCGGGCACCTGCCTGACCTCGAACAGGCGGCGGTCACCTGGCAGGCCGGGCAGCACCAGCCCGACAGCCTCGCCGCCGTCGTCGTGGCCCATGACGTGTTGGTGCACTCGATCGGTCAGCAGTGGGGCTTCGCGTCGCCGCTGGACACCGAGCGGCGAATGCGCGATCGCCCGATCACGTCGATGCCGGAGTACCTGCGCCGCCGCATCCCTGGTTAGCGGGCCGGGCCGACGGCTCCGCACTAGGTGTTCTTCACGGGTAGGTTGTGAACGCGTAGGCGCTCGATTGGTGTCATTCCGCCGATGCCGGTGTGGGGTCGGTGGTGATTGTAGTGGTGCAGCCAGTGCTGGTAGGTTCCGGCGCGTTCGGCCTC
>Ga0180218_1000274_pt1 | contig 64167 bp, 51 predicted proteins | sample eDN3rd37CKraftBY_FD_151334 | JGI IMG/M metagenome (GOLD analysis project Ga0180218, IMG submission 151334) | Enriched backyard soil microbial communities from Emeryville, California, USA - eDNA 3rd pass 37_C Kraft BY (version 2) (version 2) | ecosystem: Environmental > Terrestrial > Soil >... | reverse complement strand
CGTCGACGCTGACGCCGGCCGGAGAAAAGCTGCGTAACGAAGCCGAACTGGTGCTGGAGCGCTGCCTGCAGCTGGAGGCGCATGCCAACGAGCTGGGCGAACGCGTCGAACCGGCGCTGACGCTGGCGATCGAGGTCCCCTACTCGACCTTGATGCCGCCGCTACGCGACTTCGCCGAACGCTTTCCGCACGTCGACCTGCAGATTCGCCATCCGCTGCATGGCGACGTGGCCGAACTGCTCGCGCGCGGCGAAGCGGACCTGGGCATCGCGTTCTCGCAGCCCGCCTATCCGCGCGATCTGGGCTTCACGCAGATGGGCAAGCTGATCCTGTCGCACGTCGCGCACCGCGACCATCCTCTTTCGAAGCTGAAGCGTGTCGACTTCGCCGACCTGCGCGCGCACCGGCGCCTGGTGTTCAGCGGCCACAACCACAAGCTGCCCAGCAGCGAATACCTCGACGCGACGCGCTGCTGGCAGGCGGAAAGCTACGCGGCGCTGCTCGAACTCGCGCGCACGGGCCTGGGCTGGACCACGCTGCCGCGGCAACTGATCCTTTCGGAACTGGGATCAGGTGAATTGGTGGAGCTGCCGCTGACCGCCTATCCGTACACCGACTGGCTGGTCGGCGTGGATCTCATTTGGGCAAAGGCGCATGTGCTCGGCAAGGCCGGGCTGTGGCTGAAGCGGCGGCTGGGCGAGCACAAGGTGTTCGAGGTGGATCGGGAGGGGAAGAGGACAACGTTGTAGCGCAGTATCACAGCGATGCAATCGCGCGGGCCAGCGCTTCCTCGGTACCCCAACGGCGCAGGAACGCCAGTTCATCGTCCTTCGACAGCTTGCCTTTGGCGCGATAGACCATCGCCGTCATGACCGCCCCCGCCTGCACGGGCCTATCTTCCGGCTCGCCAACTCCAGAGTCGCTTTGCCACTCGTCCGGGAATCGTGGCCAGCGGCACGTTGCCTGGCTCAGCGTCTGATAGAAGGTCTCCATGACGCCCGGGCGCATTTCGAGCCTGTATTGTTCAGCGCTCGGCATTCCGCAGAAAGTCGTATAGATAGGGGGAAGGTGTCTTGGAATGGCGCGATACCCCTCTGGAGCGTTCTTTGGGATGTATTCGACCGTCGGCCCCTCTTCCATATAAAGGCGGATGTATTCCCACAGACCTGCGGTGTACTCGTATGAAGGCATGGTCGGCCCGACGAAGATCACGTCCTCGTCCTTCCCCGACATGTCGGCAGGATTGGCAGGCGGGTGATATAGCGCCAGTGCTTTCAGAATCTGTCGATCCTTAGGTGCCGTCCCCTCGGGCGCCAGCACCGCCAACATCCGGTCCCAGTCATACACCCGGTTTCCACCGCAACAGCGGGGACGCAGCACATAGACCTTGCGTGTCCTGCGATTGAAGCGGATGCGGCCTCGCGGGTAAGTGAAGAAGGCAGTGCGGCCCGCCATATGATGAAAGAATATCAATAAGAGCGCGGCCGCAGCGATCGCCATTGGGAAGAACAACAGCCACCCTCCCCAAAACAGCGGCGCCATATCGGACTCGTAGGGTAGCGAAGAAAAGAACGGAACAATAGTTCCGAACAAGAGCGGGTGAACGGCCACGCTGTACCAGGCCCAGATGGCTGGCGGGCAGAATATCAATACCGTTGCTGCCGCCATCGCGTACTTCCATTGATATTCCCAGCCTGGATTGGTCAACTCCAGGTAGGTATCGTTCTGGGCGTACACGGAGTGATTTGGCAGAATCACCCCCTCCTGATCCACGCTTTCCTTGACGCTCCACAAGCGCTGATCGTTGAGGCCGAGGCGTTCCCTGCTTCGGGCGATGGAGCTTCGGCTGCGCCAGTAGTCGTACTCACGAGGGAACATCGTCGCAGCAACTCCTTGGTTACCCGCCGGCCCGCACCACAAACGACTGCGTCGTCGTAAACGGCACCACGGCACCGCTATCCCGAGCCGAACAGCGCATGCCGTTCATCGCCCGGCGCGCCGCGTTGTCGACCGGCTGAAAGCCCGAAGGTTTTTCGAGCGCGGTGCGGGCGACCGAGCCATCCTCGCCGATCCAGACGCGCACGGTCACCGAGACCGGTTTGTCGGGCAGTTCGCTGACCAGGCTCAGGCGCGGCTGGGAGCAGCCGACATTGGGCGGCAGCCCTTCCCGATAGCTGACCGGCGCGGACGCCGCGGGACGCGGTGAGGTTCCTTCATTGCGGCAGATCGCCTGCTGCTCCTCGAACACCTTGCGCATCGCCTGCAGCGTCTTCGGTTGCGTGGCGGCGCCGGCGGACCACTTCGCCGCCAGCGGCGCCGGCAAGGCCTTGCCGACCGCCGCGGACTCCTCCGGCGTCAGCCGGAACACGAGATTGCCCGATGCCAGCCGCTCGGCACGCGCCTGCTGGATGCGCTTGCCTTCCGGCGTATCGAGGAAGCGCGTCAGGGCAAGGAATTCCTCCCTGGAGAAATCCTCCGCCAGCGGATAGCCGATCCGGTTGGCGACGGTGCGCGGCTCCATCGCCGACAGGCAGGCGGCGCGTTGCGGCGGGACCTTGTCGCCTTGTTGCTTCAGCGTGCCTTTCGCGGCGGGGATCACTTCGCCGGTGGCGACGGCTTCGGAGACGCGCGTGGCGACAGCCTCAAAATTGCTTGACTCTTTGTTGGCGGCAACAGCGACACCGCTGGGAGGCCAAAGAAAAATCGTCAACACCCCTGCGATGAGAGATCTGCGGCCAATGTCGATGTAGTTGACCATGTTGTCAACGGCGCATTGTTTCGATCTGCTCGGCGGACAACGGGGCACCTCCGGCAGCTTCCTCTAAATGCTTGGGAAAACGCAGCGGTGGGTTGTCGTTCGTCGGCTTACGGAGTGATTCCCCATCGTTAAGAACTGGTCCACCTTCTTCCATATATCGCCTGATATGCTCCCAAACCTGAATGCAAGGTTCATCGCCTGCGTTAAAGGTATCGCCCAATCGTACGACATCTTTGAGCCGCCGAGGATCCTTCTCATCGCCCCAAAGAATAGCAATTTCAGACATCTCCCTAAACAACGCACCCGTAAATTGCACAGCCTTGTATGTCCGAAAGTGAGCTTCATCCCAGGAACGGACGATGAGGTCAGAACGCACAGGTTGCCAGAACTTAAAAAAATGAGGAAACCCAACCTGAAAACAAGCTACTTGTCGAGTATGTTTATTAAACATAATCGGCCAGTCGGGCGGCGCTCGGAAAATAATATTAATGCACCAAATCAGAAAAAAACAATCGAGCACAAACACAAAAAAAAACAGCAAAGCACCAATCACATCGGAAAACCAGACATCACCAGATCCGAAACGATAGACATCGCCAATAAGAGTAAATGAAATTGGAAAAAGAAACACAATCCCCATCAATATGGCAATCCACACAAAAAATTGCCGCACCGACCTTCCTGCAGGAGAACCCACCAACAGAGCGTTCGGATAGGCGCCGATGATCGTGCCGTAACTCCTCGCTACTTTGCTTACGGGACCACTACCTAAAGCCGGCGCACCGCGGACAGGCGCTTTTTTTAGAAATGGAACACGCCTTTTCAACTCCTCCGGTATGTCAAAGGTCCGTTCTGGCTCGCCAGTCTTCGGCAGGAGTATTTCTTTATCGATTTCGCGCACAAACATTACTTAATCTCGAAGAATCTCGTCCACGATGAAAACCTCATCTCCCGTCGCACCTGCATTCGGTGCAAATATCGACACTCTTGCGTAAGCCGAATCGTACACCAGCATGTCGACTTTTACGGAGATGATGTGACTAGAATATCCGGAATCCTTGTCTACGGTCGGCTCGTGTTTTGGCGATTGGACGCCGCTCCTCGTACCCGTCGTGAGCCATCCGTGTCGTCCTTCACCATAGTGTCGAATGCCTGCAACGAGGGAATCCCCCGCCTTACCAGACGCATATATTCTCGCTTCCCACGGCAGCTTTTTATCAAGAAGAAGCGGAATTCTTAATCGCAACCAAGCTTCCCGCGAAAAATTTGGAGTGACATGCGTGGAGGCGGATACATTGGCAAAACCAAGCTGTGACGACGCCGCGGATATGGCCATATTCTCGAGCAGATTCAATCGATAGGAAAAATCAACTTCCAACCCGAGCAATATCTTATTTGCCTCCCCCGATTCTTTTTCGAAACTACCCCATTTATTGGACGCTTCGCCCCAAAGTGTTTTTGCAGCCCATTTCTCGGGGGGTCTGTCCCTTATCAATAGGATTACGAAGCCAACAATGACCCCTAAAGCGACCAACAGCAGGCCCCAGCCTGTGGCTGTCAGACCTAAAAATGGGGTCGTCGATCCAAGTGCCGCTGCAATTAAAGCCCCTGAGGCAACACCAAAAAGGACAAATTGGAATCGATATCCAGCCTGCGCATCTCTATCACCATCTTTTCCAGATCGCTCCATGTTGATATATGCCTGAACGGCATCGATCGCCGTGGCGAAGGCACCCAGCAGACCGGCTAATTTTGTTATCCCTTCGGTGGCAACACCGAGTCGAATTCGCTTTGCGACCCCAATTTCGGCGAATACCGCACTGATACCAAGCCCCGCCGACAATAGTGCTAGAGCGCCATCCTGTCGTTCGCTAGTATTGCCCTTTGAGTAGTCGCCCCACGTCTTGGCGACTACCAAAACTTGCAATACGCCGGATCCGGTTGCGAGTACGCCGGTTTTCGTCCGAAGGGCCGCCATATAATCTCGCGTGGCTTTGGTGAGCCCCGAGAAGTCCAAGCTCATGGTCCACTGAGCCAGCTTCTCACCATAGACTTCGGCTGGACGTACGACATACTTTCCAACGGCAGCACCGACGCCTTTCGCACTCCGAAAGACATCCTCCGGTGCCCCTCTCGCGATAAGGTAGACGTCGATCATCCCCATCGCCGCAACGGGTGCGCCGTTCATCTCCAGCGCCGTGGCCCCGGTCAGCACAAGGCTCTCAACCTTCCGTTCGGCCGACTTCGCTGTAGCAGCCACTGCTTGCCGAATCTCCCCCTTCATGCTGTGCCATAGCGCAGTAGCTTCGCTCAACGTCACACTAACCCGCACCAGCGTGATGGGCGAAGGCTCGGACTTGACCATCAGGGCCATCGTCGCCAATTTCAGTTTGTACCGAAGCTGTTCAGGCAGATTGCGTGCCTTATCCAAGCCAGCCGACACTGCACCGACTACTGGAAGCAGGTCCTGTATTGTCTCTTGCATCATTGCCGCGAACTTCCGACCAGGAGCGAGATCCGCTAGCGTCTTGATGGCATCAAACCCCTTCGACCACTGATTTGGGTCGTCCACCCATTTCGCGAAGGTTATCTGATTTCCAAGGAGGGCTCTCCACAACAGGGCTTCATCGTTGATCGCGGGCAGTGTCAAGAACCCCGCGAAAGCCTCCTGCCCCTTCTTCGTCAAGGGACCACCAAGCGTCAACTTGCAGATGCACCGAGCATAGAAAAGGCCATCGATTTCGTTTGCGGTATCGAAATCATTCTTTGTGAGGATCTTCCGAGCATCGCTCCGTAACCAGGCAAGATAGTCGTCCTCCACACGCGCGAGCTTCTTTTCGTCGTCTTTGATCGTTTGGTAATACGTTTGCAGAAACTCCCTGTGTTTTGGTGCCTTGCGTTGCCCCTGCAGTTTGTCAAGAACGTCCCCGACCAGGTCGTTCGTCTGGTAATCGATTTCCTTGGCACTCGGAATATCAATGGTTCCATTGACATTGTCGGGATACCAATGATTGGGGTTAGGTGACCGCTTCACGAGCCCCGGACGAAACCGAGCATCAGGGGGCAATTGCTTACTGGCTACCATCGCATCGAACTGCTTTCGGGTCACGGCCTTACCCTGCAAATGCGCGAAGCTCCCATTCATGCGTCTTCTATCCGCGCCGTTCTGTTCGATGATCTTCAGCATGCCCTCGATCTGGAGAGCCGATGGCAAACGCTCGGGCCCCTCTTTTTGCAGCCATCGGGCAGCTTCATTGCAAAGCGTCAGCCTCCGTTGCGCGGCCTCGGTTGTCACGCCGACAGGGTCGGGCACGCTGACAATCATCAGATTGGCATCGGTGAACTTCTTCGACGGATCGGCCGCCACAAGCTTGCGGGCTTCAGCCATCAATTGCGACGCCCATTCCCGTCGCTTCTTGGGGGGCTCATCGTCAAGTACGTGCGGCTGGTCTTTCTTTCCCTGTTTCGCGTCCTTGGCTTGCGGCTCCGGCTCCGTCAGCTGATGCCCTTGAAACGGATTCCCGCGCAATGCCTCCGGATGTGTCTGCGCAAGCTTGGGCTTATAGTCGGCGACACACTCCTCGATGTTGACTACCGACATGGGCAGCGAACGCTCAGCCCTTCCCGCCTTTGCGTCAATGCACGCCATGCGCTTGCTACGCAGACTCTCATTCGTTGCATAGCGGTTCCGTACGGGTTCGCTCCACGGATGGTCGCTGAAGCCAACCCACACACGCTTTGTGTTGGCAGCGTCGGGGATGACAAACAGCATGGCGATGGCATACGCCTCGGTCCGCTTGCAATAGAACGCCTTCGGTTCCTCCCCCGCTGCGGCCAAAGCAACTGGCGTCAGATATCCGCCCTCGTCGACATGGAAGAGTTGCCAACCGCCCTGCTTCTTCAGCTCAGGCGTATGCGGATGCTCGTAGTAGGCATGCAGATAGCCCTTGCGCAGCGTTCGCATGACATAACCGGACGCCGTCAGCTTCTGATCCGCAACGCCCTTTAGAAGGGGCTCGATGTACTTCCTGCGTGCATTCGCATAGTTGGCGTCAGCCAACCCCGGCCGCACCAGCAACACCGGCAACCCCGTCTTCACACAGGACGGGCAGCCCTGCCCGCCACAAGCCGTGGCCGTCGCCGCTGCCGCATTGGCACGCGAGCCGTAGGTCATTACTTGTCCTTCTGCCATGTCTTGGATCCGATGTTGTGTTGCGTCGAATTGAGCGATTGAGAGCGGGAAGCTGTGGCGCTATGCCGGCACGTCCGCGCGCTCCAGGTCGCGGCGGATGGCGTCCCAGCCCTCCGGGTCGGGGATTTTTTCCAGCGCGAGGCCGAGCGGAATGCCTTGGTCGCGGGCATCCTCGACCGCCTTGAAGATGCGGGGGTGTTCGGTCAATCGGGGATGCAGCATCAGCTGATAGGCGCCGAGCAGCACGATGTCGGCGCTCTCTGCAAGCCCGATGCTGCGAGCCGATGCAACGGCGTGGTCGGCCTGCTTCAAATAGTCGTGTGGCAGTGCGTCCTCGAAGGCCCGCCAGCCTCGCAGCATCTGCTGAACCTCTTCGCACCGGTGCGCGTGCCGCCATTGCGCCTCGGTCAGCTGCAGCAGCGGCATCCCTGCGGCCATGGGTTCCGGCGAGACTTGTGGCGGGACATAACGCACGACGGCGCCACGCCTATCGAGTACGAGCCATTGCCGGATCGGCCGCATCAGCGATGCATGCTGGCCGGACTCGAGCACCGGCCACATCCATTCGAGCACGCGCCGGTCTGCGAGACGGAAATAGCGAATACCGTGCCCCGGTTCGATCGGCGACATGATGTTGGAGAAATGCCGGACCAGTACGTCGCCGGGCTCTTCGGAAAGCAGCCAGCCGCCGACCGCAAATCCCCGCGTGCTTTCAAGCTCCGGGTTTTCGAGTTCCGCAATGGCCGCGACAACGCTGGCTTCGAGTATCTCTACCGCGGTCGCTCGTAGCTCCAGCAAATACGGGCGCTTATCGTCATCGATGCCCGGCCGGCGAACCGGGATGTCCCAACGCTGAAGCGCCGCAGCTGCGATACGCTCTGCATCGATTGGCTCGTAGAGCATTGGATCGATCAGCAGATACGCACGGAGGCTGTCGTCGGCTTGCAGCGATGTGCCGATCTGCTGGATCAACTGCTCCGCATCGATGGCCATGGCTATAGCACCGCGCTACCGCTGGCCGCGGCAGAGTCGTCCTTGGTGGGACAGGCCTTGAGATTGCCGCTGGGCAATTCGTTGCTCGCCTCAGCTCCCCCCGGCCCCACAAACCGATGCCCCGCCCCCTTGAACTCCACCTTGCCCGGCGCATGCAACTCAATCTTCCCGCCCAGCACGCGAATCTGCGCCCCGGCGGCGTTCAGCAGCACGTGCTGCTTGCCCTCGACCGTGACATTGGCCTGCGTCGAGGCGATCGTCACCGTGCGCTCGGCGGCGTAGCGGCTGGCGCCGGTCAGGCTGGCGACTTCGACCTTGCCGGTGGCGGCGTGCAGGGCCATGCCGTTCGCGTCGCCGCCCTTCTGCGCGGTCTGCGTTCGCTGGCCACTCGATGCGGAGCTCGATACCGAGCCCGATCCGGCGCCCGCGCCGGAACCAGATCCCGCCGATCCGCCCTGCCCGTCGGTAAACAGGCTCAAGCCATCGGCCACCGCGACGGCCAGGTTGCCCCCGGCCGCCAGATTGACATGCTCGGCCGCGACCAGCGTCGCATTGGTCCCGGCGACCAGCACCGCATCGGCCGGCGTCGACAGCGCCACGCCTTTCGGGCCCGACACGACCAGATGCGGCTTGCTGTAGGCGACCGCCGAGCCGCCGTCCTCGGCCTTCGCTTCGGTGCGCAGCACCTCGGCGCTTTGCTTCAGCGATTCGAGCGCCGGCAGCGTATCGGCGGCCGGCTCGTCTGGCAGCGCGGCCTTCTGCTTGGCCGCCTGCTGCGCCAGCGTGCGGGCGAGCTCCAGGCTGTCCTCGACCTGCGTCGCGGCCTGCTCGCTCTGCAGTAGGGGTTGCGTGACGCTGCCGTCCTCGGCGGCGATCAGCAGGCCGGAACCGGCGCGGACGCTACCCGAGGCGTCGGTGGCCAGCGCCGCGCCGTGGCCCAGATCGGCCTCGCGGGCGTTGTCGCGCTGGAACAGGTGGTGGCCGAGCGTCAGCGACGTCGCTGCCTGCGTGGTCGACAGCAGCGTGCGGCTCTGGCCCTCGGTGTCGTCGAACACCAGCTGGTTGTAGCCGCCGTTGCCGGTCTGGCTGGCGGACAGTGCCTGTGTCTTGATGCCGGACAGCACGGCGTTGTGCGCGTGCGCCTTGTCGTTCTTGCCCTCGCCGGCAAACCACGCAGGCGCGTTGCCGGTCGCGTTGGCGGCGCCGGCCTGTTGCTTGTTGATCTGCGCGTCGGTCTCGCCGGCGCCGTTGTAGGCCGCGCCGACGACCACCGGGCGGTCGATATCGCCATTGACGAACTCCACCACCACTTCCTGGCCGACGCGCGGCAGCGCGACGCCGCCCCAGTTGTCGCCGGCCACCGGCGTGGCGACGCGCAACCAGCAGCCCAGCGCCGACTCGGCGCGGGCGTTGTCGTCGCCGGCCGGGTGGGATTGCCGGCTGGACGAACGCCCCCCGCGTTGCCAATGGAATTGGACCTTGATGCGGTGATCGCGGTCGGTATGGACCGGCCCGCCGTCGCCCACGACCAGCGCGGTCTGGCTGCCGCGCACGGTCGGCCGCGGATGCAGCAGGCGGCCGTCGTCGCCGCGCAGCGCGGGCCGGTAAGGCACGCTGGCGCGCACGGCGGTGAAGCGGTTGCGGTATAGCGGCAGGGTTTCGTTGTCGCCCGCGGTGGCAAGGCCCGTCATTGCCAGCAAGGCCTGGCCGAAACCTTCGTTGAAGTTGTTGCGCGCCTCGTGCGTGACCGACAGCACCACGAAGCGGCGGCCGTCTTCCTCGTCGCCATCGTGCTCGTAGTGGTCCAGCAGCGAGAACGTGGTGGCAGGCGCCAGCGTGCGGACCGTGCCGCCGCCATGGAAGGCCTTGTTGCGGACCTCGAGCGATTCCATCGCGATGCGCGAGATGCGCTGCGCCTGCTCGGCATCCTCGAAGGCGTACTGGCCGACGTAGTCGGTGTCGGTCAGCGGGCTGGCCTGTTCGCCATTGTCATGGTGCGTGCTCAGCGTCGCGCTGCGCAGCGAGGCGGTGCGATAGTCCCAGGTCGCCAGTTCGACCGCATTGGTCTGCCATTGCCGCTCACCCTGCCATTCGGTGATCACGTCCTCCGAGGCGGTGGCATCGGCGCGGCCGAAGCGGATGCTGGCCTGGGCGTTGTCCTTGAAGACGTCGTTGCGATCGGCGATCACCATCCGATGCACGCCGAGGGCATCGCCGTCGGCCGCCTCGTGCTCGAAGTAGTAGAACAGCCCTTCCTCGGCCAGCAGCCGCGTCACAAAGTCGAAATCCGACTCGTCGTACTGCGTTACCACGCTGCGCTTCGGGTAGACAGCGGTGTCGGCCACTGCCCAGCGCCATTCCGGCACCAACTTGCCCTGCCCGCGGTAGTCGCCGAGCACGCTGTCGACGACCTCGATCACCGACATGTCCTGGAACAGGAAGCTGTCGCGGCGATGGCGCAGGAAGGCCAGCCACGGTTCGATCACGAGCCGGTAGCGCGCCAGGCCGCCATTGGCGCCGACGCGCTCGAACACCGTCACATGCCCGTGCAGCGCGCGCGGCTTGTCCCGGCTGAGCTGCGTCAGCAGATCGATGCGCACCGGCTGGCCGAGCAGCGCCGCAGGATCGAGCCTGGCGTCATCCGACAGCGCCGACAACTCGATGCGGAAGCCGCCGCCATCGAGCTGTTCGCGCGCGAGCAGACGCTCGGCAAGCAGCACGTCCTCGCCCAGCGGCGTGGCGAGCCGCAGCAGCCGGTCGTGCTGGCGGAAGGCGGCGCGCAGTTGCGCCGCCAGTTCATGCGCCATATCGGTCAGTACGCCCATCGCTGCCTCGACTGTGAGTGACGGAGTCAATTGATTTCAATGGATTTCAATTGACCTTGTAGCGGAAGCCGCCGTTCTTGTTGACGCCCACCTTGATCTTCTGGATCGCCTCGCCCTGCGCCATCTTCGCCAGCACCGACTGCGCGATCTCGGGCAGCAGCGTGCCGTTCAGGATATGGTCGACCGCGCGCGCGCCGGTATCGACCTCGGTGCAGCGCTGCAGCACCGCCTCCGTCACGGCCGCATCCCATTCGAACGCCGCGCGGTGGTTCTGCTGCACGCGCTCGCCGATGCGGCGCAGCTTCAGCTCGATGATCTCGACCAGCGTGTCGTCACTGATCGGGTAGTACGGCACCACCTTGGTCCGGCCGATAAAGGCGGGCTTGAAGGTCTTGTACAGCGTCGGGCGCAGCGCCTCGGTCAGCGCGTCGGCATCCGGCAGTTCCTCGGCGGACTTGTTCAGGCACGCCTGCATGATCGAGGCCGAGCCCGCGTTCGAGGTCAGGATGATGATGGTGTTGCGGAAGTCGATGGTCCGGCCCTCGGCGTCCTCCATCCAGCCCTTGTCGAAGACCTGGAAGAACATCTCCAGCACGTCCGGATGCGCCTTCTCGATTTCGTCGAGCAGCACCACGCTGTACGGGTTGCGACGCACCGCCTCGGTCAGCACCCCGCCCTCGCCGTAGCCGACATAGCCCGGCGGCGAGCCCTTGAGCCCGGAGACGCTGTGGGCCTCCTGGTACTCGCTCATATTGATGGTGATCAGCTTGCGCTCGCCGCCGTACAGGATGTCGGCCAGCGCGAGCGCGGTCTCGGTCTTGCCGACGCCGGACGGGCCGACGAACAGGAACACCCCGCGCGGCTTGTGCGGGTCTTCCAGATTGGCCGCCGCGGTACGCACGCGCTGCGCCACCGCTTCGAGCGCGTGCGGCTGGCCGACCACGCGTTCCTCCAGCAGCGGCTTCAGGTTCATCACCGTATGCAGCTCGTCCTTGACCATGCGGCCCAACGGAATGCCGGTCCAGGCCGAGACGATCTCGGACACGACCTGGCCGTCGACCTGGATCGGCACCAGCGGCTTTTCGCCCTGCAGTTGGCGCAGTTCGTCCTTCAGGCGCGACAGTTCGTCGGTGGGCGCGATCGGGGCGGCCGGCGTGGCGGTCTTGCGGCGGCCGCCGGCGGGGGCGATATCGCTGTTGGCGGCCACCGGTTCGGCTTCCTCGGTGGCGATATCGACCGTGTCGGCGCCGGTGTCGCCAACCGCGGCCGCATCGCCCGCACGCGCGTCCCGCGAACGCAGCAGTGCGACGATCCGCTCGACCAGCTCGCGCTCCCGTGCGAGCCGTTCGTTGCCGGCGGCAATGCGCTCGCGCAGTACCTGCTCCTGCTTCTGCAACTCGGCCAGCCTCGCCTGGTGCTGTCCGCCGGTCGACAGCTCGCGTTGCAGCGCGCCGATCTCGACGGTCAGGCGCTCCAGCGCCTTCTGGTCCTGCTCGATCTCGGCGGGCGTCGCGCTCTGCGCCAGCGCCACCTTGGCGCAGGCGGTGTCGAGCACGCTGACGGCCTTGTCCGGCAACTGCCGGCCGCTGATATAGCGGTGCGACAGCCGCACCGCCTCGGTGATCGCCTCGTCCAGCACGCGCACGTCGAAGTGCCGCTCCATCAGGCCGACCATGCCGCGCAGCATCGCCGACGCCAGCGCCTCGTCCGGCTCCTCGACCTTGACGACCTGGAAGCGCCGCGCCAGCGCGGCATCTTTCTCGAAGTACTTCTTGTATTCGGCCCAGGTCGTCGCCGCGATCGTACGCAGCTCGCCGCGCGCCAGCGCCGGCTTCAGCAGATTGGCCGCGTCGTTCTGGCCGGCCTGCCCGCCCGCGCCGATGATCGTGTGGGCCTCGTCGATGAACAGGATGATCGGCTGCGGGCTGCGCTTGACCTCGTCGATGACGTTGCGCAGCCGGTTCTCGAACTCGCCCTTGACGCTGGCGCCGGCCTGCAGCAGGCCCATGTCCAGCGTACGCAGCGCGACGCCGCGCAGCGGCGGCGGCACGTCGTCGGCGGCAATGCGCAATGCCAGCCCTTCGACCACCGCGGTCTTGCCGACCCCCGCCTCGCCGGTCAGGATCGGGTTGTTCTGGCGGCGGCGCATCAGGATGTCGATCATCTGGCGGATCTCGGCGTCGCGGCCGATCACCGGATCGATGCGGCCGTCGCGCGCCGCCGCGGTCAGGTCGACGGTGTACTGGTCGAGCGCCGGGGTCTTCGACAGCGCGCCCTGCCCGGAAGGCTCCTCGGCCGGCGCGGCGCCCGCGTCCGCGAAGGTCACCGCCTGCTCGGCCTCTTCCGAGCCCTTGGTCAATGCGGCCAGTTCATGCTTGAGGCGTTCGACCGGGAATTGGCCAAAGCGCCGGGAGCCGCGCTCGGCCAGCGGCGCCAGGCTCGGCTCGGTCAGCAGCGCCAGCAGCAGATGGCCCGAGCGGATGCGCGTGGTCTGCGAATCGAGCGAGGCGATCAGCCAGGCATGCTCGAACAGCTTGGGCAGCCAAGGCGAGAACGCCGGCGTGCGGCCATTGCCGGTCTGGAAGCGGCCGAGCTCCCTGTCGAGGTCGCTCTGCAACGCGGCAGGATCGATGCCGCTGGCCCGCACCGCGACCGACACGTCGCTGCGCGGATTCTCCAGCAGCGCCAGGAACAGATGCTCGAGGTCGACCTCATAGTGGCCGCGCGCCATGCACAGCGAGGCGGCCCGTTCGGCGGCCTGCCGGCTGGTGGCATTGAGCTTGGCGATCAGCGTCTTCAAGGGGGTGGCCATGATGGCTCGGCTCCGGTCTATCAATGAATGGGCGACAGCGTGTAATGCGCGTCGCTGCGATCCTGCATGGCGGGTCGCGAAACGAGGAAGGTGTCCCAACCGACGTGGCCGCTGCCCGCGGCGCCGAGCCGGGACCCGGTCACGTCCTGCCGGCGCAGGATCGGCTTGACTTCATATTCGAGCGTGGCGCCGCCCAGCACGGTCAGCATCTTGCGCAGCGCCAGCGCGCCCTCGGCGCCGGGCAGGAAGGCGCGGTACTGGTCGCGCGCCAGCGGACCGATCCACACGCGCACCCGCAGATCGCGCTGCCAGACGCGCTGGCCGGCCAGCGCGGTGGCGCCGAGCACGTTGTTGACGCCGCCCAGGCGCGACCACTGCGATGGCGGCACCCGATACCAGCCTCCGACGAACTGCTCGACGCGGACGGGCACGCGGAAATAATCGGACAGCACCTGCTGCAGATACGACGCCGACATCGGCCGATGGCGCACCGCGGTCGCATAGCCGGCGACCGCCTCGTCGTGGATGGTCCCCGGCGTCTCCCGCAGGCCGCGGCGGACGCCCGCATCGGCCACGCCGGCCAGCGACAGCAGCAGCGGCAGGTAGTGGCGCGTGCGGTCGACCTCGTGCTGGAACGGCAGCCGGTACTTCTTCCACGCCAGATAGAACAGCGCGGCGGCGCGGTTCGAGAAGATATCGAAGAAAGCGCGCGCGGCGCCGTCGCGGCGCAGGGTTTCGCGCTCGGCCACCACTTCGGTGTAATGCAGCGGCAGCGCGCCCTGCCCGCCCAGCATGCCGAAGAAGGCCGGCGTCACCGCCACGTCGTCGAGCGGACGCTCGGCGATCGCCTCGGCGAAGGCCGCATCGCTGTCGAGCGCCTGCTGCGCGATGCCGCCGGCCTCGATCTGCACGATCTCGCTGGCGGGAAACGACAGCGACAGCGCATTGGGAAAGCGCACGCGCGTGGCGAGCTGGTGTTCGGGGGTGTCGGCGACACGGGCGACGGCATTGCCGTTCGCGGCGCCGTACGCCGCGCCGTTTGCGCGATTCGCCACGCCGTTCGCCGAGCCGTTCGCCACGCCATGCATGCCGCCATTGGCACCGCCCTGCGCCCTGCCCTGACGCGCGAACTGGATCTGCAGCAGCCGCACTGCCTGGAAGAACTGGAAGCGATACGGCTGCCGCAGCAGCCGGCGTATCACACCAGGATCGATTCGCCGCTTCGGGGAGCGCATTGGATCAATTCCTTGCCGGTGCGGCGCGAGACGGCGACGAGCTGCACAAAGCTGTTCAGATGGACGTAAAGGCCGAAGAAATGGTCCATCACGCGGATGAAGCGGTGCAGGCCGGTGCCGACGAAAGCTTCCTCGTCCAGCGTCAGGCGAACCTGCAGGCCGCGCACGAACGTCGCGAAGGGCTTGCCCGCCAGCCACTGCGTGCTGGGCTGATAGTCCAGGCCGACGATGCCTTCGATCTGGCGCGCCGAGATGCCGCTTCGGGCCAGGTCGTGCAGCCGCAGCATCTCCTTGAGCGCCGGCAGGCCGTCCTGCACCAGCGACAGGTGGTTCAGCGCCAGCAGCGAGATCAGGCGCCATTGCGCCGCGCGGCCGCCGGGCAGCCGCAGCGACGGCGTCGGCTTGCGCAGGAACGTGATCTGGCGCGCGATCGACGTGCCTTCCATGGTCAGGTCGCCGTCGGCATGGCCGAACGACAGGCTGGCCGGCAGATCGCGATTGGTGCAGGTGACGTCGATGCTCAGCGTATCGGTCTGCGGCTGCGCCGGATCGAAATCCAGGTCGACGATCGAGATCTCGGTCTCGTAGCCCGGGCTGCGGCGCGCCACGAGCTCGTCGCGGCGCGCCAGCCAGAAGTGGCCCGCGCGGTTCGGATCGTCGGCGTGATGCAGCGAATAGAACGGCCGGAACTCGATCACGTCGTTGCCGTTGGCGGTCTCGCGCACCAGATGGACACGGTCGATCGAATAGATGTCGTAGCCGTGCGCGCGGCGGCCGTCGGCCACCACCGGATAGGCGCTGGCCGTATGCTCGATGCGGATCGGATCGGCCTTCTGCGCGAACAGGTTGACCACCGGCGTGCAATGCAGCCGGAGATGTTCGACCTGCAGGCTCTCCAGCAGGCGCGCGGTGTGCGAGTCGCTGCGGATGTCGGTCATCACCAGATGCAGCTGCAGGCGTCGGGTGTTGCCGCCGGCCGCCCCCAGCGCACGGCGCAGCGCCGCCAGGTCGATGTCGACGAAATTGAATTTCTCGGCGAAGGCGAAATGCTCGCTGAGCAGCCGGTAGGCGGGATGCGAGCGCGCCGGCGTGTCGATCAGCGCCTCGTTGGCGGCAAAGCCCACCTCGCGCAACGGCACGGCCGACAGCCGCTGCCAGACGCCGGGCCGCGGGCCCTCCAGATACGCCGCCGCGGTATGCAGAAACAGCGCGTCGCCGAGTGCGGCGACGAAGGACGGCTCGCCGTCCAGATAGACGCGCAGCGTATCGAGCGCCAGCGTGTCGAAACCGCCCCGCTCGCCCTGGTATTCGAGCGAGATCGTCAGCGCACCGGTCGCGCCCTTGGGCAGCACGGTGGCGGCCGGCGCCACCGCCGCGCCCCGATAGCTCGCCTCGGCGATGCGGACCGGGGCAAACGTCACGTCGTAGGCGGTACGGAAGCGGCATTCGACCCGGTTGACCGGGCGGGTGTTCAGCATCGTGCCGCGCGGCACCGTCATCGGCGCAGACAATTGCGCGGCCGCGCCACGGACATCGAAATGCGCGATCGAGCAGGACGGAAACGGCCGCAGGTAATGCGGATACATGACCTCCAGCAGCGCTTCGGTCAGTTCCGGGTAATCGTCGTCGAGCTTCTTGCTGATGCGCGCCGTCAGGAAGGCGAAGGACTCGACCATCCGCTCGACGTGCGGATCGTCGCAACCGTCGGCCGACATGGCGAGCCGCCCGGCGATCTTGGGATATCGCTCGGCGAAGTCGCGCGAATACCGGCGCAGATACGCCAGTTCACGCTCGTAGTAAGGCAGTAGCTCTTCCATGGCTGCTCGGCGGTCGGTGCGTGGCGGTGACGGATGGGATCGGCTCGGGCATGGAGTCGGGCATCGAGTCTGTCGATGGTCCCGGCCATGCGCGTGCCCGCCCTGTCAGGTTCGTCCGCGCGTCACCGAGTACTGCAGCGTCGACGGCTGCAGCAACGCATCGAAACTGACCGGCTCCCGCGCCGGCCCGACCAGCAGCATGGCGGTAATGCCGAAGCACAACGCATTGGTGTTGCGCTCGCTGACATCCAGCGACACGGTGACATTGCGCAGCCGCGGCTCGTGGCGCTCGATGGCCTTGGTCAGCGACTGGCAGATGTAATTGCGGTCGTAGTAGCTGGCCAGACTGAGCCCGGCGAAATCGTTGAGCCCGTACGTCAGCAGCGAACGCTTGCACTCCGGCAGGCCGCCCAACTGCGCTTCGTCGATCACGATGCGCGTATTGAGCAGCGCCTCGATGTCGCGCGCGACCGTCGACTTCAGCTCCTCCAGCGTCAGCTGCCGCATCGCGGTGGGCAGCGGCGCGTGGGGCTCGTCGTCGAACAGCTTGTCGAGCAGACTCGGTTCGAAACCTTTCATGGCAAGCGCCGGCACCCCGGCAATAGGCGCGTTGTCGCGCCGAATCGCCAGGATGCCGGCATCCGCATCAACCGATCATCGGCTGACCAGGAACGGCATCAGACCGAGTAGGTCTTGTCGTTCTTGGTCAGGCTCCAGGCGCCCTGCGAGTTGCCGCCCTGGTTCCCGCCGATCTTCTGCTGGGTGTACTTCCACTGCACCGCGGCGTACTTCAGCGAGAACTTGTCGGTCGGCAGGCCTTCGGCCGCGACCTTCGCGTCCACCGCGCCCAGGATCGCGTTCTTCAGCTTGATTTCCAGGTACTTGACGCGCTTGCCTTCGCCGTCGGCGCGCATGAAGTCGATCGTGACCTCGTCGAAGGTCGTGCCGCCCGACGCGTGCTGATACAGCAGCGGGCTCACCACGTCCATGTCCTTGGTAAAGATCATTTCGCCGTGCTCGCAGCGCTCGGCGGTGTGACCGCCCGCGGTCGAAGCGGTCGCCGAACGCGGCTGCTTGATGTTGTGCTCCCAGCTGAGGACTTCGATCCAGTCCTTGTGGTCCTTGTCCTGGGATTCACCCTTGATGGCGGGATTACCGAACTTGACGTAGATATCCTTCATGAGACCCTCGTTGAGATTGTGGCTTTGTTTTCGCCTGATAAGTACTGCTGCCTCGACCGACGGACGCCGGCACGAACGCCGGCGCCCGACGGCAGCCGGTTACGAGTTGGCGGCCTGCGGCAGGTCGGCGACCAGACGCAGCGAAATCGACAGCTCGTCGAGTTGGAAATGCGGACGCAGGAAGGCTACCGAACGGTAAGCGCCGGGCTTGCCCGGGATTTCGGAAACCTGGATCGACGCTTCGCGCAGCGGGAACTGCGCCTTCTGTTCCTGGCTGGCATTGTCGTCCAGCAGAACGTATTGCGAGATCCAGCGGTTCAGGAAACTTTCGACGTTCTGGGCCGAAGCGAAGCTGCCGATCTTGTCGCGCATCATCGCCTTCAGGTAATGGGCGACACGCGAGACGGAGAAGATGTACTGCAGCTGGGCCGACAGCACCGCGTTGGCGTTGGCGCTGTCTGTGTTGTACTTCTTCGGCTTCTGCACCGATTGCGCGGCGAAGAAGGCCGCGTAGTCGGAATTCTTGCAATGGACCAGCGGGATGAAGCCCAGGTCGCTGAGCTCCTTCTCGCGGCGATCGGTGATCGCGATCTCGGTCGGGCACTTGAGTGCGATCTCGCCGTCGTCGGTCTTGAAGGTGTGAGTCGGCAGGTCTTCCACCAGGCCGCCACCCTCGACGCCGCGGATCGCCGCGCACCAGCCGAAGTCCTCGAACGCGGCGGTCAGGCGCGCGCCGAAGGCCCAGGCGGCGTTGCACCACAGGTACTTGCTGTGGTCGGTGCCATCGACGTCCTCGACGAAGTTGAAGCCCTCGACCGTGGTGCCGTCCTTCGGGTTGTACGGCAGGCGGCCCAGGAAGCGCGGCATCGTCAGGCCGACATAACGCGAATCCTCGGATTCGCGGAACGACTTCCACTTGGCGTATTCGACCGTGTCGAACACCTTGGCGAGGTCGCGCGGCTTGCCCAGGTCGGCGAACGACTCCAGGCCGAACAGCTCCGGCGAGGCCGAGGCGATGAACGGCGCGTGCGCGGCCGAGGCGACGTGCGACATCTGCTCGATGAAGTAGATGTCTTCCGGCTGGCGCGTGATTTCATAGTCGCCGATGAGCGCGCCGAACGGTGCGCCGCCGAAGGTGCCGAACTCTTCCTCGTAGACCTTCTTGAACAGCGCGCTCTGGTCGAAATCGATCGCGGTCTTGAAGTCGCGCACCAGGTCGCGCTTGGTCGCGTTCAGCGCCTTGATCTTGATCATCGTGCCGGTCTGCGTTTCCTTGACCAGGTACGACAGGCCGCGCCAGGTGCTTTCCAGTTTCTGGAATTCCGGGGCGTGCATCACGGCGCTCAGCTGCGCCGAGATCAGCCGGTCCAGCTCCGCCACGCGGGCATCGAGCGTGGCCGACAGGTTGTCCGACACCACCACGGTGCCGTCCAGCACTTCCTTGACCAGTTCGCCGATGATGTCCTTGGCGCGCGCGTGTTCGGCGTCGGACTTGGCGACACGGCTCTGCTCGACGATCTCGTCGAGCAGGCTGGCATTGGCGACGGGCGCCGCCTGCGCGGCGACTGCGGCTTGCGTCTCAGGCATCCTGACCACCCTTCGGTTCATTGCCGCCATGGCCGAGCTGCTGCAGCTTCTCGGTATTGGTCAGCACTTCGCTAAGCAGATCTTCGAGCTTGTCGTTGCCGGCAAGCTTGTTGCGCAGGTCGGCCAGCTTCGAACGGGCCTCGAGCAGCTTGCGCAGCGGCTCGATCTGGTCGACCACCGCTTCCGGGCTGAAGTCGTCGAGCGAGCGGAACTTCAGGTCGACGCCGAACTTGCCGCCGTCCTCGGACAGCTTGTTGGGGACCTGGAAGGCCGCACGCGGCTCGACCGCCGACATCACGTCGTCGAAATTGTCCCGATCGATATTGACGAACTTGCGGTCGCGCAGCTTCGGCAGCGCAACTTCCGACTGGCCGGACAGGTCCGCCACCACGCCGACGACAAAGGGCAATTCCTTCTGCTCGATGGCGTCGCCCTTCTCGACGTCATAGGTGAGCTGCACGCGGGGCGGACGCACCTTCTGCAGACGCTTTTGCACGCTTTCCTTCTTGGCCATGCGGATTCTCCGGTTGTTCCGGTCGTGTGTTTGTCGGGAAGTCGGGACGTTCGTGACGTTCGGGACTTGGGCGCCGGAGCGCCGGTCAGCGCAGCGCGCCGAACGGATCGGCGGAACCACCGCCGGCATTGGCGGCCGCCGGAGCGGCCGGAGCAGCCTGCTCGGCCGGCGCGGCCTTGGCGCGCGGCGCCGGACGGGCGACCGGACGCTTGCGCACCGGCGGCTTCGCCTTTTCCTCGGGGAACAGCACCTGCTCGCCCAGCGTTTCGCGCAGCATCTTGGCCAGGACCTGCGCATCAGTGCGCACGTCCCCGGCCAGCGCGCTGTCGTCGCGCAATTCCATCACCGAGCGGCGCGCCACGCGCAGCCCGCTGACGGCCAGGATGCTCTTGGCCTTGCGATCGTTGCCGTCGCGCTGCAGGGCCTCTTCTGCGGCCAGGATCGCCTGCGGATACTTCTCGTCGGCGTACTGGATCTGCGCGATCTGCGACCACGGTTCCTGACGCGCGGGATTCGTCTTCGCGATCTCCTCGTACAGGCTCACCGCCTGTTCACGCTGGCCGCCTTTCAATGCCGCGTCGGCCTGCGCCATGCTTTGCGCGAATGCCTCCTCCGATTGCGGACCCGTGGTGCTCCCAGTGGAGGCGCAACCGGAAAACAATGCGGCGGCACCAATGGCAATTGCAAAAGATCGTGAAAAGCGAAAAGGGATCATGGCTCTGACCGTCGCGTGGCTTTGTTGTTGACGTATTGTTCGATGCCGTCTCCGCAATGGATAAAACAAGGCGGAGTAATAGATTGGCAAGCAATATTGGCCCAATCGGCGCGCAATAGTACACTCTGCGCGTCGCGGCTGACAACCATACCGAGGGTAGGTTCCAAACCGTGAATTAAATGAAACTGAATTCTGGTTTTCATGCGGCAATGCACCGTTGTGCAAGCCATTTCATAACGCCGCAACCAGTCGCCAGGGTCGCGCGCCGCATAGCACAGGCCAATAAGAAGAATCCGATTTGTATGACTTTTTTACAATTCTTTATAAATCCACGGACGGTGCTGGCCGGGCTGGCCGTCGTCACGCTGGCGTCATGCTCCGTTGGTACGCAGGTGCTGGCCGGGGCGGCCGGTGGAGCGCTGGAGGCGCTGGGAATCAAGCCTACCAACGTACCGGATGCGCAAAAGCCGCCGCGGCAGGTACCATTGCGGCTTTATGCCGGCAATAACCTGAATGCCGCCAATGACAATCGCGCGGCGGCATTGGTGGTGCGGGTTTACACCTTAAAGGAATCGACCGCCTTTATGCAGGCGCCCTTCGACGCCTTTGTCGATCCGGCGCGGGAAAAACAGGTGCTCGGCTCCGAATTGGTCAATGTTCGCGAAATCACGCTGATTCCGGGACAGCGTTATGACGTGATGGAGAAAGTCTCGCGCGAAGCGGGTGCGATCGGGGTGGTCGCCTTGTTCCGCAGTCCGGCGCCGCAGCGCTGGAAATTCGCCTTCGATGCAGCAAAGGGAGAGAAGTCCGGTATCACGATCGGCCTGCACGCCTGCGCCATGACGCTGACGGCGGGCGAACCGCTGACGCCCAGCGATGGCGTGCCGCGGTCCTCGTTGAACCTGCTGTCGCCGACCAGTTGCCGGGCGTGAGACCGCAGCCATGATGGCGATCCATTGCCGGCCGCCTGGCCAATTGGAAAAGAAAGACAACAAGGCTTATTGTGAGTGATTCCGCCAAGATCCTCTGGGGCGAAGGACTATTCCTTCGCCCGCAGCATTTCCAGCAGCAGGACGCCTATCACGAGGCGCGCCTGCACGCCACCGCGCAGGCGATCCAGCCCTACGCCTGGGGGGTGCGCCATGCCCGCTTCGATACCGACGCGCTCGCCAGCGGCATGCTGCGCATCAGCGAACTGTCGCTGTTCTTTCCCGATGGCGAATGGTATTGCGCGCCGCAATCGGACGAATTGCCGGCCCCGCTCGCCCTGGCCAATCTGCCGGCCGGCGTTTCCGAATCGACCTTCCATCTCGCGCTCTATCCCTTGCGCGATTTCGGCGGCAATTACCGCGAGGCCAGCGAAGGCTCGCCCTCTTCCCGCTTCGTCGGCCAGCAGCGCGATACCGCGGACCTCTTTACCGAGGCCGAGCCGGCGTCCATTACCTATCTGAAAAAGGCGGTCAAGCTGATCGCCGATTCCGAGCCGCGCGACCAATATATTTCGCTGCCGATCGTCCGCGTCCGCCGCACGGCCACCGGCGGCTTCGAACTCGACGAGAACTTCGTCGCGCCGAGCCTGGCGATCAATGCCTCGGCGGTGCTGTACCAACGGCTGCGCCGGCTGCTCGATGCCTTGCAGGCCAAGGTCAATGCGCTGTACGGCTTTCATCGCGAGCCGACCAAGAACATCATCGAATTCCGCTCCGGCGATATCGCGTCGTTCTGGCTGCTGCATACGGCCAATGCCTCGTTCGCCGCGCTGTCGCACCTGTACCACCATCCCGAGGTCCATCCCGAACGGCTGTTCCAGGAATTGCTGCGGCTCGCCGGCGCGTTGATGACCTTCTCCAAGTCGTACTCGCTGGCCGACCTGCCGGTCTACGACCACGGCAATCCGGGCAAGGTCTTCGCGCAACTCGACACGATGGTGCGCGAGCTGCTCGATACCGTCATTTCCACGCGCTATTTCGCCATCGCGCTCGACGAATCGCGGCCATCCTTCCATCTGGGCCGGCTGGACTCCGGCAAGATCGACGACAAGACGCGCTTCTACCTGTCCGTCTCGGCCGATATGCCGACCGTCGAACTGGTCGATGCGATTCCGGCGCGCTTCAAGGTCGGGGCGCCCGACGACGTCGACAAGCTGGTGCTGTCGTCGATGCCGGGCGTGCCGCTGACCTATACGCCGCAGGTGCCGCCGGCCATTCCGGTGCGACCCGGCGCCTGCTACTTCGCCGTCGAGGCGCGCGGGCCGCTGTACGAACGCATGCTGCAGGCGGGCACGATCACCATCTATACGCCGGCCGGTATCCGGGAACTTCAACTTGAACTGATCGCGGTGACCTCATGAGCTCCACTTCGATGCCCTCGCTGTTTGGCGATGCCCCGGCCGGCGCGGCCAGCACCTTCGCCGACGCCGGCGACGCCTCGCGCCACGCGCGCACGCTGCTCGACCTGCTGTACGACGGCTTCTTCATGCTGTTCCTGCTGCGCAATGGCCAGCCGCCGGACAGCGCCGAGAATTTCCTCGCCAAGGTGCGCGGCTTTCTCGACGAATTCGACCGCGGCGCCAAACGCCTGCACGTGTCGGCGGACGATGTCTTCGATGCCAAGTACGCGTTCTGCGCGGCGATCGACGAGACCATCCTCGCATCGGACTTTGCGATCCGCGCCGACTGGGAACGCCGCCCGCTGCAACTGGTGCTGTTCGGCGAGCAGCTCGCCGGCGAGACCTTCTTCACCAAGCTCGAGGCACTGCGCGCGCAAGGCGCCCCGCGGCTACAGGCGCTGGAAGTCTTCCACATGTGCCTGCTGCTGGGATTCCGCGGCAAGTACATCCTCGAAGGGCCGGAGAAGCTCTCCTACCTGACCGCGCGGCTCGGCGACGAGATCGCGGCAATCAAGGGCAAGCGCGCGCCGTTCGCCCCGCACTGGCCGCTGCCGGACAAGATCGCGCACACGCTCAAGCGCGAGACGCCGCTGTGGATCTTCGGCGCCGTGTTCGCGCTGATCGCGCTGCTGGGATACCTCGGCCTGTCGTCGGTGCTGAACAAGCAGACCAACGATGCGATGCAGGAGTACTCGCAGGTGATCAAGCTCGGCCCGCGCTTCTCGCATCTGACGATTTCCCTGCCGTAAGGCCAACGTCCATCGATCATCGGATGGCCGTGCGCCGACCAAGCCCGACGCCGGACGCCAACCACCACTCGCCAAGGTAGCCATGATGCCCACCACGTCGCTGCCGTCGGCCGTACTTGCCACGCTGCTCGGCCAGGGCACAAGGCAGATCGCGCTCGACACACCGCTTCGCGATGCGAATCTGATCGTCGAGCGCTTTACCGCGATCGAAACGGTTTCGCGGCCCTTCGCCATGGAGATCGACTGCCTGTCGCCGTCGGCGCATCTCGATACGGTCGAGCTGGCGCGGCAGGAGATCACGCTGCGGCTGATGCTGGCAGATGGCCGCTACCGCGCCTGGCATGGCTTCGTCGTCGATTGCGCGGCAATGGGCGGAGACGGCGGACTGGCCCGTTACCGGCTCACCGTCGCGCCGTGGCTTGAACGCCTGCGCGGCCGCGTCGACTGCTACGTCTACCAGGACAAGACCGCGCAGGAGATCGTCGAGGAGGTCTTCCGCGACTATCCGGCCGCCAACTTCCAGTTCACCGTCTCGCAACCGCTGCGCCGCCGCTCGATCTGCGCCCAGTATCGCGAGAGCGATTTCGACTTCGTGCAGCGGCTGCTGGCCGAGGAAGGCCTGTCGTATCGCTTCGAACACCTGCAGGGTGAGGACGACAAGCCAGAAGGCAGCCAGGCCCGCCATCGTCTGGTGGTGTTCGACAACGATGCCGAACGGCCGCCGTGCCCTCAGGCCAACATCCGCTTCCATCGCGCCGACATGACCGAGGAGTCGGACACGATGACGGTCTGGTCGACGCGGCACAGTGTCGGATCCAACGCGGTCACCGTCTCGTCCTGGGACTACAAGACGCTGACCGCCGCCTCTGCGCAGGCCAACGCGGCTTCGGTGCCCGGCGAATGGCCGACGCTCGAATCGTTCGATGCCCAGGGCCCCTATCGCTATCCCGATGCGGCCACGGCCGACCGTGCGGCGCAATTGCGCATGCAGGCCGAGGAAAGCGGCTTTGTTCGCTTCGATGGCGCCGGCACCGTCCGTCAGCTGGGCGCCGGCCAGCGCTTTGCCCTGACCGAACACTTTGCCGGTGACGGCGACGAATTCGTCGCGCTGTCGGTGCGTCACGAAGCGGCCAACAATCTCGGCACCGATGTCGCCAGGCTGCTCGGCACCACCGAGGTCGAGGCCGGCGGCTACCGCAATACGCTCGAAGCGGTGCGGGCCGATGCCCCGATCGTGCCGCGATTCCGCGCCAAGCCGACCGCCCCGGAAGGTCAGACCGCCATCGTGATCGCCGAGGGCGAGACGCCCCTGCACACCGATCGCGATCATCGCGTGCGCGTTCGCTTTCCGTGGCTGCGAGCCCCTGCCCCGGCTGACCAAACCGGCCAGGCGGGCCAAGCCGCGGCCTTCACCGATCCCGGCTCCGACGATCTGACACAGGTCACCGCCTGGGTCCGCGTCGCCGGCGCCATGGCGGGCCCCAACTGGGGCACCCACCACCTGCCGCGCGTCGGCACCGAACTGCTGCTGACCTTCCTCGACGGCGACATCGACCGGCCGCTGGCCGCGATGCAGCTGCACAACGAGCAGCACACCCCGCCCTGGGCCAACGACGACAAGCCGCTCGCTTCCATGCTGTCCGGCTGGCATACCCTCGGCCTGGGCGGCGACGGCTACAACCAGTGGGTCGTCGACGACGTCAAGGGCCGGCTGCGCATGCGGCTGGCCAGCTCCGCGGCGCAGACCCAGCTGAACCTCGGCTATCTGGTCACCCAAGGTCCGCAGGACGCGCAGCGCGGCCCATGGCGCGGCACCGGTGCCGAACTGCGCAGCGATGCGTGGGCGACGGTGCGCGCCGGCCAGGGCCTGCTGCTGTCGACCACCGCGCGGCCTCGCGCCACCGGCACCGTGATGGGCATGGCCGAGGCGATCGCGCTGCTCAAGGGCGCGCAACGCACCGCCGACCGCTTGTCGACCGCAGCGCAGACCCAAACCGCCCTGCCCCTGGCCGCCAACGCCGTCTTCGAGCCGCTGCTGACGCTAGTCGAGCCCGAGCAGGACGGGCACTACGCGGACACGGTCAACGGCCAGGAGGCCAAGCAGCCGGACGGCAAGCCGGTCGAGCGATTTGCCGAACCGCTGCTGGTGGCGGAGGCCCCCACTTCCATTGCCGTGTCGAGCCAAGAGACCACCGCCGTTTATTCAGGCCGGCATCTGCATGGGACCGTGCAATCGGACTGGCAGCTGACCGCCGGCAAGACCATCGCGATGGCGGCCGCACAAGGCGTGTCGCTGTTCGTGCAGCGCAATGGATTGAAGGCCCTTGCCGCCAATGGACCGCTGTCGGTACAGGCGCATGGCGGCGCGATGTCGATTCTGGCGGACAAGGAAGTGGTGGTGACGTCGTCGAATGAGGCGGTCGAGATTCTGGCGAAGAACACCGTCGTGCTGCATGGCGCGGATTCGGCGATCCGGTTGGAGGGGAATGCGATTACCTTCGAGACGCCGGGGATGTTTGAGGTTAAGGGGGCTGGGCATCCGTTTAGTGGTGGGGCTGGAAATGCCGCTAGCCTCGCCGCGCTGCCCACCGGCGCCACCGCGCTCGACCATTGGATCGAAATCGATCACCGCGACGTTGACGGTGAGCCCTTCGAAGGTCAAGCCTACAAGATTCACTTCGAGGACGGTCAAATCATCTCGGGCAAGCTCGATGCCGCCGGTCATGCCCGCCACGACGGTGTACCGCCTAACGCCGTCCGCGTCGAATACGAAATACCCTCCCCCGGCGAAGACGAGCCGTGGGATCCCATCGCCAAACTGATTCAAGCCTCTCGCTCCAAGCTCGGATAAAAGAACAATGTGGGAAGAACTTGAGAACGCGCTTGCGTGGTTCAAAAGCGCACCATCCGACTGGGTAAAGAGCGGCAAGCAGAATCTCGCTGCGGCGGCCGAGTGGATCTGGACCGTGATCCAGGGCGATTTCGCCGACGAGCAATCCACCGCGCAAGTGGCAACGGGGACGGTCATCTCGATGATTCCCTTCGTCGATCAGCTTTGCGACGTGCGAGACGTGGTCGCCAACTGCCGCAAGATCAATCAGGACACCTCGAACAAATGGGCCTGGATCGGGCTGATCCTGACCCTCATCGGGCTGTTTCCCGTGCTGGGCTCGCTGGCAAAAGGCTGCTGCAAGATTTTGTTTGCATATGGACGGAAGTCCGTATTCCGCGCCGGCAAGGCCGCGCTGGACTCCAACTTCTGGAAGGCTAGCAAACCGTTCGTGGAGGCCGGTATCCAGACCCTCAACCGCCATCTGAAAACGCCCGCGGTACGGCGCGCACTCAAGGTCGCAAAAATTGCCAACCCCTATAAGTGGTTGGCGGGCAAGGTGAGGGAAGTCATCGGCAAGCTCAACGCGCGGGAGCTGACCGCCGCCTTCGACAAGGTGATGGTGGCATTCAAGTACTTTGTCGACCTGATCAAGCGCTGGGGCACGGACGCCATGGGTTCGCGCGCGGGCCAATTGTTAGCCAGCGTGCAGCGCATTCGCCAGATGCTGACCAGCAAGCTGGACGAGTTGCTAGGGCCGGTGATCGATTGGCTCAACCGGCTCGCGCGCCGGCTGGAAATCGAAGGCGACATGCTGTATCGCGCCAACGTGGACGCGGTGAATCCCCACAAATATCAATGGCTAAAGCCGGATGACGAGGCGAGATTGCTCGATGGGCATCCGCCGAAGTGGGTGGATAAGACTGGCAAACTCCCCTATCAGCCGATGACGCGCTTCCGCCCTGTTGCGGGCTGGCCGGACCTGAATCCGACGGTTAAACCTGGGGAACGCCACCCTCTGAAGACGGCGTATAACACCTTCCACCGTGCCCGTAATGTCACCATCAGGCCCGGCGAGGTGCTGTATCGTGTTGTGGACCCCTCCTCCGCAGATAACAGCATCTGCTGGATGCGAAAGGAAGAATTCCTGAAGCTGAAGAGCCGCAGCGATTGGCGCCGCCGCTTTGCAGTCTGGCGCCATTGGAACCGAAACGGGGAGTACATCACGTACACCGTGCCTCCCGGTGCGGGGCTGAACGTATGGGAAGGGCCGGCCGCCAGTCAAAGCCTGGCAGGACATCCGCAGTACGTACTGGAAGGCGGTGCGAACCAGATCGTCCTCGATCCGAAACACCTGCATCCGGAATACCTCAGCAAGCGCAAAGCGACGGGCTGGGGCTATACCGATTTCCCCGGTGAAACCGATCAATTCCTCGGGTTGCCGAAGCTCACCAATAACGTGAATCCGAACCTTCTTCCGGACAACCACCCCATGAGAGGCAAAAAGTGAGCACCCCGCTCTACCCCCAGGAGATCTACCTGCTGGAGCGCTATAGCTCGGTCGAGTATTTCGATGCCATGCGCCGCGCATGGGAAGCCATGCTCGATCATATCGAGGACTGCATGGCACGCTTTATGACGCAGTTGCCTCCCGATTACCGCAGTCGTCCGCAGCCGCTGCAACCGGATATCGTCTGGGGGCAGCGCGTCATTCCAAATTTCCGCAACACTTCGCTGGTGTTGGACGACGGTTTTATCAAACTCACGCACGGCGACGCCCAAGGACTTTTTGCTGCATCCGGCATCGTGGAAGGTGTACGGGGACAACGCGACTTTTCAGCCGACTGGATGGACGAAGTCACCCCGGGTGCTGCGGCACGCTATGAAGCTCTCCTCTACGCCGCCCATGACTACGCCATCAATGTCAGCACGACGGCTCAAGCCGGTTGGGTGACGACGGTCCTGTCCACCGATTACTCGGACCAATTTCAGGGCCCGTTAAATCCCCCAGCAACTTGGCCGCGTTACCAGTTGGACAGTGCCGTTCGAGTGTCGAGCGATGATGCTGTTCCTGAATCCGGCGTCTATCTTCCCGATGTGGACGATTCGTGCGCACAGTTTCTGATTGCTGGAAGTCAAGCTCCGGACGCCCCGGTTGGCTTCGATGGACAACAATATGTTTCGAAGACTGCAGCCCTTTGGACCCGCGTCCGTCGCGTGGAAGGGCAAACCGTAGCCGACGGCCTGACCGATCTGACAGCCTCGACGGAGGTTCGACAGTCTGCCCGTGTGCCTGGCGGCGACGTATGCCCAAGCAGCGGATGGTGGTTCACACCATCGAAGTCCGATTCCCGGCGGTATTTCAAGCAGGGGGAAGTATTTCCGATTGTGGAAGGAAGCGAGTATGGCGCGACCTTTTGGCAATGGGACGTCGACCAATCAGATCCCAAGCTCTAGATCGAGGGCGTAGCCAACCAGACGACAAGCCGTAGCATCATGCTGCCATTCTGGCCGCGACACACTGGCCGCAATGGACTTCGCAAGCATGGGTTATGAGCTGATCGACAACCAATCGGGTTAGTCCGGCAGTACGCTTCGAGGCCAATACATTTCGTATGAACTTTAACGACAAGCGTCGTCAGCAGTTCCTGCGTGAGAGTAGCTATCAAACCGCTTGCAAGGACTTCGCCGAAGTCATCGAACTCCTTGAATCTGCACCAGCCGGCTCTGGACGAAACGAAGCGGAAGGTTGGTTGGTTTCCTACCGCATGGCCGCCCAGCACATCTTCGACAAGCTAACGCTGCGGTACACCGCTGGAGAGGCAATCGATCCGCTTCGCCAAGAGCTGGAGCATGTGGTGGCTGGATATGAACGCGCCACGTACCAACTGCGGAAGTATGAGCGTGATCCCAATGCCAGCGGCTTTGATATTGGTTCGTTTGATGGATACTGCCCCTGTCTTGCGCTGATCAGCCTCTGCTACCTACTCCATCGCCGTGACTTGCTTCCACGTATTGCCGAGATGCTCGACGGCCCAGACAAGACGAATGCCGGCATGGACTTTGTCATGGAAGAGTTCCTTGCCTACGCGCCCTTAGACCGTTACGAGTGTGATGTGCTACTGGCCACGAAACCGTTCGAATCACTGGCCGACGCGATGTCCACGGACGACAATGTGGCGGCACTAAAGTAACTGCAAAAGTTCCTGAAGAGATGGTACAAGGATCTGGCTGCCGCGCCATGGCACGACACGCACAAATCTTCGAGCCAGGCCGGTTACTACGGCTACTGGTCGTTCGAAGCAGGCGCCGCAGTGCTGCTACTCGGAATCGAAGATGACAGCAGCTTGCACTCCTTCCTTCACTACCCCAAAGATCTGGTTGAATGGGCCAAGGCCAACACAGAACTACAAGACAGTGGTGACACCACAGCCTTGAGACGCGGTGCGATCCGCATCAGCACGTCAGCACGTATCACGCCGTAGTGCTTGCTGAGGGCTATCTGTAGCACCATGCTGTCTGCGGCGGAAGAAGGTGATGGTGATATGACCACAAATGCCAAACTGTTTACCCCCGAAGAGCTTGAGGAGTTCGTCTCCCTGCTCGAAGAGTGGCCCAACTCTCAGTACGGCGATGACGCCTCGATGCTCAGCGTTAGCCCGTTCCTGACGTTCTACTTTTCATACGACCCCGAGCGCCACCTTGATGCGTCGTTGACCATGATCGACACGCTGGAGGCCTTCGAGGCGCTATCCGGCAGCCCGTTCACAATCGCAACTCACCCGGATTCGGAACGCCCGCATCCTTACGGTTCCCAGAGACTTGGCAATCTCCGCGACTGGGCAACGAAGAAGAGAGCTGATGAGGACTTCCTCTTCAAACTGACCGATGAACCCAATCACCGAAGCTCGCCCGCAACAGCGGCCTATTGCTGCCGGGCGGCCTATTGGCCAGGACAACGGAACGGTTATTCCTACATACAGTTTTACGCGCGGTCTCCCTGAGGTGCCAGACCCGCAGGACAACATCTTGGTATGGAGCGGAAGGACGATCCCATGCTCCGGAATTTGGGAACCCGTTGACGCTCCCAGGCCACCGCTATTTAGTCTGTTTCGGCAAGTCTCACCCAAACGCCCTTTCACCGTCGTTGGTTGCATGAATTACCTCCATGGCGGCTCAGCGGCGCCGAAGGCATACCAAGAAACAGAAGATGATAGCTCTGAGATGGATGTGGTATGGCGCCTGCTATGGCGCGATGAGCGCTATGAAGACGGCTCCGTCCCCGAGGAAGAGCAGCGGTACGAATTCGTGACACCAAAGACAGACAGCCCTGCATCGGACGACCAGAGAAGGCGGAGATCATGAGCACGACTCATGCGGTTTTTACTCCGGAACAACTTTCCGGTTTTGTCGCGCGCTTGCAAGAGTGGCCGGCGACCGCTTGGTGTGGTGCTGACTGCGAGCTTGGCGTTTCCCCTTTCACAACCTTCTACTTTTCGTACGATTCGACACGGGCAACCGAGACCGCGCAACTGCTCGTCGACATACATGAAGAGTTCGAGGCACTGACAGGGGTGAAATACGAAATGTGCACACACCCCGGCACGACACGCCCACACCCATACGGATCAAAGCGTCTACCCGACTTGCGTCAATTCGCCAAGGAGGTCAAAGCCGACAAGCATTTTTCCTTTGATGTTTCAGACAGCAAGAACATCGCGTCCTCCCCTGTCGTCGGCGGCTACTTCTGGCGCAATCCGGCCTACATGAATGACTCCGACGACCCCAATCGCAGATGCTACTCGCACATTCAGCTGTACCACTCCTGGCAGTGGTGGTTGGACAACAGTTCAGCATGGCGCCGTTTCCTGTTTTCGGCGATCGACCGATTGAAGCCTCAGCAGGTCTACAGTGGGTTCGCGATGGCCAATCCGCCTGCGTTCGGAATGCGTTCCGAAGTTTCGGTGTGGGATAGAAGCTTGGCGATGCACTTCTATGGTCTGGACACCGACTATCCCTTCAGCATGGGTTTTGGGCTCACCAAGGGCGTACGTACCCCAACGTGGGGCTTCTTTCTCGCGGATAGTTGGCGCGAAGAACTTCACTGTTCCCGAGAGCAGGTGCGCTTGCAGCTACAGCATCCCAAAATCAACATCACGGACTTTGAAAATGGGCAATGGATAGAACTCGGTGACGCCCCAGGACTTTACCCGGTCAGTGCAGGCGTTCCGGAGCTGCCAGTGCGCCTGAACGAGCTGCTCCGCCCCATTCGGAATAACGATCTCGATTTGGTCGGCAGCGGCGAGTGGGATGGCGATCCAAACGTTCGCTTCACCGCAAGCGATTCTCGGCGATGGTTGGGGCGCTTCGATGATGGAAGCGATTGGCCGAGCGCTGACGCTCGCATGCGGCCCGATGCATTACCTGACGACATTCGATGACTGCAGCAAAGCTGACGCCCTACGACATCCCACGCAACCTTGATCAGGATGCGTGGTATCTCTATCGGATTACGGCCATTGCGCACTACGAATTGTGTGCCAAGCTCTGCGATGAGTTTGCGGAGCTCTTCAATACCTACCTGACCGGCCATGGCATCCACGGCGCAGCTCGCCTCGACTACTGGGTCTCGCGCTACCTGACGCATGCCGAAAACATTCGACGTGGCATAGGATTTATCAAGAACGGCGGTGACTACATGCCGATGGTGGACATCCTCAATGCCGCCGCCGCAGACTATCGCGGCCTCGTGGAGCAGCCACTTGGGTGGATGAGCGATGAACAGCGCAAGCAGTGGGACCATGTGTTTGATCGACTTAGCCACGCATGTGGTATCGGTAGCACTGCCTTACGAAACAACCTTACTAAAGGGTTCCATTGGCTAAATCGCCGGTCCATTGGTAAAGATCAAGTCTATCTTGACCGGGATGATAGCAATGCGGGAGACGCAGCCACTGCGATTGAGTCCGCGGAGAAATACGGAGTCATGTCGGCCCCCAGCCCCTTTCCAACGCATCCGGTCGACCTCGGTCAGAGCGTGTCCCCTGGTGAGCGCTGCCCCCGTACAGGCGTATGGGTACCTAAACAATGGTTGGACGGTGCCACAGATTTTAGTCTTGCGTTCTGTGTTGAAGGACGCCCCATGCAGCCGGCATACCGAATAAAGGGCCTGGAGCTCAACAACCCATTCATTGGCTACGATGAAGAGATGGCTGCGGAATATGAAGCCATAGCGACCGGTTTCCCAGTTACGGAGGCAGTAGATACTACGTGGTATTTTGTTTGGGAACCCCGTTCACAAGACTGATCTGGTTGACGATTTGCGTTTGCGCTGGGAAGCTGGGCACTGCGGCCCAAAGGCGGGTTACTGAATGAACTCAGACGGCTGCAGGCTCGGCAGTGTCGCAAGGGACCGACACGGGAAAACGCTGAGTCAAGCTTCACGCTCTTCTACGAGTCTGAACGGACGAAAACGCAGATCGACGTCTCCGTGTAGCCGTGGAAAGACCCTAACAGTGGCATCACGTTTGGAATAGACCCACAGGTTGGGGATGCCAACGGCGTATGGGGCTATCCGATCCCTCACGCAGCGGGTGCTGTCCAGACAGCCAAGCTGGGGGCCCCGTGAGCAAACGACAAACGACACCTGGGAAGTCATCGTTACTTCATGAATACCCACCACATCGCTCATAACGGCATACTTCTGCCCGCCCCAGAAGAGCGAAAGCAGATCTTCCATTATCTGAAGCGCATTAGCTCCTACACTGCCTGGCATCGCATCTCGACCTACTATCGGGACTGGGTAGAGGCGATGGGGCAGTGTGTTGTGGTGGCAAGCGAACGAGGCATCGAAGGGTCCTCCGGTATCAAAGAAAGCCACTATGTCGAAGCCATACAGGGCCTGGCCCATTTTGAAGAGGGGCTACAGCGCCTTCTTGGAGGTGACAAACGCATCTTCAAGTTTGATGCCAATGGAGAATTCGCCATGGCAAATCGCCCTCTTGAGCACTGGAGCACCTATCTGATTCGGATGTTCGAATGGCACGAGCATCCTTCACTGAATGACGACAATACGCCCGGATGGAGTCACTACCACAATTCATTCGAAGCTCTCGCCAGTGCATGGGGAGAATGCGCGATTATTCTCGAAGCTCGTCGACTCGATGCACCAGCTCCTCTAGTTTACAATCACTGGCTCAAAGATTATCTATCAAGTTTTCAGCTCCCACATGATTTCCCCGATGTACCCGAACCAGAGCAAAGTGTTTTGATCCCGACGGGTAAGTCAATACCGTGTTCTGGAATTTGGGAACCAGTTGACGTTCCGAAGGCGCCAGTGTTTAGCTTGTTCCGCCAGCAGGATCCGCCTAAAGGTCCTTTTCCTCCCATTGGATGCATGAACTACCTACATGGCGGCTCGCCCGCTCCGCAGGCTAAACAGAAGTTCGGGAACGACCGCATTGATGTGGACGTGACATGGCGCTTGCTGTGGTGGGATGACCGCTACCGAGACGGCACAATCCCGCGCGAAGAGCAGGAATATGCATTCCTGCGCCCTTCCGTGACGCCCCAATCAGTCGCAAACGATACTAGTGCGAGTTAGGGACATCCTTCCCCAACATGAAGGCAGGGTAATTACCTGGGTCTTAGTAGATATGAAACCCCTTGCCGTTTCTGGCCTTGCTCTTGCCCTGACTCTTTGCTTGAGCGATATCATGGCCGCTCCATCATCTGCAGGCTCCGCAGTGTCGCAAGGACCGAGAGGGGAAAGCGCTGAGTCAAGCCTCACGCTCTTTTACAAGCCTGGACGCACGAAAACGCAGATCGACGTCTCAGTCGACGAATCGGCCGTCACCAGGATCCAACCAGGCGAGACCATCAAACTGCTACCCCCTCCGGCCCACTGACGGTCCACCTGGCCGCGTCACCACGGCGCGGTAAGGGCTCCGCCCGCACGCTCGCGTGGCAAACCGAGATCGAAGAAGGCCAGAGCAAGCACGTGGTCGTACAGATGAGCGACACAGGCATCAGTCTGCTTGAACAACGGCGTTATGTGCATGCACGTCCGTTCGATAAAGCCTTTGCTCTTGACGGGGAGGATGGCCACTGGGTCGACGTATCGCCGCCTCCGCCCAATGCGCTGCGTCGAAACGACAAGGCGCCCCGACACGGGATTCAGTGGTCATCGCCAAAAGCATGGCCTGTGTGGGTCCTCTTCATCTCCGGCCATGGACTCTACCAGTTTGACAAGAAGGGCAACGTCATTCGCATGGACGGGAAGCAACCGTCTACGCCCGTGTCGATAAAGCGGGAGCAGCATGGCAACAAACCTGCCTGGTCGAATGGCAATGTCTTTCATTTGGTCAGCGGCAACGCCGTCGTCGACGACAAGGTCGACAGCGCACGGATATTCGTCCTGACAAAACGGGGACGGATCTGTCCAGCCACGCCTATCGCAGAAGCGTATAGGCTCCACCGCGAGCTCCCGTCTCCCATATTCAGCGGAGCTTGCGACCGGGCTGTCCAATGGCGGCGATCGGGCACGCCGCTGTGGGCTTATCCCTCAGACGAAAATCCCGGCGAGCCGCCGGAGTTGCTTTGGAGCGTTCAGTATTTCCGAGATCCCGTGCGACCGATCGCAGATTTTGCGGGCAAGTGCGTATATGGATGTTCCGGGAAAGATTAGCCGTCAGACCGCCCTGCGGGAAACCACGCGTGATGATTGGATAGCCTTGGAATTTCCAGGACGGCGACCCTGCGTGCCTGCCGCGCTCGGCGCTGGCGGACAAGACGCGTCGCACCGCTGAAGCTGGCAATCCTTACGCGAATTTGATATGGACTTTCAAGCTAAACGACGCCAACGTTTCTTGAATGAAGCGAGCTATCAAACTGCCTGCCATGAGTTGACCGAAGGCATTCAACTGCTGGAATCTGCCCCTGCCGGCTCAGGTCGTTCCAAGGCTGAGGGTTGGTTGATCTCATACCGGGTCGTCGCGGAAGATCTGCTCAATCTGCTCACGCTTCGCTACACCGCCGGCGAGCGAATTGAAACGCTCTGTACGGACCTGGAGAACGTCGTTGCGGCCCACGAACGCGCCACACGGCAACTACGCGCATACGAAGGCGACCCCAACGCAGTAGGGTTCGATATCGGCTCATTCGACGGGTATTGCCCTTGCGTCGGACTGATCAGCCTTTGCTATCTTCTTCATCGCCGCGATCTGCTTCCTCGCATCGCCGAAATGCTGGACGGGCCGGACAAGACCAATGGCGGCATGGATTTCCTGATTGAGGAACTTCTAGCCTACGCGCCATTGGACCGTTATGAATGCGACGCACTTCTGGCGACCAAGCCCTTTGCGGCTCTAGCCGATGCAATGTCAACAGAAGATAATGCCGCAGCGCTAAGCGAGTTGCAGAAATTCCTGAAGCCCTGGTACAAGGATCTCGCCGCAGCGCCATGGCATGACGCCCATAAGTCGCCAACCCAAGCCGGTTACTATGGCTACTGGTCCTTCGAGGCAGGCGCGGCTGTTCTGCTGCTTGGCATCGAGGACGACACAAGCTTGCACTCCTTCCTCTACTACCCGAAGGATCTGGTCGCTTGGGCTAAGGCAAACATAGGACGATGAACAAGCTGCTCCGCGAGGCGACTTTTCAGCGGGAGATGGAACACATTCCGATGTCGATTGCCCTGTATGCCGGCAAGCCCTCTGGCGCAGCACGGACGGAGGCCGAAGGATGGGTACTGTCCTATCACGCGATCACCAATGCTGCATATGAGCGCCTGTCCCTACGATACACCGCGGGGGATCCGATCGAACAGCTCCGTAGAGAGCTCGATGGTGTCCTTGGCGCTTACGAGCAATTCGCGGAAGCGGACCGGGCGTTTCATAAAGATCCGCAGCGCCCTGCCTTCATATTCACATCGGTGGACGACTATAGCCGCGTGATGCAGCTCATCGGTCTTTGCTGCCTTCTCCGTCGGACAGACCAATTGAGCCGGCTGGCTGCACTGTGCGACGGCTTCCGAGGCGAAGACGCCGTCTATGAGGATCTCCTGGCTTTTGCCCTTCCTGCGCGGGAAGATGTCGACGAATGGTTTTGGGACGATCCCTACGGCGACCTGGTTCGAGCAATCCACCTCGAATCAGCCGATGAAAAGCTCTCTGCTCTCGCCGCGTTTCTGAAACGCTGGTATCGCTCGCTTTCAGGAACATCATGGCACGATACACACAAGTCCCCAACCCAGGCGGGCTATCACGGCTACTGGTCGTTCGAGGCAGGCGCTGCGGTACTGCTGCTCGGCATCGAAGATGACAGCAGCCTGCACTCGTTCCGCCACTATCCGAAGGATTTGGTGGCTTGGGCGAAGGGACATGCAACCGCAAGCGGTTACGCGACACATCGCGTTTGCAACGTCACCATTGGGACAAGAATGAAGCTCGTATGAGTACAACTCAACCGCTCTTCACAGAGGATCAGCTTTCTGGCTTTGCGAGTGCGCTGACGGAGTGGCCCTCTACAGCGTTTGACAACGGCCATTCCGAGATTGCCGTTTCTCCTTTTGCAAGCTTCTACTTCCTTTATGAGCCACAAAGTTGGCGCGATACGTCGTCGTTGATGGTGGATACGCACGAGGAGTTCGAGCGCCTTACTGGCCATCCCTATAGGATTGCGACGCATCCGGTAACAGAACGACCACATCGATACGGCTCCAAGCGCGTCCCTGATCTTCGATCTTTCATCAAGAAGATGAAGGGGGACGACGCACTTCTGTTTGGCTTCACAGACGAAGAGAACACGGACTCGTCTCCATCGATAGCCGGCACCTTTTGCAGGAAGCGCGATTACCTGAACGAGCGGCATCAGGATGATGATCGTCCCCCGGCCTATTCCTACGTGCAGTTTTATTATCGGTGGCAATGGTGGCTGGACCATCAGGAAGACTGGCGCCGGTTCCTGCTCAGCACCATAGAACGGTTTCGTCCGGAGCAGGTTTACAGCGGGTTCTCCATCGCGAACCCCTTGGCGTTTGGGGCCCGATCTGAAGTTTCAGTATGGGAGCGCAGCTTGACGGAACACTTCTATGGGTTGGACATCGACTACCCATTTGGCATGTCGATGGGGATGGACGAGTCTTTGCCGGCCGGCCTCAAGCCCGCAACCTGGGGTTTCTTCCTTTCGGACCACTGGCGTGCGAAGCTTGATGTAAGTCGAGAGCATGTCGCTACGGTGGCAAAGGCAGCAGGAATCAGTGTTTACGACTGCAAGACGGGATTGTGGTTGGAGCTGGGCGATGAGCCACGCTTGTATCCCGTGGCGGATGGCGTTCCTCCAATGCATGTCGCGCTCAATGCGTTACTGCGGCCGCTTCGCAACGATGCCCTTGATCTTGTCGGTACAGGGGAATGGGACGGCGATCCGAACGTACGCTTCAACCGACGCGACGCCAAACGGTGGCTGGGCCGCTTTGATGAGGAAAGCGATTGGCCAAGCGCCGCCGCCCGCATACGGACAAACGGAGTCTCGCGGAGCGATCCAACCTGAGCTCCGATGCGTAAATGAAGCGCGGACGATGGTCGATAGAACGCGTCGAATAGCAGACCACAGAAGTGAAACGAGCGAAGTCTGACCAATGAGCACAAAGAGCGCAAAGCCCTATGACCAACGACGCAACCTCGACCAGGATGCGTGGTTCCTATACCAAACCACCTCTCTTGCCTATTACGAGTTGTGTGTCCGTCTGTGTGACGATTTCGCCGAGCTCTTCAATACTCTCATCACCGGCAGAGGATTGCACGGCGCTGCGCGCCTCGACTACTGGGTCTCCCGCTACCTGGAACACGCCGAAAACATTCGGCGCTGCATCCGATTCATCGAAACTGGCGGTGACTACATCCCGATGATCGATGCCCTGAGGGCCCCTGCGCGCGATTATCGCGGCCTCGTAGAGCAACCGCTCGGCTGGATGGGCGATGAGCAGCGTCTGCGTTGGGACCGTGCGTTTGAACGGCTGAGCTTTGCGTGCGGAACCGGTAGCGTAACGCTGCGCAACAATGAAACGAAGGGCACAGATTGGCTGAACCATGCGTCAATTGGCAGGGAACGGGTAAATTTGGATCGCGACGATAGCCACGTGGGCGATCGCGCTGACGCCGTCCGTTATGCGGAGGAATACGCAGTCTTGACTCGGCCCGCAGCATACCCAAAGTGTTCCGTTGATATGACCCGGCGCGCCAAGCCCGGCTCGCTCTGCCCTCGCACCGGCGTATGGGTACCGGAACAATGGTTGGATGGGGCAAACGACTTTAGCGTCGCGTTCTGCGTCCATGGACGTCCTCTGCAACCGGCATACCAGTTGTACTGGGGCGAGCCCTTTGACATATGGGCGGAGTTCCCCATGCCCGAAGACAGTGATGTGGAAGACCGGTCTATTACGTTCTTCGAAACAAGAGCCGTCGATACGACCTGGTATTTTGTGTCGCAGTAGGTGCACCGAGCCCCCCCCGACGCTGCGGCCAACTTTCTACTACACGGATACCTGTCTGCCGGTCCCTCGCCGGCGTTCGTGACACAGAAGCGGAGGCAAAGGCCGACGGCTATAGAGTGGGAACAACATGAGCTTCTCTGAACGACGACGGCAGGAATTCCTCAGCGAGCAGCACTGGCTGCAGGAAGTGGTCGACATACCGGAAGTCATCTCGATGCACGCGAGCGGGCCCTCTGGCGCAGCAGACTCCGAGGCAGAAGGATGGACCCTTTCCCTCCAGTCCATTGCGCGTATCCGCTATGAGTATCTGTCCCTGAAGTACACTGCCGGCGAACCCATCGATTCCCTACGTGCCGACTTGGAAGCCGTCGTCACTGCGCGTGAGACGGCCACTGAGCAGCTGCGCCAATACGAGCGAAATCCAAACGCCATAGGGCTGGATCGGATCGTTCGACGGCTATTGTGCATGCCTTGGGCTGATCGGTCTGTGTTATCTGCTCCACCGGCGAGACCTCCTTCCACGAATCGCAGCGTTGCTTGACGGCCGAGACAATGCAAACGCTGGCATCGATTTGCTCATCGAGGAGTTCCTGGCGTACGCACCCATGGAGCGCTACGCATGCGATACCCTTCTGGCGATGAAGCCGTTCCAGTCCTTGGCGGACGCAATGTCGACCGATGATAATGAAGCGGCGCTAAAGGACCTACAGAGGTTTCTTGAACGGTGGTACACGGATCTCGCCGGAGCCGCGTGGCACAACACCCACAAGTCCAAAGGCCAAGCCGGTTACGTCGGTTACTGGTCATTCGAGGCAGGAGCAGCCGTCCTATTACTGGGCATCGAGGACGATAGCACTCTGCACTCTTTCCCCTACTACCCGACGGATCTGGTTGCCTGGGCCAAAGCAAACGCAAGGCTACAAAGGCATGGGGATACCTCGACAGCCATCGCCATGTGATGAGAGCCAGGACCGATGGAGCGGTCATCCGGCAGAGGGATGTCGAACAATCCGACCCACGACTGTAAGTATTGGCTCCTCAGCGGAACGTCGTATCACGCCGTAAAGCTTCCTGAGGGCCATCCGTAGCACCATGCCACCATTCTTGCTGCGACACATTCGCCGCAAGGGACTTTGGTAAGCATGGGACTACGGATCATGACGCCCGCCCCTTTTGTTCCGCCTCATCTTATCGTTGCTCTGCTGCGCCAGAGAAGCCGATTGATCGCCCTCGAAACAGGGCTGGTCGAAGTCAGCCTCGTAGTCGAACGCTTAACGGCGTTCGAAGCCCTATCCAAGTCCTTCGCCATCGAGATCGACTGCCTGTCGCCGTCGGCGCATCTCGATACGGTCGAACTGGCGCGGCAGGAGATCACGCTGCGGCTGATGCTGGCCGATGGCCGCTACCGCGCCTGGCATGGCTTCGTCGTCGATTGCGCGGCAATGGGCGGAGACGGCGGACTGGCCCGTTACCGGCTCACCGTCGCGCCGTGGCTTGAACGCCTGCGCGGCCGCGTCGACTGCTACGTCTACCAGGACAAGACCGCGCAGGAGATCGTCGAGGAAGTCTTCCGCGATTATCCGGCCGCCAACTTCCAGTTCACCGTTTCCCAGCCGCTGCGCCGCCGTTCGATCTGCGCCCAGTATCGCGAGAGCGATTTCGACTTCGTGCAGCGGCTGCTGGCCGAGGAAGGCCTGTCGTATCGCTTCGAACACCTGCAGGGCGAGGACGACAAGCCCGAGGGCAGACAGGCGCGCCATCGGCTGGTGGTGTTCGACAACGATGCCGAACGGCCGCCCTGCCCTCAGGCCAACATCCGCTTCCATCGGGCCGACATGACCGAGGAGTCGGACACGATGACGGTCTGGTCGACGCGGCACAGCGTCGGCCCCAACGCCGTCACCGTCTCATCGTGGGACTACAAGACGCTGACCGCCGCCTCCGGGCAAGCCAATGCCGCTTCGGTGCCGGGCGAATGGCCAACGCTCGAATCGTTCGATGCCCAGGGCCCCTATCGCTATCCCGATGCGGCCACGGCCGACCGTGCGGCGCAATTGCGCATGCAGGCCGAGGAAAGCGGCTTTGTTCGCTTCGATGGCGCCGGTACCGTCCGTCAGCTGGGCGCCGGCCAGCGCTTTGCCCTGACCGAACACTTTGCCGGTGACGGCGACGAATTCGTCGCGCTGTCGGTGCGTCACGAAGCGGCCAACAACCTCGGCACCGATGTCGCCAGGCTGCTCGGCACCACCGAGGTCGAGGCCGGCGGCTACCGCAATACGCTCGAAGCGGTGCGGGCCGACGCCCCGATCGTGCCGCGATTCCGCGCCAAACCGACCGCGCCAGAAGGCCAGACCGCCATCGTGATCGCCGAGGGCGAGACGCCCTTGCACACCGATCGCGATCATCGCGTGCGCGTTCGCTTTCCGTGGCTGCGCGCGCCTGCACCGGCAGACCAGAGTGGCCACGGAGACCAAGCCGCGGCCTTCACCGATCCCGGCTCCGACGATCTGACGCAGGTCACCGCCTGGGTCCGCGTCGCCGGCGCCATGGCCGGTCCCAACTGGGGCACCCACCACCTGCCGCGGGTGGGCACCGAATTGCTGCTGACCTTCCTCGACGGCGACATCGACCGGCCGCTGGCCGCGATGCAGCTGCACAACGAGCAGGACACCCCGCCCTGGGCCAACGACGACAAGCCGCTCGCTTCCGTGCTGTCCGGTTGGCACACGCGCGGCCTGGGCGGCGACGGCTACAACCAGTGGGTCGTCGACGACTTCAACGGCCGGCTGCGCATGCGCCTGGCCAGCTCCGCGGCACAGACCCAACTGAACCTTGGCTATCTGGTCGCCCAAGGCCCGCAGGACGCGCAACGCGGCCCATGGCGCGGCACCGGCGCCGAACTGCGCAGCGACGCGTGGGCGGTGGTGCGCGCCGGCCAGGGCCTGCTGCTGTCGACCACCGCGCGGCCTCGCGCCACCGGCACCGTGATGAACATGGCCGAGGCGATCGCGCTGCTCAAGGGCGCGCAACGCACCGCCGACCGCTTGTCGCCGGCGGCGCAGACGCAGACCGCCCTGCCCCTGGCCGCCAACGCGTTGTTCGAACCACTGCTGACGATGGTCGAGCCGGAGCAGGACGGGCACTATGCCGACACCGTCAACGGCCAGGACGCCAAGCAGCCGGACGGCAAGCCGGTTGAGCGCTTTGCCGAGCCGCTGCTGGTGGCGGAGTCGCCGACCTCCATCGCTGTCGCCAGCCAAGAGACCACCGCCGTCTATTCGGGGCGGCATCTGCATGGGACCGTGCAATCGGACTGGCAGCTGACCGCCGGCAAGACCATTGCGATGGCTGCTGCGCAAGGCGTTTCGCTGTTCGTGCAGCGCAACGGCCTGAAGGCCGTTGCCGCCAACGGACCGTTGTCGGTGCAGGCGCATGGCGGCGCGATGTCGATTCTGGCGGACAAGGAAGTGGTGGTGACGTCGTCAAACGAGGCGGTCGAGATTCTGGCGAAGAGCACCGTCGTGCTGCAGGGTGCGGATTCCGCGATCCGGTTGGAGGGGAATGCGATTACCTTCGAGACGCCGGGGATGTTCGAAGTCAATGCGATTCACCATACTTTTGCCGCATCAGATGGCAATCCAACAATCCCGGTTCATCAGCCCTCGGCCACTGCGATCTCGCCCGGACACTTTGCCGTCCGCATCGCGCGTCCATTCGAGGCAGAGCCCATCATCGGCAAGCCCTATGTGCTGTGCCTGGGATCCCAGACGTTCGAAGGAAATGTCCCGGCCAGCGGAGTCATAGAGCACCCCATGGTGCCAGGTACGAAGACCGCCACGCTGACAATTCATCCGTTTGACCGTCAACACCAGCCGTGGCAATGGACATTGGATCTACGCGTGCAGGCCAATACGAAGGATCACCGCGGCATCCAGTCTCGACTAAAAAATCTCGGCTTCTATGATGGCAAACTCGACGGAGTCTGCGGCCAAAGAACCAGGGCGGCACTGCGCACGTTCCATGAGACGGTCAGGATGCCCTCTTCCTCTGGCCTACATGCGGATGCGCTGACATCGCTTAACGCCCAGCATGACATCTGACTGTCGGCCGCCCCATGCGATACGGCAAATTCGACCTTCAACGCGACGATCACGATGGCGCTGTCCGGGACAACCGCCCGCCGCGTTGGGGCGGGCTCATTGACCCACCTTCTTATCCCTCAACCGGCGAAACGCCTCAAGATCACGGTGGAGCGACGCTCGTCGTCCCCCAATACGTGCAACAACTGCAGCGCGATCTTCGATCCCTCGGATTCGGTGTCGTAGGCGTACCCAGCGGCTACTTCGATCGCTATACAGAGTGGGCGGTACGCGAATTCCAGATCTATGCGGGGATGTCGCATGTCGCGCAATTCAGTGCAGCACGGCTTCAAAGCCTCCTTCCCGCGAGCCAAATGGGCACGCCGCTGGCCGAGCACGCACATGATGTTGCATTGCTGGGAGTGCGCGAAAGCTCAGGTCCGGCAGAGTCGATCTATGCTGCCACACTTTCGCGCATCCCGAACACATGCAGATACACGGGTCCAATATCGGGAATCGTCGATCAGAAGACGCGGGATGTCCTGGACCATTGGATTCACAACAACTACCGTTGCCCGGTGGTCGTTGAGGCGTGGACCGTGGACGCCATAACGCTGGCTCGTACCCGACCGTTTGTGAACGGGATAAACATCTGGCGACACGATGAGATCACGCACGTAGGCGTAAAAAACGGACCCCGGTGGAAGACCCACACCCGAATGTTCTTTCGAGACTTCACGCGCTACTACTGCTATCCCAGTACGCAACGGGACGACCAGTACCAACCACTTGGGAGCTACACCAACTACAAGGGCTACGGCGGTCCTGTCAGTACTGTGCCAGCGCACTGCTGGCCCGAAAGCGAAATGACTCCTGAACGCTTGATCGAGGGAACAACGTTGGCGGCACTACAGGCGGACCCGCGGTGTGCCACGGCATCGACGTACAGGGTCGTCAGAGCCACGGCCGAACAGGAATGCCTGGCAGCGTTCGACTCCGTCAACGCATACGACGACGCACTTGTGTCAATCGGGCCGTGTCACTGGACATTTGGCGTCCTGCCCGCCAAGGGCTACCACAATGGCGAGCTGGCCGGGTTCCTCGCCTATGTGCTACGTCACCATCGATCCGACTACCTTACGGCCTTCGGCAATTTCGGGCTCTATCCATCCGCCGCGTGGGTACGGAGCAACCAGGGAGCGCTCTGGAACGCTGGACAACGCAAGTATGCCGGCTGGCTTCGCCAGCACGCGCGAGTCACGAGTCCCGCCGAGGCACCGGACAATCTCGGCAAACTTCCGGAAGTCAGCCGCCAGCTTCCAGAGGCGAATTACTACAAGACGTGGCATTGGTTCTACCGGTGGGTGATGGCAGGCCGATGTGTATCGGGCGTTCGTAGCTCGATGTGGGATATGGTACGGCTCCGATTAAGAGACATCCTCGCTATTCCAGTGCAGGCAAGAACCGGGACCCAGCAGATAAAGGGCGCCCTCGGAACGGTCCTCACCTCGGAGAAAGCTATCGCGATCGTGCTACGTTGGCACATCTTTCGTCCCGCACACGTGGCCGGCAACGCGGTAGGGGATTCCCTGCATAAGGCAATACAGGCGAACCCAAGTATCGATTGGGCACTACCGCTGAATCGTTGGACCGATCTGCACGAGAAGGCCCTGAGCCGACAACTATTGACGGATGCGACCGCGATCACCGATAGCCAGAAAGCTCTTGCATCCTGGCCGGCATACGCCGGACGGGAGATCCGCGAGTATTCCCTGAACCACGAGTTGGGACCGCTTTCAGAAGCACGACACTCGTTCGTGTTGGACACCACAGGACTGTGACAGTGATGCTAAAGAAAATCATCGTGATGGCTGCCGCGGCTTCCGCGATAGGGCTGGCGGAGGCCGGAAGTCTCCGTTCAAGCGAAGGAATTCAGCGGTTCTGCAACAAGGCTGCTGACGACCGCATTTTCGACATCAAGTTTCGTGATGACCGAGCCGTCTCCGTGTGCTTCCCCGGTCAGGACGACGTGGATTGCTTTTACTCGTACACACAGGGGAAAACGTATTTACACTCCCGCCCCGACCTGAACAACGATGGTCTTCCTGACGTCATCGTAAAGGACTTTCGGTCGGCATACGGGCTACATGAGGTGGTTCATTTGATGGCATTCGTCCAGTGCAAGGACAAGACTTTCCTTCAGGTAGCCGATGAAATGCTCACGGATCTGAAGCCGATACGCCGTGTTGCCAAGCCACAGGAATTTGTCGACCTTCGGGCTAGTCGCGCGTGCTACGACGAGAAGCTGGAGCGGGTGCGGACACGCTTCTTTCGGCTCAAGTTTGACAAGAAGACATTCTTCTACGGCCCGCCCGACTGGGACCCGGAACTGAGCGATTACTGCACCGATAAGGAGCTCTCCCTTCCATCGTCGACTCTAATCGGCCCGGCGCACTAGGGGGTGTGAAATCGCACCTCCTTCGCTACCCCGTTCTCCTTGACGGAAGCCGGGACTCATTACCGAAGCCTTACCGGTCCGCAGGCGGCATCTCCTTTGGCACTGTGTCGGCACTCAGTTTCCCTCCTTGCCCTCACGGGGGTGCCACGGTATCGGTGTGGCGGCCACCATGGATTCTTAGCGTGGCTTCCGGGAAAACAGACCGCGACACCAATCAGCGATACCTTCGGCGCCATGGCCCTGAATGTCCGGAGGCGCTACGACCTTACGGTTTGCACCGATGTCCCACACCCCTGGGTAGCTATCAGGACCGCAATCTATATCACCGTTGGGCGATGCGAAGCGCCCATCTGCCGACAGCCTTCCTTTGGCACGGGAGCCATCATATGTAAAACCGTACTTCTGAAGCTGCTCCAATGGCATTGACGGTACATAGGACCCTGGGATGTCAACAAGGTTACGCGAAGTTCCTATTCGTGCGATTGTTGCAAGGAAACTTAGCGGCGCGGTGGAAATGAGATCTATGGACAGATAAATACCCTTCTTGATATTTAGATCTGTCAATGTTCCTACCGCCGCCGGAATGCTCTTCTTCGATGGACGAGATTGCGAACACCGAGACAAGTCTTCCATCAAGACATACTCAGTGTCCGAGACAATGAGCGCAGCACCATCGGACGATGGCTCGGCACTTTCAGCCTTGAACCCAAGCTTGCAGACAAGCGTTTTGCCACTGCCATCTTGCATCGCCACTTCGCGACCATCCGACTGGAGCGTAAAGCTTGGATCAACGAAGGTCTCGGCTACGGCAAAGCCAGGCGATAGCAGGCTGAGGAAAGCGAAGAAGAATGCTTCTATTCTCAAACGAGGCATGCTCGCGGCTGCGCGAGCGCCAGTGCGGCTCCCGGAGGCAGGAATGTCGGAGCCAGTCCTGTGCCGGGTTTTCCGCATCGTCATCTCTCCGTTCCGCCAGGCGCACTGGGATCGACACCGGGCCGAAGGTGTGCATCGGCCCCCTTCAAGGGATAATGCGCTGACCATAAGGCATACATCGTCACGAAGACCTTGATCTCACCGTTCCGAAGAAAATGAACGGCGAAGTGCCCGACTTCGTCGTATCTCGGCACTGGCACCACGCGTTCCCGGTAGTTCTTGTCATGCTCGTCGGTCCAACCGATCTTCACTGTCAGGTCGGGCGTCCAGGACGCTGGCACTGCCACACAGCATACGAAGCCACCTCCGCCCTCGTGAGCACCAAGATAGGTCCCTCCTTTCCCATTGACTGTGAAGTGCCCGATATCCTTATCCGTATGGTTGTAACCGACGATGTTGGTGCCGACCGCTTCGCTCTCGCACGCGCACAACAACCCCATTGCCAACGCGATGAGGAGTAATTGCGCGACGCGGTGTACTGGCTGCTTTGTGGCCGATTGCCGGGCGGCCTTGATAAACCAAAATGCGTTGACGATGTCAATTTTCTTCATGTGGATAATAACCGCTGCATCGAATATACATTTTTAGTGCATGCCTCCTTCGTTGCACCCACTTCACCGGGCGACTGGCTTTGCGGCTCAAGGGGTCGCGCACCTATGGCGCTCATGACCACGAGAGAGGCACTGTTTGCCGTATCAAGTACACCATGAATGGCGAGCACTTGTACCATACGACAATGCATGACCCGTCTCGTCCACAGCCCCTGCTACCCACGCTTCGAATCACCATCTCCGCATTGGCATTCGTGCTGACAGCATGCTCGAAATCGCAACCGGAGCCAAACGTCGACCCAATCGCCTTCGGAACGCATCTACGCTTGCAACAGCCCGCCCAAGACGTTCGATTCGAGATCGTAACGTTGCCCGAAACCAAGAAGGGCGATGACGGAATCGGCCCAACCGACTATGTGTCCCTGATCGGCTTGGCGACGCTGTCCAATCCGGATGTGAAGCGCATTTCCGCGGAATCTTCGTATCGCGGCAACGCCACCATTCCAAACGCGTTCATTCGGCCATGGCTTGGTAAAGGCGCCACTGTCGCATTGGAAGAAGCCCTTCGCGGCGCGCGCCCTATGTACGACGCACGAGCGATGGTGAGCAGGCCATCGAGGCGCGCATTCGGCGTTCCGGTTGACGGCAGCAGGTGGTTGTTCTATGTCGAATACGTCAGCCCCGGCTGAGTTGCGCGGCATCGACCTTGCAAGATGGCCATCGTATGCATGCCCTCTTCTTTATCTATGCATGCCGTCTCGATGCGTGCACCTCCGTTGCACGGCGCGCAGCAACTCAAGCTGGCTTCCAAGCAGAATCAGGCGCATATCGAGCTGTTGCCACGAGCCCGGTTCAACGGCCTCTTCGATGTCGCCTCTCAGGGCATCGTATTTTTCCGAAACAACTCTCAGATCGACCGGGCATTCGTTACGCAATGCGGTAGCGCATCGTGTCTTGGATCCTCAAGATATACCGATCCTCCGCCTCGTCATAGCAACTCTTCGCTATCAGACCACACCCACTCTTGCACGAGGCCAGGGCCGCACTCTTCCTCTTCATGCAATCGGCAATATCGTCCTGCGCGGCGAATGTGGCAGCGTGGGAGGCGGACATACAGAAAAGGAACGGCAGGCACATCAAAGAGCGAGAAAGTCGCTGTCTCATAGCGTACGTCTATCCGGATCGTGTCAGAGTCTCGCCACGGCAACGGCTTCAATACCGGAGACCGGACATCACCATCCTTCCCATGGCCACAAAACTGGCATATAAGAAGAAAGCGACAATAGCAACACCAGCCCGAGGCCCATCGCCCACAGTCGTCGCCTGGCGCTCCCTGCGGCATGCGAAGATGTCAATCCAGGCTGGCTCATAAGAATCGATACGCTGCCAAGTCAATCACCGTCTTGTCGACACTTCAGGTGCACGTCGCCCTCTATCGGACCGTCGCGAGCATTCGCCTTGCCGCTCTCAATTGGCCGGCCCAGCAGCGCTCGTACTGCTTGCAGCCAGAGGCCCTTCCCAGCCGGAAAGTAAAGCTCACAATCTTGCCCTCCAACGGGAGAACCGCAACGTAACATTGCCCCCCATATGGCATCCAAGCATTACCGTCATGCCAGCCACAAAGGGGAAATGTTTCTAGTATCAACTGCCCGCCGACCGTTCTCCGTCGTACGGGCTCCGTAGGACCGAAGACCTTCAATTCGCCGCTGGCTTCGAGCCAATAGGGAAGCGCACCGCGGCCCGTGGTGGCGCACGCGTTCAGACTCAGGAGACAGACAGTGCCCACATCAGCATCACTCTCCCCGACCGCATGGCGACGATGCAATGTCAGGTTGTAGACCTGATCAGGCGTGCGGCCATCACCTCGCTCAGCACTCGCCGTTTCGGTTATCGACTTGTAGCGTGTGCCGTCGAACTGGAAGGAAACGGACTTGCCGGAAAAGCTGCGATGCGCGTCTTTGGCAATGAGCGTTGTGCTGGCCAGCGCGAGGGACAGGATCAATGCGATGTGAAACATCAGTGGGATATGCCACCGGTGTCGATCACAGACTAAGACGCACTTCAGGTGCGCCACCTTCATTCGGAAATCCTTAGTGATTTCCATAGGTCGACGATGTCATGCATGCGGACTCGTTCTTGCCCCGATACATGGTTTCGCAGCACGAAGGAACTGTACAGAAAGTGCCGATCCGGCAGAAACGAGATGGCCGCGTGACAGCTCGACGTGGCCCTGTACACAGCCCCGCCCGCCTCATCGCAGTCGATCACGGCACCGAATACCGTAGGCACCAGCTTGAGGTCTTCCATCACCTGCATTCGATACAGCGACATCCCGGTCGCGACACTGACGCCTTGCGGCCCGCGGCCGCCGTCAGCCAACGGCGCTTGGCCTTCGTCCGTCACAACGCCGAAGTCCGACAGAAGTTCCTCGCTCGCAGAGACACACATCAGACCGACATCCTGGGCTGCTTCAGGAAGACCAAACGAAACACACGTCGTACCGTCATATCGGGAAGACATCGCGGCGTTAGGCTTCGCCTTCAGCGCACCTGGGACGCATATGCTTGGCCCACCCGCCAGGAGATCCATCCGAATGCAGTCGGCAGCCGCCATGATAGGCGCACACCCAAAGACGAGAAGGGAGATCAAGATGCACTGTTGCATGATCATCTGGACTTGTCGGCGACTGACGACGACAAGCGGCCGTGGCTCGGGGAGATTCAATGGAACCCGCTCTTTTCGACCAGTTTCTTGACAGCATTGAGCCCGATGCCGCCCGCACTGGCTGGAATACACCCCGTTATCAGCAGTGTTGTCGCTCCATTGCTTCTTATCGCACTGGTGCACCGTTCTCTGTCATCCGTTTCGAGGGCCTCCGACGCGGAGATGGCTTTGATCGTGCTTAACTGCCTGTCGTACTCGACCTTCATTCACCTTCTTTCTCGCACTTCAGCCGAATCGGTGTCAGCCACACGTGCCGAACATTGTGTCGTTGACGACGTTGTCGGAAGCCTTGCGCTTGGTATAGTCAAAGCGATCGATCAATACGTGAGGCACGGAAGGATAGTCGGACAGCGCAACCTTGATTTTTCCATCCTGGTAGAAATGCACTTCGAAGTACCGCGGATCCGACGGCACCGGTCCCTCGAGCAACACCGTCTGCCGACAGCGGGGTACATCGCCGTCGCGCTTCCATTCGATCCGAACCGCCAGCGGTAATGGGGTATCGGCCGGAATTGCCGCACAGCAAGTACCGCCGCCATAGCTGTGCTCCTTGGACGAAACTTCGATATTGCCGCCGCCCGCACCATTGACCCAGAAGTCGCTGATATAGGTGTCGGTGTAGTTGTATCCGACGATTGTCAGCCCCTCCATCTTCGCCGGCGTATGGCCCGTTCCGGTTGGGAGCCTGGCGCCGTTATGCGCCGGTTCGGCGCTCCCCTCCATCCGGCGGATACGCTCCCCCTGCTCGCCATGGACATTGGCAACGGTGTCGACTCTACCCTCGCACGCCGTGATCGTACAAAGAAGGACAACGGTGGCTGCCCTGGCGCGCCATGGCTCATATTTTTGTACCAGCAAATGCATCCTCAATATCAATTTACTCCATGGGCATGATAACCCTCGCGCCTAATATACTTCTTTGCGCATGCCTCGCTTTTTGCGCAGACGTCACCTGGGGACTGCCTTAACGGCTCCGGCGCTTCTGGATGCCCTGGCCCATACATTGACGGAAAGAGCCGTACCTTGCCATCAGGAAAAAATGCCACCCAAAGGAAACTGGGGCGCTCCCCTGTATACGGCTCCACCTCTACCGCCGCCCTATGAAGAGCATCCTTGTCTTTCTGATAGAGCGCATCGTCCTGCCACTCAACGGTCATCGTCATGCCAGGTTTCCATTTGGTAGGAACGCCTGCACTTCCAGCGAAGCTCGTCCCTCCTCCCCAACTTCCCATGCCACCCGCCCATACCCCATTGACATAGACAACGCCCAGCGGCATCTCCGTGTAATTGAGAATCGACAGCTTCAAGCCCCAGCCTTCGTCTTCCTCGGCTGCTTGCCTATCGCAAGCAGCCAACATAAAGACGGCGATCAATACGGACCCAAGAACCTTAATCATGATCGTCTGACTACGCTCCATCTGCGCCGAAACGAGGACGCGAACTATATTCAGTATCACTGAGGAGTCGCAGGTAATCCCAATCCGCCGTTGATTTGCCCTCGCTGGATATATTTTTTTGCACACGCCTCGTTCTGAGCGCACACTTCTCCTGGCGTGAGCCTCAATGGTGGGGGCGACTGCGGAAATCCCGGCGCGTACGATGATGGGAACAGTCTGATCTTGCCGTCAGGAAAAAACGACACCCAAAGGAAACTGGGGCGCTCCCCTGTATACGGCTCCACCTCTACCTCGGCCTTGTGAAGAGCATCCTTGTCTTTCTGATAAAGCGCATCATCCCGCCACTCAACAGTCATCGTCATGCCGGGTCTCCATTTGGTAGGAACGCCTGCACTTCCAGCGAAGCTTGTCCCTCCTCCCCAACTTCCCATGCCACCCGCCCAAACTCCATTGACATAGACAACGCCCAGCGGCATGTCCGTGTAATTGAGAATCGACAGCTTCAGGCCCCAGCCTTCGTCTTCCTCGGCTGCTTGCTTTTCGCAGGCAGTCAACATGAGGATGGCGATTAACACAGCCCAAAGAAACTTAATCATGATCCGGACACTCAGGAACCGAAGCGGCATCATCCGCATATGAAATGTCATGGGTGCAGATGCCCTTTGACACCATATCGAAATCGATCTGTATGCTGGATTCATTGATTGGATAACCTTCACCCTGCCTTATCGTTATCGGAAACTCTATACTTTTCACATCCCGGTTTGTTACCATGCGGGGACTCCTTGTCCATGAGCAAAATGGATGGGCTTGAATCAATTTCAGGCTCTCCCCCTCCACTTGGTAGAGCTCGCAACTCATATAGCTATCTGCCCGTAGTTGCACAGCAACGATGCGGCCACTATGTCCATAAAATTTCCAATCGACGGCATATGCGATCTTGGCACCCGAGACTAGTTTCGCGAGGGACCTTTTCGCATCGTGCGCATTCATAATGTCATGACCGGCAGCGTGGGATCTACATGATCGGCGCGTGAAGTGCCGCATATCGCTACCCCCACAAAAAGCGGCCAGCATACTTGCAAGATTCTCTTCGGATAGTTCAACTTCATTCGATCACAAATGAATCGATGCTAACGGTGACCTCATTTAGTATATTTTTTTGCACACGCCTCGTTCTGAACACACACTTCCCCTGGCGTGAGCCTCAAAGGTGGCGGCGACTGCGGAAATCCGGGCGCATATGATGAGGGGAACAACCTGATCTTGCCGTCAGGAAAAAATGCCACCCAAAGGAAGCTGGGGCGCTCCCCTGTATACGGCTCGACCTTTACCTCGGCCCTATGAAGCGCATCCTTGTCCTTCTGATAAAGCGCATCGTCTCGCCACTCAACGGTCATCGTCATGCCGGGCCTCCATTTGGTAGGAACGCCAGTAGTTCCAGCGAAGCTCGTCCCCCCTCCCCAACTTCCCATGGCACCCGCCCAAACTCCATTGACATAGACAACGCCCAGCGGCATGTCCGTGTAATTGAGAATGGACAGCTGCAGGCCCCAGCCTTCGTCTTCATCGGCTGCTTGCTTTTCGCAGGCAGTCAACATGAAGACGGCAATTAGGGCTGACAAAATGATCCTAGCCATAATCGTTTGACGACATCGAATACTGCTGCCACGCACCACGCGGAACTCTGGTGGCCACCTTCGCAACGATGTCCCTCGCCAGGGCAAAGGACGAAGCTTCATCGAGCGGCGCAACACCTGCCTTGCGGCGAAGTCGGCACGTTGAATGACGTGAAGCATCACATGGGAACTGCCCTGCGTGGGGACTGCCGAGCGCTACAACCAAGTAGCCATGATCAATGGTTCCATCCTCGCGACGGAGGCGGACGAACGAGTCCACGCCCTTCACCCCAGCGATCGTGGTGCTGTGGTAGCGGTCCTTCCAGATGCTGGTCACCTCGGTCCTGGTCAGATCGGTCCAGAAAGGGGCCGAGACACCCTCGGGTCCCGCATCCTGGCGTTCAGCTTCGCATTCGGCGCAGCGACGAGCATGCCAATGCCGCAGCAGGAATCAAGCTACGGACAACCCCTTGCCTCATGCCGCTCTCCCTTCAGCTGGAAACGACTCCGATGGCCTTGTACTCATTTCATTGTTTTGGAAGGCGAGGGATAAGGATACCTGGCGTGGCCGGGAAGGTAGCGCGTCACGAGCACCTTGATGTCCTCACCCGGGAAGAAGTGGACGGCGAACTGCCCACCGGTATCGTCCTCGTTGTACTTCGGAACAACCACAACTTTCTCATGTGAGACGTATTCGTGCGCACTTGCCCTCATGTCGCCTTCCGACCATTTCACTTTGACGGTCAAGCCTTCACGCCATCTGCGTGGAACACTGACGCAGCAGACAAAGCCACTGTTTGTGTGAGGACGAACCGATGCCACCCCGTATCCATCGACTGTGAAATCGTCGATGTTCAGGCTGGTATGGTTATACCCGACAAGATTGGCCGGCACCTTGTCGTCCGTAGCGGAACATCCCAGTGCCGCAAGCAATACGGTGGTACCAATGGCGCCGATTGCCATTGAACGCAACCGCTGAGTGCAAGACAACTCTGATGGCCTTGCGCTCATTCTCTTCTCCCTGAAGGCGAGGGATAAGGATATTCAGCATGGCCGGCAAAGCGGCGCGTGACGACGACCTTGACCTCACCGCCCGGGGAAAAGTGAACTGCGAACTGTCCACCAGTATCTTTCGCCGAGTACTTCGGTACTTCTACAACTTTCTCATGGGAGACATAATCTCGCGCCCCTGCGCTCATCTCTCCGTCGTCCCATTTCACTTTGACAGCCAGTCCTTGACGCCATTGGCGCGGCACACTGACACAGCAGACGAAGCCACTGGTCGAACGAGGATGTACCGAAGCCACACCATATCCGTCGACTGTAAACCTCGCAATATTCCGGTCGGTATGGTTGTAACCAAGCAGATTCGCTGGCACCTTGTCCTCGGTACCTGAACATCCGACCGCGACCAGCAGTACCGTGATACCGACAGCGCCGATCCCGATTGATCGCAACCCCATATCCTTCCCTTGAACAAGTCAGTGATGCAGATTCACACTTGCTATCGTTTCTTCGTACCTGGAGGAGCGATTGGATCCAAGGCGCCGAACTACGACAAGGTGAGCGATGTAGCAGTCCACTTCTATTGGGCATTTTCGGTCGTCCTGATCTTGACCGTTGCGGCAATCTCGCGCGCGAGCGCAAGGAACGAAGATCGGTCCAACGGCGCAACGCCGGCCTTCTTGGCAAAATCAGTGCGCTGTATCACGTAGAGCATCACGCTCGAACTGCTGCCGGTGCCTGGAGTACCCAACGCCACGACCAAGTAGCCATGGTCAATGGTTCCATCCTCGCGACGAAGACGCACGAATGACTCCACGCCCTTCACTCCGGCTATCGTGATGCTGCGGTAGCGGTCTTTCCAGATGCTTCGGACTTCTTCGCGATCCTGATAGCGAGCGGTCCAGAAGAAGTCCGACACACCCTCTGGGTCGCGCATCCTGGCATTCATTTTCAGGTCCAGCGGGGTGGCAGACTTGTCTTCCAAACCGACAATGACATCGGGTTGCCCCTGCAGGCGATAGTTGGCCGCGACAAAGCGTGGCGCGACACCGTCATCAGGGATAAAGATATATGGCATGCACAAACCTGGCGTCGTTGGGACCACGTTAGGCTCGCGGCGGCTCGCGTTGGCCACCGCAGACGCAAAATACGTTTCCTCGGCGGCGACATCGCCATCACGGTTGCTGAGTCTCCACCACAATCCGACCTTCCCAACCTCAGTAAATGCCGACAACTGGCTGCCAATACGCCAGGCCTTGCCTGTCTGCCCCGCCCAGTCCAATCGTTCGAACTTCACACGGTCCCCGTAGACATCCTTGCCATCGCGAGCCTTCAACATGGCGACATCCTTCTTCATCCGCACGTTCACGGCGTCGCGCATCGTCGTCCGCGCTGCGTCGCCAAGCGGATGCGTAATCAGGGACGGCCCGCGTCCGAGGTTCACACTGAACGCACGTTCCCCATCGAGATAGCGCGCGGCAGGTTCAATGCGTAGGTCTCCGCGGATGTCCTTGGCCACCTCGTTCGCATCCCAGGCGGCCTGTTCGGACGGCCCAGGCAATCGCATTTCCAGCCGCCCTACGCATTCGGGCAACCATTGCGGACTTGCTTTGGCCTCCTGGCCATATACCAGCGCCCAGCATGCCAATGCACCGGCAAGAATCAAGCTAGGGGCAATGCCTCCCCTCATACCACGCTCCGTTCAGGCGGCTGCCGGATCTTGCGCATCGGCAACCGCGAGGGATTCACCATCCTTACGATGGCGGCGTTCTCCATGGTTTCAGCTGTGCATCTTTTCCTTTGAGCGGATATTGCGGGTGCCATAGCGCGTAGTTCGTCACGAATATCTTTATTTCGCCGTTCCTCAAGAAGTGGACCGCCACATCGCCCACCTTGTCGTACTTCGGCACCTCCACAACACGCTCTTGGTAGTTCCCGTCAAATTCGTCAGTCCAGCCGACCGTCATGGTCAATCCGGGCCGCCATGGCGTTGGCACACTGGCGCAACACGCGAAGTGGCCGCCGCCTTCATGCGCGCCTATGTAACCGCCACCGCCCTCATTCACGGTGAAGTGGCCGATATCCTTATCGGTATGGTTGTAGCCGACAACGTTCGTACCAATCAACTCGTCGCTACACGCCCCTAGTACGCACGCGGCAAAGGCCACGACAATCCACCTCACTGGTACAAATGAGCGCGTAGGAGGCGAACCGCCCGGCGTAGGCGCATAGCGCCTCTCAGTTCCATGCAGGCCACATGACAAGCCTTCGTTACCTGTTGGAAGTGTTCGGGCTGCTCCTTCAGACGTTCCATGCGTTTCTTGCGCTCCTACGCCCATAGCAATTCAATTATTCTCGCATTTTCCGATCGTCGCGGCATTCGAACCGTAGAAAATTTCATATGAACAAAGGCTCTTGCGTATTGGATCGAAGCTCAAGCGCGAGCGAGAATCAATATATGGGAAATCAGCAGACTGCTTGATCTTTAACGGAAAATCAACCGAAACCGTGCGCCCCTGGGTCACGACAACGGGTTTTCCATTCCATTTGCAAAATGGTTGCCCTTGGATAATTTTCAACTCATCATCTTCCAGCTGATACAAGACGCAGGCGGAATATCGTCCACTCAATTGCCGCACAGCCAGAATGGTGCCTTTTTGCTCGTAGTATTTCCAATTTACGACGTAATCAACGCGGGAGCCAGGCTCAAGTTTATTTTTGTATTGAGACGCAACACCCTTTCTTACCGAAACATCGGGCACTTCCTCGGTGTCTGAAGCGCAAGAGTTACTTGAAATGGATAACAAGGCGAAAAGAAGAGCAATGAACCACCGCTCCATCATGTCAAGCCGCCATCTGCCCCGTCCCTGGTCTTTGAATCGCTGCGTACTTTTCTTTGCTATCCCCGCCCACATACAACACGCGAGGATCCGTCGTGCGCGTATTGTCCGTCGCGAATCCCGACAGAGAATCATGTACATACATCGAAAAGAACCGATACAGGTCTGATGTCTCCGCCAAAGGCTTCTTCTGGACGACTACCTGCTCGTAAGCGTCGACGATAGCCTTGTAATGTGGCCGCATGCGTTTGCTTGGCTCTTCCTTGTGCCATTTGTACAAAACCGCGGCATCTTCAAGCAACCATTCGTCGTACGTCTCCATGTTCTCGAGCAGATCGCCGTCGTTGGCAGCGGTGTCGGCGCGAGCCTGGGCCCGGCGCCAGATGTCCATTGCCTCGGTTTCCTTCTGCTTCGCGTCGCGCACCATCGATTCCCACATCGGCACCTGGTTTTTGAATGCGGGACTGTTCTTCGCAGCTTTCAGTCCTTCCTCGGCGCCGGTTCGATTGGCGGAGGCGGTCCGATACGCCGCACGCTTCGCCTTGGCATCCGCCTCCAGCTTGGCACGCTCCTTCTTGAAGGCCGCTTCGTTCTTTTCGATTGTTCGCTGCTCCAGCGTCTTCTTGCCGCCTTTCGCGGTCCGCAGCACCGCGGCGGAGATGCGGTACAGCCAGTACTGGCGCATATGGGCGAGCACGGTCTTGCCCAACGGCAATCCAGTCGGAACAGTGCTCATGTACTTATTCCACAGCGCAATCAGCTCATTGAAGCGTGCAAGGGGTTGGCCGGCCAGCCCGAAATCGACCTTCTGGTCTTCCGTCTGCAATTCGGTCAACCCATACATGGGCACGCCTGCCGACACGGCACGGGTCAACATGGCGCGCAGCGGCGCCAAGGCCAGCACGTCGGACTTGCCGCCTTCCCCCTGTCGATACCCCCCGCCGACGTCGGAATGAACACCCGGATAGACCATTTCCTCTGTACCCGGGGGATAGCGCAGCCCATCCAGTGCGCTGTCGAGCGGGAACGAATTGCGTGTCTCGTGCGCGGCCACCATGTGAAGGCACTGCGAAACGATGGCGGGAATCTGCAAGCCGTCGGAGGCCCATGCGCCGTGACCATCGGCGGGGCCAGGCGAAGGATCGGCCCCGGGCTCGCCAAAGGCCAGATACTTCAGATCGCGGTGGGCTTCGTCGTAGTTTCTGATCAGGTCGCGCCATCCCAGGCCGCTGCGGCGCTTGGTCAGCACGTTGTTCGTGCTCATTGGAAGGCCGACCGATGCAACGGTATCGAAGAGGCCCAGAAAAAACACCTCGATAGCGTAACCGCCCTTGATCACCATGCCCGATGTGCCGAGCGCCCCCGCACGAAGCTTGAAACTGCCGCGCTGGCCCGTGCAGCTTTTTTGCAAGTCCCGGCAAAACGCCCGCGCCAGTGCGGCGCCGCGGGAAAAACCGAACACCGCGAGACGTACCTTGACGATCCTGTTCCCGGGGTTGTTGGCACGCGCCTCGGCTTTCTTGAGGACCGTGGCCAGTTCCTTGAACGCCCAATCCAGTCGCTTTTGCCCCAATGCGCCCATCCCGCGTCCGGTCGTGGTACCGCCCGGGTCGCCGATATCCTTGAAGTACGTACCGATGCCTGGAACGTAGCGACGGTATACCTGCTTGGTGTCGTTATTGGGGTGATGGACCTTGAAGAGTCGCGCGACGTTGCTGTGCTCCCGTGATGGAGTATCGGCGTCGATATTGTTGCCCGTGCCATCAAAGAAGATCGACATGGTGATGCACTGGCTGCAGGTCTTCACGGGACCTTGCTTGCCCAATCCGGCGGCAGAGGCAACGGGCGACGCAGGCCGGGGCCTGATAGCCGCGGCGGTGGCAGCCGATGGAAGCAGGGCGGCGTCAGCGCCGCTTGCGCGGTTTTCCATGGGCTGTGTCAGCGGGGTGGTCTTCTTCGCTTCCGTCTTACTTGTCATGGCCGCAGGTGCTGAACTTGGTGTCGTTAACGACGTTGCCAGACGCTTTGCGCTTGGTAGCGTCAAAGCGATCGATCAATACGTGAGGCACGGAAGGATAGTCGGACAGGGCTACCTTGATCTTCCCGTCCTGGTAGAAATGCACTTCGAAATACCGAGGGTCCGCCGGCACTGGTCCGTCGAGCAGCACCGTCTGCCGACAGCGAGGCACATCGCCGTCGCGCTTCCACTCGATACGAACGGTCAGCGGTAATGGGGTATCGGCCGGGACTGCCGCGCAGCAAGTTCCGCCGCCATAGCTGTGTTCCCTTGATGAGACTTCGATATTGCCGCCGCCTACCCCGTTGACAGAGAAATCGCTGATATAGGCATCGGTGTAGTTGTATCCGACGATCGTCAGTCCTTCCATCTTTGCCGGCGTACGATGGGGACCTGTGTACAGCCGGGTCCCGTTGAACGTCGGCGGTCCCGCCTTCTCCATCTGCCGGATGCGCTCGCGTTGCTCCTCACTGATATTGCGAATGGTGTCCGCGACGGACTTCGCGTCGACCTCTCGCTCGCATGCGGACAACACGCATGCCATCAGGAGCACCGAGAACAGCCGTGCATGACGGCGCAGGTGTTGCATTTGAATCGTCATTCGATGGTTCCCGTCATTCGCCTTGTTCCGCATCGTGCGCGCGCTCTATAGCGACCGGAAAAGTCAATTCACCACGCTTCACCAGGGGCAGCAAGTCATTCCACGGCGGCAGCGTGTCGAAATCGCTGGGCCCGTACAACGCCAGAAGGCTGAATGCGGCAAGGTCTGGCAGGTCATTCAAGCCCCAGGCCCGCGCCCGGTTCAGCAAGGCCAGCACGGTCGGATACCGCAGCGGGTATGGAAGCGCAAGCAAAGAGCTCGTTCCCCTGGACAACAGCAGATCGATGACGGCATCGGGTTCCGACGCCTCGATCATCGCGCGCTCTTGTGTCGGATTCATACGAAGAGGCGCTTCGTATCGGTCCATGCCATCCTGGTCGAGCCGGGCCGACGGCACCATCGCGCCTTCACGATCGGCGTACCACCATTCCGTGGCACACGACAGGAACTGGTCGCGCTGCTCGTCATCCAGTACATCGATGAGCGCCATGAAGATGCGCGTATCGAAGAAGCGCAGCAGCATGACGTCGCCGTCCGGAAGCAGGACATCCGTACGGGCAGTCAACGCTCGCGCGATTCCCCGCAAGTCCAGCGGCGTATCGATAATACTTAGCGCACAGCCGTAGCAGGCGGCGTCGGCAAGCTCGGCCAACATGCCGCTTGGCGACGCAAGGGCGTTGTCGATACATACGACGAATGGCGTCGCGCCGTCGTAGCACGCGTCGGTGTCCTGACCAAACAACGGCTGACAAGGCAGCGTCGTAAGCCGGGTCAGCAAGGGACGTTGTCCCGGTATTGCGGCCTGATTCACCAGTAGATATCGGTGGGCACCTTCCGGCCTGAGCGGCAAGGCCTCGATCGAGTCCCACAACGGCGAGCTCTCGGGTGGCATGTTCTACTTCGCCGCGAAGGGTGAGCCGGATGCCTGCGCCGCGAGCAGGCATTCCTTGCAGACGTTGCTGGGCATCAGTGGCAGATCGTAGTTTGTGTTGACCGGCCCCTCAAACTTCCTCTGCGCACTCTTGTAAGTAATCGCCCCCGGACACTCGACCGTAATATTCCCTCCCTCGATCGTGATCGACGCCCCGCCAGCCGTCGCCACCCGAATCCGCTTGGCCGCAGCAAAGTCCACCTGCATATTCGCCGACACGACCTTGAGTTCATCCTTGGCCTGCAGCTTCATCGCATCGTGCTGCGCCTGCACGTCGATGTCCTCGCTGCCGGCGATCAGCTTCAGGCCGGTGTCGCCCTCGCCCGCTTTCTCCAGCGCCGCGGCGATGCCGATGGCCTGACCGCTGTGCAGGCGCCCCTGCTTGCCGATTGCCAGGTTGGTGTCCTGGCCCGACACCAGGCCCAGCGATTTGCCGTTGACCAGCTGCAGTTCCTGCCCGGCGACCATGGCAAGGCCCGCACGGCCAGCAAGCTGGACGATCGCTTCGCTCGGATGCGGTACCTTGCCTTGCGTCTGCTGATTGCCGCTGGCCGCGTCCTGCATTGCCGCGTCGTAGTCCTTGCCGTCGACCATGCCGGACGCCGCGATTTCCAGCTTGGCCAGCGGGGCCTCGTCGTCCTTGGCGGTCAGCAGTGCAGCGGTCTGGTGCTTGACCGCGCCCTCGCCCAGCGTCTGCGTCAGCGACTTCGCCTGGCGGATCAGCGCGATGCCCGCCGCGTTGTCACCGGTGGGCACCGGCCGCTGGCTCTGCGCGTCGCGATAGGTGCTGATCAGCACGCCAGCCTTGCCGCGAATCGCGCCGTAGCCGTCGGTGCGCAGCTCGAAGCCTTCGCCGCGGAAGCTGCCGCGGTAGTTGTCCTGCTGGTGGATCAGGTGACCGAGATTGAGCTGGGTGTGCTGGACCGTGGTCGCCAGCTGGCTGCGCAACTGGTTGTCGCTGTCGTCGAACACCAGCTGGTTGGCACCTTCGCCGCCATGTTCGCGGCTCTTGAAGCCGCTCAGGGCGGCGGCGTTGCGATGGCCGTCCGGGTCGGCACTCATGCCGTGCCAGGCGGGAGCATGGCCGCCGGCGACATTGGCCTGCGCGCTGGGGGCGGTGTCGCTGCCTTGCGCGTAGACGCTGTTGTCCGCGGCAGCGGCCTGCTTGCCGCCCGGCGTCGGTGCAATACCGCCCTCGCCCTGCCCGTTGTACAGCGCGCCGATCACGATCGGCTGGTCGATATCGTCGTCGGCGAACTTGACCAGCACCTCCTGGCCGATCCGCGGCAGCCATTGCCAGCCCATGCCGGCACCAGCCTGACGCTGCGCCACCCGGATCCAGCGCGTGCTGCGGTCGTCCTCGCGCTCGCCTTTCTGCCACGGGAAGCGGACCCGGATCTCGCCGCGCGGGCTGACATGGTGTTCGGCATCGCCGCTCGGCTGCGTCTCGCCTTGCGGGCCGACCACGGTGGCGGTCTGCACGCCGAGCGCGGTAGGAGCGGAGAACAACCGTGCACCATCGGCATCGACCACGCGCGGGCGCCACGGGCGCCGCGCATCGCAGGCGCGGAACAGGTTGGCGTAGCCGTATTGCTCGGCGGCCTGGCGCAGCGAGGCCGTCGGCACGCTGCGTTCCACCGTATGACCCTGCGCCAGGAAGCCCATCGTCATCGGCCCATTCTCCGGCGCGCTGGGCGGCGTATCGAAGCACAGCGCCGCATCGAGCGGGCCGAGCCGCTGGCCCAGCGCCGCACGCGTCTCCGCTGCCAGATTGTTCAGCCCACAATGCTCGACGATATCGAGCAGCAAGGGATACGCGGCCTCGGCGTCTTCCTGCATGGGCAGATGCGGGCAATCGGAAACGGCCACACGGGTGCCGCTGGCGAAGGTGCGCACCGTGCCCTGCCCGGCGAACAGCTGCGCGCGTGCCTCGATGCTCTCCATCAATTGCTCGGCCAGCCGCTGCCCGCCGGCCGCATCGCCGACCACCGACTGGCTGACCGACAGATAGGGCTCCGGGCATTGCGCGCCGCCGCCGAGCTTGGCCGGGGCATGGCCGCGCAGCGTACGCTTGCCATTGCCGTCCCATGCCACCACCGCGACACCGGGCACCGTCACGCGGCTATGGCAAGCGAGCTGCTGCACGGCATCGGCTTCTTCCTGGCTGTGGGCGCGGTGATAGCGAACCGAAGGCGATTGCCCCTCGGGCAATTGCGGACTGTCGGCGAAGATCGTCAGTGCATGGCCCGACGGCGCCTGCTCGTCCTCGACGAAGGCAAAACCCAACCCCGCCTCGGCCAGCAGCCGCGACAGGAACGCGTAATCGGTCTCGCGGTATTGGCTGACGTGCTCGCGCGGGCCCAGCGCGTCGATGCGCTGCTGCGCGCCCGCGGTGTAGCGCCACACCGCATGGGGTGCGTACGGCGTCAGGATCTGTTCGGCGATATCGGCCAGCGTACGATTCTGAAATACCTGGCTGTGCCGCTGCTGCGTGGCCAGCCACAGCCACGGCACCACCGTCAGCCGATAGCGCGCCAGGCTGCCATCGGCGCCGAGCTTCTCGGCCTTGCGCACCAGGCCGCTGCGGCGAATACGGCCGCCGTCGGCCAGCGTGGTCCACAGCGTCACCTTCGCGCCCAGCAAGAACTTGAGCGGCAATCGCGCGTTGGCGCTGACCGCGACGATGCGCCATTCGCTCAGCTCAGACAGCGCCTCGCGGCCGAGCCACGCCTCGACGGCCAGTTCGCCGATGGCCCCCTCGCCTTCGAGCTGGAACAGCCGCCGCGCCGGGGAAAACAGGGTCTGAATCAGGGTGGTGTGGTCCATGGCGGTTCGGTGTTACAGCGGGTGTCGCAGCAAGGTGTCACAGCGAAGGACAGATACGCCGATCAGCTGCCCGACAACGGCAATGGCCGCGTCAAAGCCGCGGCCATGTCCTCTGTCAGCACCCTTGCCCCTCGCCGTCGTTACTGCGAACGCTGGGCGGTGCCGCTCTTGCGCGTCCGCGAAGCGGTCGTGGTTTTCTCTTCGGGCGTGGGCGCCAGCAATGCCGCGAGCAATTCGGCGTCGCGATCATTGCCCATATTGGCGCCCGTCTTTTTTGAAACTCGGCGCGTATTGTTGGAGGCAATACGCGAGCGCTCGGTTTTCGTCTTCCCTACGGTCGTAGGGCCGGTATTCGAACGCGACGCGACCTTGGTGTCGGTATTGGAATGTTGCCGTTTTGCAGCGGCCTGATTCGACGCAGTGATCTTCGTCTTATTTACTTCTTGATTTCGGATTTTTTTATTCGACTCGTTGGAGGCCACTGTCGCCGTTTTGGACTTGTTGCCGGCGGCGGTTTTCTCCGGAGTCCGAGTCGCGTTGGCTGCCAGCGCGGTGCCGCCCGCCAGTGCCGCGGCACCGAGCCCGGCCGCGGCAAGATCGCCCGCCGGCATCTTGCCGAGGCTGTCGAGCGCATCGTCGTCGGCATCGCGCGCGGGGCTGACATCGACAATGGTGGCCGAACCGGCCGGCGCGTCGATGGGAGCTTCGACGGGCGCTGCGCTGGCCGCGGCGGCCTGCATTTCAGGGGACTGGGTCACGCTGGAAGCGGCCGCCGTGGCGGGATCGGAGGCAGAATTGGCGCTCTCCGCGGGCACAACGGTGGCCACCATCGGGGCCTCGCGATCGCTGCTCTTGCCCAGCCAGAAGGCCACGGCGCCCGCGCCGACCAGCAGCAGCGCCAGCGTGGCGAACACGCCGTGGCGCTTGATGTCGGGGGTCTTCTTGACGGGCGCGTGACTGGCGACCCGCCCTTCGAGGCTGGCCAGAATGCGCGTATCCGGTCCCTGGCTGTCGGCATTGCCCGAGCCGAACAGCGACGGCGGTCCATTTCCTTTCAAGTCGTCGCTGTGGCTCATCTTTTGGCTCTCGAATTGCA
>Ga0180218_1000272_pt1 | contig 64680 bp, 77 predicted proteins | sample eDN3rd37CKraftBY_FD_151334 | JGI IMG/M metagenome (GOLD analysis project Ga0180218, IMG submission 151334) | Enriched backyard soil microbial communities from Emeryville, California, USA - eDNA 3rd pass 37_C Kraft BY (version 2) (version 2) | ecosystem: Environmental > Terrestrial > Soil >... | reverse complement strand
AAAAACATGGCGGATAATCCATCACTATTTTCCTCAATCGCCTGAGACATATTCGACGGTCCTCAAAGCAATTGCATTCATTCACAACCTAAATCTCAAACATCGGCGTGATTTATGAAACAAGCCATAAATATAGCTGGCATTTTTGCGCGAAACTAATTGCAATTAAATTCCGCCTAAGTCATCTTTTTTATTGGGCCTTTGCGGACGGCAAAGCTGAATGATCTGGTCAGGGCAGGAACGCAGCAGCCAAAATCAACCAAGCTGGGTCGCAAAGGCTCCTATTTGAGCACAGTGGGGTTTTTATGCTGAAAGTCTGGTTCGTTATTTACAGCGGTATTTTTATCGCTGGGACTGTCGGTCCAATGCCCTACAATCTACAGGTTTGCAAAATCGAAGCCAGAGCGAAAGCAGAAGAAATGAAGAAGGCCATCAGAACTGGCAAAGCTCATGATGGCCGGAAAATTAGCAAAAAAGAGCGACAGGAGCTTCTGGACATTAGATATGGATGTGTCGAATCCGAAGTCCGGCCAGAGCGCGATTTACCCGAGCGGCACTAACGACTGCGGCTTAACGGCCTCCAATTCATTCTGAAAATCCTCCAGCGAGCGCAACTCTTCTTTGTCGACGCCAATAGCTGAAAGCTCCTTATAGGCGCAGGAAACGGCCCTCTGGATTGCCTCACGTCGATCAACATCGAGTTCCAGACGTCCAGCATTAATCTCATCGGAATAGATCAGGGCAGCTCGTGCGACCTCCGTCAGCACTTCCTTTGGAGTGATGCGATCCGACATACGCTCGCGAAGGCGCTCAATGAGCGATCTTGCAGGCGGGCGAGGTTTGCCGCGTTCATACGCTATTCGACCATAAGCGGTCAGGACCAGACCAAGATCGACTTCGCTACCGAGCTTCTCAAGACCAGGCAGTGCATCCTTGAGACGAACACGAAGAGCGGCATCGAACTTTGGCTTGTCAGATAGAAGCAAATCCGGACGCTCAGACATTTCACGCCCAAGCATGAAATCGAAATCGTTGACATATCCGGCACCGCCAGAGAGATTATTCGCCTCGCGAACAGTCTCAAGCAGATTGGAAATCGCTTTCTGAATTTCATGCTCCTGACCGACACGGCCATCGCACAGTTCAAACCATTGCCTTCCCTTCTCAAGGATTAGAACCTTCACATCCTTATCGTAGCCGAAAATCAAATCATCGAGGTTACGCTGAGCATTTTCAGTCATTTCAACAGACCCTTCCGTTATCTGCCGAAATTCTGCCTGCCGATTGCGAAAGGCACAAAAAAGCAGGCCTCGCAGATGTCGCGGCCTGCTCTTCGAAATTCTGATCGAATTACAGTTTGGCGATCAGCGCCTGCGCGTACTGCTCGGTGTTCAGCTTGCCACCGAGATCGCCAGTGCGATTTCCTTCGAGGATCGTCTCCTTGATGGTCTCGCGTAGCTTGGTCGCCAGATCACCATTGCCAGTGTGATCAAGCAGCATAGCCGCCGCCATCATCAAGGCAGTAGGGTTTGCGATCCCACGACCAGCGATATCAGGAGCGGTGCCATGCACGGCTTCAAAGATCGCCGCGTCGGTGCCGATATTGCCACCTGGCACGAGACCCAGACCACCGACCAGACCTGCGATCAGATCCGACAGAATGTCGCCGAACAGGTTGGTGGTGACGATCACGTCGAAAATTTCAGGCTTCAGGACCAGATTCATCGCAGCCGCATCGACGATCATATCGTTGATTTCGACCTTGCCTTCATATTCGGGAGCCAGCTCGCGCGCAGCTTCGAGGAAGATGCCAGTCAGAATCTTCAGGATATTGGCCTTGTGGACGATGGTGACCTTCTTACGGCCCTGAGCGACCGCCAGATCGAGAGCATGACGGATGACACGCTTTGCGCCTTCCTTGCTGTTCTGCCCGATAGCGATGCCGACTGCATGCGGATCGTCGCCCACGCCGATGTAATGCTCCTTGCCGACGTAGAGGCCTTCAAGGTTCTCACGGACGAGGATGATATCGACATTGTCGTAACGGCCGGGAAGGATGGTCTTGCCGGGACGGACGTTAGCATAGAGATTGAAGGCTTCACGCATGCGAACGGTTGCCGAACGATATCCGCCTGCAGCAGGCGTCGAGAGTGGCCCCTTGAGAGCAAAACGGGTCTTGCGAATGGTGTCGAGAGTTGCCTGAGGGAGCGCGTCGCCGTACTTCTCGAAAGCACCCAAACCAGCTTCGCATTCGATGTAGTTGAACGGAGCGCCCATCGCCTCCAGAACATCGACGGTAGCCTTGGCAATTTCAGGGCCGATGCCGTCGCCAGGAATAAGTGCGATATCGATTTTCGGCTTGCTGTTCATATTTATTTTCCTTCTAATTTGAGCGCTTCGCTCTTGCGCCTGATATAAGAATTTTCGCATCAACAATCAATATTTAAAGCAAAAATAATTGACAATTATCTCAATAACAACAGCGTCCGTTCTCAGGGAGGAACTCTAATTTCAAATAATTCAGAACAAAAGTTGCGCCGGTGATTTGCAACACAATGATTCTCGCTGTTCAACAGAGGGAGTTAAGTCTTGAACAGAACACAAGCATTTTCTGTCACCATAAAACCAGCAGGTTCATCAGTAGAACATCTTTTTCATTCACAAAGCAGGAATGGGTGGCCAACGCCCCCGCCAGGTGAACGCACATCTCCGAATATCTATTTACCGTTGAACCAGAATCAGATTCCCCACGCACTTGCTAATGGCGCTCAAATAGGCCCACGAGAAGGGGTATATGTCGCCCACGGCACAGACCTCGAAAATCTTGAGGCATGGCTACCATTTTACGCAAAAAAACCATAGAACCATTATCTGTGGACATGATCCCCGGCTCTAGTTGGGGCGGTTCACTAGCCAACCTCTTGCTCGGTTCCAGTTGGCAAGCAATTCGCACAAAATATGTCGAATCCACGGGGGATAAGTGCAAGATATGCGGCTATCCAAGCCATGACGGGAAATCGGTCGACTGCCACGAAATCTGGGAATATTATGTGCCAAAGCAAGGGGGCAGAACAGGAATCCAGAAACTTGTGGATATTCTTCCTGTATGCAAGTCATGTCATGAAATGTTCCACCTCGGAAAAGCAAACGCAGATGGAAGATTAAATAAGGTCTTAAATCGTCTGTCCTGGGCAAACCGATGGAACACACACCAAATCAAAGAATACTATAACTATTTGGGTCATAAATGGCTCCAGCGCAATGAATACATGTGGATGCTCGACTTATCCAATCTCAAACTTCAGACGCCTATATTTATAAAAGGCGGAGATACTGGGGTTAAAATTGAGGACGGTAATCTTTATTTTAGAACATTTATTGGGGAAGGGGTAACGCGCTTCTTAGGTGTTGAGTTTGGTCACAAAGGGTCGACATTATCGCGCAACCCTGTTCCATCATATGATCGCTATATAAAAGATGTCTGATCATAAATCATCAATCTGCCTTGAAATCAGCAGCATTCGCCTGCATATTGATTTCAATTGATGCGCTGCAACGCGTGTCATAGCCAGCGATAGATCGACTGGGGTGGCAATACCACTTAATCGCGCTGGTCCATCGGATAGCATCCGGTCACTTGCTTAGGGCTGTGGGTCTTCGGACTTGGTAGGTCGAGTAATAGAAAGCTGTCGCTTCGGTGGCAGCTTTTCACATTTTAAAGGTCGGAGACTGACTAGGCTCGACGGTCGTCAAGATTAATTCACGTTCAGTTATTTCCGCTAAAAACTTGGCATTGCCGCCCAGCATTTTCTCGTGCTCTGGATAACACTCCAGCTCAATTTTGTTGTTTCCGAATGTGCCAATTCGACCCCATCCGGCTTCATAAACGGCAGAAAGGCATTCATGCCTCAACTCATCTGCAGGCTCTATCTATCGACCACATCAGGGCGATGTGCCCCTCGATAGTTTATGAAAAATCCAGGCGTTCATAGGGGTGCACAAAATAGAGAACGCCGTCTGGAGAAATCCAACCAAACTTTTCATCATTCTTATAAGCTGAGGCAAAATGGAAAAGATCGTCGCTGTTTAGTTTCCGCAGGGGATCTGAAATTGACATGGTGTGCTCGCTGTTATTTTCACCAAAATGGCAAATCCAGCAGCATGGAACAAAGCACATGGCCATTCAATTTTTGAGCACGCAATGTTTTCACTCAAACACAATGGCTGGAAAGTAGCGGCGTGGGCAGAAGACTTCAGAGCCGCCTGCGGCGGATAACCAGCACTGGCCGCACGCGGCGACACGTTGCTCAGAACAGGACAAGCTGCGCATCATCCTTGGACTTCGAGAGTTCAAGGATGTGCTCGAACCCAGAAATCGTAATCCCGATCAGCCTGATGCCCATTCGAACTGGGAGGAGTCCCTTGAGCAGATCAACTCCGGTCTCCAGCAATTCCTCTTCGCTTTCGATATTCTTAGACAGTGTACGACTGCGCGTGATCTGCTTGAAATCGGAGAACTTGACCTTCAGCGTCACCGACTTGCCGTTTACCCCCAAACGCTTGGTATGCGACCAAACTTTGGCCGCCAGCGGTATCAGTTCCTCATAAAGGCCATCAAAGTCTGACTTGTCGACGTCGAACGTGTTTTCAGCTCCGATGGATTTCCTAGGACTGTCGACTTCGACCTCGCGGTTATCGACGCCACGAGCGATCCAATAATAATGGGTTCCAAACTTCAGCCCAAACGCTCGCTGAAGCTCGTTCAAGGAGCGTTGCTTCAGGTCGCGGCCATTATAGATGCCCATTTCGTGCATACGCTTCTCAGTCGCTGGTCCGATGCCATGAAATCTGCCGATCTTGAGTTCTTCAACAAAAGCTTCGGCCATATCAGGCGTGATGACGTAGATACCATTTGGCTTGCGATAGTCTGAGGCCTGTTTTGCCAAGAATTTATTGACGCTGACACCAGCCGATGCGGTCAGCTGTGTTTCACGGAAAATATCTTCCTTGATCTTGAGCGCAATTTTGGTCGCAGTCGGAATTCCGCAATTCGCGTTCGTGACATCTAAGTACGCTTCATCAAGCGACAGCGGCTCCACGAGAGGCGTGTAGTCTCGAAAGATCGACCGGATAATCCGGGTGACTTCCCTGTAAGCGTCGAACCGAGGAGGAACAAAGATCAATTCGGGACAGGCTTTGAGCGCGAGTTTGGATGGCATCGCTGACTTCACGCCATACTTGCGCGCTTCGTAGTTGGCAGTGGCCACGACTCCGCGATCACCAGCGTGCCCCACAGCCACAGGCTTGCCGCGCAAGTCCGGATTGTCGCGCATCTCGACTGATGCAAAATAAGAATCCATGTCCACATGGATTATCTTGCGAGGCACTTGCTCCATTGAGCCTGAATATTCTCCTGTTGTTCGACTTATTTACAGTTTTATTCGCGATTCAATTTGCACGCTTGCGTCGGTTTATGATAGTGATTTCTCAATATTCCGAAGGGCACATTATGAAGCTTATCACACATTCTGGCTCATTCCACGCTGACGAAGTGACCGCGTGCGCCATCCTGACAGGCATTGCCAGATTCCAGAATGCAGAAATCATTCGCACCCGCGACCCTAAGATTATCGACGCATCTGAAGCTGGCGACATCGTCTTCGATATCGGGATGGTGTACGATCCAGACCAGCTTCGCTTCGATCACCATATGGGTGCGAGCGATCCAACCAAGCCATATCGCGATGACGAGGACAACACACCCTACAGCTCAGTCGGTCTCATTTGGAAATTTTTCGGCCACGAGTACCTGGTCGAGCGCCATCCGAAACTGAGTCAAGAAGCCATCGATGAAATCTGGGGCAAGATTGACCGCAGCATCATCAAGCGCATCGACATGATCGACAATGGCGTTGGATCGGGCTTTGCGCCTGACGACCTTACCGCAATGATCGACGACTTCTCGCCTAACTGGGACGACGAGAACACTTCAGAAGAAGAGGCGTTCATGAACGCTGTAGCCTTTGCACGTTCTGCAATCGAACGCCGCGTTGACCGTGCTGCAAGTCGCCAGCGCGCATATTCGCGCGTTGTCGAGTACATCAACGCTTCCCCAGACCCGCGCTACATGGTTCTGGAGACCTCCATGCCATGGGAAGACACAGTCTTCAAAGGCGGCTACACCGACCTCCTGTATGTCGTGACCGAGCGCGAGGGCGGTTGGTACTGCACCGCTGTGCCGCTTGAGAAGGGGAGCTTCGACAAACGCAAGGCTTTCCCGCAGGAATGGTCGGGCCTCCGTGGCAAAGATTTGGCAGATATCACAGGCGTCGAGGATGCCATCTTCTGCCATCCGGCACTCTTCATCTGCGGAGCAAAAAGCAAGGAAGGCCTGATGACCCTGCTGCAGCAGGCGCTCGACCACGAACCAAATCCATCACCAGCGATCTGAGAGGGAGCAATGACGGACGACGACTACGTGAGGTTCGGGGAGATAGCGCGGAGGCTTGGCTCACAGACCCAATACTGCGCTCGATATCTGGATGGTTTGGACGACCATCCCTACCTTGGCGAAAACATTCGTATTCGAGGGAACACCTCGGACTACCATTCGCTAGAAATCCACAAAGACGATGTCGCTGTGTTCGTCCGTCGCTACGAAGAATACATCGCGTGGCGCGATGACCCCGATCTTGAAGGTCCGATGCCTAAATTCTGTTAATTTAAATATAGCCTGCGAATTATTTTAGTGGGCTATATTTTTGTGTTGATTATTTAGTTTTCATGGATATTAATGCGGCCATGACAACACTTATTCTCGCTTCCGAACTCACCGCTGGCACTCCGAAAATTCGCGACCTGGTCGCCAACGAACCGAAGGGCCTCATCCTCATCATTCCAACCGCTTCCCGTGGGGAAGGCTGGGAACCCATCTACGAAAAGCATTATCAGCCTTTCGAGGAAATGGGCTACACGACCGAAGAATTCGACCTCAATGGCAAGACGCCTGCCGAGGTCGCCGAAAAGCTCGGTCAGGCCTCAGCGATTTACGTCTGCGGCGGCAACACCTTTGTTCTGATGGAACACATGCGCAAGAGCGGCTTTGCCGACCAAATCGCCAGGCGCATCGAAGAAGGTCTCGTCTATATCGGCTCCAGCGCTGGTGTCGTGGCCGCCACGCCGGACATCATGTACGCCGCTGCACTGGATGACCCGTCGAAGGCCGACCTGAAGAGCTACGAGGGACTCAACCTGCTGCCATACGCCGTCATCCCGCACATGGACCATGTCGACTACGGCGGCGCGTGCAAGAGCCTCTATAACCGCATGGTCGAGAAGGGCTATCAGGTTCAGCCTCTGAACGACGACCAGGTCATCCATGTGAAGGGCGACCAGATCACCATCGTCTAATCGCCTCAGAAACTATCAGCCTTATGCGGACGCGTTGATCACACTGATTGCGCGGCCGCATAGCTTTGCGACTTCATCGGAGATGCTGACCTCGTTGCCAATCTCAGCGCGCCCCGTAATCAGAAGCATCGACTGCTCGGCAGCCCTGAGCACATCATCGCGATAGTTTTCATTTTGGAGAGTTGAGGCGGCTAAGAGAAGGGAGGAGGCGACATTACCTAGATCGTGTCGCCCTTCAAGGGCATAGCCTTCAGCTGCATGTTTAAGTGTGAGTAGACCAAGAGAAAGTTCGTTTGGTGTCATGTAAAATGCCAAGCTAAATTAATCACTTGTTCAGTCTATTACAAGCCGATAGCCGAAACCACCAAACTTTAGGGACGGGGTCCTGAAGAAGCTTTCAGATTGCGAGCAGCGCGCTCACAACGTTCGTACACGTCCTCGACGCATGCTGGAAATCCGAATTCATCACCTTCAGGAATGTCCTCTTCGAAGAGGAACTTATGGAAGTCGGTTTCGTAATAGTCGCGAGCCAGATCGACCACTTCAGCACCCCACTTTTCGATGGCCTGAGCCTTCGTAAGCGGGATCAGATTATCATCGGCATCCAGGCTCTCGGTTGGGATACCCGCCAACATTTCAGTTAAGCGACCACGCCTGCGAGCGAATTCAGCACCATCAATCTTGCCCTCGGTGAGGTCGTCCATCAGGGAATTCAGCGCGGTTGCCGCATCCTGCAGGCTCACCAAGATTGTCTGTCTATCATCGTCAGTCATTCGTTTCTCCCTTTTTTCAGGCACCCGTATGATTTTTATCAGGTTTTGTCCAACAATATTTGCGATTTAAGCAGAATGAATATTGACCCTTTCGAATTAAGTGCTAAATATGGGTCTATGCTCGGGCGATGACGAGCTGGCGTGGCAAGGATGTCAGACGTTTTACATGACAAACTAGCGCTTTTTGCATCGCTTAACCTTAGGTTTGCCGTCGACCGATTGGGGATTTAAAAAAGGGGATGGCCTGATCGCGTAGCGCGCAACCGCGTTGCACTGGAGAGTTAGCTCGTAGAAGGTAGATCAGCCCAACTACTGTCTGATAGTATTTTTCAGACCCGCTCGATGAAATGTGGTCCCGTACTTCATCGGTAGTGTTAGAGTGTAGAACGGGACATAAATGATAAAAACCCTTGTCAGCCTTTTCCTCCTTTCAGCTGGCAAGGGTTTTTATCATTCAAAATACCCACTAGACAAACCTGCGGCTGATATCTAGACCCCCGATTTTTCGGGATTAAAAATAATCCTTGATTTTACTGGATTTAGTCCTATCCTCGAAAAATCGGGGTAAACACCCAATGCTCTTTGAAATCGTTGCAAACACTACATTTTCTCCAAAATTTGGAGAGTTATCCGCCGCATAGGCGGCTCTGAAGACTGTCGGCGTCGACGGGGCTGGATAGGTCATGTTATCCGCCGCATAGGCGGCTCTGAAGCAACCTGTGCACCGCGTAGAGCATCAGAACGTGTTATCCGCCGCATAGGCGGCTCTGAAGACAACCAAAAAAGGAGAAAACCTATGCTTAAAGTTATCCGCCGCATAGGCGGCTCTGAAGTTGGTTAGCGTTATCGGTTCCAAAACCTCCTTGTTATCCGCCGCATAGGCGGCTCTGAAGCTTGCTATCGAGCTTATGCCCATATTGATACCGTTATCCGCCGCATAGGCGGCTCTGAAGCTACTGAGGCCCCCAATTCGGGGGCTTCAGTCGTTATCCGCCGCATAGGCGGCTCTGAAGGATACCCGCCAGTCCGAAAAATGCGGCAAGGCGTTATCCGCCGCATAGGCGGCTCTGAAGTTTCTCCGGATGGTTCTACTGAAGACGATAGGGTTATCCGCCGCATAGGCGGCTCTGAAGCTGACTAGAAGAAGTGATGATAGAATAATTCGGTTATCCGCCGCATAGGCGGCTCTGAAGATGTGGTGAGATAGCCCCACCGCCAGTTCACCGTTATCCGCCGCATAGGCGGCTCTGAAGCGTTCGGCCTTCAACTCTTTAAGCCGTTCTTCGTTATCCGCCGCATAGGCGGCTCTGAAGTACACCTACTTTCCCTGTTGTATACTACTCAGGTTATCCGCCGCATAGGCGGCTCTGAAGCTGCTGGCCTGCGCGGCATTTCGGCATCGCTTGTTATCCGCCGCATAGGCGGCTCTGAAGTTACCGGTTTTTTCAAGCCTCCGTCATAAGGCGTTATCCGCCGCATAGGCGGCTCTGAAGTTACCCATATTTAGATTCGACTGGAGAATAGCGTTATCCGCCGCATAGGCGGCTCTGAAGATATTCACACCGCGATTGTTCATCGTGGCACCGTTATCCGCCGCATAGGCGGCTCTGAAGCCGATTACAACCTATCAATGCATTATCCGTTTGTTATCCGCCGCATAGGCGGCTCTGAAGACCGAGAAGGTGATGGATCATCACCACAATTTGTTATCCGCCGCATAGGCGGCTCTGAAGAATTCAGCCGCAGGGCTGAAGGAAAGGGCTGAGTTATCCGCCGCATAGGCGGCTCTGAAGGGAATTGCCCCTCGATAATCCCCCCTCTTTTGGTTATCCGCCGCATAGGCGGCTCTGAAGCCTACCTCATGCGAGGCCCAGAATAGCGATTTGTTATCCGCCGCATAGGCGGCTCTGAAGATTCGATTGTCGCAAGCTCGTCAGATCGTGTTGTTATCCGCCGCATAGGCGGCTCTGAAGAGTGTTATGCCCCACGACATGGGCACCGATCTGTTATCCGCCGCATAGGCGGCTCTGAAGATGCTCGTTTGCATTGCCCGCCCGCAATGGTTGTTATCCGCCGCATAGGCGGCTCTGAAGAGTACGGCGCGCCGCAGCCGCACATCCACGTCGTTATCCGCCGCATAGGCGGCTCTGAAGCATTCATCCCATTCCCACGTTGAAGGTTCGTTGTTATCCGCCGCATAGGCGGCTCTGAAGTCGATGCAGGGGAGGCCCAACTTTCCATATTCGTTATCCGCCGCATAGGCGGCTCTGAAGAACACCCTAGTCATCGCGATGGCCTCATCTTCGTTATCCGCCGCATAGGCGGCTCTGAAGATTGCTGGCGCTCCTGCTGGTCCAGTCGGATCGTTATCCGCCGCATAGGCGGCTCTGAAGTATCAAAGAGATCAGTAGGTCCGCTCTGAAGCGTTATCCGCCGCATAGGCGGCTCTGAAGCGCTTTGCGCAGTTCTGCCTCGACTTCATATGGTTATCCGCCGCATAGGCGGCTCTGAAGTGCGTCGACCGAGAAGCTGAAATACGCGCCACGTTATCCGCCGCATAGGCGGCTCTGAAGATTGCTGGCGCTCCTGCTGGTCCAGTCGGATCGTTATCCGCCGCATAGGCGGCTCTGAAGTATCAAAGAGATCAGTAGGTCCGCTCTGAAGCGTTATCCGCCGCATAGGCGGCTCTGAAGCGCTTTGCGCAGTTCTGCCTCGACTTCATATGGTTATCCGCCGCATAGGCGGCTCTGAAGTGCGTCGACCGAGAAGCTGAAATACGCGCCACGTTATCCGCCGCATAGGCGGCTCTGAAGATTGGTTAATGGCGCGTTTGGTTTGATTTTTTGTTATCCGCCGCATAGGCGGCTCTGAAGTCCATGGGTCGATCCCTATAGGATGTTCAAAAGTTATCCGCCGCATAGGCGGCTCTGAAGACGAAAGTAGAATGCTACTTTGATCAGGCTCAGTTATCCGCCGCATAGGCGGCTCTGAAGTTATGCCAGCCATCGGCAGTCAGGGGATTTATGTTATCCGCCGAATAGGCGGTACATGTAGTGTTCAAATGATTTCTAATTTGCAGTACCATTAGCTATCCTTTTAAAAATGCAAAGGATGCCAATATGAAGACCGAAGCCGAATTCTTTGAAGCCTTCAACCCTCTGCTGGCACGCACAGGACTTAAGGTCCTCTCGACCGAGGTTAAATCATATGATGAGGGCGTGATGGAGGTCATCCCGAACATCACCATCGCTGTCAGCCTCGAAGGCACGAATTCAGACACGATCTACCGGACGATGAAAGGTCTGGAGATGGCGTTCAACAAATTGACCAAGTCGGACATCCGGACTGGCTACTACGACGCCGAGATCGGGTATGACGAAATCCCAGCAGGCATTGCCCACATCGAGATCGACTGCCTGCCGTTCTTCCTTGAGCCTAAGGCAGCTGCCGCGAAGATGTGAAAGGGCAGGGCTAGGCTGAGTAGCCAAGCCTTTGCATAGCTGCCAACGTTGCGGCCGGATCGATCACTTGCGGCCGTCTCAGAACGCCAGCTAACCAAGGCAGGGAGGCTGCTAGTTCAATCAAGGCTTCCTGCTCTCCAGGTTCAAAAGCCTCTCTTTCAACAATCCAGCCAACGCTGACACGATTGACATCAGCCAGCGCACCGACTTCCTGCTTCATCTGCTTCAGTGGCCTTCGCCCAAGGATGTCGACACCATTACCTTTCAGACTGTTGTCGTATTGGTCGATGCTGGCGACCACAGCGTGCGCAAGCCGACCATCTCCCCATTGAAAGCTGACCAGTCGCTCGCGACCAACCTCATAGGCAATCGCACTCGCCAGCGACGCGCAGCCGCCGAGCAGGTACTTCTCAGCAAGCCACCCGACCATCTGGGATGTCAGTTCAGCCGAAAAGTCACCGGAACGCGCATCGAACGACCACCGAATGAGGTCCGACTTCACGAGCATTTCATGTGTGAAAACAGAAAGGGAATCCATGATACCTTTTAGAGATAATTTCGAATTTATTCAAAGGGAATTTTATCCCAACAGACAGCGCAATAGTGCCTTGCTTTCCAAGTTGGCAGACTGTACCTGATACTAAGGATTATCACATGAGACAGTCACCAAACGCTATCATCACCACTTTGGATTACGTGTTCGAGGACAAGCTCGGCCGGGAAATCACGTTCAAGATGTTTGATGACAGCGAAACGCCAAACAGAGGTTTTCGAGTTGATGAACTCGCAGCCTACGCTGGTGAAGAGAAAGTCGGCTACCTCAAGGCTTCATACATAAGTGGGGAGATTTTCAAGAAATTCTTCCCATCCGGCGTGCTGAACTATATTGATCAGCACGGTGGCGCATCACTATTCGAAGTTGGAGAAGGCTTCGAACTGCCAGCTACAGACATCAAGAAGGTAGATGCTGACGAACTCAACAAGGTGGCTCTCCGTTTGCACGGCTACGCTTACGCTAACAACACACCTGCAGAGCCTCTATCAAGCTATGCTGATTTTCAAAACTGGTTCAAAAAAGAGGTCGCCTCAACGCGCAAGTACCTCAGAAAACTTGCAGATTACAAAGAGTTTAAAAGCAGGATCGATCTTCCATTCGTCGATTACATCAACACCAGCCCATCCGAGAACAACGGTGTTTTCACTGATAACCGCCGCTTGGGGATAGGTGGGATGCTCTACAAAATCATGGCCAAAGAACTCGACAAACGCGGAATGAGGCTCCACTCGTCATCTCTTCAGCAGCGGGAAGCCGTTGCCGCTTGGCAGAAGCTCGCCAGCGAAGGTATCTGCTACAAATCAAGAAAGATGAACGGCCGTCTGGCGATCAATCCTAACAAGTTCGATCTCGAACTCAGGACCGAGCCAGGGATGAGGTTTTGATCTCATCCAGTTTTGGGAACTGACAGCCAGTGGCACGGTCGTAGCTTGTGCCTCTCTTAGCAATTGAGACGACACTGGCGGGTGAGGCGATCTATGTAGCCATTTATTCAACAGGCTGAAAATAAATGACCAAGGCCATCACAGCCTGTTCCAATGATTCCCGCTCAGATATAATTGTTCTTTTATTGGGGATATTCATTGAATTTCCAGTAATGAGCTGATAGAAGAATTATACAAAATGCAAGCACCCGGCATTGCATTTATCACACTCACGAAAGGCATCAGAGATGAAATACTGGCTGCATTATGACGACCGATCATGTCTCAACACTGGAGGACATGATGTCGAGAACTATCCGCAGCCGCGAAAAGAGCGGTTATTACACCAACGTTGAAACCTATCTTCGTCGCAATCGCCGCTGGGCATGGCTCGGCAACTACGATGAAAACGAAGAGGTCGCGTGGTACAACAAACTGACCCGCGACGGCACCTATCACGAAGGCAATGCTCGTCGTGACTACCGTCACCACACGACCAAGCTGATTCGTGCGGATAACCGTCGCAAGATCGACCGCCTCAAAAAGGACGTCGATCACTTTGACGACATGCAGTTTGCAGACAAGCACGACGGCAAATTCTACGCCTGGTGCGTCTGGTGATCCCAAAGGGCAGGGGCTTCGGCTTCCTGCCCTTTGCTTTTTAATACTGAGGCAGAATTCACACCCAAAAGGATATGATCATTTCAATTAGTAGTATGATTCGCCGACGAAAGCCCAATTCTTGTGGCTCGCGTTCCGTCGCGATCCAATAGAGGCACCGACGCCATCCAGTGAGTCCAACGTGAGCCTCCTAGCACACACAAAAGTCACGCAACTCGACTACACGTTCGAAGACAAGAACGGTCGCACGATCACGTTCGAATATCTGGAGGACTGCGAAGGACCGAATAGAGGCTATGTCGTGGACCTCCTCAATGCCTATGCGGGCGACGAGAAGGTTGGTTTCCTGCAGACAATCTATCAGTCCAGCGAGAAATTCGAAGAATTCTTCCCATCCGGCATCCTGAACTACATCGACCAGACGGCCGGGAAATCCATGTTCCCAGGGACTGAGGGCCATGGAAACCCTTCCACAGATTTAAGGATAGCTGATCCAGACGTGCTCTCATACACGGCCAAAAGGCTTGCCGACCACCGCATTGTCCTAAATCTCCCAGAAGTCACGCTGGAGACCTACGATCAGTTTCAGGCATGGTTCCAGACAGAAAGCGCGAAATCGCGTGTGTTCAAGGGCCTGAAGGCAAGCTACGAGCACATGCTGAGGTCCATGGACCAGCACACTGTCGACTTCATAGGCACTGAAGCGAATTCACAGCGCGACATTCCGAACGATAACCAAAGTCTCGGAATTGCAGCGGTCTTATACAAGGTCATGGCCAAGGAGATCGCAAAGAAGGGCCATCGCCTGCACGCTGGCTATTACCAGCATCCAGCTGCAGATGCGATCTGGCAGAAGATGCTGGTCGACGGAATAGCCCAAGTCTCGTCGATATTTGTCAAGAAGTACGCTACCGAGACTTCCCCCGCCGAAATGCGCCTAACCATCGATCCAGATACCTACGAGCTGGCGAGCGATACGACGCTTGGAATGAAGATATAGAGGATAAGGCGAAGACGCATGATCGCGCCGCTTGCCGATCAGCTTGTGGCTCGCGACCGCCTGCCGTCCAATATGTTCAACCACCATTGAACCCGCCTGACAATGCAAAAGCTCCGATCCCGCATCCTGTCCATGAAAGCTCGCGTTGACGACCTATGCGACACGCCGCCGTCTGAGCAGCAGGTTTCGAATGCCAGAGCGTTGGCCAGTCTAATAAAGCCTATTCCTACACTATCCGGCTCACAACGGAATGATGACGGAGAAATCGTAATTTCAGGCGCTGAATTCGGACACATCGCACCGACGAAACATACCCCTCACGTGTACGACGTTCGCTATGTCGTTCAGCATGTCGAGAGCATTGAGCAGCACACCGCTCTTAAAAAGGTTTTCCCGACCACGGTCGAGGACCAGTTTCATCTCAACGAATGGATCGACAACAGTTTCTGCGACGACCGGATGACACTGATTTCACTTCGTCATGAAGACCACCAGAAGCCCATAGGCTTCATGACCTATCGCCGTGAAATCTCAGTCGACATGTACAATCACAAAGAGCCTGTGAATCAAATCTGCTACTCGATCAGTATCGATTACGTCTACATCGAACCAGATCACCGCAACGGCATTGCGTCGACGGCGCTTATCCAGACAGTTCTGAACGACGTAAAATTGGACGCCCAACACCTGGCCGACCTGTGCAGAAGTGCGGAAATCAAGCGTTTCGAAGCGCCGCTGCATTTCCGCGTCCACTCAGACCCGATTTCGGACAGCGGTTGGTCCTTTGTCGAGAGAATGAATTCGGCGATTAATATGGTCCTCGAAGACACATTCACGCCTGAAGAAATCTCAGGTTTCATAAATTCCTTTTCTGACAGTCCTGCCGAGCCTGCCTACTAGCAGTATTTCAACTCTGCTCGTCTTATTTAAACGAATAGGCCAATAGTTCCTTGCCAGAAACCCTCCAATAATTGGCTCAATGTCCGATTATCAGGGAGTTTCGGCATGAAAAAGCATAGCGTACCGCCGATTGCCATTCAGTATATCCGCTCAGTCCTGCACGATATGGGCATCAACCATATCGTTGGAAATAATGGCAGCCTGTCCTTTGTGAAATTCAGTCACCCAACATCGGGCGAGGTCACGACAGTCCACTTCGAAGACGGCGTTCCGTCAGCAGAAAAGGGTTCTTCAGAAGGCCCGCACTTCGTTGTCCAGGAGAAAACGTTGAATGCCGACGAAATCAAGACAACTCGTTTCACAGCCATATTGCCACTCCTGCAGCATCTGGACGTTGATCCTGAGCTGATCAAAAGTCTTCGCGACAAGTTCGAGGCTTCAAAGGCACGAAGGGCAGCGGAAAGCCAGGAGCCTGCATCGCCTAGAATGGGCATGTGAAGAATTCGAGGTGCGAGAAGCTCAAATGCTAGAAGCGCATAAGGCAACCACAGGTTCTGAACTCGATGGGCCAGATATCCATGCTCGCACCGAATTCACCTGCGGCCTATGTGCCGTCTTCGCGGCAGCACTACACGACCGCATGGGCTGGGACATCGTTGCCGAATACGAGAACGAAGATGACGTCGCGCATGTGTGGTGCGTCAACGAAAGCGGCAAGGCCGTAGATATCAACGGTGTGCACCCTACGTCTTGGGCAAGGACGCCGTTCTCGGAAGCCAAGCCTGGAAGGATTGCGCCATATCCGCGTTCTGACTGCGATTCCTCTTCACCGGATACCGATAATGAGTTCCAATGGGCAAACGAAATTATCGATGCGCATCCGGAATTATATGGATGCAATCCGTTTCCAACGCCCATCAGATAACAGGAGGGGAAAATGACAAAATTCAATAGAGGTGAAATCCGACCTCCTTTTGACTATGTCCGCAGCGTACTTACAGAAATGGGCGTCGCACACCAGACGAGAACAACTCAAGGCGGCTGGCCATATCTGACGTTTAGACATCCAAAAAACGGCGAACCTATTTCGTTTCAGTTCAGACTGCCAAAGAGAGACCTACCTCCACGTATTGTCGTCTTCAAGCCGGGGAAAGAGCAAGGCACGCAGAAGAAGCTTTACTTCAACGATATGAGCGGCTTTCTGAAATTCATTGGCCTGAGCGCAGAGAAAATCGAGGAACTACGGCAGGAACAGATATCCAACAAGGAGGAGAAATCAATGGATCACAACGGATGGACCTATAACGGCGATGGCGGCATTCGGCATGGCGGCTATTACTGGCGCGCGGATTCAAACGATCAGAACACGATCTACGTCGTGCGCGTTACGCCACTCAGCGACGCTGGCGGCCCCGATAACCAGTTCAGGATTGAAACCGGACAAGTCGACCTGTCACTGGAAGATCAACTCACCAGAGCGCGTGAGATCAGCGGCATCGATCCAGAGAACGCGAACCTCGACACTGACGTCGATGCGATGATCGCCGCATTCGGCTTGAGCGACTATGACGAGAGTTGGGTGCTTCAGATTGGACCAGACGACGAATTGTGGGACGGTCGTGGTGAACGTGAAGAGCCGACCCAGACGTTGCCCGAGGACAGCAGCTTGCGCGAATGGATTAAGGCCGAGTACCTTCATCCTGAGCCAGAACAGAAACGACTATTCGACATCTGAGGTTGACGGCGCGTTTTTGAGTGATTAGAATTTATTCCTAATTGGGTGGTATAATTATTGATCAGAGCATTTGAGACACGACTTGATCTAAGGGCGGATGCATTACATCCACTTGCTCATGTGTTGGATCAATATGCTTCGGTCATGAATCATGCCCAACGCGTCATTCATACAAAGCTTAAATCAGGGCGTGAATGGAAGGGCGATCTCCATACCTCACTGTATAAAGAGCTTGGGATAGGTTCAGCACTTCTGAACTTTGCCTATCGCCAGCTGTTGGCGAAGCTCGCCTCGATCAAGGAATTGGCCAAAGACCGTATCGTTGAGTTAAAGGGCAAGATCAAATCCAAAGAAGGGGATATTGCCAAGCGCAATAAAGCCATTGGCAAAAACAAGGCTGAGACGAAAAAGGCTTTGTCTGATCTGAAGCTATGGGAAGAACGTTGCGCGAGGTTTAAAACCGCAGCTGGACATAAAGACGCTGACAAAAAGCTGAAATGCTCCATCAAGGAATATTATGCGGCGCTGAAGGGACTGCGTAAGCTGAAGGCAGAACGATCTGCGGCCAAATTCGCATTACACCAAAATAAACGTCGTTTGGAAATTCTGCGTCATAAGCTGCGCGTAGCAGAAGACGTATTTGCCAATCCGTCAATCTGCTTTGGAACGAAGAAGCTGTTCAAAGCTCAGTTCAATCTCACAGAAAATGGCTATGAAGATCATGACGAGTGGTTGGTTAATTGGCGCGCAGCGCGAAACAGTCACTTCAAATTCGATGGAGACGCACTTCAGGCCAGTGGTAATGCGGTCGCTCGCATTACTGAGCGAGATGATGAATTATTCGACCTCGAATTACGCTTGCCGGAAAAGCTGAAGCACTTGGCTCAGGAAGTAGCGGCGGTAAAAGGTCGTTCGATCCACATCGTTCGAGTCCCTGGCCTTTCGTTTAATCACGGAACTGACGTCATCCGCGAAGCCTTGGCGAATAAGCAACCGATCACCGTTTCGTTCCACAAGGACGAAACGTCATGGAAGGTGAACGTCACTGTCGATCAGAAGTTGGAATGGATCGAGCCGGACTATCGGATTGGCGCAATCGGCGTTGATTTCAACGCCAACCACATTTCACTGGCCTATATCGACCGCTTCGGGAATCCGGTACGGTCTTGGACCATCCCGCTCAACACGTACGGACTTTCGACAGGCGAAGCGCGTGATCTAATCCGCAAAGCCGCAAAAGAGGTCGCCATGGAAGCAAAGCGCCTCGGCGTGCCTGTGGTGAGCGAAAAGCTCGACTTTGCGCGGAAGAAGCGTGACCTTAAGGCCCAAGACGGTGCGAAATACGCCCGTATGCTGTCTTCGTTGGTCTATAACAGTTTCGACGCTGCCCTGGCGTCAGCCTGTGCGCGCAACCGCGTCGCACATCGGCGGGTCAATCCCGCCTACACCTCTTTGATCGGTCGTGTGAAGTTTGCTCGCCGTTATGGTTTGAGCGTCCACACCGCCGCCGCCGTTTCCATCGCCCGCAGGGCCATGGAACTTTCCGAGGGCATCCCTCGCAACGTTGATGGGACGATTACCGCCCCACTCAACAATTCCGAACATGTCACCCTTGCTCCACCTGTAAGGAAGAAGCTGAGGCATGTATGGTCGGAGTGGAGCGAGGTGAACAAGGAACTGAAAAAGGCTCATGAAGAGCAAAGGCTGTCTGGACGAGCGAAACGCTCCAGACCCTACACCCGTCACTGGCGGGAGTGTGGTGGCACAGGTCATCTGCGCCATGGTCTTTCTGGATTGATCGGCCGTGCCGAGAAGATCCAGCTTAGTCGTAACGGTCAAGGGCTGGCCAAGCGCCAGGAAGCAACTCCTGAAATGAAAATTCGTCAAAGAGGTCAGAACATTGTTTCAACCTCAAATGACGGATAGCCACAGAAACCAACGATGTAATCAGAAAGGGGCGAGCATGAAGCCTATCAAGAACGGCGCAATCATCGACGACAACTCCGAGATCATCGAGATCCGTGAGGGCAAGAACATCTCTTTTGATGACGGATATGACTATGTTACCGAAGGACCACAAGACACCGCTTATCGCGCTGCGCACAGTGGCCTAATCGACGGTGAATTCACGCTTTACGCCAGCCGCGCCGATGTTGAGACCGCGATTAACAGCCCGACACCGTGATGTCAGGCGGCTTCGGCCGCCTTTTTCTCAGCCATTTCCTTTTTGCGTTTTGCCATCTGCAGCTTCAGTATCCTGGAAACCAAATCGCAGTCCAACTTCTCGGCTGGATGAAGCATTTTATTCATCGTCACGCCGTAACGGTTGATCGAATATTCGACACGTCGTCGACCATAATACCTTCCTGATCCGCCTCCAGACATTTTAAACGGAATTCTACCGCGCCGATTGAATCGCGATTGCCGACCTGTGCTTTAAGCATGTTATCTCCTTAGATTGCCTGCCATATAGGCGATCCAATCAAATTAATTCGAGAGAATAATGCATTTTCTCCAAAAATAATTGTTGCGTATCGAAATCTGAATATGTAAATACACCCTCGTAACTAACTCTCCGGGCCGGATTCGAAAACAGCCCAACAGGAGTTAGTTATGCAGAAAATTAAGACAGTATTCGTCATTGATCGCGAATCCCATCTCGCTACCGAAACGGTATATGCAGACTGGGTTTTGGAGGGAGAAGGCCACGCCACCATCAAGTGGGATGGCACCTCAGTCAGGATTAAGGACGGCGAAATGTTCAAGCGGTACGACGCCAAACACGGAAAAGTGCCGCCAGCTGGTTTCGAGCCTGCTGAAGAGAAGCCCGATCCGGTTACTGGTCATTGGCCAGGCTGGGTCAAAATCTCTGAAGCCGCTCCCGAGGACAAGTACCATCGGGAGGCTTTCCGCGAGGGACTGGAAGACGGCACCTACGAACTTGTAGGCCCGAAAATCCAGGGAGACCTGTATAAGCTGGACAAGCATATGCTTGTTCGTCATGGGGCTGACATTGTGGAAGTCGAGCGTTCTCGCGAAGGCATCATCGAATGGCTTTCAACCCATGAGCACGAAGGCCTCGTGTTCCATCACTCTGATGGTCGCATGGCCAAGATCCGCAGGAAGGACTTCGGTCTGCCTTGGGGACATTCGCTCAAATCACATCGCAAGCCTAAAGAAGATGATAGGCCTGCCATGAGAATGTAGCTTTAATAAGGCGGCTTTCGGGTCGCCTTTTTAATTGTCAAATTAAGTTTTAAATGGAAGAGGGCGTCAATTTGACGCCCTCCTTGAGAGGTTTGGAAACGAATTTTTTGCTGGATAAATGCCAATAATTCAGACAGCCTAATAATTAAATCGATGGCCAGCAGGAATAATGTAAAAATTAGGTTCTTCACGCCATCGTTAACAAATTGATTTTGAATAAGGTTTGCAAGACATGAGTTATCGAGTTGTCGATCTATTCTGTGGCTGCGGCGGTCTAACGCGCGGACTATCCGATGCGGGATTCGATGTAATTGCTGGCTTTGATCAATGGCGACCTGCTCTCGAAGTATATAGAGCTAATATTAGACCTGATCATATTCACGATCACGAAGCTTATGAAGAAGACCTGTCAAATGAGGAAATGATCAAAGGCATGATCAAAATCCTCAAACCCGATGTTATTGCGGGCGGGCCTCCCTGCCAGGACTATTCCAGCGCGGGTAATCGCGAAGAGGGAGAGCGTGCCCAGCTCACTCTCACCTTTGCTCGCGTGGTCACATATCATTCTCCCAAGGCTTTTATTATGGAGAACGTCCCCGTCGCGGACAAATCCCAAACATACCAGCGCGCCATCGAAATATTCAGAGAAGGGGGATATGGCCTCACCAAAATCGTACTAGATGCCTCGCTTTGCGGAGTTCCGCAAAAACGCAAACGTCTATTTCTGATCGGCGCAAAGGATGCTGCAGACGACTTCCTCAAGGGCGCTCTGATCGATAATCTCAGAAGTGAACCGATGACCATTCGCGAATTCACTAAGGGTGAATTTCCGGTCGAGCATTATTATCGTCATCCTCGGACATACGAGCGTCGTGCCGTTTATTCAGTTGATGAGCCTTCTGCAACTATTCGAGGCGTAAATCGTCCTGTGCCTTCGACATATAAGCACCATCCAAATGACACTGCCAATGCCGAGGAAGACAAATCCATTCGCGCCCTTAACACCCAGGAACGCGCACTCATCCAATCTTTCCCCCGCGATTACAATTTCGAAGCGTACGTTGATGGTAAAATTGTTTCCAAGGCTTCACTTGAGCAGATGATTGGAAATGCAGTGCCGCCAATACTTGCTCAATACGTCGCGCGTCATCTGAAAGAATTTCTAGATAACCAATTTGGAATTACGTCTGGAATAAAGACTGTCGAAGGCCGCGTTGTCGCTCGCGAATTTGTCGAACAAATTCCATTTTCCTTTACTCAAACCCAGAGTCTTGAGGCCGCTTAGTCGGCCTTTTTCTCTATTATTTCAGGTAATCGGATAAATTCGGACAAAATCCATTAAATTTATAGGGAAAAATGTTGACAGTTTAGGCGGATTTAATTATTCACCTTTTATCTGGTATAAAAGGAGCGAATAAATTGGATCAAGTTTTCCCAGCTGATCGACTAGACTTTCAGTTTCTGCGTTGGATTTTTGAAGAACGCTCGCCGACTGCTGTTGCGAACGTTCCAAAGTCCAAGGAACATTTCCAGAGCGACCGTCTTGACGCACTTGTCGTTGCGCTCGTATCCGAACTCACACAAAATACTGGTGACGCCTATGACAATCTAACTTTCGGTCCAGTAACCCTGCGTTTCCGACGTCAGGTTTATGCAGGCGCATTTTTCTGGAACGAGCTGATGAACGGCATGGACGGACACATCGACGCTGTTCGTGAAAAGGGTCGTTCGTTCGGTGTTGAACTATTTTCCAACATCAACAAATCCGACGACGTTCCAGCCCTTCTGATCGAAGATTACAATACTGTCGGTCTACAGGGTAGCATTGATCCTGTCGAATGGGAAACCGCCAGCAAACATACTCACTTTGGAAATTTCTTTTGGCGACATGGCCAGTCGGGCAAGTCCAAGGGAAATGGCGGCCGCCATGGCCTTGGCAAGGGCACGATCACCCACGCTTCCGACATCAACGCTTTTATCGGCATTTCGCATCGTGATTGCACACCACATCTCGTTGGATACGGCCAGGCCACTTATTGGCCCCATCGTTGCGAAGCTGGCGGTCCACTGTACGACTCTTACGGCATGTTCGGCGCTCCTCACAAAGATTTCCCGTACCCATTCACAGGCGAATTGGCTGCCGACTTAGCACGCAAGATTGGCTTTGATCGCGAAGGCAAGAACGGCTTATCGCTGATGATTCCGTTTCCGAAGCTTGAAGTAACCGACGAAGCTCTCAAGCTCGCCGTCATCAAGAAGTGCTTTTACCAGATTTGTTCTGGTCATCTGCGCATCGAGATCGGTGATCTCGTTATTGACAAGGACAATATTGCCGACCTGGCTGCTGAACATCCTGACACCGCTCACCTCACGCCAATCGTCAAGATGTCAGCTGACACGATTGAACCTGCTCGCCAGTTCATTGCAAACCGTGCTGACAAGGGCAAAAGCGCCATCAACCATGAACTGTTCTCGGAAGAAGATATCGAAGAAATTCGTGCGCTTTGGGAGGCTGGTGAAGCTGTCGATATCGCCTTTTCGGTCCCTATCACCAAAAAGGGCGGTGAAACCGAGTGGGGTGAAGGCCGCGTCATCCTGAAGAAGCATGACGAACGCGAAACGATGCAGGAAGTCTTCGTTCGCGGCCGCGTGACTGTCAGCATGGGAACGCCAAAGTCCGGCAATTACCTCGGTGTATTCTCAGCTTCCAAGGATGACGCTCTGTCAGCATTCCTGGGAGACGCTGAAAACGTTGCTCACACCGAATGGCACAAAAGCCGCGTTGCTGACCGTTACAAGGATCACTCGGACACGATTGATCGCATCAAAAACGTGTTCAAGGATGCCTACTCCCTGATTACGGGCATTGAGGCAGACCGGACGATCAAAAACGCTCTGACCAAGTTCTTTTGGAAGACTCGCGTTGAAGAAAAGCCTCGCAACCAGCCCAAGCCGGATGAACCAAAGCCAGCTGATGATTCGCCGAATATCGTGATCAAAGCCGATCCATCGCCTTTTATTGTACATCACACGTCGGATTGCGTAGTCATCACCCGCTCTGAACGTGAAGGTGACTACGGCGCAAAGATCGAGTTTTATTATTCGGGCAAGAAGGCGCGTGAGTACAACAAGCACGATTTCGACCTGTCCGATAAGGATTTCACCCTGAGTTGGGATGGTGCAATTGCCTTCGACGGCAGTCCGTCTCAAAACCTCATCGAGCTGGCCTCGGCTGATATTGGTTCTGTGCTTCGTGTGAAGGGCTTTGATCCTAATCGTGAAGTCACTGTTCGCGTTAGCCCGATCAAAAAGGACCAATAATCAATGTCGAAGTCAATTACTCGCAAAATCAACTTCCTGGGACGCGTCAAGATCAATGAGCACGATGTAGTCCTCCAAACCTATGTCGGTGAACGTTATGTGGGCGTTGAAGTCGCTCATTTGACCTTGCCTGAAAACGACAAGCGCGTGAAAGAAACGCCTGAATGGTCACGCGCAAACGTCATCTTTCGCGCTCGCGATAAGTCTTCGGACAATTATTTCGAAGTTAATCTAGGCACCGTCCTTGAAGTTCGTGCAAAAAAGAATTCCGTATTTCGCGGTGAAATGCCTGGTTTCACCGACATCGAGAATATCAAATTTTCGATCCGCGTAATCGGACCACGAAAAAACGTTCTTGCTTCGATTGACGACTTCAAGGCAGACAACGATACGCCAATCGACCGTGACGAAATCTTCCAGCTCCGCGTTCAGGATCTCGAAGAAGAAACATGGATGATCGATTGGACTGCTGGATCACCTGTTCTCGTCATGGACACTGACTTCGCAGAACACTTCATGGGATCGCCGTTCACTCACGCCCTCGTTCTCCCTGCGGCTTTCCGTGAGATTCTATCCAAGGCAGCGCAGGCAACCCATGCAGACGGCGACGGCGCTGAAGAATGGGTCGACCAATTCATCGAGTTTGCTCAGGTTCAGATGAACGCTGGCTCATTCCCTTACGACGAAGACCCTGATTCCAGTGGTGTCCGAGATTGGGTTGATGCTGCAGTCCGCAAGTTTGCCCGCGAAAACCGCTTCAAGAGCACACTGATTGAACTCCAGACCGGAAAGGAAGACTGAGACATGACAATTACTGAAATCCGACGCTTTAAAGATGACGCAATTGACATCCTGACTGCCGCTCTCATCGGTCTTGATAGCAAGACCACTAAGATGGAAGATGTCATTGCCCTGGCTTACGACCCGCAGTACACCGAAGTCGTTATCTCCAACGTCGAGATTCCGACTGGCCCGTACAAGAGCAAGTTCGATCTCGGCAAGGCAATTGTCGACAACGTCTCAGAAGTTGACATGCGTCGCCTTCTCGCTGACGAGAATGTCTGGCCGTGGTTGAGCATCGCCTTCAATGAAAGCATCTTCTACAACAGTCGAGGTCTCTTCGTTGGAAAGCTCTCGCGCCATATCGTCTCGTCGGTGGGCGGACGCGCCACTAAAAGTAGCCATCGCCAGCTGACACGTGGTGCTGCCCTCACCATCTTTCGTTTCGGCCACTTCGCGAAAGCATTCTTGAGCAATGCCAGCGAGCACTCCAAAATCGAAGAACAAATCATGTCCCGCAAGGAAGCAAAGTCCAATTCGCTTGCAGGCTCCCAAGAAATTGCAAAGACGATCTACGCTCTCTACTATGACGAAGAAAAGGGCGTTTCGCGTCGAGGTGCCAAGGGGCAAGGTGCTGGCTCCATTATGCGCTTTGTCAATATTCTAGACCAGCTCGACCATAATTACGACATTTCGTCGATGACATCGGAAGAAATTATCTCCGTTCTCCCGAAGAAGGAATTCGCTCGATACCTTCCGAAGAGGCCTAAGCTGGACGTAGCTGCTTAATCCTTAAAGTCCCGATGAGATCGCTTTTAAAAAATCATAGCTCTGCAATGAAGATGTAAAGGCGACTAAAAAAAGGCGGTCAATCGACCGCCTTTTTTATTCGGCTGCTTCCAGGAGTGAATATTGATAACCATCTTCAGGTGTCTCAAACACCTCATCAGTCATCGGTGACGAAACCTTCTCTACAACGACTTCCTGGACAACCCCAGCACTTAGAGGCCGAGGATCATAACCCACAAACTCTGGAGCAGGCTTCCTTGCGGCTTCCGCAGCCTTCTTTGCGGCTTCCCGCTCACGCTTTCGCTCCTTCGCAGCAAGCATCTTTTGCCGCTTAATTCGCTTTGCCTCAATCATCTCCGGCTTGAGTTCGTCCTGCAAATTTGGATCAACACCGTCGTAGTAGATGTTGTTAATTGCTTTCCAGACAGCTTCGATAATTACCGCAGCACCATCAGGGGGGACGGCCATACCGATCTGCCTGCGAACGTCACCCTGACCGCCTACGAATTCGAAATCATCTGGAAAAGTTTGAATGCGAGCGCGTTCGCGATCAGTGGTCGGCCTATTATCCCAATGATACATGTGAGTTCCACCGCCGCCACTACCTACAACAGTATAAGCTGGCTTATCTTGCTCAAGCTTCTTGTATATAGAGCTAATTGTCGTATTAGTAGCCTTGATCTTTAATTCCTCAGGGAAATCCTTACGCTTCATCGCCTCCCATATATTTTCACCCTCATCCATATTCTCTAGTCTACGGCGTACAACATCGCTCATGCCCTTCAACTCGGTATTCTTAACCTCAATTTTAGGATCATATGGCTTTGTCAGCGCCTCATATGCAGAGACGTAACGATCAGCATGGGTAGGTGCAGGCGGCATAAACGGCCTGCTCATATCAGCTGCAATATCCGCCCTGATACCAACCAAAATAATACGATGTCGAGTCTGGGGGACGCCATACTCTTCAAACTTATAAAGATGCGGAGTCACTACATAATTGCGACCTTCACTCTCAAGCTTCTTTAGTGAGAGTTCATTCATGATCTCAATAAAAGCCTCATACCCATTAGCATGCAGCAGACCAGAGACATTTTCAGCAACGAAAAAGAGGGGTCGCTTATTTTCAATTAGCCTGAGGCCTTCCTTATAGAGCATGCCATATTCGCCATCCAAACCCTTGCGCTCGCCAGCATTGCTGAAATCGTTGCATGGAAAGCCGAACAGGAACGCGTCAACAGAATTAAGGAAGTTAGGATCAACCTTTCTGACGTCAGCGTTCAAGACTAGCGGCAGACTGCCCTGCGCCCGATTAATGCCTCGAACAAGCGTAGCCTCATTTGCTTCATTATAGAATTCAAGGTTGCCGATTCCAGAATGGATGTTCTTGTGATAGGTCCGGCAGGCATTGTCATGATAATCGACTGCAAATACAGGCTCCATCTCGAAACCAGCGCCCATTCTTTTCGCCGCCATAAGGGCACCTTTGGACATGCCCCCAGGGCCGCTAAAAAATTCTCCAAATGTCAGCTGGGGAAATTTGATACCACCGATTTCACTCATTTATTCACCTATAGAACGCTGCGATCTCTATCTGCATTCACAATGCTAACCTCGGAAAATGCAAATGTGCAGCTCAAAATTCATTTTTCTCCAACTTATTTTTGTGGCGACACGAAAATATTCTGTAATTTACAATAAATTCAAACACTTGCCGTCATAAAGGAAAACTAGCCCACTCCCGCGACTAATTATCACCGCGATTTTTCCTGCGCAGCTGTATATGCCATATTTTCACGATATCTATGTTCACCCCTTCGTCATCGGCGAATTTCTTCGTTATATTCCGTAAACAATTTTGTTGATTTAATTCTACGATCCACTCACAGTTTATTCCATCAAACAAGTAGCACTGGCCCACGATTAATGCGCCGAAAGGGCCGAAAGGTTTGGCATATAAAAAGGAATGGATGCCTGATGGACAAAGTCTTTACCGAAATCTACGAGATCGTCGACGAAGGTGCCGAGAGCGCTCGCCCTTTCTACGCTGAGTACGATGCTGCCGCAGACGCGCAGCGCGCAGTTGCAGTCGAACTCGGCGGGGTGGATTGCCTCATTGATTGGTTCGGCCGAGTTGACGCCATTTCATTCGCTGAACAACCCGATCAGAATTGGCGCATTCTCGATACGACAGTTGCAGGCGACTTATACGCAGCTATCCCTCGCAGGAACACAAGGGCGGGCAAGGAACTTTACGCCAAGTTCGAGACCGCTCCGCGTCAGGAAGGGACCGCGGACAAGCCTATGCTGAAGCACTCTTCCTCGGAGTCCCCGAGGTTTACGCTCGAAGGCTGCTCGATCCGGACTACGAATCGCCGCCTCCGAAAACTTACACACGGAAGCGTCCTAAACGTCCGATCCTGCCAAAAAGCCGGACGGCATTCGTGTTCACTACGCATTGATTTTGGGGTTGCAGCACGACCGGAACCGTGGTCCCATCGTGAGTGGCTGCCGTGCCATCCACCCCCGTCCGAGAGGATATCGGTAAAACGGCGCGTTTTTCGTCAACATAATCCAATTCGACGATGGCGATCAAAGCAATGGGGGTCCTTTCACTGCTGCCTGTCGATATCGGAGAATGTTATGACAACACTCGGAAACGAGAACCTTTGCGATGACGCTGTGGCGACGAAAAAGCGCGCGCAAGCAATCAAATCCAGACTCGAAGAAATGGGGCACAAAGCTCCTCTGTCGCACGCATATGAAATCCTTGCGACATCATGTGGATATAGAAACTGGCCGACGATGAAAGCGAATGTCGGGAAGAAGGTTGAGAATGCTCGCGGCCCCTACATTTTTGGCCGCGTTCAAGGTTCAACGAACACCAAAATCATCATGAGAACGGAAGACCCCGACCTAAAATGGGTGGGTGTGGGACCTGCAACTCCCGACCTTTTTGACAAAGCAACGTATGATGAAATTACCGCCTTGATCGCCGGGAAAATCTCGGACGAAGGTAGCTGGGGGGCGATGTGGAAAGGCCGGGTGGTCGGTTTTCTTACCGGCATCATATGGGCACTTGTTTGCCTTCGTGATCAAAAAGGGAGTGCCCTCAACGTTGAGACAATTCGTAGACATCTTTCTCTCGATCACTATGTCAAATTTGCATGGGGAACCATAAAATCTGATGTTCCAGATCAACTTCGACGGCTGATTGCTAGCTATATGAACGGCGCGGGCTATGTGGATGCCCCTGGCAGAGATCAGTCGGATGCCGTCAAAGAAGCACACGGCTATCTGGAGGCCCTGATATCCGACGCTCTCTGCATGATCGAGACAGATTTGAAGTGGCATGCGTTCAAGGTGAAAAGAAGCGCGGTTGGTTAGGCCGAAGATGTCGAACGAGGCGGGCACCTACACGGCTGCCCGTCACATGGTCCGCCGGGCCTTCCTTGCGGATCACCGCAGATAGTCAGGACATCTCGCTGCATCATCTTAGACCTTAGGTTGTACTGCATCTTGGGGTTCCTGAGCTAACGGGATAAGCCGTATATTTAAATCAATCATATAAACGATATGCTTTTAGCCCATAAGATCGAGCTTGTCCCAGACGGCTCGCAGCTTAAATATCTGGTCAATTGTGCAGGCTGTGCGAGGTTCTCGTACAACTGGGCCTTGAACCAGTGGAAAGAGCATTGGGCGAAGCAGAAGCTTCTGCCAAAAGAGGAGCGGACTTATATTTCGGATCACGATCTGCGTAAGCATCTCAATGCGATTAAACGCAGTGAATATCCGTTTCTCATGGAAGTGACGAAATATGCCCCACAAGAGGCAATTAAACAGCTAGGTGTGGCGTTTAAGAACTTCTTCAAGGGCAGAGCCAAATATCCGACCTACAGAAAACGCTATGTCGATGACCGCTTCACCATCGGAAACGACCATATCCGCGTCAAAGGCAATCGTGTGCGACTGCCGCATGTCGGTTGAATCAAGATGCGCGAAGCAATCCGTTTCCACGGATCGGTGCAGACAGTTTCGGTCAGCCGCAAGGCTGATCGTTGGTTCATCTCCTTCGGCGTGAAGGTGGATGATCACACCCCATACTTCAAACAACATGCCAAAAACCAAGGCGAAGTGGTGGGTTTAGATGCAGGGCTGACAAGCCATGTGACTGACAATTTCAAGACCATCGTGGTCGAGAATTTGAACGTCAAAGGCATGATGAAGAACAAGCATTTGGCTCTGGCATTTTCTGACGCATCTCTTTCTGAAATGAAGCGTCAGTTGATCTACAAGGCCAAATTGCGCGGAGGTGAAGTCATTGAAGCGCCCCGCTTTTTCGCGTCGTCGAAGCTATGCTCGTGCTGTGGTTGGAAGAACAAAGGACTGAAACTATCAGATCGTTCGTGGACATGCAGTGTCTGTGGTGCTGAGCATGACCGCGACATCAATGCCGCAGTTAATCTGCGCCAATATGCGGTGAGTTACACCGTGAAAGCCTCTGGAGAGACCAGCTCTGGTGAAACTGTGCGGAACGGTCGCAAGACCACGCGCAATGTAGCGAAACTGGCCTCAGTGAAGGGGGAAACAGCCCTGTCAAATCTGTCGTGAATAGATTTTGACATGGTTTGTGTAACGGCCGAATATCATGGCTGGCTACCTGAAGGCCGAAACACCAGGCCTCCTGATCCCAACAGAGGACGGCTGGCATGACACTGGCGACATCGTCACAATCGATCCAGAAGGCTTCATCCGCATCGTCGGCCGTGCCAAGCGCTTCGCAAAGATCGGCGGCGAAATGATCTCGCTGGCAGCCGTCGAAGCAATCGCTGGCGAGTTCTGGCCAGGCACTCTTTCTGCGGTCGCTGCACTGAAGGACGAGCGTAAAGGCGAAAAGCTGATCCTGATCACGGAAGCCGAGGACGCGACCAAGACAGCCTTCCAGCAGTTCGCCAAGAGCAAGGGAGCGACCGAACTCTCGATTCCGGCCGAAGTTCACATCGCCAAGGTTCCCGTCCTCGGCTCCGGCAAGATCGACTTTGTCGGCGTCACCAATCTGGCCAAGGAACTGACTGCCAGCCGATAAGCGATCCGCATCGTGAAGAGGGCCTCATTCAGGAAACTGGATGAGGCCTTCGTTTGTCTGGTTCAATGCAACGCCGTCCATCATTCTCAGATCGTGAGATCGAACCTGATGGGAGTTCGGACATTGGAAAACGATGGCGTAATGAAGTGTCGCTGCAGAGGGTCCAACTCCGACTGCTTCCATTGCTTTGGCACGGGCATCATCGCCACTGCCGAACCAGTCGACGTTTCCAGCTTCGACGTCAAACGCTCAACAGCGACTCCGAGCACCTCCATCCTCGACCCGAAATTCGCGCAGCGCTCCAACAAGATGTCCATGGAGCAGGCCATCATATCGCACGGCACTCTTAATGGCGATCAGGCGACACCACAACGTTTCGCCGATGCCGTTCGCGCCATTAAGGCCTTCCGCGAAGCCGATCCGGCCCATATTGGACCGCATGCAGATGCCCTGCTGGACACGATCAAGGGCGCTTTGAAGTTCGCCAAGCCGAAATTCCGCAAATTCATGAACAACATGCATTCTATCTCCACACGACAGGGCGTCCCATCTCGCGAGAAGGCAAAGCTGCTGACTGTCCGATCTGCGCTACTCCAAGGATCTCTCAAGTTCACTGCAGCTCAGATATCGGTTCTGGATGAAGCTTTCCGATTGGCATCGAAGGGACCAGCTGCGTACGAGGACAAGACCTTCCGCATTCAGTTAATTGCACTCAAAGACCGTCTGAAAACGCTCGAACCAAAACCTGCTGAGCCAGCTCCACCCACAGTTCCTGTGGGCAAAACAGGACTAGTTCTGGTTTCTCCAGACAATTATTTAAGCGAAGGACAGACGTCCCAATTTCTGGAACGCCTGAAGGATCGCAAGATCGATCATGTCTATTACGTCGGGACTGACGAAGGCTTTGACAATTTCAAGGTAAAATTCAGCCAAATCAGCGCGCTTCATATAAAAACAGAAGCCGAGTTGAAGGCTGTAATGTCCTCCTCTTCGGTTCGCACGCTGCGGCTTCAGTCAGAAAATTCCGATATCAAGTTCGCCATTTAGGGCCGTTGCATCTTAACGTCGGTCATGCAACAAATCCGGAGAATTGCGCCTATATAGGAGAGACTGACTTGGCAACGACAGGAACCGTAAAATTCTTCAACGGAGAAAAAGGCTTCGGCTTCATCACGCCTAGCAACGGCGGAAAGGACGTGTTCGTTCATATATCCGCTGTGCAGCGTTCTGGATTGGATACACTCGTCGATGGACAGCAGGTGTCATTCGACGTTGAACCAGACAGATCAGGCAAAGGCCCAAAGGCTATCAATATCAAGAGCGTCTAATCGCTGCTACCGAACTAAAGGCTCTGGAGGTCTCAGGGCCTTATTCACATAGTAAAGGTGTCGTCTTCGCCTTGCTCTGGATCAGGGTAGATGGTCCCCAAATCGGTTTCTATTGGCCCTGCCTTCAGCATTTCGAGATCGATGCACCTGTTACAGCCGTTGACGATAATCTCGTCGATCAAGCCTTCTTCAAGCATCTTCCGCCAGAAGCGGAAAGAAGGATGCTGCGCAATACCGCCATCTGCATCGTCACCAACATCGCAGGCGCAGATAAAATCGAAATTTTCGCGAAATGCAGCGACAGCCGTTCGACCGATTCCGGTTCGTTGACCGACCATGTTGAGATCTTTGGCCATGAAGCTGTGAATACGCGCCACGCCCGCGTAATCGAGCACTTCAAAATGAGCGGCCACGTGACCATCATCAAAGAACCAGAACCCGTCTCGCTTTGGGTCTGGTGACACAGGCATATCGCTTGAAAAATCCTTGTTCATGCAGCCTCACATGCCTGGCACTGGAGATGTTTGGTATTTCTCGACCGGACCTTCAATCCACGAATATTCCTCCATATTGTCTTGGGCTTGAAGGAGTTCGATACCTTGCGTCCCTCCAAAGTCATGAAGCCGCCAGAAGTAACCCGCCCCCTCAAGAATCATCTCAGGCCTTTCCTCATCTCCATCTTTCCTTTCGTGCGTCTGCTCGTAGCCGTAGCCCTTATATTCTGACCCATCGGGCAGGAGTGAATAGCCAACAATCTCCAACATTTCGCGCTCAACACGATAGGTCGGCACCCGATCATAACCAGGACAATAGGTATCTCCCCAGCCATCTTTGAATTCGCTACGGAAAGCTACGCCAATAGACAGGTCGTTCCAGCTATGCAAACTCACCACAACACCGACCGAACCCGCAAGTGGATAGCTTTTGCGATCATCGCCCAGACGCGTCACGTCTTTATATTCAGGCACTCCAATGATGCGAACGATTGTTCCAATAGGCAAAAATACCTGTTCCGGATCAATATCAAGTTGCTCCAATTTTGTATTTAGCGCTTCAAGATGGGAGGCTGCGTGCCCCTCAAAATCATCACTCGCGATTTCTGCCAAACGCTCTTCTGCAAGTTTTTTGAGTCCGTCGCTATCGCCGTCGATATAACTCTCATAGCGAGCCTTTTCTTCGCGATAATCGCGTCTCTTTTTCTCTATTTCGCGTAGCTTCTTTCTGACATTCCCCTGAAGCTGGGCAGTCACCACCATAAGCGGGTCGGTTTCCCTGACGACTTGAGCGATGGCTTCAGGTGTAGCTCCGCCTTTCATCATAGCGCGAACAGTATCCAGGTTATTTTTCACCCACTCCAACTCGGCTGCTGTCATTTCTTGCTTGGACATCTCGCAACCCTCACATTTTCATCGTTGAAGTGGAGTTTTCAGGCTCATACGTGATCGGATCACCAAGCCAAGTACAACCCCATAGTGAATCGTCAATTGAAACTATTTCAACTCCATGCTCGCGCCCATACTCGTCAGTTTTGATACCAAAACTAAAATAGCGACCTGCCGCAGCTAGTACCATATGACCGTCCTTCACATCAGACGACTGCGCATCAGCATAGGTAGGTAGATAACCAAAACCCTTGAACTCGGAGCCATCAGGAAGCTTTGCGTATTCGACTACGTCCAACATATCCGCATCGACCGCAAAAGATTCGAATGAACGATCACCAGCCAGGCAGGAGACGCCATTTTCAGTGGTGTAGTTATCGAATATCGCGACACCGACAGCAAAGTCACCCTGGCGCTTGAGTTCGGTCACAACGCCGATTGTCCCTTCTGCAGGCATGTCGACGTTGTCTGATGATAGAGCGTGACTACAAGGCTTCTTGAAGCGCACGATAGCTCCAAGCGGCAGGAACATTTCGGTAGCTCCCGACTGAAGGTTCGCCAGCTTACGTTCGAGACCAGCGATATGCGACTGAACGACATCAATTCGCTCCTGCCGTCGCTTTGTAGCCCTCTCACGAAGGGCAGGTGGAACCGTCGCCACGGACTCACCAGACTCCGCATGCGATGATTGAAGATCCACCAATCTCTTCTTGAGGTATCCCAACCTTTTTGCCATCGAATTGGAAAGATAGAATGACGCCACATCTATCGCATCACCATTGCCGCGATAGACAGGTGTCTCAGCAACTTTGAGCGCCAATGAGATAGCGTAACGAGCGTAGGCAGGATTAGCCTTCAGGAATTCAATTTCTTCGTCAGTTAATGGCTCTGTGCTCACGGCGTCCGTCCTCAGGTTATTAATTCAAAATAGTACCTTAGAGAGCATGGCACACCAAAGAAAAAGCGGGCTTTCTCGCCCGCCTGCCATGTTTTCGTTTGTGACCTTGGGAAAAACCCAGCAGAAAGCTAGCCGTGAACCACCTGGCCGTAGTTGGCCTCTCGGTCTTCCGCGTTCACCTTCATACCGACTACGTTCTCGCCACTACCGAGATGGCCGAGCTGATCGCCAAGTCCCGCCGCCTGCAGTTCTGGAATACTTGCATGATAACCGTCCTCGGTTTCGAGCTGGACATAGCTAAACGACTGCTTGGCGACTGGGACGGCGATGTCTGCGATATAGGATCGAGCATCCGCTTCATTCTCAAAGACCGCAGCGAAGCTCTGCCCGACAGCGTCAAGCTTGGACCAGAAGGCCAAGCCTAGACCTTCTCCAACGAAAATCCCGTATTCGGGATGCGTAATAACAACTGAATTGAACATTCACTTCTCCATTTTCCCCCGAAATATCACAAGACGCGCATATTTGTCTACGAGTTACAAGGCCGGAATTATGCATTTAATGTTTACGACTGGTTTTTAATCCCTCATCATTTCTCCCGGATTTATTCTAAAATTCGAGAGGCTTCATTCCTGTGTCCCGCATTCATTCAGATTCCAATTTTTCTCCGAAATTTATTGCGGTTGATTTCTTTTGCGGGGCAGGGGGCACGGCGCGAGGCCTAATCGAGGCCGGAGGTCATGTCCTTGCGGGTATCGACAAAGAGGGCGAGACCAAGGAAACTTTCGAGCACAATAACGTCAATCCCGATGGCTCACATGCTATTTTCATCCAAAAGGATATCTTTGCCCAGGAAGATGAATATCCAGATGGCCAGCGACATGAAATTATTGCCGAACTCCACACGCTTATCTCAGACGCAAACTCAAAATTCCCTGATACCCCGCTGCTATTCTCCATCTGCGCCCCGTGTCAGCCATTCACTGGCGTAACCCGCATCGATCTATCAGATGAGCGCTCAGAAGCTCGCGTCCGTGATCGCGGGCTGCTTTCTCAGAGCCTTGCCTATATCGACGAATTCAAACCTCAAATCCTGTTCTGCGAGAACGTAGCAGGCATTCAAGCTGAGAAATACGGAGGTGTATGGCAGCACTTCATGGCCGAGATCGAGAAGCGCGGATTTATCGTAGGCTCCGACATCGTAGACACCGTGAACTATGGCATTCCCCAGAGCCGCAAGCGCTCGATCATGATCGCGATCCACAAGGACTTCGCCGATCTGCAGTCGGCCCAAACATTCATGCAGGATGACCGCCTAGTGCTTCCAAAGGAGGACGAGGGCGCTGGTCGACCAACCGTGAAGGAAACGCTGGACAAGTTCCCTCCGCTCGCCGCTGGTGAACGTCATCCAACTATCCCGAACCACCAGACTTCCAAGGTGCAGCCGATCAATATCGAGCGCCTCAAGCTGGTCCAGCCAGGCGGCAAGAACGACGTCTACGACAACACGCCATACGCACTGAACTGCCATCTAAAGATCCGCGAAAAGGCGAAGGCCAACCCGAAGGCTCGTTCCGCCAGCGGCTTCAGCGACATGTACACACGTCTCTCACCCGACAGACATGCCCCCACGATCACGACGAAGTGCATCAGTTTCTCAAATGGTCGATACGGCCACTACGACCCAAAGCAGCTACGCGCTCTAAGCGTTAGAGAAGCGGCCGCCCTGCAGAGCTTTCCTGATGACTACGAGTTTATAGGGAAATCGATCACGCACACCGCTCGAATGGTCGGTAATGCAGTTCCGCCAAAGCTGGCTACATTCTTCGCGAATTTTGCGCTCTCTCTAAAACGATGAGAGAACGCAATTGAGCGCTTTCAGTGCATGCTACCAAAAGGCGTTGGGAAATTATCGGCCTCTTCTGCGAGTTCCATCAAACGCTCTTTGAAGAGTAGCACGCGCCCCGTGGTGCCGATGCAAGCATTTAGCTCTTCAATGGTCTCTGGAGTGATCGAGAATTCGATGAGTTCAAGGCCCTTGGCGAACTCAGAATATCCGCTAGATGTAAAGGCCTTGACCATGCGTTCATGATCCATGGCCACCTTCGACTTCTCGCCGTGCTTATGAAGGATTCCGTCATTCACATCAAAGAGCACCGCCAGCGTGTCGGTCTCATCACAAATTTCTACCGTGTTCAATCGCGTTGAAAACATCACCTTCCCCTGCGCAAGAACATAGGGACCAGCCTCTTCGGTCATTTCATTCTCCAAAATTCTGTAGTCGCATTCTAATTATTACCAGATAAATGCAATCAACATCTTCATTTTTAGGTTTAAATCTGATATCCGAACTGCGAAAAGGAAAACACATGACCACACATCCGGTTAAATCAGTTCACGTTCTCTCTGACGACTTCCAATGGCTGACGCCGAAGCATATTGAAGCGGTTGAAAAGGCCGCCTCAAATTCGGATATCATCATGTTTCTGGTTGCCGATGCCGACGTTCATCGCAGCATCGTGACACCATTCACTTTCGAAGAACGCTCTGACCTCATTAAGGCGGCTTTCTCAGATCTCTGGAATGATGACCGCATCCGCATCGTAGACGTTCCATCGCAACTCTATGTCACCACGCCTTCTTATGCCCTCCAGGCCATCGACGAGGAGCTAGAGCACCTGCTCGATTCACCCGCTCAAACGGACAAGGACATTCCGGTGACGGTGCAAGGCTACCAGATGGTCGTCGCTGAACAGGTCAAACCTGAATGGGCTTACGTCGCAGACGAGATCAAGGACATCGACGAGCAGATTACCGCGCTCGACAACTACATTCTGTCCGACGAGCCGACTGGCTACGGCACCGCCCATAGCGACCTTCTCGATGCGTTCAAGCGAACGGAGGAATTCGCGGAGCTTCAACATGAGTGCAATGACAAGCACTTCATCCTGAACAATTTCGGGAAAGGGCCTTTCTACACTGCAGACGCCATCTGCACCATTGGCGACAAGGTTCTGCTGATCTCTCGCAAGAACCCGCCTTATCGTCACACACTGGCGACTCCTGGAGGTTTGCTCGACCCCAACGAAGACCCTTTGATGGCAGCCGTTCGCGAACTGCTTGAGGAAACCGAAATGCGTGTCCCAGCTTACGTCCTCGCGGGCGACACGCCTACCGATGACGCAAAATGGGTCCCTGTTACCGAGGACTTCCTGAAATCCAGGGTCATGAACACCGTTCCACGCGAGTTCGCCAGCAAAACACGCGACCCTCGTGGGGACTATCGCGCCAACGTATTCTGGTTCGATCTCAGCGACCTGCCTGTTACACCGAAGGTTAAAGGCATGGACGATGCCGAGAAGGCAAACTGGGCGTCAAAAAATGGGCTTACGACCTCGTCTATGGCATTCGACCATTTCGCGGGCCTGTGCGCCATGGGAGTGACCGAATACCCTGCAACAGTTCAGGAGGCTCGGCTCAAGAACGAGGTGACGGTCGCACCAACGTTGTGATCTCAATATCCGACAAAAAGGCCGCCAGAGTGATCGGGCGGCCTTTTTGGTTTAGCGGCAGAAGCCTCGTAGGGAATGCGCGAAGTGAGAATTATCCAGCGCGTTATGCCGACGCTGCATCTCAGATAGGAGCTGCCTGTAAAACGCACGATAATCTGCTTCAGGATTGCGCGAATTTGCGAGCATCTGCTTGATGCGGCCTTCGTATTCACGAGGGGTCTGCTGATAAATTCGAACATGCTCCTTTTCGTGTTCGAGCGTTCGGCGATAGACACAGTCATTAGCCCCGTTCGGAGGTCGCATCACGATCTCCATCGGGTCAATCCACGACCATTCGGCAACGATCCTTGCATTACAACCGCGACCTTCCCGATAAGCCTTCACCTTGGCCCGATTTGGTGCCGTGTATGCATTAACGTAGCTGGTCGGATAGGCGGCTTTGAAGCGGTTCTGCCCGCTGTACGAAGAAGCAGGATTTGAGACATGACGCACAACGAACCCGCGATCTGAGTAGCGAAACTGGACGGTTGGCTGACATCCAACCCGACCACGAGACTGACGGACATTTGAGGTAACAACGTCTAGTTGCTCTGGAGCAGGCGTCACCGACCCGAGGTCACCATAACCAGAAACTGTTGATGCAACCTGATTTACAGCAAAAATACCCGTTCGCTTTCCACGATTGGGAAACCACTCAATTGAGCTGGATGTCGGCACTAGCTGTGTCTGAGCGCTCGCAACCGCTGAATCCTGCGGCACGGACGGCCGCTTCTTTGATAGCGAAGACTTCGCCATACGTTGAACGGACGTCTTAGCTGGAGCAGAAGCTTTAGCCTGTCGCTGAACAGGCGCTGGGGCAGGGCGGCGAGCAATCGTCGACTTCCCCAAACCCTTGGTGAAATCCGGCCGAGCTTCGCGCGTCGGCGTTGGTCGCGCAGCGCTACCTCCCTTACGGTAATTATTGACGTAGCTTTTCCAAGCGTCATAGCTGCCACCGCCTGGAGGAAGAACAGACTGAGCATTCACCAGCCCGGAAGAGCCGAGCATCGCCGCGACGAAAAGGCCGCAGAATTTCATGACACCCGATTTATTCAAGGTGACACCGCCTTTCAATGTTGAGAAATTATTTCCATACTCAATAATGTGTTTTATTTCGGAACAGTGTCAACCTATTTTGCATTTTAATTATTTTCTTTAACGGGTATCGCTCTTGATTTTCTGAAGCCGTTCACCAGACATCGAGGTCGGATGCGATCAATCGGTACTGGTGGTCCAATCGACATCATACGAGTAGAACCAACCACTCCCGATATCGAAATAGTTGCCTAAATCCATACTCATTCAGCCTTTCAAATTTTTGAAAATTATTATATTTTGAATGTTATTCCCCATTGATTTCTTCGAAGCCATAAATTATCTCTTGTTTTGCCCATAAACGCACGTGCACAGGACGAAAAATCGTCCCGCTGAGTAACGACGGTGAGGGCTTCTAGTCTCTTCCGTGGTCCAAACACGGGAATTCCGGAGGCACACCTAACTCGCCCTCAAGTGCGGTGGTCAATCCATCCAAACCCAAAGGCTTATTTCTGGCGTTCAACCGCCTTTAATGTTGTAAATTCGCGCGTCGCTCCACCAGACACCGAATTTGCGAATGATGCCGTTTTCAAATTCAGGAGCAATTGGATGACCACTCAGAAGATCATTGATTTCATTGCACGCAATCAGCCAGCGACGCCTTGCCTGATCCTCGATCTGGACGTCGTGCAGGAGAACTACGAGCACCTCAATGCTGCGCTCCCGACTGCAGAGATTTTCTATGCTGTGAAGGCCAACCCTGATCCGCAGGTTCTCAAGCGTCTTTCCTCGCTGGGATCGCGTTTCGACACAGCTTCGGTCGCTGAAATCAAGATGGCATTCGCGGCTGGCGCATCGGCCAATCAGATTTCTTTTGGCAACACGATCAAGAAGGAGCGCGACATCGCGACCGCTTTCGATCTTGGCATTCGCCTATTTGCCGTCGACTGCCTCGAAGAGGTTGAGAAGGTTGCCCGCGCAGCTCCAGGTTCTTCAGTCTTCTGCCGCATCCTAACCGATGGTGAAGGCGCAGAATGGCCCCTGTCGCGCAAGTTCGGCTGTGTGCCTGAAATGGCTGTCAGTGTGCTGTCCCACGCCCACGCACTTGGCCTGACCGCCGCTGGCGTCTCCTTCCACGTTGGCTCGCAGCAGTGCGACCTGACTGCATGGAACCGTGCAATTCTGGAAGCTCGCTCCATTTTTGCGGGGATGGAAGAGCAGGGCATTCGCCTTACGCTCCTGAACATGGGCGGCGGCTTCCCGACCCGTTATCTCAAGGACGTTCCGACTTCAGCTCAGTACGGCGAGGCGATCTGGTCCGCGCTGACCGAACACTTCGGCAATGACGTACCTCGTCTGATCATCGAGCCTGGACGCGGCATGGTCGGCAATGCAGGCGTGATCCGCAGCGAAGTCGTGCTCGTCTCCAAGAAGGCTGACAACGACAACGTGCGCTGGGTTTACCTCGACATCGGCAAGTTCGGCGGTCTCGCCGAAACCATGGACGAGGCTATCCGCTACCGCCTTCGCACCAATAAGGATGGCGACGACCATTCGGCATGCATTGTAGCTGGCCCGACCTGCGACAGTGCCGACGTTCTCTACGAGAAGAAGCACTACCCACTTCCGGTAACGCTGAAGTGCGGCGACGAAGTTCTGATCGAAGGCACGGGTGCCTACACGACCACCTATTCTGCAGTCGCCTTCAACGGCTTCGAGCCGCTACGCGCTCACGTCATCTAGGGAGAGGTCGATGATTATCCGTCTGGAAGAGGAAAACGACGTCAAAGAGCGCGAACAGCTGCTGGATGCGGTCATGGGGCCGCATCGGAAGCGCAAGTCGTCAGAAAAGCTTCGCAGAGGCCGTCTGCCGTCTGCTGGGCTAGCGTTCTCAGGTATCGCCAACGACGGTCGCCTGATCGGCACCGTGCGCCTATGGGACATCGAACTCGACCATGACAAGGGTGGCATACGCAATGCCCTGCTTCTCGGCCCTCTGGCGGTCTCATGCAACCATCATGGTGCAGGAGTAGGCAGCGAGCTGATGCGCACTGCAATCCGTTCCGCAGCACTCCTCGGGCATGGAGCAATCATTCTCGTTGGCGATCCTACCTACTACAGTCGCTTTGGCTTTTCGAATGAGCTGACTGGCAGAATTGCAATGCCTGGACCATTCGAGCGCGAGCGTTTACTTGCTCTGGAGCTTACACCAGAATATTTGACAGGATGCATCGGCATCATTCGGCCGAACGGACGCTACCGCAAGACAACTAAAATGGGACGGTCTGTGAGCAAAGTGGCGCTGGCATGTTAGTAGCTTGCGTTTGGTGAATTATAATATTCGAACAAATCCAAAAGGGCAGGGACCGATGACCGATCTTGAATACAAACTTGATGAAGCAGCTGAAGCGATCACAAACACCTATTACCTCTCCGTCCAGGAGCAGATCGGTCAGGATGATGGAGGAGTAGCTTCTATGTTTGAAAGTGGCGGCGAATTCAAAGACGAAATTGCGAGACCCGTTGTTACACAACTCATTGGCAACGATCATTCAGATGAGAGCTTCGCAAAAGTCGAAAAAATCTTCGATTATAAGTTCATCACGTCTCAGATCGAAAAACGATGGGATCGCCCATCAGGCGTAAACATGGACAACAACGAAGACATTGAGGCGATCTCAAAGGCCACTATTGAAACGCTCAATAAGGCGATCCAAAAAGAGTTTCCTGATTACCCTGGCCTTAATTCAGAACAGGAGCTTTCACTCGGCAAAGTGACTAGCTCTTATGTCAAACTTGAAAACAGCTTCGACGAAAACGACGAGCCATCCGCTCCCGGCATGTAATAGAAAACTACCATTCGATCCCAATGCGGCCTCTGTGCCGCTTTTTCTTTTACGACCTGCCGTCACAGCGCCTTGGCAGAAGATGGCTATCCTTCATGTCGAACGCATCGTTCTTACGCACTATCTCGTTCTTGATTTCATCCATCAGGACCTGAAGGTCTGCATCGACATCAGACGCCTTTGATAGCACCTTTTTGATTTTGCTCTCGTAACGGCGCGGGGTCTGCAGGAACACTTCGACATGGTGCTTCTCGTGAGCTAAAAGCTCTGAGTACATGCAGGCACCGATAACGGCTTCGGGCGGCAGAACCACCTTAATTGGCTTCGGCCAAACCCAGTCCACCGTCACAACGCGGCTACAACCCTCGCCCTCCACGCCAAGATCGACATAGATCTCCTCCTGATCGGTATAGGCAAGAGTACCTTCCCAATCGCGTTCGCCAAGCTGACGATAGGCCTCCTGCACGTGCCGCTGATGGCTGACCTTAAAGCCTTTATCCTGGTAGCTAACAGCCACCTTGGCAGGGCAGACCGCCGCTTTTCTTCCGAAAGCATGCGACGGTTCCACGCCTCCAAAAATGGACGCAGCAAGGACAACAGCACCACCGATCCAACTCGCTAGCTTATGCGACACCCTAGCATCAACAGCCCCGTACCGTAGGTAGTCTAGCTTCGAAGGCGTGGAATTCGGCGTTCCTTCGCAGGATTTCATTGGTAATGCTCCGATTTAAACCCCGCAGAGCCTGCTGAGGGTTTGAAGACGATGCTGCAATGCGCGCAATCTGACCTTCAAAATCACGAGGAACCTGGAGATAGACGCGAACATGCTCCATTTCATGGTGAAGAATTCTATTATATCTACAAGCCCCAACTTGAGATTTATGTGGCATCACAATCGCTATGGGCGCATTCCAGATAATTGTGACAGAGACGGTACGATTACAACCAAATCCATTGACAGAAACCGATGGGGTAATACCACGATATCGCGCAAATCCCGCGACTTTCCCAATTCGCGATTTATGCGAAATCACATTGTCGGGACTCCCAACATGTTCAATCACATACCCTTTATCGACAAACTTTACCGAGACTTTTGGAGAGCAGGAAGAGCCACGAGGCGTTCCTACAGCAGCAAATTGATGCTCGACTGCATAGTTATCATCATTGGCCTGCATTTCATTATAAAAAATCTGAGCGCGCCCCTCCGAAAGAGGCAGAGCCAACATCACCGCGCTCAGGAGCAATGCCTTGGCCTTTCCCAAAAACATGTTTAAACACCGCATTATTGCCAGTGATACAAAGTCTGAATCCCCGACGATTCAGCGTCAAACAATTCAAATTATAGCTTTTCCCCAATCAATTTGTACGAAGCCAGGTCAATGGCGGTCAACAAATAAACTCTATTCTTTGAACGGCAACATCCGCCGACAGAACATACGGATAAACCATGGTCACCAGGTCATATTTCTAAAGGTCGGCTTACAGCCTCTAGGTGGGCTAATCCTGCTCTCAAATTGATGAAATTGGTCATTCCGCCTGGCAATTTCCTTTTCGATGCGCCAAATCAAACGGACCATTTCCGACCTCGGATTTGTTGAATTCTCCGCTATTGTCCTGATTTCGCTCTCGAAGCTTTTCGGCGTCGTCTGCTTGATACGCACATGTTCCATCTCGTGATGATACAGCCTATCCCACAAGCAGTCGTCAGTGCCGTTCCTCGCGGGCAAGACGACTGGAATTGGCTCACGCCTGAAAACATCTATCGCTACGGTTTTCGAGCAACCTTCTTCTGAAATCCTGACATCATATTCGAGGCCGCTCGCTCTGGCGGTTCCACCTGTTTGCCGACGCGCTTCCAGCTTCTGATACACATTCATGTTCGAGCCATCACCAGAAGTGACAATATGACCCTTGTCGCGAAAATTCACTTCAACATTCTTCCCGCATGATTGCGAGGCAGAAGCCTGCTGCGGCTCCATTGGCTTCTCAGACTGAGGCTGAGGCTCCAATTGTGCCTGTAGCTGCACTTGTTGCCGAAGCTGTGGTTGCGGCTGTGGCTGGGCTGACAGACGCCTTTCTCCCGATGACTGAAGGGACATGAGAACGTCCGCAATATCAACGCCGTCGCCACCGCGTTGCGCGCCATATTCAGAGAAACGCGCCGGACCATCAACGCTTTGAGAGTTGGCCAACGCACAACTCCCTACCATTATCATTCCACTAAAGAGGAGTACCCTATGACCTCGATATCTCACAGTTAGTCACCGCACTATTGCCAGTCCTACAATTGTGAGATTTCGAGGATTTTCGGTCAATTGTCGAGAATTACGTCACGTCAATTATGGTGATGGAGCCAGCACTTCCGTGGTTATTTCTTCCCATGAGGGTGTCAGCACTTCACAAATGCAATCCGCCGACAAAGCTATATCTAAGACAATTGCGCCCTCAGCACCGTTATCACTACGCGCCTGGGCGATGAGATCGGCATCCAGATCGACCACGATGATCGCCGGATGTTGGCCCTTTGGATAGAGAGCCTCAAACATTTCCCAATTGTCATCGAAATGATCGCGAGGCGGGCAATCGTTTTCCGCCTCCCAGGCTTCTTCACGACCCTGCAGGTCCCACTCGCCGCCAGTGGCGGCATAATACTGCGCATCATCGAGGCTGGTCGCAAAGTATGAAACGGGAAGGAAACCGTCTCTACGGATCTTCTCAGCCTTTTCTGACGTGGTGCCGTGAAAGAAGCGCATGAAATCACATGCCCAAATTGGCCAGGCTTGCCTTGTGCGAGGCGATAGTATCGACAGCCTTGCTGCGCTCATCCTCCGACAGGTCGGCCCACCAAGGAATGCCATTCAGCGACCAGCCAGCAGGGCCATTGTCGATCACATTGAACTCACCAGCAGCGCCATCCATCTCAGCCACGAGCTTGTAGAGGTCGTCATAGGTTTCAACGCCCTGGCTCCAGCGCACGTGAACTTCAGGAGCACCTTCGACCTTGAATGCGCGATCTGGATTTTCAAGATCAGCCACCCATAGTTCGTCCTCGTAGCAAAGGATAGCACCATAACAATGCTCAAAATTGCGGGCATCGATAAGCGCATTGCCACCATAAAGCCCCTCAACGCCCTTCACGCGGTAATAGACATAGCTGTCCTCGACAACGACCGCCTCGACTTCCACCAGTCCGTCATTCGCTTGAGCAATTTCGACCAGATCTGCAATCGCCTCTTTGCTCACTTTCATGTTCACGCGCACCTTCTCACCAGGTGCGTGAGTATTAGCCACCACTCTCTTGTGCTCTTCTTCAGTGAGTTCGCGTTTGTATTCGTAGCCCTCAGGAATTTTGAAGTCAGACATCGTTTTATCCTTACACCTTTGGCAATGCGCGCATCTCTTCGGTGTGTGCGACGCCTCCGAAATTCATGCGATCATAGAGATCGCGAATAAGAGTCTCGTCCATCAGCTGTGTTTCGGAAGCAGCGAAGCCCGTCGAAAGGAAACGGCGTTTTTGGTTTTCAGGGACTTCTCCCCAGTACAACTCATAAACGGGAAACTCATTGTTCCAATATTTTTGCAATGCCGTAAGACGCTGTTGCCCGTCGATCAGCCATTTGTCGTACATCCAGATTTCCTGACCCGCAGAATTCCTGGTCTGGTGGTCGAAATTCATGGTGTTGTTGTAGGTGTAGGCACCAAGATTCATGCCGAGAATCGCTGATTCAACGAATTTCACCATCCGGTTCTCATCCCAGACAATCGGGCGCTGGAACGGAGGGATCGCATAGCCAAGAACCCACTCTGATTCCTCATGGAACTGCATGAAACGTTCAGGGTTCTCTTTGAATCGCTCAAGATTTGAATGCAAATTATCGAGCGTAAAATGACGGACGGTTCCGAAATCCAGTCTCTGCGGCCAAGCCATGCACGTGCTCCCTATGGTTGCCATTGGATTTCGCACATTTAAAAGAATAAAACAACCAATTTAGCTCCCCAAAAACGATTAAGGGGAAACCTTGTAGCTTCCCCCACCAAAATGCTGGAGTCCAAGCCTCTCAGCACACTGGAGCGATCATTAGATCGTAGTTGTCTTCTTCAGAATGATGGGTCTGCGCATGATTTCTCCTTTTCCCGATTATTCTCAATTAATATATTAAATGAAACGGCAGATTTATTCAATTTATGATTTTGTGACTTGACGACTGCAAATGATTATGCGGATATAAAGATATCTTTATGTGATTGGAGTGGCCAATGGCAAAGAATGATGTTCTCGCAATCGGAAATGCCATTGTCGACATTCTGTCGAAAGGCAACGACGCTCTGCTTGACCAGCTCAAGCTCGAAAAGAGCGCGATGAAACTGATCGACAGACACGAGGCCGAAACGCTCCTCAACCTGCTTCCAAATCAGAAAAAGACCTCCGGTGGCTCTGCAGCCAACAGCGCGGCCGGGATCGCTGTTCTCGGCGGCAACACCAGATATGTTGGCAAGATCGCCAACGACGCTCTGGGCGACCTCTACGCCTCGGATTTGACCTCGCTTGGCGGACTAAGCTTTAACTCCTCGCGCCTGTCTGGAGGCGAGAACACTGCCATCTCCGCAATCATCGTCACCGATGACGGCGAGAGAACGATGAACACCTATCTGGGAGCCTGCCTGCACCTCACGGAGGACGATATCGTTGAAAGGGAAGTCCAGGACGCGAACGTCATCTTCTTCGAGGGCTACCTCTGGGATCAGCCGAAGGCGCGTGATGCGGTTTTGAAAGCAATCGACATTGCAAAAGCGACGTCAGATGCGCGGATCGCCATCACGCTCTCTGATGCGAATTGCGTGCGGCGGCACCTGTCAGCATTCAACGAGCTGATTAATGATAGCAAGGTCGATCTGGTGCTGGCCAACAAGCAGGAACTGCAGGCGCTTTATGCCGCTGACACAATCGACAGCGCGATTAATTCGGCGGCGAATGCAAAATGCGCTTTCGCAGTCACGCTCGGATCGAAAGGTGCAGCGGCAATTGAAAATGGGATAATTCATCTGGTGGAATCGAAACCCGTTGCCAAGATTGTCGATCTCGTTGGGGCAGGGGACGCATTCGCGGCGGGGCTTTTGCTTGGTTACAGTAGAAATGAGCCGCTCGCTAAATCAGCCAGCAATGGGTGTGCATTTGCGGCCGAGATCATACAGACGGAAGGGGCGCGCATTGCAGCCCCTGTCACGTCGTCATTCAAAATCTGAAGGTAGTTCGTAGTGCTTTTTTCGGTCGCTGTCATTTTCATCCTTATCGACCGAAATCGGCTATCCGTCATTTGAGGTTGACGCGTCAATAAATTATGCCTAGAATATATTCCTAATTAGGGTGGTGTTTTATTGATCAGAACATTCGAGACACGTTTGGATTTAAGGGCGTATGAATTGCATTCGCTTGCTCACGTGTTGGATCAATATGCTACCGTCATGAGCCACGCCCAACGCGTTATTCATTCCAAGCTCAAGTCTGGACGCGAATGGAAGGGCGACCTCCATATCTCGCTTTATAAAGAACTGGGAATTAGCTCGGTTCACTTGAATATGGTGCACAACCAGCTGAAGGCCAAGCTCGCCTCGATCAAGGAGTTGGCCAAGGATCGCGTCGGCGAGCTGAAAGGCAGGATCAAATCCAAGGAAGGCGATATTGCCAAGCGCGACAAGGCCATTGCTAAGAACAAGGGTGAGACGAAAAAGGCTTTGTTTGAACTGAAGCTATGGGAAGAACGTTGCGCCAGGTTTAAAGCCGCCGCTGACGCTGGACATGCTGATGCAGAGCGGATGTTGAAACGCTCCATCAGGGAATATTATGCCGTGCTGAAGGCACTGCGTAAGCTGAAGGCAGAACGATCTACGATTAAATTTGCATTACACCAAAACAAGCGTCGTTTAGGCATTCTGCGTCATAGGCTACTCGTTGCAGAAGGCGTGTTCGTCAATCCATCGATCTGTTTCGGAACTAAAAAGCTGTTTAACGCGCAATTCAATCTCGCAGAAAATGGCTATGCCGATCATGACGAATGGCTCATTGATTGGCGTGACAAGCGGAACAGCCATTTTAAATTCGATGGTGATGCACTACAGGCCAGTGGCAATGCGTTCGCTCGCATCACTGAGCGGGATGACGGGCTATTCGACCTCGAACTGCGCCTCCCTGAGAAACTGAAGCACTTGGCTCAAGAAGTAGCGTCGATTAAAGGTCGTTTGATCTACATCGTCCGTTTCCATGGATTGTCGTTTAATCATGGCACTGACGTTATTCACGAGGCATTAGCGAAACGGCAGCCGATCACCGTGTCGTTCCACAAGGACGAAAAATCTTGGAAGCTCAGTGTCACTGTCGACCAGAAACTAGGCTGGATCGAGCCTGACTTTGAGATTGGTGCAATTGGTGTTGACTTCAACGCCAACCATATCGCTCTGGCTTACATTGACCACTTCGGGAATCCGGTGCGGACATGGACAATTCCGCTCAACGCCTATGGCCTGAGCAGCGGGGAAGCACGTGATCTGATCCGTAAGGTCGCAAAAGAGATCGCCCTAGAGGCAAAACGTCTCGGCGTGTCTGTCGTGAGCGAGAAGCTCGATTTTGCACGTAAGAAGCGCGAACTTAGGGCCGAGGACGGCGCGAAATACGCCCGTATGTTGACATCTCTCGCCTATAACAGTTTCGACGCAGCACTGGCGTCAGCCTGTGCGCGCAACCGCGTTGCACATCGGCGGGTCAACCCTGCCTATACTTCATTGATCGGTCGTGTGAAATTTGCTCGCCGTTATGGCTTGAGCGTCCACACCGCCGCCGCAGTTTCCATTGCCCGCAGGGCAATGGAACTTTCCGAGGGGCTTCCTCGCAACGTTGATGGGACGATTACCGTCCCACTCAACAACTCCGAACATGTCACCCTTGCTCCACCTGTAAGGAAGGAAAAAGGCGCTGCGGCCAAACCGCAGAAGCCCGCGAGGCATGTATGGTCGGAATGGAGCGAGGTGAACAAGGAACTGAAAAAGGCTCATGAAGAGCAAAGGCTGTCTGGGCGGGCTAAACGCTCCAGACCCTACACCCGTCACTGGCGGGAGTGTGGTGGCGCAGGTCATCTGCGCCATGGTCTTTCTGGATTGATCGGCCGTGCCGTGAAGGTCCAGCTTAGTCGTAACGGCCAAGGGCTGGCCAAGCGCCAGGAAGCAATTCCTGAAATAAAAATCCGTCATTTGAGGTCGGAACACTGTTTCAACCTCAAATGACGGATAGCCCCGAAATCCTGCTACGAGAGGCGTTCAAGCCCGAGGCGAGAACCCTGAGGACAATGGCGTCAGTGCGAGGAAACCAAGCGCGGCACCACGGATCGAATTGGGAAGCATCTGACAACGCGACTGCTTAATCAGCACGCGAGACATACGCTCACAGTATTTTACGTTATGCGGTGCCATAGCTTCTCCTTTCTCCGTCGTAGCCTTAGATACCATTCTTACTCAAACGCTGATCGATTGCCTTATCAGCAATCTGTTCAGCGAGATCAGTGACAAACTTCTCCAGACCAGGGATTGCCTGAACCAGCCCCTGCATCTGATCGTGTTCAGCCTGGTGCTGACCAGCCTGAAATCCTGCGTCATAGACCGTCTTGAACATCGCCCGCAGAACCATCTTCGGATCGGTCGCCGTCAAGTCAGCCGAAGGACATGGCCCGACTGAGCCAGAAAACATGAGGGGAACGGAAGCGATCCGACAATGGGCGACATACCTTTCATCCAAGCCGAACTTCGCCAACTCACTCAATGCCATCCGAATTTGGCCTTCATGTGCCGCTTCTGCTCTTGCATCCTTCTTCATAATTCCTCTCTTTCACGCGCTTAAATAATGCTTAACTTCATAAATGTCAACATTATTTGCTATTTTTCTTGTTTTAATTTTCAAGCTGGGTATATAGAGTCCAGAAAAGTGGAGATGGATTAAAATGGCTGGCAAGAGATCGGATTTCACATTTAGCCAATTGGCTCTCATGAACTGGCTAATGGAGAAGCCTGATCGCTTTATTTCGATCAGCACCTACGCGAACTCACCCAAGAACATCCATTTCTACGAAGCGCAGGTTGATCAATCCTCTGGCCAGACCAAGGGCGTATTAATCTATCCGCTCTCGAATTTTGGCAATGAGAATGCCAGGAAGCTCAATGTGGAGTTCCTGAAGGCGCTCGGCGGCAGGGACAATATTGACGTCACGGCTTTGCACCAAGCAGGGCTGGTCACAAGTCACAGCTCGTTTTCGGCCTCGGAATATAGTCGCGCCTTCTTCAAGCGAATTAACATGGCAGCCAATCACAACGGCGAGCGCTTTGACCTTCCGACAAGGAAGATGGCGCGTTTCTGGGCAGAGGCAGGCAAGGCTGCTTACGAAGAGGAGCTGGCCAATCTCCAGAAGAAGGCGGCTGAGGTACGCCGCGAAATCGTCATCGGTCGCAAGCTTGAATTCAAGCCAGATGTTCCGAAGGATCTGACGGAACGCTGGCCAAAAGGGCTGTCCTTGCCATACCCGAAAGTCTCCAAGGTTCGCCCGTCGTTCTCTGCCACAGTGACCAAGGTGACGCCAACTCGCATCTATGTTGAAGACGTCAAGTGCATCAACGATGTCGACCGGGACTATCATTTCATCAAGGGCTACCCACCTAACCAGTATGTCGAACGGACTGAAGTCGTCGCCGATTACGCAGATGAGGCTCTCATCGAAAAGCTCGTTGATCTCGACAAGGAATTCCAAACCGACATCGACCGCATCTCGACCGAAACCATCAAGGAGATGCTACCGCTCGTGACAAACATCGACTCCCGATTCAAGCAAAAGGAGGCCGAGCACGACGACATGCTGCGCGATCTCATCGAGCAACACATGAACGCTGCGCGCAAAGGACCGAAGCGCTAACAATAAAAGCGGCCGCATTTTGCGACCCCTTTTATGCTACGAGGAGGGCATAATAAGAGAGAACACTAGAGGACGTCCTGAAAACGCAACCTCTGGGATGATAGCCAATCATCCTGACTACATTTCTAGCACACGAAGTTTTCGTATCACCTGTCACTTTTTTTATATCCTAGTTTTTCTGCAAACGGCACCGCCTGCGCAAACCAAGCAAAAAATAGTTTTAATCACATTCATTTTTCGACTACCGTGATCAGATAGGCATTCAAAAAATCATAAAAAGGGCACGAAATGTCTCTGAGGAAGCATATTCTGGTAGTAGATGACGATGCGGAAATTCTAAAGCTCCTGTCAAAGCGGCTGGAAGCTCACAATTTTCGCGTCACTCAAGCCGCCGATCTGGCCGAAATGCGCAACGCTATAGCCAACCATGCGATTGACCTGATCGTTCTCGACGTAACCTTACCGGACGGCGACGGCTTTAGTGCCTGTTACCAGTTGCGACAGGCCAAGAATGAGACCCCGATCATCATGCTTTCCGCAATGAAGGAAGAGGTCGACCGCATCCTCGGTTTCAAGACTGGCGCTGACCATTACATCGGCAAGCCATTCTCAACCCAGGAACTGGTGTCGATCATCCACTCCGTATTCCGCCGCACGGCCGCCATGGCTGAACTTGACGCGCCAACCAAGTTCACTTTCGAGGGATTTGTCATCGACCTGTCTGAACGCAGTGTGCTCACAAACGCGGGCACGGCTGTTCTTTTCACTGGTGGCGAGTTCGACATCCTGAAGGTGTTCATTGAACGCCCAGGAAAGGTGCTGTCTCGTGACCAGATATTGGACTTCAGCAGAGGCCAGTCCACTGCAGCCTTCGACAGGTCAGTCGACATCATGATCAGCCGCATTCGCAAGAAGCTGCGCGATGCAGGCGGTTCCCCGGAGATGATGAAGACCGTTCGAGGTGGCGGATATCATTTCACATCGAAGGTTACCCCCGTTGCCTCTTAATGCCAAGGACACCATGATCGGCTTGCGCCTCAAGATCACCCTTCTTGTGATGGGCGCTATCATTGCCATGTCCCTGATTGGCATCGCTGCCTCGTTCAGCGTGCTGATGATCGAGTCCAACGGCGAACGAATAGTTTTCCGATACCAGAACGCGCCGACACCCCATGAAGCTCTCCCCCATCCCGGCGGCATCCTGACCAATCCCGACGTCATGCCAAGCTACGCGGTTGCAATCATGTTCGCGCTCTTCATCGTTGTTGGTGCATCGGCGGTAAGCGTCATCGTGGCCAACATGGTCGTTCGGCCGCTTATGATCCTTCGAAACGCTGTGGATTCGGTCAATCCACACGACTTCATCCCGCCGATCAACGAAGCCAAACCCCAGTCGGACCTCGGAGCAACCAAACTGTTAAACACGTTGTCTAACAAACTGCGTTCTACTCTGGAAAACCGAATGCGGCTCGTTGCGGCCGCAGGGCATGACCTTCGCACCCCAATCACCCGGATGCGACTTCGTGCAGAATTCATCGAGGACGCCGAGGAACGTGCTCAGTGGGAAAAAGACATCGACGAGATGACCCACATCGCCGAAAGCACGATCAATCTGGTCAAGGAAGAAATAGGACCAGACAGTCAGGAAAGCGTCGACATCGAAATGATGCTATACGATCTGACGTCCGAGCTTTCCGAGCTGGATCACGACATCAAACTAACCACTTCCTCCCCAGCAATGGTGAAAGGCGGCTTCCACTCCCTGAAGCGAGCGTTATCAAACCTGATCATCAATGCTGCGATTCACGGCGGCTCCGCCAAAGTCAGCCTGACTACTGAAGGCGACTTCGCCATCATTCGGATTTCTGACAATGGCCCAGGCATCCCCGATGCCGCGCTACACATGGCGTTTGAACCGTTCTTCCGCGCCAATTCCGGCCGCGAAAAGAAGGCAGACGGTGCTGGCCTTGGCCTCTCAATCGCCAAGGAGCTGATCGACCGTCATGGTGGTCAGATCACGCTCTTCAACAAGCCGTCCGGTGGCCTGTTGCAAACGGTCAAGCTTCCTCTCGATCTCAACTCCACCGCGCCTTTGTCGCTTTCATGATCAGAGGCAATCCTAGTGAGAAATCAGGTTTCTCGCTGGAGTTTGAGATGGCAGTCGAAAGTTTAAACAAAACACACGAAGGGTACGTGTTTGTCGGCACTACTAATCTTGGCCGCCCTGTGCAAATCGACATCCAACTTGGTGATGTCCGCAAGGTAGATGTCAGCGTCGAGCCATACCCTGGCGTTCCGTTTGAAGAACCGTTTGCCGAGACGGAACTACACAAAGTCATGGCCGAACACGACGCCATCCATGCCCGAATCTCCGCGATTTTCGATATGACCCCTGCAGATGCGCAGGACGAAGAACTCTTGGCTGCAATAGCCACTGTCATTAGCAGGCAGAAGATATCACAGGAGGTTATCGAGGGTTTGACGGCCAACGAACAACGGATGGGCATGTGAGCAATGGCAATCATCGACGTCCCTTATATCGTTGAGTTTGGGAATGAGACCGAAAAACGCCAATGGAAAAAACCTATGGCGCTGTCGGAACGTTCGAGATTAAGGAAGTCAGCAAGCAAGACGCGCCTATAGCGATCAAATGGATATCGAACTACGGATCAGACCGTGTTCGCTCCAATATGACTAGGTGACACGACAGCTCACACTGGCTGCCATTGGAGTACAAGGATCGCGAGACTGGCATTGATCGCCATCTAACCCTGAAGGCGTACCAGCTGATGGTCGGCCGCTCCTTCAGCACATACGGGCATCTAGATGGCTTTATGTCACCAACACGACGTTTCGAAAGCTCGCAGCTGAAGCAATATTTCAAGGGCGAAATTAAGGAACTTGCCAGCAGAAAGCCGACCGAGAAATATTCGTGGTCAAATCACGAGAGGGTCCTTGAAGACATCGAAAATACGCTAGCCGACACGGCCATAATCGATGGGCACCTTTGGACCCGCTGTCCAGAACCCATCTTAACTCTGAGCGGCACACGAGACGCACCTTCGATTATCGCTACAGCTAACCGCCCAGCCCCGAATAAGAACGGAATGTTCTTCAGATTTGACCGTCTAGATGATTTCCTGAGCCAAATCGAGTTTGAACAACCAGGCAGGGTGATCACCAACATACCTGAGATTGAAATCCTCCTTCCAGAAACCATTCATTTCGACGATGAGAAACATAGTCTACTGGCCACTGCAGGCAAGCTGCTGGAATTGAGCAAAGACTTGTTACCAATGTGCGAATGGGAAGAGACGAAATGCTGGTACGATTTGCGGCAGGCGCAGAAAAACGTCTCTGCAGATATCGACACGGATGTAGAAACGCTGGCAACTCTTATTGAAGCGGTAAAAACGACATTCAATCCATTTTTCGAAGATGCTCATTCGGTTCGGACGATGGTGTCACGCGCTCTCAATCGCTGGAACCTGAGACCCATGGAGCTGATGAATTTCGCTCCATAACTATCGGGCGATTTGTGCCTAGCAAGGATCGGTGGCCAAATTAAAGGCAAGTTTTTGTTTGGCCTTCAGGAAAAATCGATGCGAGTTAGGATACCTTACACATTCACGGCACACGTTGTCCCGCTCAAGAAAATCAAGGAAATCAAATCCACAGAAGGCGATTGGCTGACGGCCGATCTCAAGGAAGTTGATGACCTAGACGCGCCAATAGCCACCGAATGGACCGACTTTAAAGGCGAAACCTTTCAAACGCGCTGGCATGACGACTCTCACTGGCTGATCCATAAGATCTACGATGAGGACCAAAACTATCAGTTCTTATCTCCAGACATCCTTTCTGACATGCTTGAAAACGGCAACGCGAGAAACCCGCTGTCGGTTGGTGCCGAATCCTCCCTTCGTGAATTGATCAGAGGTGAAATAAAACCCTTCAATGAAGCCAACTTCAAAACAGTTAAAGCGACCGAACAAGAGGCAGTGCTTCGACGCATCCAGGACCAAATTGACGACTGTATCATCGTTGAAAACCAAATCTGGAAAAGATGCGGAGAACCGTATTACCGATTTAATCGGCTGAAAGTTGAAAAACAGGCTGATGGCAGAGTTATGCGTTATCCAGAAGTTGAATTATTGCCGAAAGATGGCGAGATTTATCGCGCTCACGAAGCCTTCAGCGCGGATCAATTCGAAGACTATGTTGATTTCGCCACTGGGAAATTTCACGAAGCGATCTTTGTACCTGAAGAATTCAAAATCGCCGTACTCGTGCCCGAGTCCATAAACTTCAACAGCGAAGTGGCGGCACTTCACAGCACAGTCGGCGATTTCCTTACAGCCACAGCCGGAGACCTCGCGAAAAAATCTACAGATTTCATCCGTAGCTGGGCAAACCTGAAGGATGGCTTTGAACTGGCCGCGACGAAAAAGTCCGAAGAAGCCAACGACACCTTGGTAGAACTAGCAAAGATCGTGGTCGAGCTGTCTCCAAACAAGTCGGAGTACAACGTCGACAATTTGTTCAAGACAACTGAACGCTGGAACACACGCAACATTTCACTCGATTTCGACGTCACCACAACAATTTAAGGGCGCAATCATGATCATAAAGGTCCCATTCAAATACGAGGCCCGTGTACACAAGAAGCGCTTCAAGGAACCGTCAAACGAGACATTCTATGAGTGGCTTGATGTCGAAATCCCTGAAATCGACGACATCGATGCACCGATAGCGACACAATGGTTTGACGAGACACCAGACGAACTCAGATCACTTAATGAACGCGAAAACTGGGGTGCTGCGCCACAGGACGGCATCTGCCAGACAAGATGGTTCAACAATGATCATTGGTGGCCAGCCCTCGATGTCGAAACCAAATCTCAGGACTACAAGAAATTCTATAGAGAAAGGATGACACCTGAACGACTGACGGAGCTTTGCAAAAACGCCGATGAAAAGTGCAACCCCTTGATGCTCAAGGACACCTTCACTCGCCAGATGCACACAGACACCGAGTACAAAGGCAATGCGCTTGACCCCAAGGACTTCAAAGCGGTTTACGACTCAAACCGAGAAGAAGTTTTTGAAAAGCTTCAAGACAGGCTCAACGACCTTATGATCGTTGACGGCCAAATCTGGGTGCGCGGCAAACCGCCTGTTGTCTATCTGAAGACCCACGTCCTTGCCAATGACGAAACTGGAAACCTCGTAGGACTGCTTAAGATCCTTCCAGAAGGGGATTCATCCATCAAGAATGCAAATCAGGTTTACTCTCTCAACCAGTTTAACGATGCCAGAGAAGTCGCAACGTCATTCGCGAGTGAAGACCAGGCAGATCCGAATGAGCGCATAAAGCTGACTGTGCTCGTTGCAGAAAGTATCAAGGACGATGCCGAGCAGAAAGCGATAGTTCAGATTGCCCATGAGGTCGACGAGAAATTCAGCGATCACTTTTCGAAAGACTACAGAAAAATGAACGAGCTACCACCAGAGACCGGAATTTCATACTTCGAATTCCGGCGAGCGCTTCTGGCCCTAGATGGCAGCGACGAACGTATCCAGGACCTCGTAGAGGCCATGCAAAAATTCCAACCTCTGTGCGAAATTGCTCATGAGGACAGCGGCCGCCGAATGAGACACATTCTTGGACGCTGGGAGACGAAACCCATCGAACTAAATTTCGACCATCATTAAGGATTCCAACAATGAGAATTTCCGTTCCTCTCGTCTTTCAAGAAAACGTTCTGCCAAAAGGCATGCAAAAAGTTCGATCCATGAGCTTTGGCGAATGGGTTGATGTCGAAATCAAGGAAGTGAGCGAACTAGACGCTCCAATTGCAATACAGTGGACGCCTGAGAAATATGACAGAACATTTGGCGATGTGGATGGCATCGTCACAATGCGCTATTTCGACGGCGAGCTTTGGTCACCTCAGATTTATAGCGCTTCAGGCGAGCCTAACGAGCATATCTCGCTAGAAAGGCTGTTGGAAATGACTCGAAAGGGTTATGAATATGCCAATCCGTTCATCCGCTCTTCGGATGCAAGCTACTTTATTCAAAACCCTGAAAGATACCCGAACTTCGACCGAGATGCTTTCCGGCGTGTAGACACCGACAATCGCAAAGAAGCAATTGAAACGCTTGAGCAGAAAGCAGCCAGGGTTCTGATCGTTGATGGCATGGTTTGGCGCACCACAAAAGAGCCAGTCCTCATAGTTGAGCCTGTGTCGGCTCACTATCGCGATGACCTCTTTGATATCAAGGTCGGGATTAAACCTGGCCCAGGAGAAGGTGAATCCATGCCGGATTTCTTTAGACTTGACCGAATGGATGACGCTATTGCGTACGGCAAGGAACGCTGGGGAGATGGCAATTTCTACGTCAAGGCAGACCCTCAGATTTTCATGCCTGAAATTCTGAGTAATGAAGACGATATGGTCGTCATACCCAACGCCCTCAAAATCTTCATCAAGCGCACCGAAGACAAAAGCATTCTCGATCTCCCACGGCCTCAGATCACCGCCTGGCTAGATTTGCGGGATGCTATCCGGGAAATTTCGGAAAGTGACCTTGAAGGAACCATTGAAAATGCAATGGAGAAAGCCAAAATTCTTTTTGACGAAGGCTACGACCATGGGTGGTACAGCAATGAATTGAGAGGGCTTATCTATCGCTGGGACAACAAGCCAATCACGATAGCAGAATTCAAAATTTTAGAGAAAAACAATCGATAGCTGACGCCAAATCGTCGATTGGTAGTTGCGGCAAGATTTGAACTTGCAACCTCTCCGTTATGAGCGGACTGCTCTGACCATTGAGCTACGCAACCATTAATTATTTAGTTATCAGGCAGCTTTAAAACTGTCAACATTGATTTCTAATAATTCATACATAACAAAAAACGGCCCCAGATGGGCCGTTTTAAGTTCACGCAACTACCACAGCCGACTTAACGTCGACGACCTTCAGCGGCGTTTCCTTGCCGTCGCGGGCGCGCAACACTACATCCGAACCAGTACGACGACCGAGTAGCGCAACGCCAAGCGGCGAAGTCACCGCAACTCGCCCAGCATCGATGTCCGCGTCAGCAGGAAACACGATGGTCACGGTCTTTTCGTCATTGCCAGCGGAATAGACGACGCTGGAACCCATACGAACAAGATCATCAGGGATCTTCGCTTCAGACACAATCAGCGCGCTATCCAGCTTTGCCAACAATGGCTCAGCTTCGACAGGATTGCGCTGCTCCATAGCCTCAGCCATGCCCATCAGGCGCTTGAATTCAGTTTCAACGATCAGGACGTCGTTCTTCCTAGCCATAATTTCTCTCTCTTTGCTTGCCTGGTTTTCAGGACTTTAAAATAGGACGATGACCGCTCAGGGGCGGTCGGTGAATTTCAGGAAAATTTGGAAGTGCCCCACGTACGGGGCGCGCAAGCGACCAGCCGTGGGTTCAATTGCCCGCGATTGGGCAAACCCTCAAAATCTCAACAGTGGTTTCAAACTTCTTGCTCATGCGTCCTAGATAGCCACTCAATTATCTAAAGTCAATCGAATAAAACCGAGTGTGAATATTTATTCAGAAATTCGCCCAGAAGATCGGATTTTCCGATATCTATTGATATTCCTGTTGTCAAACAAACCAAAAATGATGACCATGTTCAATAAACACTCAGAAATCAAACTGATAAATAAAGGAACACGGCATTGCACGGCACGTTTGAAACCATGGAATCCGTCGATATCAGCACAAAAATTATCGACTGCTATACGGAAAATTCCCAAAAATTCACTGGACAGTATGAAAGCCTCACTCCAGCTGAGGTATTCGGATCTGCAATCAGCCTTTTCCCGCTTATGCCGTCATTCACCCTCGATATTGGCGCTGGTTCCGGCCGCGATGCTGCATGGATGGCACGCCAAGGTCATATTGTAACCGCTGTCGAGCCGTCTGATGGAATGCGCGAACTGGCGATCCGAACACACGCGGACCAGCCGATCACCTGGATTGCAGACCGTCTACCAGAGCTGAAGTCCGTGCAACGTCCTGAGGGCGGGTTTGACTTCATCCTGATCTCAGCGGTCTGGATGCACCTTGCTCCTGAAGATCGCGCCATCGCCTTCAAGCGACTTGCAGAACTCGTTTCGACAAGCGGAACGATCCTGATCAGTCTGCGTCACGGCACTTCCGACCCTGCACGTCCAATGCTCCCGATCAACACCGCTACCGAAATTGAGAATGCCAAGTTGGCAGGCTTCAGACTGGCAAAGACCGTCAACACTGAGGAAGACGACAAGCTCGGTCGAGGCGACGTCCATTGGGAGCTGCTCCAGCTCTCCCTGAAGGCTGAATAAGCCCCATGAAGGTGTCTCATCGACTTCTGGCCCTCGCCATCGCCGCTTGCCCTATTCTAGCACCCTCTGCGGCGCTGGCGGGGCCTACGCTCGTGTTCGACATGAACACAGGTGAAATTCTCCAAGACAACGAGGCTACAGCTTCATGGTACCCAGCTTCCCTCACGAAGATGATGACAGCCCATCTGGCGCTTCGAGCAATTAAGGAAGGCCGCCTTTCCCTCAACACCCCGATAGTGTTTTCAGAGCATGCTTCCTCACGGCCGCCGTCGAAGCTCGGAGTGCAACCAGGTCACGGATTGGTCCTGCACGACGCCCTGAAGATCATGCTGACCCGCAGTACGAACGACGTCGCGACTGCCATTGGTGAAACCATTGCTGGCAACGAGACGACGTTTGCGCAGCTCATGACGCTGGAAGCCAAGTCGATTGGAATGACCGCCACCCGTTTTGCGAACGCCAACGGACTACATGATCCTTCGCAGGTGACCACGGCCCGAGATCTGGCCATTCTGGCAATGGCGATCCATAAGCAGCATCCAGAATATCTGTACCTATTTGGTATCAAAGAATTGCCATACAAGGACAAAATCCTGAAAAACACCAACAGGCTCCTTAAGACCTATCCTGGCATGAATGGTATGAAGACGGGCTTCATCTGCGCATCCGGCTTTAACATCGTCACATCCGTCCAGCGAAACGGTCGTACCTTTGGCGCAATCGTTCTTGGGGAGCCATCCGTCAAAGCTCGTGAGGCAAAGGTCGAGGCACTGCTCAACCAGACGATCATTTCGCCTTCGCGAGGCCAATTCAACGTCCTGACTTACGGTCGCCATCAAGAAAGGCCAGCCACCAATCTCAAGGATCAGATTTGCGGACCTCAGCCGATTGCCTCCAGCACCAAGCAAAAGGGCAGGGGTAAGATCACCTCTGCTAAAAAATCGAACCCCAAACCGACCGCAGCTCCAAAGAAGCGAGCTGAAAAGACAAAACGCTTCTAATTTTTTTACGGTTTCGCACTGTTGGACGGCATGGCCTCATCCATCTCTCGGATCAGATTACCTATGTCATCAACCTTGACCACTTCCTTTTTCTCTGCAGGGCGGTTGTCTTCAACATACCTATTGACCACCTCTGCATATTTATCGACTGCAACAGAGACAGTTTCAAAATCGAAATTAGTGGCCATGGACGAAGTATAAATTACATCGAGCTGCTTCAGGATCGTCAGAAGCGTTTCGCGTAGTTCCTGATTGTCGTTGGAGAAAACCGCTACGGTGTCCTTGAGATTCCCAAGTTCCTCCCTCATTTCCGAAGTCGCGACATTGTAGTCAATTTTATTATCAAGGAACTTGTATACGGGAGCCGACCTCATCCAGTCATAACGATCTTCCAAAGGAACTCCTTGCCTTTGCAAGCGCGTGCTGCCCAACATTGCGGAAGCCGGAATTGATGGAACTACCTTCTGATCAGCCTTATCTTGGACCACCTCTCCAATTGTTTCCTTTTGATGGGCTAGCCAGTCCATCGCCACACCCGCCAAGAGCTTAACCTCCTCCTGCGGAGTCACACGATCATTTAGTGCAACGTGAACAGCCTCAAGTTCACCATACAGTTCCACCAACGAATCTATCGATTTCAAGAGAAGGTCATTCTCATAGACAAGTGCATCTGACGCATTTTTTACCCTGTCGAATTCCTTCTTTACGAGCTGATATTCCTTGATTTCAGCACTGTTATCACGGGGCAGAACAACCTCCCGCGACGCTAGCTCATTATCGCGGATCGCCTGCTCCATTGAAGGGCCAAACGCATCAGCTAATTCGGTCTTAACTCTGTCAATAGCACCAGTGCCTAGAACCGCCACCAGGCATCCGCACATGAAAGCCCCTGATGGCTTCTTAAAATATTCCGACAGCTTGCTCACATGCCCCTCCAAAATCTCATCTCAAAACGAAGATACCTAACGGTCTTGCATTAAACGAGGTCAGCCTTAGCCTGATCAATTGCAGAGAGCGCACGCTGCAGCATGATTTTTGCCGCAAAATCATTCTTCGGCTTGCCGTCCAGTATCTTCAGGACCTTTTCCATTCCCGAAATTGCCAAGCCAAATTTTCGACAGCTTTCGTCAAGCTTCAATTTTGCCTTCATAAGTCCAATGACTTCACCGACGTACCCTTCCGGCAGCGGCCCATCCATCCTTGCCATCAGCTCATTGAATAATGCGATTGAATCGCCTTCTCCAGCTTCAATCCCAGCTTCCAGAACCGAAATAAATTCGGCCAACGTCTCATCATCAGCCCCTTCCGACATCAGCAGGCATGCAATCATTACTTTCTGCGCAACTTCCATCTTTCATCTCCCAGCCGACGACAATCGTGCTTTAGACGCACAGCATCCACCCACGTTCGCACTCGTTCATAATAAATCGCTTTATTCGACGACCACAAGGAGCGTGGGTTTCCAATATTTCCATTGGTAATATGCGAGGGTCGCAGGCATTCTTTTAGGCAAATGTTTATTTCTCAAACTTGATTTTCGGGAATAATTCAATGATGCGACCACGCGACAGAAGAAGAGGCCAGACAACCGTTCTCGAAGGCGACAAGCCTGTCATCGACGGCTTTGCCATGGCCAAGGAAGCCAATATCGTCAATGCGCGCAATCACAGCGTTGCCAATACGGAACTGCCTGGGCGTCAGGCGACTGCACACCAGACGCGGACAGCCATTCGCGCCAATTTGTCAGAGGAAGCTTCCGGTCACCTCGCGGACCTGCTTAACAGCGACCTCCGTGATCATGTACCCGTTCACTTTGACGATGATATCGAAGCCCCTACCGTTGAAGGTGTGGAACGCCGGACACCGGAAAATCTGCCTGCCATCATCTCGACTGCTGTCGCCAGAACCGACGACATGATCGTTCCCGAGTGGCATCAGCTTCGCAATCTGCCTGGATATCGCGCAGAGCAGATCAGAGCGCTCGGACGCCAGATATTCAGTATGTTCACCGACACTCCAATCGAAGACATTCAGGCCTGTACGACGCTCTCGAACGACCTTCAGGAAGTTCAGGCTATGATGGCTTGGATCAAGAAGAACGGCGTCAGAAACGACAAGATGGAGATGGACTTCAACCAGCTCATGCGCGGCTACGCGGCCGATGTTCAGAGCTGGGACGCGGAAGGCTTTTCATTCCTTCTCGTAAGAGATCACTCCGGTCATTACGTCTACGGATGGCCAGGCGGTCGCGGCGTTCACCTCACACAGGACGCCCCGCGACCAATGTTACGCTAATCACCAAGCGGTGGCGTTCAACCCTAGAACGGGTTTGAGATCTCCGTCACCGCGCCTTCCTCTACCGTATCGCTGGTCAATCCAGCCTTGATGTCGGCATCGAGCTTGTTCGCAATCTTCGAGAACAACTCGGCCAACTGCCGCGCCCGCCCAATTGACTCTTCATCGCGGGTCAATTCCAGACTGCCATTAACCAGCAAGGCGTCTGATCCATTCTCTATGGACAGCCCACCGATATTTACCACGCTATCTGCGTCCTCCAGCGGCTTGAATTCAATCGCGCTCACTTCAGTGCTCCTTTCACGACTTCAATCAGTACACGCTTGCCAAGCTCCTTCAAGGCAGCGTTCTCATCCTCAGGTTTCTCATGCTGCTGTGGGACATATGGTTGTCCACCACCTTGTGCACGCGACTTCGCAGAAGAACGGGTTCCAGCTGCACGATCCGCGTACTTGGAAGGCTTCGGAAGCTTCGCAGCGACCGCCTTCACTTTAGGATCAAGCTGCGGAAACACATCAACGTTAGCACGGCGGCTCAGTTCGTCGACTGAAATGACCTCAAACTGGTTGCCAGGCTCGACATTAGGTGCCCACCAAACAGCAGATGCATTGGCGGACGGGATATAGATCGCCTTGTAGACGGCAGAAGGAACGATCACTCGACCTCGGAGCGCCTTCAGGTTATGCCCCTGAAAGGCAACACCAGTCACCACATAGACGTCATCGTAGCGAAGAGCTAGACCTCGCGCCGTCGCCTCGATCTCGGCCCAGAGATTTCGGTTCAACTCAGGCTGCTGTGGAAAGATATTAGACAGGCTGAAGGAGTTGGCCTGTGACCGAGCAGACGACATATCCCCAGATGGCGCGAGGTGACCCCGGTCATAACCACTGCGGGCATAATGACTGAGTTCAGCGCGGTCTTTTGCTGGGATTGATGTCTCTGGATAGAAGCGATCTACACGGTCGACCTGTTTTGCCGCGAACACGCGCTGTGCGGTTAAATGCTGTGCCGACCATAGAGGCGTAGCCGTCACCCCAGAATGCACGACACCGAAGCCGTCATGGCAGAGTTCAGTTGCCCGAACCTTCAGTCTTTCATTCAAGATATCTGGAGCTTCAGAGGAGAAATAATTCTCACCACATGATGTCGGCGCTGCCTGTACCACAGAGACGACGCCAAGAAGCATCGCCGATCCAAAAATAACGCCAACAGCTCGCGATAAACCTGAAAAACCCATAATTCTCTTCCTTTGCGGCGGACAATAAACATGTTTCATCATATTTTCCATAATTATTTTCAATTAATTCAACTTTCCACTATAATTTGGCAATTTACGATTTCATTACAAATTAACGGAATTAGGCGAAATCAAATCAATCGTAACTTGAGTGCGGCCGTGAAGTTGGCTCATGTCATGGTTGGCTTGTTTCATAATTCATTTTCGAATTATGTCCCCGCCGCCATTGCGGGGATCTGAATCTGCCGATGGACTGTTACAAACAGGCCATCGGCACAACTGCACCACGCCTTGGACTGATCCACCGTACGGTGAATTTCAAACTCAGCCCGACATGATAACAGAAGCCCGTAAAGACCTTGCGGATGATGTTGAATGCACCATTCACATCAGCATGAATCTTCGTGATCTCACCCGGCTTTACCGCGTCTCTGCGACGTACAAACCATCTGCGGTTCTCGGTTGAGCGATATCCCGACATGCGTGCTTCTGATGCTGCATCCGTTGGGTCTTGTTTGTCTGAAAAACTCCTTAAAACGTCTCCATCGTAAAACGATGTCTTTGAGGTGTAGCTCTCTTCGACCGTGACAACGGCAATGCCATGAGCCTCAGCCTTGTAGCGGATCAGGTCAATCAACCTGGAATGGGCGAGGCCATGGAACGAACGGTTGTTCTTCCGCCCCATGTCAGCTTCTAACTTCCAGCCCTTGTTGCGGCCGATGACGATCACATTGATGTGCCGCTTGAGGCACTGCTCGATAATGTCGCTTGTCAGCTTATGCTCGTAGTCGAGCTTGCGACGGCTGCGACGCGACAAAAGAGATTTATATTCGGGATTGGCGTAGAGCTGCTTAAACTCTGTGCGTAGCTCGATCCGCTCGGCCTTACTGAGCTTCTGGTTTTGCTCCATCAGATCAGTAGCTTTGGCCTGCAGCTCTTTCATCCTGGGCGAGGCCAGAGTCGACAGCAGCTTGTCCAACCGCTGCTCATAGTCCCGCATCATGGCCGCATAGCGGTCACCCGCATGGACATGCGCCCTGTGGCCTGTGGAACCACCGAAACAGCTCCGCCCACATTGATCGTCGATACGACCTCAACGCGGGTCAGAACAACCGATACTCGGTATTATGCCTCATATAAGAAGCAGCGGGTTGTTAAGGCACAGGTCGTCTGTGATGAGACGGGCCATGTCCATGCGGTCTCCCGTCCCTATGC